>Ga0172380_10001228_pt1 | contig 44966 bp, 37 predicted proteins | sample Leawe162metaG_FD_119747 | JGI IMG/M metagenome (GOLD analysis project Ga0172380, IMG submission 119747) | Leachate microbial communities from a municipal landfill in Southern Ontario, Canada - Leachate well 162 metaG | ecosystem: Engineered > Solid waste > Landfill > Unclassified | place...
GGTTCGTAAACAAGCGATCTCTCATCAATAAAATGTTTCAGTATGTGCTTAGCATCATAATTAAAATCAAGCTTCGTCGGATTCGTTGAGGTTAAATCAAGTATCCTCTCGCCGTGCTTCTTCTTCGCATTGTAAAGAAGCGTCAGTTCATTCGGCTCTATATCAATATTTAGTCTTCTTGAAAACATACACTAAAAGTAAATAAAAATAATGAATAAGAAAATTGAAATAATTAATTCGCGGTTTACATTTATCCCTACAAAAAAATCCTTTCTTTGTTTGTAGCTGTTGCTACGTCGTTATACAAGTATTTTCTTAATCTTATTCTCAAATATTAAGCATTTCTTGCTTATAAGTGCGCACAAAGTGCGCATAAAGTGCGCATAATATGCGCTTATTTCTGGTCAACTAATTGTCTATTTTAAGAAAAAGTGTCATGTGTTTTGGGTTATGCAAATAAAAAAGGTGCCGGTTCTCACCGGCACCTTTGTATTATCTATTCCAGCTTATTGCATGCTGGATTGTAAGAAGCTTGATTCTTATTTTACAAGTACCATCTTCTTTGTTGCTATTAAATTGTTATCAACAAGCAATGAATAGAAATAAACACCGGAAGACAGCATTGAGCCGTTAAACAGCTGTGTCTGATATCCTGCGTTCATGTTCTGACTGTTGATGAGTCTCATTACTTCGCGGCCTGCTACGTCATAAATCTTCAACGTTACCAGTCCTGCCTTCGGTAATGCAAACTTGATTGTTGTTGTTGGGTTGAACGGATTTGGATAGTTCTGTTCAAGTGTGTACTTCAACGGTAATTCAGCACCTTGGTTGCCTGAAATACCTGTAAGTATATTGTTGTTCTTGTACATGTATCCGTTTGTTCCTACTGCAAATGCTTTGGTATCAGGTGTAATAAACACGTTGTTCATTGTTGCACCGTATGTATTTGTTTGTGTCCATGTTGCACCTCCGTCTGTGGTTCCCATCATGACACCTGTGGTACCTGCTAAATAACCAGCACTTGGGCTTATAAAAGCAAGTCCGTTGAATGAATAACTTCTTGTCGGAACTGATAATGTATCCCAGAATGTACCGTTTGTTGTCTTGTAAATTCTTCCGCTGCTTCCCGATGCATATCCAAAAGTCGGTGTAAACATCTTTATGTCATAAAGGAATCCGCCGAATCCGTCTACAAGTGTATCGAGTGTCCATGTATCACCACCGTCTGTTGTATGATATGGTCTCGGTGTGTAGTTAACAAGTGTACCGTGTGTAGCACTGACCATGTCCGCACCATAAACACCCTTGCTTGAACCTGTTACACCAAGTAAGTACTGTTTTGTCCAGTTTAAGCCGGCATTAGTTGTTTTCCATATTGTTGCAGAGTCTGTTACTGTATTTGAGAATGTTGAGAATACCCAGCCCGTGTTAGCATTAATAAAATCAACCTTACGGAAAAGTACTGAACTTGTTGAACCATCAACTGCTACCGAATCCCAGTTCAAACCTGCGTTTGTAGTTTTATAAACTGCTCCAAGCGTACCGCAAACCCATCCAGTATTGTTATCAATCATCTGAATACGGTTGAATGCTGCTCTTGATGTAGCAGAATAAGGTACTACTGTCCATGTACTGCCGCCATCCGTTGACCTTGTTATCTGGTCATTAACTGAACCTGCAATAGTTGAAGCTCCTACTGCAATAACAGTTCCTGTTGAGCTGGCTGCCCATACGTCATTAACTGCCCCCGGTTTCACAAGTTTAGTGAATGCAGTATTTGTCGTACCTGCTCTTTTGTTAATAAGACCGAATGCACCGCCGATTATGAAATCATCGTTACTGCTTCCCGGAATTATATCAAGTGAATAATGTGTACTAGTCCATGGTTGTGATGCTACAGGAGCCAGGAATCCGAGTGTATCCCATGATGTTCCCATGTTTGTTGATTTATAAACATAGTAAGAGTTTTGTGTTAAATAAATATTGCTTGACATTAAAGGAGGTAGCTGTGCTCCTACCGATACGTCGTCAAGATAGCCGCCATTTCCATCAATATCAATATGACGGAATGCTACATAAATATTCTGTCCTGCAAATGCAGTCAACGGATATGAGAATCTTTTCCATCTATATGGAGCTACAGTTGTATCTGCTGTATTCAATCCGGCAATCAAATTGGTAAAGCTCGCTGGCATTGAATCTGTTGTTGATACTCTCACATATAATGAATCAGGTGGATATTGTGAAGACAATGCATTCCTCCACCAAAATACAAGTGAGTCTCCTGCTGCGATTCCGTTTACTTTCTTTGTAATTAACCAGTCGTCACCATTGGGACCGCCAGTAGCAGCCTGATATTGTATGTAAGCACTGGCAGATCCGGAATGGAACTGCGAAGTTGAACGGATCCAGACTACTGAACCGGCAACGTTAACTGAACTCCAGCCTGCAGGCGGAAATGTTACATCATCAAATCCTTCCTCAAGTTTGTTTGTTGAAACTGCTGATGATTTTAAATCGATATCCCAGTATGATGTTGTTGGATTCGGTAAATTTGTGTTTGTTGGTGTTGTCCAATTTAATCCTGCATTTGTTGTATATCTGAATCCTGTTGCACCTGTTGCTCCGCCATAAATGTATCCGTTATTTGCATCTGCAAATACCATTCTGTACATAGTTGCTGAAGCACCGGTTGATATTGTTGTCCAGGTTGCACCGCCGTCAGTTGACTTCTTAACATTACCTAATGTTGTTGCAACGATAATATTCAATGAGTCAAATGCATGGATGTCATAACTCGCTGTTGCAGTAGTTGCAAGTCCTTCCCATGTCAAACCTGCATTTGTTGTGCGGTATGCATAAGGAGCACTTGTACAGCTTGCATAACCTAAATTGCCGTTTACAAACGAAGCAAAATAGAATATGCCTGTTACAAATGGTGTAACATTTGTGCTGTCCCATGTAGTTCCGGCATTCGTCGTTCTATGAATACCATTACCTAATCCTGATGATCCTGTACCAAATACCAAACCTGTATTGGCATTGAAGAAATGACCATAGTATAAAGCATTAGTCTGACCGGAAGTTCCTACAGGCGCTCCAGCTAAATGTGTCCATGTCCAGCTTGTACCTGCATTTGAAGTCTTCATAAATGTACCGGCAAGACCAACTGCGTACCAGTTGTTTGCATCCCAGTATTTAACCCAGCGTATTGTGTTACCCTGTGGTGTCGGTTGTTGCCATGACCAAGGTCCGGTCTGTGCAAAACCCTCAAAGCTAATGCTGACAAATAAAGCCAACATGAAAAAAGCGAATAGTTTTCTCATTGTAATTACTATTTAGTTAATAAAAAGTGTTTTTGTTGTACCCCTTAATTATATCAAAACAATTTTAAGACATTTTAACCTTAAAAGCAATAGAATTAGTAGTTTTCCTGTTTACTTCTTGATTAATGTATTCTGTTAAAATTATATTTTAAGGACTTGAAAAAAGTATTAATAAAGATTAATTTTGTTCTTTCTGCGGGAATAGCTCAGTTGGTAGAGCGCAACCTTGCCAAGGTTGATGTCGCGGGTTCGAGTCCCGTTTCCCGCTCTTTGCTTTTTTATATGGTGTCGTACCCAAGTGGCTTAAGGGAGCAGTCTGCAAAACTGTTATGCATCGGTTCGAATCCGATCGACACCTCAAACTTCTCATATTTTCATTTCAGATAAGTTTTTTATTTTGTCATTCCAGCGAAAGCTGGAATCCAGTTGAGTATATATTTATAATCAGTGCAAATCATATTCTTTTCAGTTCTTTTCGGCCTGCCTGCAGCAGGCAGGTGTGCAAGTTTTTAAAATTAGAATATTCTTTTATCTATCCGCGTTCATCCGTTTAATCCGCGAAAATCCGTGTTCCATTTCTTATTTTAACAAGAAACAGTGCAAATCTTATTCTTTCCGCTCTTATCAGTGTGCGCTCTTTTTAAAGATACAATCTGAATTCCATATTACTTTGAAAATGCTTTATATTAGTAGTATATTGTTCAAAATATTAACATTTAAGGAGACCTAAATTTTGAGAAAATTAAGTATTTTGTTTTTAAGTTTGTTTTTCATTTCTGCTATTATTTCGCTTACTTCATGTAATAAAAAAGAGGACGGAAAATTACCCGATTCCAAATCTAATGCCAATGAATACGTTAAATCCGATGCCTCAGGTCAAAAAGTTGCATTGAAGTATTTCCCTAAGCAAGGCGATAAATTTAAATATAAGATGACTGCAAAGACTTTATCCACGGAAAAAAGTCCGGGCACTGGCAACGAGGAAATCACCAGCGAACAATCAATGATTTATTATTATACTCAGGATGTTGCAGAGGTTAGCGCCTCGGGCTACATTACTTTTAAGATGAAATACGACAGCATTATTATTACGGAAAAAATTACTGCAAAGGATTCCTCAATATCTCAGACATTCAATTCCAATGTAAAAGATTCAGTTGCATCAAAAATTGACTTTGTTCAATATAATGCTCTCGCAGGACAGGAATTCAAATTCCGAGTCTCTCCAAAAGGCGAAATCTCTGAAGTTATAGAACTTGAACAGATTCACGAAAAGATTTTTAAAGCGCTCGGCGATACTCTGAAACCGGATGAGAAAGCAAAGATTAAGGAATCGATGGGTTCCGAAGCTCTTAAATCAATTATTCAAAACCAGTTCCAGAAATTCCCCGATACAGATGTTTATAAAGATTCTTCATGGACGTTCGATACAGAAACAAATCTATCTGTTTTCCCGATTAAAAATATTCTCAGCTACAAACTTAATAACGTTAACATAGATAAAAATGTTATTATAGATATTATTGCTACTCTCGGTATTGAATTCCTTAGCAAAGAAGAAAAACAGCAGGGCATGATAATTAAACTCACAAACGAGGATGCAGGTGGTTCGGGTACTGTGAACATAGACTTAAGCAGAGGCTGCGTAGTTAGAAAAGAAACAAGTACAAATATTAACATGGGATTAAAACTTTCCGCACAAGGTCAGTCGGCTGATTCTAAACAATCTTTAAAAACAAACTTGCTTGTTGAATTATTTTGAGTAAAATGATGAAAAATATTGCCGTTATCGAACACCCTCTTGTCTCGCATTATCTGACTATCTTGAGGGATAAGAATACTCAAAGTTTCGAGTTTAAGCAGACAGTCGATATTTTGTCTTATATTCTCGCTTCTGTTTATTACGCTGAGTTGAAAACTGAAAAAGTTAACATTACGACACCGTTAAAAGCTACTACGGGTTACAGAATTAACCAGAATCTTGTTTTATTGCCAATTCTGCGTGCAGGACTCGGACTTACAAGAGGTTTCATCGATTTGTTCCCGACTATTAAAATAAGCCATATAGGACTTTACCGAGATGAAGAATCGCTGAAACCGATTAAATACTATTTTAAGTTTCCAAAACTTAAAGATAAGAAAGAAGTAAAAATTATCATCCTTGACCCGATGATTGCAACCGGAGGAAGCGTAATTTTCACGCTCGAATATCTCCTTAATATGGGATTCAAGAATATAAGCGTTGTATCTCTGCTTATGGCTCCTGAAGCAATAAAAGCTATTGATAACAGATTCGGAAATACTGAAAGAAAATACTTTAATATTTATACTTGCAGTATCGACGAGAAATTAAACGAGAAAGGATTTATCGTTCCGGGTCTCGGTGATGCGGGCGATAGAATGTTCGGAACTGTTTAACTCATTAAATTTCCGAAAGAATGCTTAGCAATTATAACAAAAAGAAACTCGACGAGTTACTCATAAATGCTAAAACAAGTCTTTCTTCAAGGAAGGTTAACGAGAAACTTATATCAAATGCATTTAGGTTTGCTCTTGATGCCCACAAAAACGATAAGAGGCAGTCGGGTGAGCCTTTTATTACACATCCTTACGAAGTAGCCCTTATTCTTGCTAAAGAAATTCCAATCGATGATATAACTATAGCCGCTGCATTACTGCATGACGTTATAGAAGATACAGATTTTACTATAAAAGATATTAATGCAGAGTTCGGGAAAGAAGTAGCCGAAATAGTTGACGGAGCTACTCAAATAGAAGGTCTTGTCGAGAACTATGAGCTCAAACAGATTGAGTCCTATAAAAAGATGCTGCTTTCAATGACCCTTGACCTCCGTGTTATGCTCATTAAATTCGCTGACAGGCTTCATAACCTCAGAACTCTCGAGTTCCTTTCAAGCAAACGCCAGTACAGAATGGCACAGGAAACACTCGATATTTACGCTCCCCTTGCTCACAGGTTCGGACTTTCAAAACTTAAATCGGAACTTGAAGATATGTCGTTTAAGTACCTGAACAGAAAAGAATACGACAAGATTGCAAACCGCATTAAAGACAAAAAACGTGAGCGTGAAAGATTCCTTAAAAAGTTCATCGAACCTATAAAGGAAAACCTGACAAAGGAAAACTATAAGTTTGAGATTTATGCTCGTGCAAAACATATTTACAGTATATACCAGAAACTCCAGAAACTGGAAAAAGGATTCGATGATATTTATGACCTGCTTGCAGTAAGAGTTATCCTCGATTCAAACAATAAATATGACTGCTTTTCTGTTTATGGAATTGTTTCACAACTTTATGCTCCTATTCCTGAAAGGTTTAAGAACTTTATTTCTGTTCCTAAACAAAACGGATATATGTCCCTTCACACAACTGTAATGAGCAGCGAAGGCAGAAGAGTCGAAGTTCAGATTCGCACAAAGGAAATGCATGAAGTTGCCGAAAAGGGAATCGCAGCTCACTGGAAGTACAAGGAAAACCTTAATATTAACGACCAGAAAATCGAAGAATGGATGAAGAACATCCGTGAGACTTTCGAAAACGCAGCAAAAGAAGATATCACAACAGGACAGCTAATTGAGAATTTCAAACTTGAACTTTACCAGAATGAGATTTATTGCTTCACACCTAAAGGTGAACTGAAGATTCTTCCTTCTGGAGCCACACCCGTTGACTTTGCTTTTGCAATTCACACTCAGGTAGGAATGAAATGCATCGGCGCAAAGGTGAATGGTAAAATTGTCCCCCTCGATACACAGCTCAAAAGCGGCAACCAGATTGAGATTATTACTTCAAAGAATCAGAAACCTAAACTCGACTGGGAAAAGTTTGTCGTCACTCATAAAGCCCGTTCAGATATAAAGAAGTATTTCAACTCCGAAAAACGGCAGTTAATAGCAGACGGCAAGGAGACTTTTGAGAAAAAACTTAAGAAGAATAAGCTGCATATTAATGAAGATATTCTAATAGATATTCTGCAGAAACTTCATTACAAAGACCTCCAGACTTTTTACCAGAATGTATCAGTAACTAACAATAAAGCAGATGAGGTTATTGAGTTTATTGAAGATAAAAGTAAACTCCAGCAGATTGAAGCCGACTCTGCCGCTCAGAGCAGTGCTGCCGCAGAAGCTAAAGGTCTTGAAAGTATCGATAAGTTCAGAAAGCAGGCACAGGATACCAGCAAGAATATTTCTCTGGGTTCAAAAGGCAGCAATTCTATACAGGGCATTAAATATGACTTTGCAAAATGCTGCAATCCTATTCCGGGCGATGATGTAATCGGATTTGTTACTCAGACCGAAGGTATCAAGATTCACAGAAAGAACTGCAATAATATCATTAATCTTTTCCTTATTGAACCTGAAAGAATCGTTGAAATAAACTGGGGTGAAACAAAAGGTACTGAGTTTGTCGGCGGGATCAAGATAATAGGCGAGGATAAACCCGGTATATTAAACGAAATCACAGAAATGCTTGCAAAGAACTTCAAGCTTAATATTAAAAGTATTAATATATTTACGAAGAGCTCAATGTTTGAGGGCACTATGATTATTGAAATAGAAAACCTGAAACAGCTTAATTCAGTAATCGATAAAATAAACAACCACAAAGGCGTTTTCAGCGCTACAAGGTTTTACAGCTAAGCACTGTCTTTTAAACTACTGAGGCTTCCTTCCCTTATCTCTTGCACTTTTACTGCCTCCGTCATCATTATCTTTTGGAATCAAAGGTCTTAGCATTCTTTCAACATTAGTATCACTACGCGATAATGAATCAATCAATGTTCTTGCTTTATCATATTCATCTTCTTTAACTCCCTCCATGTATTTCATAATTTCCTGCTCTTTCTTGTTCTCGCTGCTTTCAATCGTCAGGAATAGAAATCCTATTGCTGCAGTCGCAACCAAAAACAGGATTACGCTTACACTAATCACAACTCTCGTTGATGATGTCTTCTTCCGTACAGCTAATAACGGATTCGAATAGTAAGGAGCAAAGTACTTGTTGTAGAACTCTCTGTCCTTTTCGTAGTACTGTTTTGCAAGGTCGTCAAAATACTTCCTGCTTGTTCTGTAAAACTGGTCAATCTGTTCTTTTGAAGGACCTGTGTTCATTTCCTTTGTTCTAAATTATACAATTGCTCCCGAATTATATCATGCTTTTCATCATCATATCAAAATTCTGTTCGCAGTTATCACTCTAAGCATAAACTAATCCTTTATTATGCATTGAAATAATTTAATCATATCAAGTTCAGCATGTTAATCCGCTATTGCTTAATGAGTGTAAAACTCTAAGAAAAACGAACCAGTACCATTCGTCTTTCCGAATATATCCTGAATATGAGTTTCATTGATTATAATCTTCTCAGTAATTTTTTCTTCACCAAATCCGTAATCACTTTTTTCCTCGTCTATGATGTTTATTTTCGTTTCTGTGTCGCGTAAAAAATCCTGAGAGTAAAATCCGGATTGATTAGCCCTATTGCTTATTTGTTTAACAAATGGGATATTTGACACTTCAAACTTCAAATAGTGCTCTCCGTAAACAGCAGAAACTTCTGAATCGGTCATAAATTCTAAAATACATTTTTTTAATACTCTGCTGTCGCCCGATCCGTCAATATCCGCCTGTATTGTTAGCGTTCCGATATAAATTCCCCATTTTACTGTTGCCGTAAGTAAATAGCTTGTTCCGTCTGCATTCTGCAAGATACTGCCACCATGTTGTTTCCAATATACATCAGCATCAAATGCGCGGGCTTTTACATCTGAACTTTCATTACATTTGTTATTAATTAAATCATATTCCTTTACATTCCATTCGCATGGTATACTGAGAGCAAGTCTAAATCCTGTGATTACGTTATCGGGGTTCTCTGAGTACTCAGTGTTTGTATTCTTTACATTGTCTTTTACAAATCTTACGGGATATCCGCATATTATATTTGAAGCATTGGTTGGCGCTATATTTTCTTTTATCAGGAATACAACCGGCTTTGAACCTTTTCCATCCGGTCGCGAAGTTGTCCAAAACGCTGCGCATTCGTGCGCCTCTGAAACTGTCGCGTTTTCGTTAACATATCCTAAGGGTAGAGCATTAAAACCAGTTAGATTATTCGCTTCTTTATATTTTTTCCAGTTAATCAATGTGCCTTTTAATGTCTTTGTACCTTTAAAAACTTCAGCTATTTTTCCATCTGGTCTAAGATATTTTTTTGTAATGTATTGAAGCATGGCGTACCAGTCCTCATAAGTTGCCACATGCCAACCTTCAGGTGCTAAACTGTTTTCGTTAACAATTGCCCACCAGTTGTAATAATACTCATAATCTTCACCGTATAGTGCTTTGAAATACGCAGGAATTTCGGATTCACATGCTGCTGCCCAATCTTTCTTGGTTTTTACTTCCTTCAACATCATCTTTTGCTTGTTAAAAAACTCAAAATCTGCATTTTGAGCAGACCATACTTGATTCCCTATACGGATTGTCTCTTTAATTTCTTGATTGTTTTCGTAAGTTTGAGAAAATGCCATTGTGGCAATCAGAAACAAGATAACTGTAATCCCTAATAAGATACTTTTGTAATTCTTTTTCATAATGTTAAATATTTTATTTAAAAAATACCTGAAATCACTATGCCTTGCTTATCTCCAATTCCGATTCATTTGGAACACTTTTGAAGATAAATTATTAGTTATGCTGTAGAAAATTATGTATCCTTATGTAGGTCAAAGTATAAACATCAGAATAAAAAATCTCCTATAATTTCGGATGTCAACTTTCTTAAATAAATTTATTAAATATTAAATTAATATCAAATACTATAGTTATACCCAAAACATATCGTGTTTAAAATATCTCTTTACTTGAGTTTTATGCTTCTCTATGTGATATTTATTTATTATTTATGATATCTAAATAAATTTATTCAGGAAAACTCTAAGATAAATAATCCGAAAATATTCTACTAAGAAACTTGTTGAAATAGAATATCATTTAACATCGTTTTAGCGTCTCTTTCTGTCTACTTTCAAAACCGCATTTAGTCAGGTGTGAATCCTCTTTCTAATGGACTCTGCAATCAATCATAAATTTAAAATATAAGATATAAGTTTCAATTATAAAACTTCAAATTTCCTCCCAGATTACTACAGCGCTGGCATATTCGTCAGTGTGTGATATACTTACATGAAATTTTTGATTTGAATATTCGTTTTGAGTAACATGATGTACATAAGGCTTTCCTCTTTCATCGTTTAAAATCTCTATATCTTTCCATTTAAATTCTTTCGATATGCCCGTCCCCAATGCCTTTGAATATGCTTCTTTGGATGCAAACCTGCCCGCGAAATGAGGCTCAGGCTTTGCCTTGAATGATTTGCAGTATTCAATCTCTTTTTCAGTTAATATCTTTTCGTAAAATTTCTCTCCGAACTTTTCAATTACGGACTTTATTCTTTTAATATCTATTATGTCGATTCCTATTCCTTTAATCATTTGTGCCGTTCTCCTTTTTTACAATGTTAATCAGTTCATCGATTGAATTGATATCATAATCTGAACCTGGATGTATTGTATTGAAAGTATCTCCGTACCTCGCAAATACAGTTTTCATTCCAACAGACTTAGCGCCTACAACATCCCTCTCTGCCCAGTCGCCTATCATGAGACATTCATTTGCTTTCAGGTTTAATTTGCTTAGAGCAAGATTAAAAGGAGCGGGCGATGGTTTCTTCTCGCGTGATTCATCATAAGTTATTATCACATCGAATAAATGATGAAAATTAAGATATGAAAGTCTTAACCATGCCTCGCTTGAAGGTGCGTCTGATACTATCGCAAGCTTTATCCCCATCTTTATAAGTTCAATAAGCGTAGGAAATACTTTCGGATACGGCTTTAATGCAGCCTCACGCGCGGTTCTGTATGCTACTATTCCAGCAGATATTATTTTATAATCAATCTCTCCGTATTCGTTTTTCAACAATTGATCAAATACCTGCTGGTATTCAATGCCTTCTCGTTTGTAAACTGCATTAATCTTATCCCTCGCTTCCGATTGTGTCATCATTAAACCCGAGTCCACCATCGCATGTACAGCCGCATCAACAGCCCGCTCTTTCATAAGCATAAAATCAACGAGCGTGTTATCTAGGTCAAATATTATTGCTCTTATCATACTTCTTAAAATGTTTTAGAAAATCACTTACCATAAAAAATGAACCTGTTATAAGAATAATATCGTTTTTGTTTGCTAAACTCCTCGCATGATTGAACGCATCCTTTACGTTTTCCTTAATTATGTATTTACTTTTTCCTGAAATGTGTTTCGCAAAGTCTTCAGGATTGCATGCTCTCTTATAATCTGGTTTCGTTAATATTATAATTCCTTTTAATTTTTCCAATTCATTAATGCACTTGCCGAGTTCCTTATCAGCCATCATTCCAAACACAATAAACAGCTTTTCGTATTTCAGAGCATCTGTATTTTCTTTAAGATTACTAATTCCATCTGCATTATGCGATACATCAAGAATTATCTTCGGCTTCTCCGATACAATCTGGAACCTGTATCCGTAACCCGTATTCTGATTTATATTTCTAAATCCTTTTTCTAATTCATACCCTGAAAAATCAATTACTTTCCTGTCTTTCAGATTATTAAGTACTGCCAATGCCGTCCCGAGGTTATTTATCTGGTATTTCCCTCCCAAGGGCAAACTAAAGTACTTCCCGTATTCTTCAAGGTAAACATCAAAGCCGGTGTCAGTTATTTTATAATCAATATTAAAATCTGATGAATCAACAATTACCGATTTCTTCTGTTTGCATATACTCTTTATAATTGATTTAGAATAATTAGAAACATTTCCTGTTACGCATGGTACATTTCTTTTTACAATCTCAGCTTTCTCATTCGTGATACTCTTAATAGTCTTCCCCAGATATTCGGAATGGTCAATTGATATGCTCGTTATTACAGATATTTTAGGTTTTATGATGTTTGTGGAATCGAGCCTTCCGCCCAGTCCGCATTCAATCACTGCAAAATCGACCTTGCAGTCCGCAAAGTATTTAAAAGCCATGGCAGTTGTAGTTTCGAAGAAACTCGGCTTTATTTTTTCTAATAAGCCGTAATACTTTTCTGTAAATCGAATTACATAATCTTTTGGTATAACTTTGCCGTTGACCCTTATCCTTTCCCTGAAATCTTTTATATGCGGAGATGTATAAAGTCCGGTTTTATACCTGCTCTCTGTTAACACGGACGATATTAATGATGCGACAGCACCTTTTCCATTTGTGCCTGCTATGTGAATCGATTTAAAATCTTTATGAGGATTACCGCAGGCTTTTGAAAGTGTTTTGATGTTATTAAGGTCGTATTTAATACCGGCTCGCTCAAGCGAGTAAAGATATTCAATACATTTGAAGTAGCTATTGAATTTCATATAGGTCTTTTTCTAACCGTAAAGCTCTCTTTCTGTAATCTCGCATAGTATATGGCCTATTGTGATGTGTGATTCCTGAATTCTTTGTACATTATCAGATGGAACCACTATCGGCAAATCACATTCATCCTTTAGTTTTCCGCCGCCGCTTCCAAGCAGGCATATAGTCTTTATCCCCATTGATTTTGAAATCAGTACAGCTTTTATAATGTTCTTTGAGTTTCCGCTTGTTGATATTCCAATAAGCAAATCACCCTCTCTTCCTATGCCCTCTATATTCCTTGCAAAAATATTATCAAATCCTATATCGTTTCCACCCGCAGTAAGATTCGATGAATCTGTTGACAAAGCAATCGCAGGTATTGCTTTTCTCTTTATGTCATGCGATAGCCTAATCATAAACTCGGTTGCAAGATGCTGAGAATCAGCAGCACTGCCCCCGTTGCCGCATAACATCAATTTGTTACCGCTCTTTATCGTTTCCAATATCATTTCAGAAGCTTTCATAATGTCATCGTAACAGCTCTCCAAAACTTTAAGTTTTATCTCAGAGCTTTCCTTTAATGAATCCGTTATAAACTTTTTTCTATCAAACATATTAATTGATTAAATTTTCTACAATCTTTTTAGTTGTTCCCAATGTATCGCTGAACACAAGCTTGCATGAATCACCTGCCTTTTGGTAATATTCCTTGTCCGTTAAAAGCTTTCTCATATCCCTATAAAATCTGTCCCTTGTGCTCACGAGTATTCCGCAGCCTTTCTCAATGAGTATCTCATCTTCATCTGAATTCTTTACTTCATTAGCAAATAAAACCGGTATATTGAATATAGCCGGCTCTAGCACGTTATGCAGTCCGGTCTTAAACCCGCCTCCGACATAAGCGATATAAGCTGCCGAATAAAGGCTCATTAGCTTTCCGATGCTGTCAACTATAACAAGATTTTCACCTGAATAATTTTCTATGCGTGATAATCTTATGGATTTCAGGTTTTCATAATTACTTTTAATATTGTTCTCAATCGCGAGTATCTTAGTTTCCTTCGGTTCATGCGGTACAAGTACAGTCATCAGGTTTTCTCCGTATTCAAGCAGTTTATTAATAACGGGCAGTATTATCTCTTCGTCATCTTTCCATGAACTTCCTATAACAAATACCTTTTTGTTCTTTATTATCTCAGGGTTAATAACATTTTCTACCTTAATGCTCTTCGATGCTTCATATACTCTTTCAAACTTCGAATCCCCTGCCTTTATAACTTTTGTGTCGTAACCCTTCATCATCTTCACGTAATTTTGGTAATCAGATTCGTCTATCACAAACATTTTGTCAACCATACCGTACATAGTCTTCTTTATAGATTTAACAAAATTAAGCTTCCAGTACTTATCTTTCTCGTCGTACCTTGCATTTGCAATTACGACCTTAATGTTCTTTTTCTTTGCATAATAAAGAAAATTAAACCAGAGGTCATACCGCATCAGTATTATCATTTCAGGATTAATGGCATTTATAAACTTCTTGACATTTGAATATGAATCAAAAGGAATGTAAGTTTTCTTTACATGCGGTAATAAGTTCTTTGAGTTCTTGTAACCCGATGGAGAGAAGAACGTTGCTATTATTTCATAACCCTTCTTCTGAAGTTCTTCAATGATTGGAATTGCCTGCTGGAACTCACCAAGCGAAGATGAGTGAAATATAATTTTCTTTGTTGAGGGGTCTAATTTCCAGTTTTCTATATCGCGGAATATATTTTTCCTGCCTTTGAAACCTTCCCTTATCTTCGGGTTGAACAATGATAAGAACTTGAATCCTGTCCATATCAAAGGCAGAAATACTATATTGTAAACGATAAACCAGAATGTGGTCATATCCGTGGAAGTTATTAAACTTCCATTATTTCTTTTTCTTTCTTCTGTACTAACGCGTCTATTTCTTTAATGTAATTATCCGTCAGCTTCTGAACTTCTGTTTCTCCGTGTTTACGATCATCCTCGGATATGTGTTCTTCTTTCTCTGTTTTCTTAAGCTTTTCTATTTCATCTCTCCTGATGTTTCTTATCGATACCTTTGCTTCTTCGGCAAGCTTCTTTATATGTTTCACAAGCTCTTTTCTTCTTTCTTCGTTTAACGGAGGTATCGGTATTCTGATAAGTGTTCCGTCACTCGAGGGATTTAATCCAAGATTTGCATTAAGTATTGCCTTTTCTATTATCGGTATAACAGTCTTGTCCCAGGGCTGAATGTTGATTGTATGAAAATCAGGCGTGCTAAGGTTTCCGACCTGATTTAAAGGTGTCGGAGTACCGTAATAATCAACTTTAACGCCTTCAAGCAGCCCGACCGAAGCCTTGCCTGTTCTTACCTTTACAAATTCAGATGTTAAATGCTCAACGGCTTTTGACATCCTGTCTTTTGTAATTTTTAAAATATCTTTTATCATAACTAAATGTATTAAATTATGAAATCAATGTTCCGAGATTCTTTCCGGATAGTAATGCTTTAAGATTTCCTTTCTTGTTCATGTTGAAAACAAGTATTGGAAGTTTGTTCTCACTGCAAAGTGTAATCGCAGTAAGATCCATCACCCTAAGGTCTTTTTCCAGGACTTCATTGTATTTTAATTTCTTGAACATCTTTGCTTTCTTGTTCTTTTCGGGGTCTGAATCGTAAACACCGTCAACTCTCGTTCCTTTAATTATCACATCAGCTTTCATCTCAATCGCTCTAAGTGCAGCGGCTGTATCTGTCGTAAAATAAGGCTCGCCTGTACCGGCTGCAAATATCACAACTCTGTTCTTTTCTATGTGTCTGATTGCCCGCCTGATTATTAAAGGCTCTGCAATCTCATCCATTTTTATCGCTGATTGTACCCGTGTGTATATGCCACGCTTTTCGAGTGCATTCTGAAGAGCAAGTGAATTAATCAGTGTCGCAAGCATGCCCATCATGTCTCCCGTTACTCTGTCAACTCCCTGCTGCGAAGCTGAAAGCCCCCTGTAAATATTACCGCCGCCAATCACAATCCCCAGACCTATCTTCAATTTTGAGACAGCATATACCTCATCTGCTATGTGATCAACTACCTTTGAATCTATACCAAAACTTTTGGAGCCCATTAAGGACTCACCGGAAAGTTTCAGTAAAATTCTTTTATACTTTCCCGGCATAATAATTATATTTAATGGTTATCCTAACTGGAATCTTGCCATTTCAGTTACGTCAAGCGGCTCGCCCGTCGCCTTCGTGAAATCCTTTAATAGGTCGCCTACTGATTTGCTTGAATCCTGTATGAATTCCTGCTCAAGCAGACAGTTTTCCTGAAAGAATTTCTCAAGTCTGTTCATCGTTATCTTCTCGATTATGTTTTCAGGTTTCTTTTCGTTTCTCGCCTGCTGCTGATATATCTCAAGTTCCTTCTCAATGATATCTGCTGAGATTTCATCCCTTCTCACGTTAATAGGCGTCATTGCAACAATCTGCATTGCCATCTTATGTCCGATGTCGTTAGCTTCATCAGAATATTTTCCTTTCATTCCAATAATCGCACCTACCTTGCTGCCGAAATGAATATAAGTAGAAACAAATCCGTCTTCAACAGAAATTAACCTTACTCTTCTCAGCTCAATCTTCTCGCCAACTCTTCCCATCATGCCGTCAATCGTTTCCTGTACTGTTAAATCGTTATCGCCTTTTACTGAAAGCAGATGTGCGGCATCATTGCTGCTGCTCGCTAATGCTGTGTCGGCAATTCCCTGAGCAAAATTCTGGAATCCCTCGCCCTTCGATACAAAGTCTGTCTCGCAGTTAACTTCAATGATAACGCCTTTTGACTTATCTTCGCTTATTTTCGATTTTACTGCACCTTCTTTCGCAATCTTGTCCGCTCTCTTTGTTGCCATTGCAGCGCCTTTTTTTCTGAGGTACTCAATCGCCTTTGCAATATCACCGTTTGTTTCTTCAAGAGCTTTTTTGCAGTCTGCCATTCCTGCCCCTGATTTCTCTCTTAAATCCTTTATTAATTCAATTGTTACTGCCATATTATTTTAATCCTTCTTTTATCTTTTACAATTTTGCTTTTTCCTGTTTTTCTTTCATCTCTTCAGACTCGTCTTCTTTTCTTGTCTTTGCAACCTGTACGCCTTCGATTACCGCTTCCGCAAATGCTCTCGTGATTATCTCTATCGATTTAACTGCATCATCATTCGCAGGTATCGGATAGTCTATTAAATCAGGGTCGCAGTTTGTATCTACTATAGCATAGATTGGGATGTTAAGTTTTCTTGCTTCATCAATAGCAATGTGCTCTTTCTTTATATCGACGAGGAATAATGCTCCCGGAAGTTTCGTCATACCTGAAATACCGTTAAGTACTTTTTCAAGCTTTTCCTTATCGCGCATCATTATTAATCTTTCCTTCTTGACAAACTTATCCAGCGTGCCGTCGTTCTCCATTTTCTGAAGTGTCGTCAGCTTCTTGATGCTCTTTCTTACTGTGTTAAAGTTTGTCAGCATTCCGCCGAGCCATCTTTCCGAAACGTAAAATGATTCGCATCTCTCTGCCTGTTCTTTAATGATAGCCTTGGCTTGTTTCTTCGTACCAACAAAAAGTATTCTTTTTCCTTCTGCTGAAATCCTTGAAACTGCGTTGCAGGCATCATCAATAAGGCTTACGGTCTTCTTTAAATCAATTATATGAATACCGTTTCTTTCCATGAAGATGTATTTTCTCATCTTTGGATTCCATCTTCTGGTTAGGTGGCCGAAATGCGACCCTGCTAATAACAAATCTTCGATTTGTACTCTTGACATGTGTATTTTCTCCTATTAATAAAGCCAGGACATTTTGTGACAAGCTTTCGCTTATGTAAGAAATGTTTCATCCCTCAGGATGAATAAGTTGGCTTTTGTTAATCTTCTATCCTCATCATTTTTCTAGACACATTCCTTTTATTATAAGGAACACGGGTGTTTCGAAATCAGAGAATATGTATTTTTAATTGGTTTATAAAAAATTTTAAAATCTTATCTCTTCGAGAACTGGAATCTCTTTCTTGCTTTTGGTCTTCCGTATTTCTTTCTTTCTACCATTCTCGGGTCTCTTGTCATAAATCCGCCTTTTCTTAAAGGTGGTTTTAATTCCTCGTTAATCTCTACTAAAGAACGTGCAATACCGAGTTTTATCGCATCTATCTGACCCCTGAAACCGCCGCCGTTTACGTTAACCCTGACGTCGTATGTGCCGTCGGTTCCCGTTACTGCAAAAGGCTGCATAATATCTTTTAAGTGTCCTTCACTCTTAAGGAAATCTATTGCGTCTTTGCGATTTATAGTGACTTTTCCAGTGCCCGTCATAAGTTGTACTCTGGCAACTGCTGTCTTTCTTCTTCCTACTTTTATTGGTGTACTTGTAGCCATCAAATAATTAAATTTTCAAATTCTGGTTTAAATGTTTAAAGCAACAGGTTTCTGTGCTGAATGAGGATGCTCGCTGCCTTTGTAAACTTTCAGCTTGTGAAAAAGTGTATCGCCGAGTCTTGTCTTCGGAAGCATTCTTTTCACTGCTAACTCAATTACCTTCTCGGGAGTCTTATCAAGCATCTCTTTGTAAGATTTGATTTTCTGACCTCCGGGATATCTTGAGTGAGTCTTGTAATCCTTTAATTCTGCTCTCTTACCGGTAACTTTAACCTTATCGGCATTTATAACAACAACCCAGTCGCCTAAATCAGCATTGGGTGTGTAATGAGGATTGTACTTCCCTCTTATTCTTTTTGCAACTTCACTTGCAAGACGACCGAGGACTTTACCATCGGCATCAACAACATACCAGTTATTGGGATTTTCGCCCCTTGTGGCATATTTCGTAATTCTAATAGATTTTCTTATCGTTTCTTTCATCGGTTATTCTATAAAACATGTAAATTAACATTATTAAATTTTAAAGTCAATGTAAACAGAAATCTAAACAAGAACTTTCTTCACCTGTTCCACTGCCCAGTCGATTTCTTCTTTCTTTATAACGAGCGGAGGCGCAAACCTTATGACATTATCATGTGTTTCTTTGCAGAGCACGCCAAGATTCTTTAATCCTTCGCAGTATTTTCTTGCACCGCCGGCTTCAGGTTTCAGCTCTACTCCTATAAATAGACCCTTTCCGCGTATTTCCTTAACGTGTCCTGAGTTCAATGCTTTCAGCTTATCCCTGAAATAATCTCCCAGTTCTTGCGATTTTTCTATCAGTCCCTCTTCAACTAAAACTTTCAGACTTTCTCTTGCGACTGCACAGCCAAGCGGATTTCCGCCAAACGTTGAACCGTGGTCACCCGGCTTGAATACACCGAGAATTTCCTTCGTTGAAAGCACTGCTGAAACAGGATAACATCCTCCCGAAAGTGCCTTACCAATCGTTACCATATCAGGTTTAATATCCTCATACTCATAAGCAAAAAGTTTTCCGCTTCTCCCAAGACCTGACTGAATTTCATCTGCAATAAAGATTATATTATTCTTTTTGCAAAGGTCAAAAGTCTTCTTTAAATAACCCTCCGGCGGTACAATAACTCCGCCTTCACCCTGAATCGGTTCAACTAAAAATGCAACAGTATTCGGAGTGATTGCCTTTTCAAAATCTTCTGCATTTCCGTATTCAACTATCTTGTAACCGGGTGTTAAAGGACCAAACCCAAACCTGTACTGCTCTTCGGTTGAAAAACTAATAATTGAAATTGTTCTGCCGGAGAAATTATTCGTGCATGCAATTATCTCTGCCTGATTTTCAGGAACACCCTTTACTGTGTAGCCCCATTTTCTCACTGCTTTCAAAGCTGTCTCAACAGCCTCAGCGCCTGAGTTCATAGGAAGAATCATTTCATAACCCGTCAATTCGGAAAGCTCTTTGCAAAGCATCGGCAACTGATTATTTCTGAAAGCACGCGATGTAAGTGTGATTTTATCCGCTTGCTCCTTCAGTGCCTTAACTATTCTCGGATGGCAATGCCCCTGATTCACGGCAGAATATGCCGCAAGACAATCGAGATATTTATTGCCGTCAACATCCCACACCCATACACCTTCGCCCTTTTCAATAACAACATCAAGCGGATGATAATTATGCGCTCCGTATTTCTCTTCAATTTCAATATATTGTTTTGTGTTCATCAGAATAAATTTTAATTATTTATAAAAATACTTATTTTTTCAAAGGATTTTTCCTGAATAGATTACAAATATACAAAATAATGCCCACATTTTCGAGCCATTTTAGAAGTTAGAAGTCAGAACCTAGAAGTTAGAAGCAGGTTGCGCGTTCTTTTTTTCTTGTCATTCCATCATGTTTGTAGATGGAATCCAGAAATGGAACAAATCTCTTAAACTAAATAGCTCTTATTGTACTCAAGTCGAAGATGCGACGTGGCGTACTTCCAGCTTGAGCAGCATGCAGTATGTATGCCTTACCCTAAAAACAATGTGAGGAAACTTCACATACGTAAAATAAAAAAGGCAGTCATAACTGACCGCCTTTAAGTATTTATTTAGACTTTTTATTATTTGATAAGAGTCATTTTCTTAATATCTGTGTATCCATTTGCCTGTATTTTATAGAAGTAAACACCGCTTGTCAACTGTGAGCCATTTAAGTCAACCGTGTAATTCCCTGCCGACTTAACTTCATTCACAAGTGTTCTTACTTCCCTTCCGAGCATATCGTAAACTTTCAATGTAACAAGTCCCTGCTTCGGTAAAGCAAAGTTTATTTTTGTAACAGGGTTAAACGGATTCGGATAATTCTGACTTAGCGAATAAGCAGCCGGTATTTCGCTGCCGGTCTGTGTGATTCCAACTATGCCGTTTGCCGCTGTGAAGAACAATGGAGCGTAAGTTGCAGAGCCTATTTCACCGACAGCAACTCCAACGTTAAATTCCCTAATAGATACTCCGTATAGATGCCTTCCTTGAGCGTTTAGCTGGTCCATAAAAAAGAATCCTCCGTCATTTGATGTCATAATCTTTCCATTATCGCCGCAAACCGTTATTTTTGGTCCGTATGAATCAATTGAACGCAGATGCTCGCTTGTGAGATACTGAACATTTGCAGTCCATGTCTTACCCCAGTTTGTCGAGCGGAGTATTGTTCCATTGTTTCCGCAAATCATTGCATCAAAAGGTGACATGAACACAACATCGTTAAGATAATCATAACGGTTTGTATTTCTTGCAATCCAGTTTGCACCTCCGTTGCTTGTATTCCAGACTTTTCCGTCTGTTCCTGCTATTATACCTCTTCCGTCAAATGCGTAATTATATGAATATGCTATTGAATGCATTGTAAACGGAATATCAAACCTTTGCGAGAATGTTGCGCCGCCGTTAAATGTTTCAAAGAACGTTCCTGCATAACCTACGAATGAAACGTATCCCGGTATTCCGGGCTTGCAAGCTATTCCACGGATTGTATGGTCCGGGGTGCTAAACGGTCTCACGACATGCCATGTGTTGCCAAAGTCCATTGAGCGAATGATAACGCCGCCCATTCCTGCTGCCCAGACAACTCCGTGTGTATTCGGGTCAAACTGAACATCGTTCATCCAGATGTCTATGTTTGAATAAGTGAGAGTCCATTCTTCGCCGGCATCGGTTGTTCTAATAACTGTACCGCCCTGACCTACTGCAACACCATAGTCCTCGAAAGGTGCATATGCGAAATCAACACCGAATAATGAATACGGAACACCTGTCTGATAGAGTGACCATTGAGCTGAAGTGACTGATGCGAAGCCCATAAACGCAAGTAATGCGAATAGTAAGATTTTTGTTTTCATTGTATTTTCCCTTTTTGAATTAAATAAATATAAATTTCTATATTCTTTAATTCCCCCTATACCTTTTAGACTATTTTGCGGGTCGATTATATTCCCATATAATAATCTTAATCAGTTAGTCAAAAATACTGATTGATAATGTAAATGTCAATAATGAATTAATAAAAATTTACTTCAATATTTTTATCCCATTTCTGCTCTCAATCTTCCTCCCTTCAATCATTCTTTTTCTAGTCATCTCCACATGCGGGTTCTTTGTCGCAGATTCGACGTGGAGGACGTCCGCCGTGGCGGATTTTTGGCGGCCTGCCTGCTGCAGGCAGGGGATCTAATTTAGGATCTCCGTTCTTATTTTATCGGTCATACCTGCGGGAACAAGAATCCAGAGTTAAAAGAATAAAAGAATTTTGTCCAAAGAGTTCACGAAATTCAAAGAAACAAGATAGCAGAACTGAGGCAATAAGGTTTAGCTGTTAACGGTTTTCTGTGTTTGTGCTGTTTTATCGTTTTTTATGCTGTTCTATTTAACTAAATTTAGGGTTTTATAATTAGAAAATACTATTGAAGAAAATAATCTCGGTCGTTGGAGCCAGGCCTAACTTTATGAAGATGGCTCCCCTGCACAAAGAACTACTAAAACATAAAGCGAAAGTTATACATAAGATTGTCCACACAGGTCAGCATTACGATAAACATCTTTCGGAAATATTCTTTAAACAGCTCGGTCTTCCGAAACCGCATATAAATCTCGGCGTCGGTTCGGGCTCACACGCAGAACAAACAGCCGAAACGATGGTGAAGTTTGAGAAGGTTGTACTGAAAGAAAAACCCGACCTTGTTCTCGTTTACGGCGATGTGAATTCTACTCTTGCTGCTTCAATCGTGTGCTCGAAGATTATTCAAAACGGTGACACCATTCCCGTTGCACACGTAGAATCAGGTCTCCGCAGTTTTGATAGAACTATGCCCGAGGAAATTAACAGGATTGTAACCGATTCAATATCAAAGTATCTCTTCGTGCCCGAAGAAGACGGTTTGCTGAACCTTAAGAAAAGCGGTGTGAATAAAGACAGCATTTTCTTCGTCGGCAATGTAATGATTGATTCGCTTGTAAGTTATCTTCAACTTGCTAAGAAATCAAATATTCATAAGGAACTATGCCTGACTAAAAAGGACTATGCACTCGTAACTCTGCACAGACCTTCAAACGTTGATTCAAAGAAGAATTTCATAAAGATATTAGACATATTCAAAAAGATTAATAAGTTAAGCCCTGATACGGATATTGTTTTTCCCGTTCACCCGCGCACGTTAAAGATGATTGAAAACTTCAATCTGTACAAAAGTCTCGAGGATGTTCGCAACCTTGTACTTACGCAGCCGATTGGTTACATTGATTTTCTTTCGCTCATTAATTTCGCTAAGTTTGTTATCACTGATTCAGGCGGCATACAGGAAGAAACTTCTTTCCTTAATATCCCCTGCCTGACGCTAAGAGAAAACACCGAAAGACCTATAACTATTAAACACGGATCTAACGTCCTTTGCGGCAGTAATGAAAAGCTTATTGAAAGAGAGCTGAAGAATATATTCGCAGGGAAATTCAAGAAAACAAAAACACTGAAATATTACGACGGCAAGACTGCAGGACGAATAGTCAATGTAATAATTAACAAGATTCTTAAATAGACTTGTCAGCATTAAGAGTAAATAAGGTAATATACATTCTCGAAGAGCATTTCGGTGAGCAAAGAAAAGCATCAAGGACTAAACCGAAATTGATGGATATACTTATTGCAACAAAACTATCGCAAAATACGACTGATAAGACTTCCTACATAGCTTTCCGAAACCTGAAAGAAAACATCGGCGGCTGGGAAGATGTGATGAATGCTCCCCTCCCGAAGATAAAGAATTCAATAAAAGTATGCGGTCTCGCAAACACTAAGGCAGTGCAGATAATTGAAATGCTTCAAAATGTGAAGAGAGAACATGGAAACCTGACGCTTAATCATCTCAGGAAATTATCCAACGACGAAGTTTATGATGAACTGCTGAAACACAAAGGCATTGGAAAGAAAACTATTTCATGCCTTCTTGCTTTCGGTATGGGCAGGGATGTATTTCCTGTGGATACACATGTACACAGGATTATGAACAGGATAGGTCTCCTTGATACAAAAACGCCTGATGAGACGTTCGAAGCATCGAAAGAAATTGTCCCGGATAAACACAAGGTTAACTTTCATACAAACCTTATACGGTTCGGAAGGAATGTATGCAAAGCATTGAACCCTCTCTGCGAAGATTGCATGATACGTCATCTCTGCGAGTATAAGCAGAAACGAAGTATTATGAATTCAGAGCACAAAGCTAAAGCATACAACAATTTTATTATTTTAGAGAATGTATGATTTGAAGATTAATAAAGATGAAATAAGAAGGATTCTTGTGATAAAATTCGGCGGTATCGGCGATGTGCTGATGTCAACTCCCGTTCTGCCGAACCTGAGGGCATACTTTCCCGACTCTAAAATTGATTATTTAACTTTGATTAAGAACCGCGATGTACTCATGGATAATCACTACATCGACAGGGTTCTTACTTATGACGCCAAGATAGATAAATCATACGACCTGATTCGACACATACGAAACAAAGAATACAATCTTGTAATAGACCTATACTGCAACCCGCGTACTGCTTTCCTCACATACATAACGGGAGCAAAATACAGAGTGGGTTTTAAATTCCGCGGCAGGAACTATGCGTATAACATTAAAGGAATAGGGCGCGGCGGTATAGTGCATAACACAGACTTTAATCTGGATGCTCTCATAAATGCGAACATTCCAATAGTATCCAAAAAACTTAATCTATCAGTTAATGTAGTACATGAGGAATTTGCTGAAAAGTTTTTATCCGACAACAATATTCAGAATGAAAATATTATCGGTATAGCAATTACTGGAGGATGGGAATCAAAACGTTATAAAATAAAAGATTATATAGAGCTGATAAAATTTCTTTCAGCAAAGTACAAGGTAAAGTTTATTATTCTCTGGGGTTCTAAACAGGAACTTATAGAAGCCCGTGAAATAAAATCAAACACAGACGGGAATGTTTTTATAATTCCCGATAGTTCAATCAGATATCTCGCTGCTATCATAAAGAAATGTAATGTAATAATCGGCAATGACTCAGGACCGCTGCATCTGGCGGGTGCTGTCGAGGTGCCTGTTCTTGGTATTTACGGTCCGACTAATCCTGACCTTCAGGGTCCTTACGGAGAACAGAATGTAACTGTCCAGAATACAAAACTCGAATGTCTGCACTGCAACTTGCTTGAGTGTAATATCGGAAATATATGCATGACTGAACTGCCCAAATCGCTTATACTCTCAAAACTCGAAGAGCTGCTCGAGAAGAATAAAATTAAAATTCCTCTGAAGTAAATGTCAAGAAGGTATTTAATAGTGCGTACCGACAGGGTTGGAGATGTTGTAATGACAACAGCAATCCCCCGCGAGATAAAGAAAGCGTACCCTGATGCTTTCGTTGCAACTCTTACACAGCCTAACACTGCAGTTATTTTTGATAATAACCCTTATGTTGACGCAAGAATCACTGACGACCTTTCTAAAAATACTTTTTGGAACGTAGTAAAACAAATCAGGAAGTATAAGTTTGATTACGGACTTCTTATTCTTCCGACTGGACGTGCCGGTTACCAGATGTTCTGGGGCGGGATTAAAAAAAGGATTGGCGTCGGAAGGATTTTCTATGAAGTCATTACATTTATGGGAAGCGTTTCACGCAAAAATTACAACCCTCTTCGGCATGAAGCAGATTACTGCATGGACCTTGCCAGAAAAACAGGTGTGGTAACAAACAACTATCAGCCCGAAATTTATGTATCTGATATCGAGAAAGCTGAAATTAATGAATTCCTTAGAACAATTGGTATCAGCGAAAGCACGTATAAAATAATTCTGCATACCGGTTCGAAGAATTCTGCACCGAACTGGAGTGAAGATAAATACTTCAGGCTGATACAGAAAATCCTTAAAAAGTATCCCGATAAAGAATTTGCTCTATTGCTTACAGCGTTCGAGATGACAAAAGAGTTTAAAGATAAGGTGAAATCTCTTAACGATAAAAGAATATACGACGTATCCGATGACATTGACAGTTTAAGAAAACTTATTAAAATAATATCAACGACCGATTTAATGATATGCTCTTCCACTGGTCCTATTCATTTAGCAGATGCTCTCGACAGAAAATGTATTGGAATACACTGCAAGCGTGATATGAGCTGTGTGAAGATATGGGGAGTGATGAATAAGAAATCTATTAACCTTGAAGTATCCAAAGAATTCTGCGACTCAAACTGCAGCAGTGACAAAGAAAAATGTGGGATTGAAAACGGACTTTCAACAGACGAAGTTTTAAAACATATTATACTATAAAAATGAAACACAAAGAATTAAAAATACCTAATTGTAAGAACTTTTCGGGTTACAAACCCTGCAAGCCTTACTATAACTGCATTGAAAATGGATGTGCGGATGACCCTGAGAGTGCTATGGGCACTAAGATACTGATTGTATCTCTCGATGCACTTGGAAATGTTCTGGATAACACACCTTTGCTTCATGCCATTAAAAGAAAGTTTCCTGTTAGTACGATACACTGGATGACTTTGCCTAACGCTGAGAAGATTTTGTTCAATAACAAGTTTATCGACAAACTTTTCCTTTGGGATGATGAAAGCAGAATGATTGTTCGTAATATTGAATACGATATAGTAATGAATGCCGATAAATCCTTGTACGCATGTGCCTTTACAAATGATACGAAAGCTAAAAAGAAGCTCGGATTTATATTGAATAAGGATGGAAAGATAGTACCCGCGAACGATGCGGCAATGTACAGCTACTCTCTTGGAATAGATGACCGGAAGAAGTTCAGAGAAAATACAAAAACAGGGGTTGAGATTATCCACGATGTATTTGAGCTAAAGTACGAACGTGACCGCTACGTATTTGAACTTACCGAAGACGAGCAGAAGTACGTTTCTAAATATAAGAAATCAATAAAGTTTGACGATAAGAAAGTTTACGTCGGATTCAACACAGGATGCTCTGAGCTGTTTCCAAACAAGAAAATGACAATAGAGCAGCATGTTTACTTAATCAAGCACATACTTAAAAACAAGAATAACGTAGTTATGCTTCTTGGCGGACGCGAAGATACTTCACGCAATAAGCAGATATTCAAATCATTTTCACACTCACATCAGAAAAGAATTATTAACACGCCTTCCACAGAAGGAATTCGAAGAGGTGCTTGTTACATGTCAATTCCGGATATTGTTATATCAGGTGACAGCTTCGGAATGCATCTTGCGATCGCATTGCAGAAATATATTATCGCATGGTTCGGATTATCATGTCAGGCTGAGATAGAACTTTATGATTACGGTATTAAGCTTTACCCTAAGGACCTTGAATGCTCGCCTTGCTGGAAGCGTGTTTGTCCGTTCAATCTTGAGTGCATTGATATGATTGACCTAAAGAAAATTATTGAAACAGTAAATAAATTTAAAAAGTAAATATTATGGGTTTTAGAATTCCATTGTACATTCCTGTTTTATCCGGGAATGAGAAGAAGTACGTCAACGAGTGTCTTGATTCTACATGGATTTCATCCAAGGGCAAATTCATACAAGAATTTGAAGATAAATTCTCTGAATTCATCGGCGTTAAATACGCTGCAACCGTATCTAACGGAACAACTGCTATTCACCTCGCACTCGAAACGCTGGGGATTACAACCGGCGATGAAGTCATTGTTCCTACGTTTACTTACATCGCATCAGTGAGTGCCGTTGTCTATACGGGCGCAACACCTGTATTTGTTGATTCTATAGAGGAAACCTGGCAGCTCGACCCCGAAGATGTAAAGAAGAAAATCACTTCAAAGACAAAAGCTATTATGGTTGTGCATCTTTACGGACAAATGTGCGACATGGATGCAATCATGAAAATAGCCGATGAGCACAATCTTTTTGTAATTGAAGACTGCGCAGAAGCATTTGGCTCACAGTATAAAGGCAGGTACGCGGGCACTTTCGGTAATATTTCGGCTTTTAGTTTTTACGGTAATAAGACTATAACGACGGGTGAAGGCGGAATGATAGCATCAAATGATTACTACCTTTATGACAAAGCATACCATCTAAAAATGCACGGTGTATCAAGCGTCAGAGAATACTGGCATGACGTTATTGGATATAATTACAGGATGACGAACATTTGTGCGGCAATAGGACTTGCACAGCTTGAAAGAGCGGATGAAATAATTAAGAAGAAAAGAGATGTAGCAGAGTTGTACTGCGAAAACCTGAAGGGACTTCCTTTAACCTGGCAGAAAGAGCAGAAAGACACAGTCCATTCATTCTGGATGTTTTCAATTCTGGTAGAAAGCGTCAAGGTAAGGGAAGCTTTGCGGAAATTCCTGTCCGAGAACGGCATTGAAACACGCCCGACTTTCTATCCGGCACATACTATGCCGATGTTTGCGCACACTTATCAGAAGTTCAGAGTTGCAGAAGGACTTGCAATCAGAGGAATAAACCTCCCTTCCTTCCCCGAATTGAAAAAAGAACAGGTGATTGAGGTCTGTGATACAATTAAGAAGTTTTATAAGTAGTTTTTCAAAATACGTATAAGTAAAATATATTAAAATAATGAAGTTGATTTAATACAACTTTATTAATATTTTTAACCACTTAACTTTACTTCAAAAAATGTCTGACTTAAAAATATTTAAAGGTACAAACTCTGAGGAACTTGGAGAGAAAATATCGAATCTTCTCAAAGTTAATCTCGGTAACCGCGAGATAAAACATTTTTCGGACGGTGAAATCTGGATGAGGTACAACGAAAACATTCGCGGACGCGACGTCTTTATCATTCAATCGACTAATCCCCCGTCGGATAACATAATGGAACTTCTTATAATGATAGACGCTGCAAAGCGTTCATCGGCATTGAGAGTTAACGCCGTTATACCTTATTTCGGATACGCTCGTCAGGATAGGAAAGACCAGCCGCGAGTTTCAATAACCGCAAAGCTGATTTCAAACCTCATCGAGAAAGCAGGTGCGGACAGGGTTATTACAATGGACCTTCACGCTTCACAGATTCAGGGGTTCTTTGATATACCCGTTGACCATCTTTACGGTTCAGCAGTTTTTCTTAAACACTTCTATGACTTAAACATTCAAAACCTTGCTGTTTGCTCACCCGATGTTGGAAGCATCAAAATGGCAAGAGCTTATGCAAAACGGCTTCATGCTGACCTGATTCTAATCGATAAACGAAGACCAAAACAGAACGTTGCGGAGGTTATGAACATAATCGGAGAAGTAAAAGATAAGAACGTACTTATCATTGACGACCTTATTGATACAGCCGGGACATTTGTGAATGCAGTAAATGCAGTTAAAGAAAAAGGTGCTCTGGAAATTTACGGAGCTTGTACACACGCAATCCTTTCAGGAGAAGCATTGATGAGAATCGAAGAATCACCGCTTAAAAAACTTTACGTAACTGATACTATACCCCTTAAACAAACATCAGATAAGATAGAAATAAAGAGTGTAGCGTCAATTTTTGCAGAAGCAATTATCAGAACCAACAAGGATGAATCTATCAGTTCCCTTTTTGATGTAGTTATATAACCTGAATTTTTTAGGAAGGATTTTGTTCTAATATTATTATAAAACAAATATTCAGGAGATAATTTTATATGTTAGTTGATATCGTTATGCCCAAGATGGGTGAGTCAATCATGGAAGGTACTATCCTAAAATGGCTTAAACAGCCCGGTGATAAGGTGGAAAGAGACGAGGCGATACTTGAGATTTCTACAGATAAAGTAGATACAGAAGTCCCCTCGCCTGAAGCAGGTATCTTAGCTGAATTGCTTTATAAAGAAAATGATACCGTTGAAGTAGGCAATGTTTTAGCTAAACTTGAAACAGATTCAAACGCAACTGTCACTCCCAAAGAAACATCAGAAGAAACTCCCAAAGAAACTACAAAAGAAACTCCTAAAGAGACTCCAAAAGAAGAAGTAAAAAAGGAAGAACCCAAACAGGAAGCACCTAAACCTGAAGAAGCAAAAGAGGAAGATACATCTGTTGAAGGTGGATTTTATTCACCGTTGGTTTTAAACATAGCAAAGAAAGAAGGAATCGGATTAGCTGAACTTGCTTCTATAAAAGGCACGGGTATGCAGGGAAGAGTTTCAAAGAAAGATATTATAGATTATGTATCAAAAAGAGGAACTGCACCTGCTGTTAAGACAGAGGCAGCAGCCCCTGTTAAAGCATCCGCAGCACCCGCAAAGAAAGAACTTCCAAAACAGGAAATTAATTATAACGAAGAAGGACTTTCAGTTCTCGAGTTTGATAATATCAGGCAGAAAATGGCTGAGCACATGGTTGAATCAGTTGCGATATCACCTCACGTAAACGCTATTGCAGAAGTTGACCTTTCAAATATTGATAAGGTAAGAAAACTTGCAGGATCTGAATTTGAATCAAAAGAAGGTTTCAAACTTACTTATATGCCGTACATTGCAGAAGCAGTCATTAAAGCACTTAAAGATTTTCCTCTGGTAAATTCTATTATTGATGATTCTACAAAGCCGTTTAAAGCAATAACCAGAAGCAAGATTAATCTTGGTATGGCAGTAGCTATGGAAAACGGCGGGCTTATAGTTCCGGTCATCAAGAACGCTGACGGAATGAACCTCGTTGGCATTGCAAGAAGTGTTAATGACCTCGGAAAAAGAGCACGCATTAAGAAGCTTAGTCTTGATGAAATTCAGGGCGGTACATTTACTATTTCAAACTACGGCGTATTCGGCAACATAATCGGAACGATGGTAATCAATCAGCCGCAGGTAGCTATCTTGGGCATTGGTGCGATTAAAAAGAGACCCGCAGTACTTGAAACACCCGATGGTGATTTCGTTGTAATAAGACCAATGGTTTACTTAACACTTTCGTTTGACCATCGTTTAGTTGACGGAGCGCTCGGCGGCAAGTTTATAATGCGTGTTGCACATTATCTTGAAAATTATCAGGGATAAAAAGTTAATATAAATTATTATAAAGGTTACCTAACAAATCGGTTAAGTAACCTTTTTTATTAATCATTCGAATCATTAAAACAAATTACATTATGAGAAGGTTAAAACTCTATTTATTCATAGTCTTTATAAGCGCTGCTACTGCGGGTTTTGCTGCAAACGACAGTGCTAACACAAAATACTGGATTATCTTTTCGGATAAAGACGGCGTAAAACAAGGCGATGTGATTAAGTATAACTCCGATGAATATAAAGCCGGTTTAGAATTGCTGACTGAGAAAGCCGTACTTCGGCGCTCAAAAGTTCTGAACAAGGAAGAACTGATTGGCTATGCAGACCTGCCTGTTACTAAAAAATACATTGAAGAAATTACGGGCATGAAAATAGAAGTTATTGCTACATCGCGTTGGTTCAACGGCGTTAGTGCTTACCTTACTCCCTCTCATCTCGCAGCTGTAAAGAAACTCGGGTTTGTTAATCAGATATTTGCTGTTAAGAAACTTTACAAGCAGGGTTACGAAAGCACCTCGCCTGTTTTTCTCAAAAGCTATTATGAAAGCATAACCGAACAGGATTCAATGGATGTGTATGATTACGGAAAATCTTACAATCAAATGATGCTCGTAAATGTTCCGGTAGTTCATAACCTTGGAATAACGGGAAGCGGTGTACTGGTTGCGAGTTTCGACGACGGATTCGAATGGAAGACACATGAGTCTTTAATGGGTTTAAACGTTCTTGATGAATTCGATTTTATTAATAAAGATAAGAACACAGCAAGAGAAAAGAATCAGAAGTATGCTGACTCAGAATCACAAGGCGGACACGGCACAGCAACACTTTCCTCGCTTGCAGGTTACAAAGAAGGAAAGTTAATCGGTCCCGCATTCAATTCAGAATTCATTCTTGCGAAGACTGAATACGTTTCTTCCGAAACACCGATGGAAGAGGATTTCTGGCTCGAGGCTGCTGAATGGGCTGAAGCATACGGTGCGGATGTAATAACAAGCTCGCTCGTTTATAAAGCCTTTGATAAACCTTACACCGATAATTCTTATACCTACGCTGACTTTGACGGGAAAACTTCAATCATTACAATTGCAGGAGACCTTGCCGCACATTACGGTGTAGTTGTTTGCAATGCAACAGGAAACTATTATCAGTCAGACCCGCCATCGTTAGGCTCGGCATCGGACGGCGATTCAGTCATAGGTGTCGGAGCAGTCGATAAACAGGGAACTATCACGAGCTTCAGTTCAAACGGTCCGACAAGCGACGGAAGGATAAAACCCGATGTCGTCGCACCGGGTGCTACTGTTTACGTAGCAAGATTGGGTGAAGGTAATTACTATGATTATTCAAACGGAACATCGTTCTCTACTCCGATTACTGCGGGTGTTTGCGCCTTGATACTTTCAGCACATCCCGAGTTAACAGCAATGCAGGTAAGGGATGCATTAAGGAATACGGCTAACAACAGTTCGTCGCCGAATAATGTTTATGGATGGGGGTTGATTAATGCTTACAAAGCCATGCTTTATTTCGGTGCAGTCTGGGGGAAAGAAACTATTACTGATCGCGATAACAGAAAAGTTGTACGCATAGGATTTGCATCGAATGATTTTACTCAAGCATCTCCTGTAATATTTAATTTCAGAACTCCGAACAGCAAGAAATATAAATCGGTTGATATGACGTTAGTTAATCAGATTGAAAAAGGAAATTACTCGGGAGTTTATGAATACACATCTAATGAATACAAAGGAACTGCCGATAAAGAAGACCTTGATTATTATTTTACAGTCAGCATAAACGGAAAAGAATTAAGATATCCTAAGAAATAGATTTGACATTCAAACCCTGCCCTCCTTCCCAAGCTCGAGCTTGGGAAGGTGAATCGAAATTCTTTTAAGAACATGCACACTGATATTCACTGAAAGATTATGATTATCACTGATAAGAACTATTATTTCCGGGGTTTTCATAACGATATTTTATATTGAATACCTAAAGGCATTCTTTCTTTATGCAATTTGTTAGCTACCGATATGTAATGCCTAACGGCATTCTCTTAGTGGAAAAGTATTTCTTTGCCCTCCTTCCCAAGCTCGAGCTTGGGAAGGTGAATCGAAATTCTTTTAAGAGCATGCACACTGATATTCACTGAAAGATTATGATTATCACTGATAAGAACTATTATTTCCGAGGCTTTCATAACGATATTTTATATTGAATACCTAAAGGCATTCTTTCTTTATGCAATTTGTTAGCTATCGATATGTAATGCCTAACGGCATTCTCTTTTTGTATTCTTTAATCAGTGGTAATCATACTCTTTTGGGTTAATCAGTGTGCAGGTTTTTATTAGTAATTATTTTCTCTGCGACCTCTGCGGAAAAATTCTTTCTTTTTGCCCTCCTTCCCAAGCTCTAGCTTGGGAAGGCATTAAGAATTATAATTGTGCATTCCCAAGGTGGACCTTGGGAATGAGAAAAGTATTTCCACCCTGTCATTTTCATAAATTATTGAATTGAATGAACAATTCAAAAACGGTACTTTTCATGTTCGAAACTAAATGTTCTAAACTAAGTTCTAAACTTCAAAGAATAATATTTCACATTTAGATAAAATATCGGTTCGCGGTGCACGGGTACACAACCTTAAGAATATAGATGTTGATATTCCGAGGAATAGTCTCGTAGTTTTTACGGGATTATCAGGCTCGGGAAAGTCATCGCTTGCCTTTGACACTATTTATGCGGAAGGACAAAGGCGCTTCATGGAGACGCTCTCTTCCTATGCGAGACAATTTATAGGAAGTATCGAAAGACCGGATGTTGATAAGATAGAAGGACTTTCACCTTCAATTTCTATTGAACAGAAAACTATTTCTCACAATCCCCGCTCGACAGTCGGAACAGTAACTGAGATATACGATTTCCTCAGACTTCTTTTCGCAAGATGCGGAACGCAATTCTCTCCTGATACAGGCTTGGCAGTTGCAAGACAGTCGCTTGACCAGATATTTACGATTATACTTAAAGAATTTAATGGTAAGAATATAAATATTTTAAGTCCTGTAATAAAAGGGCGCAAAGGACATTACAGAGAATTATTCAGTGAGATCCTTTCGGACGGCTACACAAAAGTCAGAACAGACGGTGAGCTGAGAGAAATAACAGAAGGACTGAGCCTTGACAGGTTTAAGATTCATGATATTGAAGTTGTGATTGACAGAGTTACGGTCAACGACAAATCACGAATGAGAATATACGAATCGCTTGAACTCGCTCTCGAGTACGGCGACGGAGTTGTAATTATCAACAATGGCAAAGGCGACAAAATGTTTAATGAAAAACTCTCTGACCCTGTTACAGGCAGAAGCTTTGCCGAGCCTGCACCGAATTCATTCTCGTTTAATTCGCCTTACGGCTGGTGCAAGGAATGTTACGGGCACGGAGAAAAAAGAAGGGTTGATGAGAATTTAATTTTCCCCGATAAGAACCTTTCTTTTTCTAATGGTGGAATCGCGCCAATTGGATTACCGAAGAAGACATGGATTTCTTCTATGGTTTACGGACTTCTCGCACATTACAACTGCACTGCTGAAACACCAATCAAGGATTATTCAATCGAACTATTGGATACAGTATTATTCGGCAGCTCTGAAAAGATTAATTTTACTTACACAAATGCGGCGGGAAGAACCACGAATTACTTCCATAAGTTCACGGGTGTTTTCAAGTACATCGACCAGCTCTCCAGTGATACAACTTCACAGCACATCAAGAATTGGGCGGATAGTTTTATGAGCGTTACACTTTGTAACTCTTGTAAAGGCGGAAGACTAAAGGAAGACGCATTATGGATAAAGATTGATGATAAGAACATACACGACATTACGCAGATGTCAATCTTATCCGCATACGAATATCTTGGAAATTTAAAGTTTGAGAAGAACAAGAATATACTCGCAACACCCATACTGAAAGAAATTAAAGAACGGTTGAGCTTCCTTCTGAATGTAGGACTTGATTATCTTACACTCAACAGAAGCGCCAAGACTTTATCCGGCGGTGAAGCACAAAGAATTAGATTAGCTACTCAAATCGGTTCTCAGTTAACGGGTGTACTTTATATACTCGATGAGCCGTCGATTGGTTTGCATCAAAGGGATAATATCAGGCTGATAAATTCACTGAAACATTTACGGGATATTGGCAATACGGTTATTGTTGTTGAGCATGACAAGGAAATGATTGAATCAGCAGATTACCTTGTTGACCTTGGACCCAAAGCCGGAGAGCATGGAGGCGAGGTAGTTGCAAAAGGAAGTCCGAAAAAACTAATAGGAAATTCTATTACTGCTGATTATCTTAGCGGCAAGAAACATATTCCTGTTCCTGTTAAAAGGCGCGAAGGCAACGGATTAAGTGTAACGCTTAAAGGTGCAACGGGAAACAATCTAAAGAATTTAACACTCAAAGTACCTCTCGGAAAGTTTATATGTATAACAGGAGTAAGCGGCTCGGGAAAATCCACGCTCATAAATGATACTTTGTACAAGATATTAAATAAGAAGCTCATGAAAGGAGCTGAGAATCCTCTGCCGTACACGTCGATTGAAGGAGTGTCAGCAACGATTAAAGGAAGATACATAAAATACGTTGACAAGATAATTGAGATAGACCAGTCCCCCATCGGAAGAACGCCGAGGAGTAATCCTGCTACATACACAGGGCTCTTTACACACATAAGAGATTTATATACTGCATTGCCTGAGTCAAAGATTAGAGGCTATAAAGTAGGAAGGTTTTCTTTTAATGTTAAAAGCGGAAGATGTGAAGAGTGTGAAGGCGGCGGTTTGAAAAAGATTGAGATGAATTTTCTTCCCGACGTTTACGTTACATGCGATACATGCAAAGGGCATAGATACAATTCAGAGACGCTGAGCATTTTGTACAAAGGTAAATCAATAGCTGACGTACTGGATATGACTGTTGAAGATGCAGTTAATTTCTTTGAATCTTTTCCGTCTCTAAAACGCAAGCTAAAAACTCTTTATGATGTCGGGCTTGGTTACATAAGGCTCGGACAGCAGGCGACCACATTATCGGGCGGAGAGGCACAGCGTGTAAAACTTGCAACGGAGCTTGCGAAAATACAGACCGGCAGAACATTTTATATACTTGACGAGCCAACAACGGGACTGCATTTCGAAGATATTAATATGCTTCTCCATGTGTTGAATAAACTGGTAAATAAAGGAAATACAGTCGTAGTCATTGAGCATAACATGGACGTAATTAAATCAGCCGACTGGATTATTGACCTCGGTCCCGAGGGCGGCGAGGCAGGCGGAAAGATTATTGCCGAAGGGACTCCCGAGGATATCGTTAAGAAACACTTAAAGGTTTCTTATACTGCGCAATTCCTAAAGAAAGAACTGGAATAAAAGATTTTACCGCAGAACTTCAAACAAATAAAAGATTTACCACAGAGAACACAGAGATAATCACGGAGTTCACAGAGATTATGTACATTATTTTCAGGCATAAGAGATTTTAACCGCAGAACTTAGAACAAAGAAAAGATTTTACCACAGAGAACACAGAGATAATCACCGAGTCCACAGAGATTATGTGCATCATTTTTAGGCATAAGAGATTTTAACCGCAGAGGGCGCAAAGATTTTGCCCTCCTTCCCAAGCTCTGCTTGGGAAGGCAGAAAGAATTATTATTGTGCATTCCCAAGGTGGACCTTGGGAATGAGAATGAATTATTATTTTACATCCCAAGATTTTTGTGCTTTCGTGGTTTGGTGGTAGAATGCTCTTCGCAATAAATAAATTCCTTTCTCTGCGTTCTCTGGGTGTTCTGTGGTAAAAAAATCTTTTCTTTATCTGTGGAAATCATATTCTTTCAGTGTTAATCAGCCTGCCTGCAGCAGGCAGGTGTGCAGGTTTTTATAATTTGTGCCCTCCTTCCCAAGCTCCGCTTGGGAAGGCAGAATGAATTATTATTGTGCATTCCCAAGATTTTTGTGCTTTCGTGGTTTGGTGGTAGAATGCTCTTCGCAATAAATTAATTTTCTTCTCTGTGCTCTCGGTGTTCTCGGTGGTGATAAATCTATTTTTCTTGTTGTGCAGGTTTAATAGAAGGTTATTTCTTATCGTCGTCGGAGAAACCGAAACGGATTTTGCCTTTCTTGAATGATATAGATTTATTGGGACTTTCTTTCGGGCTGCTCACATTGCTTTTTGTATCCTCTTTCCCGGGAGTAGTTTCTTTTGCAATTTCTTTAACACTTTCTTTTGGGGATTTATTATCTTTTGCAGTTCCGCCTACGTCGTCGAAGAAGACTTTCTTTACGGGGTCCGCTTTCTTGATTTCTTTTAGCGGATTATCATTCTCATTTAGTTCAATATCGTCGAAGAATTCAATACCTTCACTGACATCTTTTATTTCCGTTACACTGTAATCAATTTTGGTTTCGGCATAATCATCGTCCGGCTGCCTGATAGGATTAACATCCTTCCTTACACCAATGACCCTGAATTCACTGTCCGAAATGATAGGGTTATCAGAAATCTTTCGCTCTTCGTGATCGCTGCCCGTCGTAATTATAAGCTTTCGTTCTTCTTTTATTCCTGTCGAGAGGTCATCAATTCTTTTTCTCATCAGATATTTTTCCTTGAACTCATAGTACTTCCCTGTATCAACTATTTTCTTTACCAGTTCGGAAGTCGTCTTCTTCATAGTATCCGTATCAAAGAGCTTGCTCTTGTAATCGCGTCTGATAACATTGCCTTTAACTATAATATCGCTGATATCTTTAGCGTCAAGATTTTCGACGATGTGCTCCGAGACCTTCTCTGAATTTATATCAGGTGATATGAGATAATTTCTTAAATCTGATACGTCAAAAAGAATTATGTTGGCGACTTTATTCTTTTCAATACTGCCGTGCGTTTCAAAGACTTCGAACATCTTCGCAGGATTAACAATTGCCATCCTTAGTATCTGCCTGTATGACAATGAACCCTTTTTAACAAGATGCGAAAACAATTTCATTTCGGCAAGAACCGATTTACCGAGCAATCCAGTACCCAGACTTACATTTATCCCGTATTTAGCAAGGTCAAGAGATTCTATTCTCTTCTCACCGAGCTTCAGTATATCGCTCGGACAAAGAACTGCATTAAGCTGTTTGTCCGAAAGATAATCAAGCTCATCCTTTTGTATGTTAATCGGATTTGAAAAGATTACTCTTCTGTCAAGAAAATCATTCTCACCGAGTACTTTAAATATAGACTTTGAAAACGTCCTTCTTATGTTATCCTGCCCTGTTGATTTCTGAAGTACTTCAAAGAATATCTTGCTCTTACCGTCTCTGACGGCTTTTGCGGCTGAACTTAATGTATAGTTGTTAATATCCGATTCATCCCTGATACCGATCGAATGAAATTTCTTTATCTCGGAAAGATACCTGCTGAACGCTTCACTGAAAGATGTAAAGACAATATCCTGAACGATTAAAAAGTTGTGCTTGTGGAACTCCTGCAGAAAATCCTTAGATAAATAATTTGAAGTCTCATTCAGGAAAAGTTCTCCGTTAGAAAGAGCCCTGTAATAGCTGAATGTAAGGAGATTCTTTAAATCATTCTTAAACTCCAGACTCGTGAAATGCTTTTCGAGAATCGCAAGAGAAAGATTCTCTGCAAGCTTGTCGTAGTTAAGTCGTTCAAAGAAAATACTGCTGAGTGCGAATGAAGAATTGATGTTAGAGTTTATGAATGCAGGAATAATTATTTTATCCTTGGCGTCTATGATGTTTACTCCCGGATACTTAGTATAAATATTCCTGTCGGAAGCCAGTTCATTGTAATAATCAACCTGATGTATAACGTTGTTCTTAATTACGATATTATAATAGCCGACATTGTCTTCTTTGTCGAAGGTCAGCACTATACCGTTCTTAAGAATTAAATACCTGTCCATCTGTTTTAATTATAAATCTTCGATAATGTAATCTTCATTTATTAAATATTCACTGTCAATCAAAGAATTCTTTCCGTCTGCATAAACTGCATATTGAAATCCTTTTCTGATGCTGAATGCGCCATACTCTCCGTTTTTATTCAGCGCTATAAATCCGACTTGAAAAAGATGATCTCTGTTCTTGCTCGAAAGCAAGTTTAATTTATAAACCCTTTCGCATGCAACCCTGCATGCTTCCTTTGGAGACAGACCGAGCCTCATCATCTCAACAATAAGAAAACTCCCGCAGGCGCGGATACACTCTTCGCCGCGTCCCGTTGATGCTGCACCGCCGATTTCTCCGTCAACATAGAGACCCGCACCGATAACGGGTGAGTCCCCTACTCTGCCGTGCAGTTTCCACGCCATACCGCTTGTAGTGCAGGAAGCCGAAACGTGCGAATCCGTGTCAACAGCAACCATGCCTATAGTATCGTGATTGCCGTCGGCATTAATATCCATATTATTTTCTTTCTTCCACGGTTTAACAAAATCGTCAGTGTGTATTTCTTCCGGTTTAGTAGAGTTCGAATTTTTCCATTCTTTATACCGCCTTAAAGAATTTTCTGTAAGCAGGCTTTGCGGCTTAAACCCGTTCTTAATCGCATAGTCATAAGCACCGTCGCCCGCAAGAATAGTATGCTCGGTATTTTCAAGAACAAGCCTCGCAAGTTTTATCGGATTCTTAATGTTCTCAACGCAAATGACAGAGCCGACTCGCGCTTTCCAGTCCATAATAGCAGCGTCAAGAGTTACGCGTCCGTCAGCATCGGGCAAACCCCCGTACCCAACGCTCAGAACTTCGGGGTCATCTTCGGCAACCTTAACACCTGCCTCAACCGCATCGAGCGAGTTCTCACCGCCTGCCATAATCTCGTAAGCTGCCTGATTTGCAGCGATTCCATGTTTCCACGTTGAAATTACAACGGGTTTCATACTATATCCTTTCTTGTCGTAATTTTTATGTTAGCTTTTTCTCCCTCAACAATCCGGACTTTGTAACCTGCATACTCCATGAGTGATGCTTCATCCGTACCTATAAATTTCTCCTTCATTGCGAGTGCAAAAGCTTTTACGAGTCTGCTGTACTCGAATATCTGCGGAGTCTGAACACTCCAAAGATTTTTACGCGGAACAGTGCAAACAACATTATTCTTATTGTCAGTCAGCTTTATAGTATCGGTTATCTGCAAAGCGGGAATAACACAATCGTATTTGATAGATTCCTGCATCAGTCGTTTCAAAAGTTCTACTGAGAAGTAAGGTCTGACCGCATCATGAATAATAATTCTATCGCCTTTAACCGCGTCAATACTCATCAGTGCATTGTAAACTGAATCCTGACGCAGCTTCCCGCCGATAACAACATTCCTGACTTTATTCAATTTGTACTTTGCAGCAAGACGATAAATTCTGTTTACGTGTTCTTTCTTAGCAGAAACAAAAATAGATTTAATATCCTTAACGGAATTAAATCTATTTAGAGTATGAACGATAATTTCTTTACCTTCTGTTCTATAAAACTGCTTCGGAGTCTTCAAGCCGAACCTGTTTCCTGAGCCCGAGGCAGGAATTATCAGATAAAAATTCATCAGCAGAGAAATACTTAATTTTAATACATCAAATTAAACAATCATCATTGCGTCGCCGTAAGCAAGGAACTTGTAATGGTCCTTAATCGCCTTCTTATAAGCTTTCATCACGTCGTCGCGCTCAGCAAGCGTACACGCAAGCATAAGCATAGTGCTTTGCGGCAAATGAAAATTTGTTATCAGCTTACTTACAATACTCATTGAATTAGGCGGATGAATAAACCTGTCCGTCCATCCTTTTGTTGGTCTCACGTAAGAACCCGTGATAACACTCGATTCGAGCGCACGGCAGACTGAAGTACCGACAGCAATAACCTTTTTGCGTTTAATGATTGTCTGGTTTATCATGTCGCTATACTCCTGAGATATTTCATAATACTCAGAATCCATTCTGTGCTTTGAAAGGTCTTCGACTTCTACAAGCCTGAACATTCCAAGACCGAGATGCAAAGTGATATAAGCAATCTTAACGCCTTTTTTCTCAATCTTCTTAAGGAGTTCTTTCGTGAAATGCATCCCTGCGGCTGGTGCAGCAACCGACCCTATATTCTTCGCATAAACAGTCTGATATAATTCCCTGTCTTTTTCAGTCGGCTCCCTCTTAATGTAATAAGGCAGAGGAGTCTTTCCAAGTTTATCGACAACCTTCCTGAAATCTTCCTTAACGTTAAACCGAACAATTCTGCCGCGTGAAGTTGTATTATCGATTACTTCACAAAACACGTTCTTATTCAGAAAAATCCTGTTGCCAATACGCACTTTTCTTGCAGGGTCAACGACAACGTCCCATATATTTTCAGTTTCCGAAAGCTGTCTGAGCAGAAAGACCTCAATCTTTGCTTTAGTCTTTTCCTTGTTACCGTAAAGACGTGCAGGAAAAACCTTACTGTCATTAAGCACAAGAACATCGCCTTCATCCATATAATCGATAACATTCTTGAACTTTTGAGATTTAATCTCACGTGTTTCCTTGTCAATAACCATTAGTTTACACATGTCGCGCGGAGTCTTAGGACTCTTTGCAATCATGGTTTTTGGAAAAGAAAATTTGAATTGCGATAATTTCATTTATAATTACTTTAATTTTTTAAATACACTTTTACCCGGGTAATAAGCCCTTGCGCCAAGCTCCTCTTCAATCCTGAGAAGCTGATTATACTTTGCGACCCTGTCCGTACGCGATGCGGAACCTGTTTTAATCTGACCAAGATTCAAAGCAACAGCAATATCGGCAATCGTTGAATCTTCCGTCTCGCCGCTCCTGTGGCTGATAACGTTTGTATAACCGTTTGCTTTTGCAAGATTAATACAATCGAAAGTTTCTGTTAAAGTACCAATCTGATTCACCTTAATAAGAATTGAATTGGCAATATGTTTTTTAATACCTTCTGCGAGTATTTTCGGATTTGTAACGAATATATCGTCGCCCACAATTTGAATCTTATTACCAAGTTCGTCTGTGAGGTTTTTCCAGCCCTTCCAGTCGTTCTCGGAAAGCCCGTCCTCAATAGAAATGATAGGATATTTTCTAACAAGCTCAGCGTACATCTTAATCATCTCGTTCGAAGATTTTGAAGGTACGTGAGATTTATAGAATTCATAAACAAACCTGTTCGGGTACTTCTCGCTTTTTACGTACATCTCGCTCGCTGCCACATCAATAGCAAGATAAACCTGTTTACCCGGCTCATACCCTGCATTCGATATTGCAGTCACAATAACATCAAAAGCTTCCTGATTTGATTTCAGGTTAGGAGCGAACCCGCCCTCATCGCCTACTGACGTGTTATATCCGAGTTTATGAAGAACACTTTTAAGTGAATGAAAAACTTCAACACCGCACCTTAAAGCATCTGAGAATTTATCAAAACCCGCGGGCACTATCATGAACTCCTGAATGTCAACATTATTATCAGCATGCTTTCCGCCGTTGAGAATATTCATCATCGGAACGGGAAGCGTAAACCCATCAAACCCGCCGAGATACCTGTAAAGGCTCATACCCGCGTAGTTAGCGGAAGCTCTTGCAGCAGCCATAGAAACACCGAGAAGTGCATTGGCGCCGAGCTTGCCTTTATTATCCGTACCGTCGAGATTAATAATAAGCTCATCGAGTTCTCTTTGTTTAAAAGCATCGAAACCGATAAGTTTTTTTGCAATAACATTATTAACGTTATTAACAGCTTTTAAAGTACCCTTACCGAGAAACCGTTTCTTATCGCCGTCGCGCAATTCAACAGCTTCCTTTTCGCCCGTGGAAGCGCCCGAAGGAACAATCGCACGTCCTAAAGTACCATTTTCAAGAATAACGTCAACTTCAACCGTAGGATTTCCTCTTGAATCGAGGACTTCCCTTGCTGTAATTTTTTTAATATCAGGCATAATCTATGTATAATTTTGCTATTATAATAAAAAAAGGAATATAATGTCAATAACAGGTTTTTACAATGCAAAAGTGCCCTGATTCTTAAAATTTCCATTAATTCCTGCCCTTTATTTTAATAAAAAAGAACAAAAGAAATTTTAACCACAGAGTTCCTCCGCCAAACAAGACGGCGGATCTGCGACTCATTCACAGAGAAAAGATTATATATGTTGCAAAGATCTATTGACCACCAAAGCACCAACAACACCAAAAGTACGAGAGTTGATAGTAGTTAGTGTAACTAAGGCTTTCAGGATGAGAGCAAATAAAAGAGTCCTTCCCTTTCTTCGTTTAATACAAAAATTTCGGGAAGGATTTTTCATCAGCATTATGCAATACAAAACTTTTTATTAGAATTACTTTCCACAACTCTTTATGATTCCTTTGTCTTTTTAAAGAAATTATTATTGAAAGGGTTATTAGGTCTTTTTTGATATTCGTAGTCATCGTTTTCTGAATTACTCTTCTTCTTTTCTAACTTTGGTCTGTAATACATAAATGTTTTTCCGTTTCTTGTCATAAAGACAAAGTCACCGACTCTGCCCGAGAGATTTCCGAATAATGGATTAATTAATCTTGCCATATTTATTTTCCTTATTTTAATTTTTGTTTTTAAATAATATCTTAATACTAATGATTGAGAAAAATCTTTTTGTTAGTAACAGGGGGTCAGCTGTCCCCCCTGTTAAAAACATTGAGACAAAACAATTTTCCGGTACTGATTCAAATTGCATCCGCCAAAAAGATTTGGCAGTTCTTCGGTTCATAAACCGCTGATTATTTTCTTGATGAATTTTCTTCATTACCTTTATCATTATTTCATCTTTTCCAATCATAGTTCGTTATGTTGTAAAGCCTTTCGAAAAATGAATGGGGTTATCGTCAGCGTCCAGAGTAATTAAAGCAAGGTACGTCAGATGAGTGTCATACTTTGAATAAATATCTCTGTCGCTGTCATAAATAATTGAAGTAAAGCTCAGGGGATTTGCAAGGTTCAGAACAACGTTGCTTGAGAACCCTGAGATAAACATAATATTATCATAGTTGTCATCATTCTTATCAGTACATTTAATCACATAACCAAGTCTTATGAATTTCTCGATATTCGTGTCAATCCTTGTAATCGTGCCTATAGGGTCGATTGCGACTGTTACCGTCTCTCCGTCAATTGTGACATCAGATGTTGTAACGCCAAATCCATCCGTTAAAGGTACAATCGTTGCAGAATCAAGAACGTCAGTTGGAATAACATTCTTATAATTGTGCTTGAAAATACCATTAAAAGGAGACATAGAATTCGGTGTTGCCAAATCCCAGATCTCATTCAGACCCGGGACCTGATGTACAGCTTCAGAAAATCGGGCGGTAAGCCCAAATCTCAATCTTTGGTTTAACACATACTGTTTCGGCTCCTTACTGCTCAGACGTGGAAGCCTTGCCGCGAAGTGGTTTCCTCTAAGAAGTTTAAACACCTGCGGTCCAAGTTTTCCCTGGAGAACGCCTACATGTTGATCTCTTACTTTAGCCATAATATTTTGTATCCTTTCATCTTAATATTTTTATTGTTTTTCATTTTTTGATATATTTATTGATTTTTCCGGAATATTCCTGCCTCACGGAGGGCTTTTCCCGGTATAGCGCGGGAATTCCCCCCATCTTCCGCTGACGGAATAGAGTTTAGCTATGATCATAAGCCGTTTATAGAATCTATATTTAAAGGTGTAATTTATTAGTTGCCGAGAAGACACGGAGAAGAAGCAGAGACCATGCGGTGGTAAGGCTGATTTAAGGCTGAAACATGGCTGAAAAAGGCTGAAACATGGCTGAACATGGCTGAAAGACAAGCTATCTATTATATTAATAAGATAGTTAAGTAAACTGAGGAAGCGGCAAAGAGCTGTTTTAAGGTTTCTACCTCTTTCAGTTTTGTTATTTCTCGATATTTTGATTTTCCGGTTCTGCATAAGTATTTGCACCCTATGCAGCATTTTCAATATATCAGAAATATTTAGGGAGGAATTTTAGAATAGATAGCTATAAAAACAATAGTTTAGAAGAAAATAAATTTTCCAAAAAGTTTCAATTAATCATCCGGGGACTTATCATAA
>Ga0172380_10001229_pt1 | contig 44964 bp, 37 predicted proteins | sample Leawe162metaG_FD_119747 | JGI IMG/M metagenome (GOLD analysis project Ga0172380, IMG submission 119747) | Leachate microbial communities from a municipal landfill in Southern Ontario, Canada - Leachate well 162 metaG | ecosystem: Engineered > Solid waste > Landfill > Unclassified | place...
AAGGTCGCGCCGAGGATGATATTTGCATCCGGATCCACTTCCTCGCGGATACGGGTCGCGGCCTCGTCGACTTCGAAGAGCGTGAGATCGCGACCGCCGGTGATCGAGATCAGCAGGCCTTGGGCGCCCTTCATCGAGGTTTCGTCCAGCAGTGGGTTGGCGATTGCCGCTTCCGCCGCCTGCATGGCACGGCCCGGGCCAGAGGCCTCGCCCGTACCCATCATTGCACGGCCCATCTCCCGCATGACCGAACGGACGTCGGCGAAATCGAGGTTGATCAGGCCTTCCTTGACCATCAGGTCGGTGATGCAAGCAACACCGGAGTAGAGAACCTGGTCGGCCATGGCGAAGGCGTCGGCGAAGGTGGTCTTGTCGTTAGCGATACGGAAGAGATTCTGGTTCGGGATGACGATCAGGGTATCGACCGACTTCTGCAGTTCCTCGATTCCCGATTCGGCAAGGCGCATGCGGCGCTGTCCCTCGAAATGGAACGGCTTCGTGACCACACCAACCGTGAGGATACCCTTGTTGCGGGCGGCCTGAGCCACGACCGGAGCCGCACCCGTGCCCGTGCCGCCACCCATACCGGCGGTGACGAAGCACATGTGGGTGCCGTTCAGATGATCGATGATCTCATCGATGCACTCTTCCGCAGCAGCGCGACCGACTTCCGGCTGCGATCCGGCGCCGAGGCCCTCCGTGACGCTAGCGCCGAGTTGGATGATGCGGTCGGCCTTGGTCATGGTCAGCGCCTGGGCGTCAGTGTTGGCGACGACAAAATCGACGCCCTGAAGACCAGCCGTGATCATGTTGTTCACGGCGTTGCCACCGCCACCACCGACCCCGAAAACGGTGATCCGAGGCTTCAGCTCGGTAATATCTGGCTTTTGCAGCTGTATGGTCATTTTACCCGTTCCTTCTTTCTCTGGCCGCATCGCCACGCCGGCCTGGTCATTTCAACTCTTCTCGCCCGTTCTTTGGCCACCACGGCCCGGGCAGAAACTCAAAAACTCTCTTTCAGCCATTGCCCGACACGGGCGATCCGGCTGTTTCCGCTGCTGAAGGGCGAGAACAATCCTCCCTGCCCTGCATGGGTCTCCTGGTCCGCGACCTGCGGATAGATCATGAGGCCAACCGCAGTGGAAAAGGCCGGTCCCTTGGCAGCCGCCGGCAGTCCGGCAACACCCATCGGGCGCCCGATCCTCACGTTGCGCGCCAAAATCCGCCGAGCCGCTTCCGGCAGTCCCGTAAGCTGACTCGCGCCTCCTGTCAGTACCACCCGCTTGCCTACGACCGGGCTGAAACCGGACTGCTGAATTCGGTCACGCAGCAGTTCCAGTGTTTCCTCGATCCGGGCGCGGATGATGCGCGTCACGAGTGCGCGCGGCACCTGGGCTGGCTGATCGCGGTCGTCCTCGCCGATTGGCGGAACCGAGATCACGTCGCGCTCGTCGGCGCTATTGGCGAGCGCGGAGCCATGCACGACCTTGAGGCGCTCCGCATCTTCGATCCGGGTCGACAGTCCACGCGCCAGATCGGTCGTAACGTGGTGGCCGCCGAGAGCGATCGCATCCGTATGAATGAGCTTCCCTTCCGCGAAGACGGAAATCGTGGTCATCCCGCCACCCATGTCGATCGCCGCGCAACCGAGTTCGACCTCGTCGTCGACGAGAGCCGCAAGACCGCTCGCATAAGGGGTCGCAACGACCCCCTCGACGGACAGATGCGCACGATTGATGCAGAGTTCCAGATTCCTCAAAGCCGGGCGTTCGGCGGTAACCACATGCATATCGACGCCAAGCACATCCCCATACATGCCAAGCGGATCGCGCACGCCACGCTCGCCGTCCAGCGAGAACCCGGTAGGCAGGGAATGCAGAACCACGCGATCAAGTTTCTGCGACTGCTGACCGGCGGCGACAAGCACTTTCCTCAGGTCACTTGATTCGACTTCCTGCCCGCCGAGATCGATCGTCGCGGTATAGACGTCGCTTGCGATCCGGCCGGCCGACACGTTGACGATCAGGCTCTCCACCGTCAGGCCGGCCATGCGCTCGGCAGCATCGACAGCCAACCGGATAACATTTTCGACCGCGTCGAGATCGGCGATTACGCCGGACTTGACGCCACGCGACCGCTGGTGCCCGATTCCTATGATCTCGACACTGTGGGTGCGCCCGGGCAGAACCGAACTCTCCTTGCGTGGGGTGAGACGGCCAATCATGCAGACCACCTTGGTCGAGCCGATATCAAGCACCGAAACGACGTGAGACCGCTTGGAAGAAAGCGGCTTCAGGCGCGGCAAACCGAAATGGGAACCCCCAAAGACACTCATATGCTCTGCCCCGCCTTCTTGAGTGCCTTATCTCGCTGTTCGAGCGCAAGCTGTCGGCGCGCCTGAGCCTCGGGCGTCAGCTGAATAGCTGTCCGGTCAGGCAGACGCAGGTCGATGGCCGCGATATCGCGCGCCAGCACCTGCTGCTCGGCCTGAAGCCGGGAGAGGAGCGCGAGGGCGGCATCAAGCCCCTCTTCGGGAAGCTTGACGACAATCCCGCTGTCGAGATGAATATCCCACCGGCGGCTCGCGACCCGCACATAGGCCTTCACTCGCGATGCGATCTCCGGCCACCGGGCAAATTCGGACTCCACCGAAGCCGCCGCGATCTCCGCATCGCGGCCCACAAAGAGCGGCAACACCGAAAACTTGTTGTCGCGTAGCGGTCCGATGACGCTGCCGCTCCGTTCGATCAGGGACAACTCTGAACCATGCTGCCAGATACCGTAGGCCTTGCGCTCATGCAGGACCACTTCAACCGTATTCGGATAAATCTTGCGCACTTCAGCCGATTCGACCCAGGGAAGACCGGAGAGCGACCGTCGTGACGCGTCGATATCGAGCGCCAGCAACGACGTTGTTCCATCAAGGCCGAGAAGCTGGAGAATATCGATCTCCGAAGTCTGCTCGTTGCCAACAACCCTTACATCCTCGACCGCAAATCCAGCGAAGGACGTAAGCGACTGCATGACTGCCGGCCCATGACCACCAACAACAATTCCATAGGCCGACACGAAGGAGCAAAAACCAGCGAATGAAGCGGTACCCAGATGCCGGGGAATGGATATGCGGCCAGAACAGAGACCAACAACGAATCGCGCCACCCTGCGCATCGGGCGCGGCAATACGACTGCTTCGCCAGCAGACGATGCAGCACGCCCAGCCTGGGTATCCAGCCTATTGCCGCCTAGCGCAAACACGACGCATCCTCCACCATCCAACGAACGAACTCACCAAAACCATAACCGGCATGCGCCGCCATCTCGGGCACCAGCGAGGTCGGGGTCATGCCAGGCTGCGTATTGATTTCCAGCCACACAAGCTCGCCATCCTCGGAGAAGCGATCATCGTAACGGAAGTCAGACCGACTGACGCCACGACACCCGACCGCCTGATGCGCCTTGAGCGCCAATTGTTGTATTTTTTGGTAAATTTTCGGTGAAATTTCCGCCGGCAAAACGTGCCTGGATCCACCAGCAACATATTTGGAATCATAGTCGTAGAAACTGTGACCCAAAGGCACGATTTCAGTGACACCGAGCGCCTTGCCGCCCATGACGCCGCAGGTCAACTCACGCCCGGCGACGTAGTGCTCGACCATGACCTGATCACCATAGCGCCACTCGGACGAGGACAGCACCTGCGGCGGATGCGACTGATCTTCCTTGACGATCACGACACCGAAGCTCGAACCCTCGCGCACCGGCTTGACCACATACGGAGGCGCAATCGGATGCTCGGAGCCTATGTCAAAACGCATCATGATCCTGGCTTCGGCAACCGGCACGCCGACGCTGGCAACCACGATCTTCGCCTGCCCCTTGTCCATGGCAAGGGCAGAAGCAAGGACGCCGGAATGAGTATAGGGAATCTGCAGGTATTCCAGGATACCCTGGATGGTTCCATCCTCGCCGAAGGGACCATGGAGCGCATTGAAGGCAACGTCCGGCTTCAGTTCCGTCAGCACCTGACCGACATCACGACCGACATCGACCTTGGTGACCCGATAGCCTTCCCCTTCCAGGGCTTCGGCACAGGCATTTCCCGAGGACAAGCTGACGGGTCGCTCCGAAGAAAACCCGCCCATCAGGACGGCAACATGCTTGCCACTCATTTACGCCCCCGGAATTAGCCAAGCCGAAAACACTATCTGGACGGTTCGTCGCTCCGCGAAAGGGCGAAGCACTACCGTTTTCTTAGTAGAACGGCATTAAGGTTAATGAAGTGTTTACTTTGGTTAACCGGCTGCAGAAATGCACGAGCTTATTTCAAAGATCGCACCTTAAGAACTTTTAGAAAGCTATTGATAAAAATGGATTATAATATCGCGAAGGCTCAATCGCCGCGCGAATGGCCCAACCGTCCTCAAGTTGGGCTTGGCCCTTGCCGGCACGTTGCAGCACTCCCCTTGGGGGCAATTGTTGATGCGGAAATGATTCTGCCTGACCCAAACGGGATCCGCACGACGACTGTTGCCAGTGCCGCTCACCCTCTTTTCACCGGCGGAAGCTCACTCCTCGGTCACGCCCATGAACGGTTTGATCTCCCGCCCAGGCATGAAGATACCAAGCCGCTTGATCTCCCATTCCAGTTTGATGCCGGAGTGCTCGAAAACACGCTGGCGCACGGTCTCCCCGAGATACTCAAGGTCATATCCGGACGCATGGCCGATATTGATCATGAAATTGCAGTGCAGCGATGACATCTGGGCGCCACCGATCATCAGGCCACGGCAACCGGCCTGGTCGATCAATTCCCAGGCAGAATGCCCTGCCGGGTTCTTGAAGGTCGAGCCGCCGGTCTTTTCCTTGACGGGCTGAACCGTCTCGCGGTGATGACGGACCGCGTCCATGTCGGCGCGGATCGTGGCCTTGTCCTCGGGATAGCCTTCGAAAAGCGCACTCGTGAAGATGAGGTCTGACGGGGCCGAGGAATGCCGGTAGGTATAGCCCATATCGGCTTTCGACAGGATGTGAACATTGCCCTTTCGGTCGACGGCCTCGACTTCGACCAACCGTTCGGCCGTGTCGCCACCATTGGCGCCGGCATTCATCCGAAGAGCGCCGCCGATGCTGCCGGGAATGCCGTAATAGAAATGGAATCCGCCAATATTGTTGTCCATCGCCATGGCGGCGATGTGCTTGTCGGGACAAATCGCACCGGCACGGATGCGGTTCTCTCCGGCAAGATCCACCTGACCGAAGCCTTTAGCCGAAAGCCGCAAAACGACACCCGGAATGCCCCCGTCGCGCACCAGAAGATTGGACCCGACACCGACGACGGTCAGCGGCACGTCTTCTGGCAGGAGCTTGAGGAATGCCACCAGATCATCCCTGTCATGCGGCTGGAACATCAGCTCGGCAAGTCCGCCTGCCTGGAACCACGTCACGCGGTCCATCGGTGCATCGGGCGTCAGCCGGCCCCTGAGGTCCTTGACGCCATCGCCGAGCGTGGCCAGCAACTTTTCTCCATCCACCTGTTTCATTCAAGGCTTTCCCGAAAGAGCTTGCAGTTCCTTGGGCAGTGCCGCCGCCCACTGCGTTATATTGCCGGCACCCAAGAGAATCACAAAATCACCCGGCTGTGCAATGCCCGCGATCAGCGGGGCGAGACCTTCCGGTGTCGGCAGGTAGCGGGCGTCGCGGTGCCCGCCGGCGCGGATGCGCTCGACCAGCGATTCGGAATTGAAGCCTTCGACCGGGTCTTCTCCCGCAGCATAGACCGGAGCCAGAATGATGCTGTCGGCATCGTTGAAGCAGTTGGCGAATTCCTCGAACAGGCTCGACAGGCGCGTATAGCGATGCGGCTGGTGCACCGCGATGATTCGGCCGCCGCACGCTTCTCGGGCCGCTTTCAACACAGCCTTGATCTCGACCGGATGATGTCCGTAGTCGTCGAACACCTGTACGCCGTTCCAGGTCCCGGTTAGCGTGAAGCGTCGCTTGACGCCCCCGAAGGACGACAATCCCTTCCGGATAGCGTCCTCCGGGATGTCGAGCCGGTTGGCAACTGCGATTGCCGCACAGGCATTCGCGATGTTGTGGCGGCCGGGCATTGGCAGCCTGAGATCCTTGAAGTTGAAGACGCGACCGGTCCGGCGCCGGCGGATCTCGACATCGAAGATCGAGTGCGTGCCCTCGAGTCGGACGTTCGAATAGCGCACGTCTGCCTGCGGATTCTCGCCATAGGTAATGACCTTGCGGTCCTCGATCTTGCCGACCAGCGCCTGTACTTCCGGATGGTCGAGGCACATGACGCCGAACCCATAGAAAGGCACATTCTCGACGAACTGCGCAAAGGCCGCCCGCACGGCATCGAAGGTGCCATAGTGATCGAGGTGCTCGGGGTCGATATTGGTGACGACGGCGATCTCGGCCGGGAGCTTGAGGAAGGTACCGTCAGATTCGTCGGCCTCTACCACCATCCATTCACCCTCGCCCATGCGCGCATTGGTGCCATAGGCATTGATGATGCCGCCGTTGATGACGGTCGGATCGAGCCCGCCAGCATCCAGAAGGGCTGCCACCATCGAAGTGGTGGTCGTTTTGCCGTGTGTGCCGCCGATGGCGATCGCATTGCGGAAGCGCATCAGCTCGGCCAGCATCTCGGCGCGCCGGACAATCGGCAGGAGTTTCTCGCGCGCAGCCACCAATTCGGGATTGGTCTTCTTGATGGCGGTCGAGACGACCACGACTTCGGCGTCTCCGAGATTTTCAGCCTTGTGGCCGACGAAGACCTCGATACCCTTCTCGCGCAGGCGCTGCACATTGGCGTTGTCCGCCTGGTCGGATCCCTGGACCCGATGACCGAGGTTGTGGAGGACCTCCGCGATCCCGCTCATTCCTATTCCACCGATACCGATGAAATGGACCAGCCCGATCGTTGTCGGCATTTTCATGACTAGGCTCCCTTCACGTCCGCTGCGCTCTTGCCTGCGGCAATAGCCTCAACAAGATCGGCAAGCAAGCTCGCTGCATCGGGCATGCCCGATCGCTTCGCCGCCGCCGCCATGTCCTCGAGGCGTTCAGGCTCCTGCATCGCTTCCTGAATGAACTTTGCCAGGCGCTCGGCAGAAAGCTCTGCCTGCGCGATGACCTTCGCCCCGCCATTGTCCGCGAGCGTCGCCGCATTCGCGGCCTGATCGTGATCGAGTGCATAGGGATAAGGCACGAGGATTGAAGGCCGGCCAATGACGGAAAGCTCCGAAACCGTGGAGGCGCCGGACCGGCAGATCACCAGATGAGCCGTCGCGATCCTGGCCGCCATGTCAGTGAAGAAAGGCGAAACCTCGGCCGAAATACCCAGCTTCTTGTAACAGGCGACGACCCGTTCCACGTCTTCCGGCCGTGCCTGCTGGGTAATGGTCAGCCGATGCCTCAGCGCTTCGTCGAGCAAACTGATGGCATTGGGCACAGCGGAGGAAAAGAACTGCGCGCCCTGACTGCCGCCGAACACGACCAGACGGAAGGGCTGTCCACCGCGCGACGGTGCATACGGTATCGAGGATGCTGCAATTACCGCCGGTCGCACCGGATTGCCGGTGACCACAGTCTTGTCCGCATAGGCACCGCCCTCCGGCAAGAAGCCGCCGGCAATGGCCCGCACCCGCTTCGCAAGCGCCCTGTTGGCCCGGCCCATCACCGCATTCTGCTCATGGATAGCGGTCGGCACACCAAGATGGATCGCGGCAAGAAGCGGTGGAACAGTCGGATATCCGCCGAAGCCGATGACCGCCAGCGGCTTCAGATCAGCGATCAACCGGCGAGCGGCACGATAGCCCCGCCACAGGGTCCAAAGCGCATGAAGCGCCTCGATCGGGTTCTTTGAACCGATGGTCGCCGAGGGGACAGTGTGGATCATATCGGCCGGAAACATGCCGGCATAGCGTTCGGCGCGGCTGTCGGTCACGAGATGAACCGTATAGCCACGATCCATCAGGGTATGGCAGAGCGCTTCAGCCGGAAAGAGATGCCCGCCGGTCCCGCCGGCGGTGAGGAGAATGAGACCTTTTGACATGGGTGACTACTCCGCCGGAACGCCATGGGCGGAGCGGAACAAGCTGCGCTCTTGGGCGCGCTTCTCCGGTCGACGCCGCGTCAATGCGAGAATGAAACCAGCCGTCACGCAGATCGCGATCATCGACGACCCGCCATAGGATATCAGCGGCAGGGTCATGCCCTTGGCGGGCAGCAGCTCGAGGTTTACGCCGATGTTGATCATCGACTGGACACCGATCTGCAGCACCAGGCCGGCGACGGCAAAACGGTTGAAGTCATCGCGCTCCTTGAACGCGTGGCTGAGGCCGCGCAGCACCAGGAAGGCAAAGATCGAGACGAGAACGATACAGAAGATGATGCCAAACTCCTCGGCAGCCACCGAAAAGATGAAGTCGGTGTGGCTATCCGGGATGATCCGCTTGACGATGCCCTCGCCTGGTCCCTGACCAAACCAGTCACCACGGATGATCGCTTCTCGCGCGGTATCCGTCTGGAAGGTATCCCCCTCACCGGTCAGGAACCGGTCTATTCGGCCCGCGACGTGTGGCAATGTCAGATAGGCGCCAACGAGTCCTGCCGATCCGAGCCCCCCAAGCACTGTTATCCAGAGCCACGGCATGCCCGCCATGAAGAACATACCGCCCCATACGACCGAGGTTAGGATCGTTTGACCGAGGTCCGGTTGAGCGACGAGGAGCGCCGCAACGATTGCGAAGAGAAGGATGGCAAACAGATTGCCCGGAATGTCGGGCTGGCGCGCATGTTCGGCGAAGAGCCAAGCACAGATGACCACAAAGGCGGGCTTCATGAATTCCGAGGGCTGGATCGAGATGCTCGCGATCGTCACCCAGCGCCGCGCGCCCTTGACCTCAATCCCGAAGAAGAGGGCCACTACCATCATTACCAGTGAAAGCCCGAGGATAACCATGGCGGTGCGTCGCACCTGGCGCGGAGAGAGAAAGGAAAGACCGATCATCACTCCGAGAGCGGGCAACATGAAGACCGCATGGCGCTTCACAAAGTGGAAGCTGTCGAGCCCGAGCCGCTCGGCGACTGCTGGCGAGGCAGCAAAGGATAGCATGAAGCCGATCCCCATCAAGAGCACGAAGGTCACCAGAAAAAGGCGGTCGATGGTCCAGAACCACTCTGCGACGGGACCCCGTTCCACGCGGCTTACCATGTCAGTTGCCTCCTGTTGGCACGTCGATCAGCATATCGATGCCGTCAAGTGCGGCGACATGACCGACAAACGCATCACCGCGAACCTCAAAGTTCTTGTACTGGTCGAAGCTTGCGCAAGCCGGGGAAAGCATGACGGCAACGGCGTTTTCTTCCGCCGCAGCATCCGCCGCAGCGTGGGCGACCGCCTGTTCCAGCGTTCCGGAAATCTCGTAAGGCACCGCGTCGCCCAGCGTCACCGCGAAGGCGGATGCCGCCTCGCCAATCAGATAGGCTTTGACGACGTGAGCAAAGAGCGGAGAGAGGCTTGCTATGCCCCCTTCCTTCGGTAGCCCGCCGGCAATCCAGTAAATTCGCTCGTAGCTGGAAAGTGCCGGCGCCGCCGCTTCAGCGTTGGTTGCCTTGGAATCATTGACGAAGACGACATTGCCGCGACGCCCGACCGGCTGCATGCGATGCTTGAGCCCCGCAAAGGACTTGAGACCGGCGCGGACCTCGCCCGGAGAAACGCCGACGGCGAGACAGGCAGCAATGGCGGCTGCCGCGTTCTGCGCATTGTGGCCACCGCGTAGCGTCTGGATCCCATTGAGGTCGGCAGCGACCGAGGTAGCCCCGCCATGTGCCTCAATAATCCGGTGCGCTTGGGCATAAAAGCCGTCCGCAAGCGGCTGACGCTTCGAAATACGTACAACCTTGGTGCCCGCGCGCTCAACCCGGTCGGCGATCAGTTCACAATAACTGTCGTCAACCCCGACAACCGCAATGTCGCTGCCCGCCACCAGCCGTTCCTTGACGTCTGCATAGTGCTGGATCGTGCCGTGGCGGTCGAGGTGATCAGGCGTGATATTGAGGAGAATGCCCACAGTCGGATTGAGCGTCGGCGCCAGGTCGATCTGGTAAGAGGAGCATTCGACGACGAAATAGCGTCCGTCCTTCGGCGCGTCGAGTGTCAGCACCGCCCGTCCGATATTTCCGCCGAGCTGGGTATCGCGGCCGCTTGCTGAAAGGATATGGGCGATGAGCGCCGTTGTCGTGGACTTTCCATTGGTGCCGGTAATGGCAATGAACGGGCAATGGGGCGCGTGTGTCCGCCGTTCACGCACAAAGAGTTCGACATCGCCGATGATCTCGACGCCGGCCGCACGTGCCAGTCCGACCGCCCAATGCGGCTTCGGATGGGTAAGCGGGACCCCGGGCGCCAGCACGAAGGCGGAAAGGCCGTTCCAGTCGATGCCATGAAGGTCCTCGGTCCGGATCCCCTCCCCCTGAGCCTTGCCCACGCTGTCAGGATTATCGTCCCACGCAATCACATCGGCACCACCGGCAATCAGCGCCTGAGCCGTCGCCAACCCCGATCCTCCGAGACCGAAAAGTGCGACTTTCTTACCCTTGAACGTGGTGACCGATATCATCGTCCCTCACCTGAGCTTCAAGGTTGAAAGGCCGAGCATCGCGAGGCCGACGGCAATGATCCAGAAACGGATCACGACCTGGCTTTCGGTCCATCCCAGCTTCTCGAAATGATGATGGATCGGTGCCATCAGGAAAACACGCCGTCCGGTCATCTTGAAATAACCAACCTGGATGATGACCGACAGGGTTTCCATCACAAACAGGCCGCCGATGATGGCCATGACGATTTCGTGCTTGGTCGCAACGGCCACGGTGCCGATCAGTCCGCCCAGCGCCAGTGAACCGGTGTCGCCCATGAAGATCGCCGCCGGGGGGGCATTGAACCACAGGAAGCCCAGTCCGGCGCCGATGACTGCCCCGAGAACGACTGCAAGCTCGCCGGTGCCAGGGACGAAATTGATCTGCAAGTAGTTTGAAAAGACTGCATTGCCCGTCAGATAGGCAATAACTCCGAAAGAGGCGGCCGCGATCATCACCGGCACGATCGCAAGTCCGTCAAGGCCGTCGGTCAGGTTGACCGCATTGCCTGCCGACACGATGACGAAGCCGCCGAAGAGCACGAAGAATATGCCGAGATCGATCAGGAAATCCTTGAGGAAGGGAAACGCGATGGACGAGCCGAAGGTCGAGCCCTGCGGACCCGAGGTGAGCGCCGAGTTCATCATGAAGTAGACGGCAATGCCAGCGATGACAAATTCGATACCGAGCCGCGCCTTGCCCGAGAAGCCCTTTTCTGTCTGCTTCGTCACCTTCAGGTAATCGTCATAGAACCCGATGGCCCCGAAGCCGAGGGTCACAAGCAGGGTTGCCACGACATAGACGCTCGACAGATCGGCCCACAGAAGCGACGATACGACGATACCCGCCAAAATCATGAGGCCGCCCATGGTGGGTGTGCCAGCCTTCTTGAAATGGGTCTGAGGGCCGTCGGCCCGGATGGGCTGTCCTCGGCCCTGACGCACCCTGAGCGACGAAATCATCGCAGGTCCGAACAGGAAGACGATCAACGCGGAGGTGAACAATGCGGCACCGGTGCGGAACGTGATGTACCGAAACAGATTGAAAAATTGAAAGTAGTCCGCCAGTTCCACAAGCCAGATCAGCATGAGAGCCCTTTCCAAAAGCCCAATTTAATTGCGGCGCCCCGTGTCGGGGATCGCCGGATACTTGTCAAGCAGAGCCGAAACGATCTTGCCGAAGCCGAGGCCGAGCGACGACTTGACCATCACCACGTCGCCCTCACGGACCGAGCTGTTGGCGAAATCTGCAATCTCCTCCGTGGTCTCGCGGTATTCGACATGAACGCTCTCGGGCAGCGAATCGCGAAGCGCGGCCATTTCCGGACCGGCCAGCCAGACATGTTCGATACCGGCAGCAAGTAGCGGACCGGCCATCTCGGCATGAACCTTCTGTGAAAAAGTCCCCATCTCCAGCATGTCGCCGAGTACAGCAATGCGCCGCCCCCCCGCCCCAGGATGCGACGCCGCCAGAACGGCAATCGCTGCTCGCATTGAGGCGGGATTGGCATTGTAGCTTTCATCGATAAGCGTGAAGCTGCCCGCACCGACAGACAGCAGGTGGCGTGCTCCGCGCCCCTTGACCGCGGAGAGAAGGCGGAATGCCTCCGCCGCCCGGTCGACGTCGGCGCGCAGCACCGATACCACCGCCAGAACAGCCATTGCGTTTTCGGCCAGGTGGCGCCCGGGCGCGCCAATGACGACTTGTCGCGTCTCGCCGCCGAAGGAAGCCCAGATCGTCGAGCTCTCGGCTGCACCGTCATATTCGGCCAGCCGGAACTCGGCCTTGGCGTGTTGGCCGAAGCTGTGGATATTCTCCACGCCTACGGCCTGCGCGGCCTTCTCCAGGAAATCGTATTGGCCGTTGTCGCGGTTCAGGATGACATGGCCACCAGGCTCGACTCCTTCGAAGATCTCCGCCTTGGCAGCTGCGATCTCCTTCAGATTGCGGAAATTCCCGAGATGCGCCGGCGCAATCGTCGTTATGACAACCACATGCGGACGCACGATCTTCGCAAGCGGGCGAATTTCGCCTGGATGATTCATGCCGATTTCGAACACCCCGAATTCGGTGTCGGCTGGCATCCGCGCGAGCGTCAGAGGCACCCCCCAATGATTGTTGAAGGAGGCGACTGCCGCATGCACCTTGCCCGACGGCTCCAGCGCGCGGCGCAACATTTCCTTGGTGGTCGTCTTGCCGACCGATCCGGTAACGGCGACGATCCGTGCGGACGTACGTTCGCGCGCCGCCACGGCGAGCTTTTCCAGCGCAACCAGAACGTCGTCGACGACGATCATCGGCACGGTCAGCCGGCCAAGCGCAGGTAGCTTCGCCTCGCTGACAACGAGAAGAGACGCGCCATTGGCGACCGCCAGGCTCGCGAAGTCGTGCCCGTCGACCCGGTCACCTTTGATGGCGAAGAAGGCTTCGCCCGGCCCGATGGTCCGGCTGTCGATGGATATGCCGGTGATGCCCTCGGGCAGCGTGCCGAACGGGCGGCCCGCCATTGCGGTGATCATCTCCTGCGTCGTCCAAAGAAAAGTCAATGTTCAAGCTCCTCCAATGCCTTGCGCAGTTCGGCATGATCCGAGAACGGCAGGGTGACATCGCCGACCGTCTGTCCTTCCTCATGGCCCTTGCCGGCGACGATCAGCGTGTCGCCGGACGAAAGCATGGCGACTGCATGGCGTATGGCGCCGGCGCGTTCGCCGATTTCGGTCGCCGAAGGTGCCGCTGCCATGATCTCGGCACGGATCTCGGCCGGAACTTCCGAACGTGGATTGTCGTCCGTGACAATGACCACATCCGCCAGCCGGCTGGCAATTTCGCCCATGATCGGACGCTTGCCCCGATCCCGATCGCCGCCGCACCCAAATACGACGATCACGCGGCCGGTGGTGAACGGCCTGACCGAGGAGAGCACGTTTTCAAGCGCATCCGGCTTGTGAGCGTAATCGACATAGGCGAGCGCGCCATTCTTGGTATGCCCGACGAGTTCCAGCCGCCCGGATGCACCTTCGAGCTTTTCGAGGGCCTTCATCGCGATTGCGACGGGAACACCGGTCGAGATCGCGAGCCCTGCGGAAACCAGGGCATTGGCGACCTGAAAGTCACCGGCAAGCGGGATATGGATTTCGTAGATCTCGTCGCCGGCATGAACCTCGGCAACTTGTTTGTGACGGAAATGCTCGACCCGCTTCAGTGCCAGGAAGTCACCCTGGCGACCGACCGTGCGCACATCATGGCCGGCAGCGCGTGCGACACGGATCGCTTCCGCCGACCAGGGATCGTCGGCGAAGATCACGGCGGGCGAGCCCTTCGGCAAGAGGGTGTCGAAGAGCCGCATTTTGGCCGACATGTATTCCTCGACCGTCGGATGGTAGTCCATGTGGTCGCGGCCCAGATTGGTGAAGGCGGCGGCGGTAAGCCTGACCCCGTCGAGGCGGCTCTGATCGAGGCCATGGCTCGATGCCTCCATCGCCGCATGGGTCACACCCTCGCCGGCGAGCTCCGCCAGAAGCTTGTGCAGCGCGACTGGGTCCGGGGTCGTCAGCGAACCATATTCGTTGCGAGAGGGCGAGACGACACCGGTCGTTCCGATCTGCGCGGCGGCAAGCCCCGCGTGTGTCCAGATCTGCCGTGTGAAGGAGGCGACCGAAGTCTTTCCGGCAGTCCCGGTGACCGCGACCATGGTAGCGGGTTGCGCGGCATAGAACCGCGCAGCGGCAATGGCGAGGAAGCGCCTCGGATTGCCAACAGCAAAAACCGGCACTGCCGCATCGATGGGATGAGCGGCAATGATTGCGGTAGCGCCCCGTGCAACCGCATCCGCGATATAGGCCGCGCCGTCCGCCTTGGTGCCTGCCAGCGCCACGAACAGCATCCCGGGGCCGACCTTGCGGCTGTCGGCAGAAAGACCCGTTATCTCGAGATCGCCGGCGCTGCCGCCAAGCGCTTCTTTCAGGGTCTCAAACTCACCGTCGGCCAGATCTCGCAGTCGCATGTATTCCGTTTCCTTGCAGAACAGGCGGTCCGGTTGCGAATCGCCTGCATAATTCGAGCATTTTCTAATAAGAGACGAGCAAGGCGGAACCGTCTTCCCCGAATTTGGGTTCTACACCGAGAATTGCGGCGCTTCTGCGAATGATATCAGCCACCATCGGAGCAGCGGAGGTCCCGGCGAGCGCGGCACCGTTACCCTTATCCGTCTTCGGCTCATCGATGACCGTCAACACCACATAGCGCGGGTTGTCGATGGGGAACGCAGCCAGGAAGGCGTTGAAGTTCTTGTCGCCGACATAGCGGCCATTGACGACCTTATCGGCCGTGCCGGTCTTGCCGCCGACATTGAAGCCCTCGACACGCGCCCTCTTGCCGGAACCCTTGATGCCGTTCACTTCGAACAGGTAACGCATGTCGTCGCTGGTCGAAGGCTGAAGGACCTGCTGGGCTACCTTGTCGGCCTCCTCCTGCGTGCGGGGCAGGAAGGTGGGTTCGATCAGCTTGCCGCCGTTGACGAGTGCGACGCCGGCAACAGCCGTCTGCAGCGGCGTCGTCGAAACGCCGTGACCGAACGAGATGGTGATCGAGTTGATCTTCTTCCATTCTCGCGGCTGACTGGGTGTCGCAACTTCCGGAAGTTCGGTCTGCATGCGCGTCGTCAGGCCGATACGGGCAAGAAACTCCTTGTGTCCCTCGATCCCGATCGTATCGGCGATCTTCGCAGTACCGATATTCGAGGAATACTGGAAGATTTCCGGCACACTCAGAATCCGGTTCTTGCCGTGGAAATCCTTGATTGTGAAGCCCCCGATTCGGATTGGGTTACGGGCGTCGAAGGTGTCGGAGAGCCTCACCTTGCCCGAATCGAGTCCCATGGCGATCGTAAACGACTTGAAGGTGGAGCCCATTTCGAACGTGCCGTTCGACATGCGGTTGAGCCAGCCTTCCTGCGCGCTCGCTGCTGGATCATTCGGATCAAAATCGGGTACGGAAACCATGGCAAGCACTTCGCCGGTATGGACGTCGATCACGACAGCGCCGGCACCCAGCGCCTGGAACTTTTGCATGGCGCCGACCACCACGTCACGCACGATGTTCTGCACCCGCAGGTCGATCGACAGACGAACCGGCTCCAGCGGCGTGTCGGTGGTCATGCCAAGTGCGGCGAGGTCGGCCATGCCCTGGTTGTCGATGTAACGCTCCATCCCGGCCATGCCACGGTTGTCGATATTTACGTAACCGACGATGTGGGAGGCTGTCGGACCGCCGGGATAGAAACGGCGCTTCTCGGGCCGGAAGCCGATGCCCGGAATGCCGAGCGCCAGAATCTGGCTCTGCTGCTTCGGCGTTAACTGACGCCTGAGCCACTGGAACCGCGAGTTGGAGGAGAGTTTCTTGTAGGTTCCCTTGATGTCGAGATCGGTCAGCACCGTCGACAACTTTTCGACCGCTTCGTCGGGATCTACGATCTTGTTCGGCTCGGCAAAGAGCGAGACCGTCCGGATGTCGGTCGCCAGCACCTCGCCGTTGCGGTCCAGGATATCAGGCCTGGATGCCATCAGGCGGTCCGCCGGCATGATGCTCGATACGGTCTCGGGCAAGGCATATCCGTACTGGACCAGCCGGCCGCCGATCACGCCATAAGCCGCGACGAAGCCGACGATCATCAGGCCGACACGCTTCCTGGCCAGCTCCGCCTTCCGCTTCCCTGTCCCCTTGAAGGTGACGCTATTGACCTCGCCACCGCCCCTCTGACCGCCGGTTGCGAAATGTGCCTGACTCTTCAGGAGCATGATGCGAGAAAGAAATGACATCAGCGTTTCACCGATCCCGTTGCCATGGTGTCCGTTGCCTGCGCCGCGCCTTCCGCCACTTCCGGCTCAGGGAGCAGTTCCTTGAGCATTGGAAGTTCGACGGGGCGGGCAAGCTGCTCGGGCGCAGTCGGCTCAAGCTTGAGCTCGTCACCATAGACCTTGACCAGCCGTTCGAGGCGGTTCGGCTGCGTAAGCAGGGCCCAGTCGGCCTTCAGAAGGTCGATCGTGTCCTTTTCAAGCTTGATTTCCGCCTCGAGCCGGCGAACCTCCTGCAGCTTGTCGTCGGCGTGGTGTTTGATCTGATAGGTGACAGTCGCGGCGGCCACCATCGAGCCAATCATCAAGAGATCAAAGGTCTTGAGCATGTCCTATCCTCCGATCCGGTCCAGCGTGGCGAGATCGGGCAGCTCGAAAATGGAAGTATCGGCGCGCTCGGCGGGAGCCGCCGTGCGCAAACCTGCCCGCAGCTTGGCGGAGCGCGCCCGCGGGTTTTCCTCCGCCTCGGCCTCGCTTGCGGCAATCATCGCCTTCCCGATGGGCTCGAAGGTTGCCGGCTTTTCCTGCACTATCGGCATATGGCGCGACCCAGAGGCCTTGCCCGACCGCTCGGAAAAGAACTTCTTGACGATCCGGTCCTCCAGCGAATGGAAGGTGACGACAACCAACCGCCCCCCGGGCTTCAGCGCGCGCTCGGCAGCAAAGAGCGCCTGAGCGAGCTCGCCGAGTTCATCATTCACAAAAATCCGAAGCGCCTGGAACACCCGGGTCGCCGGATGGATCTTGTCCTTGGCCTTGCGCGGCGTCACGACCTCGATCAGCCCGGCAAGATCGCGCGTCGTGCGGAAGGGATCGCTCGCGCGCCGCTTTTCGATGGCCCGGGCAATACGGCCGGCCTGCTTTTCCTCTCCCAGGAATCCGAAGATGCGGATGAGATCGGTGACCTTTGCGCGGTTGACGACATCGGCGGCCGACACCCCCTCACCCGACATGCGCATATCGAGGGGCCCGTTTCTTTGGAACGAGAAACCGCGCTCCGCTTCGTCGATCTGCATCGAGGAAACGCCGATATCGAGCACGACGCCGTCGAGCCCGCCTGGCGGCGCATACTGATCGAGCATCGAAAATTGTGAATGGATCAGTGTCAGACGCCCTGGATACGCGGCCACAATGGATTGGCCGGCGGCAATCGCCGTCGGATCGCGATCCAGCGCGACGACATCGGCGCCAGCCTCAAGAATGGCCGACGTATAGCCGCCAGCACCGAAGGTGCCATCGAGGATAACCTTGCCCGGTGCGGGCGCAAGCGCCGCAAGCACCTCGGAAAGCAGAACCGGAATGTGACGAACCGGTCCGCCACCGGCATCAGAAGAACCTCCGCCAAGATTCGTCACCATTCCGTTCCCCCGTCCTATTGAGACTGCAGCCCTCGTAGCCTGCGAGCCTCCCTTGCCGCCGCCTGCGCCGCCGAAAACGCCTGCGGCTGCCAAAGCTGAAAATGATCCGCCCGCCCGACGAACGCGACCTCCGATTCGATTCCGGTGAACTCGCGGATAAAATCCGTCACCATCAACCGCCCCTCGGCATCGAGCTTCATAAACACCCCGCCGCCATGCACAAGCAGAGACATCTCGTTCGCCAGGGGCGAAAACGGATCCTCGGCGGAAATCTGCCGTTCGTAACGCTCCAGCAGATCGGGCCCGCCGACATTGATGGCCGGAAACACGAAATCCTGGAAACAGTAAAGATCCCGGATATCGCGCTGCGCAAGGACAGATCTGAACGCCGCCGGAACGGAAACCCGCCCCTTCGCATCGATTCGATTTGTCGCATTGGACAGGAAGCGGTTCATAACAGCTTACCACCGCCCCTTCTGGCCGGAGGCAAAACACGCGCCTCCCGAGACTCAAAAACACCCGCACCACATCAACTGCCGAGGGCGCCGCAAACTGCCCACTCGCCCGTTCAGGCGAGCCCCCTTCAACTTCGAATTTCCGGACCTTGATCGGCCCACTGATGGTACCTGTATGGGATAACATGGGACTACATGGGCGTCAATGGGATGGAGCTAAATCCGCCTCCGAGGGAGCGTCAAATATTGATAGGCGGTTAAGCTTAATGAAAGGTTAGAGACCGACCGCAATCGGCCCTCTTCCGCGCTTATTCGCGGGACCACTTTTCTCAATGATTCCCGATGGATAAGCATGCAGACGGAATCATCTCGTCAAACGAACGTCGCCAAAAGAGAAAGAAATTGCCAGTTGGCCTGTAAGCCGGGTTCTGTATGGCTCCGGCGAACCGGAACGTGGCAGCCATTCATCTGGGACAGCATTTGCACGCTGCCTCACGCAACCCACCCGGATGACTGGCCCGGAAACAGGCTGTAGCCGCGCTTTCGCGAAGCCCGCGTCATCCCTATTCGGTCTTGCTCCCGGTGGGGTTTACCGTGCCGTCTCTGTTACCAGACACGCGGTGGGCTCTTACCCCACCCTTTCACCCTTACCCCGCGAAAACGGGGCGGTTTGCTTTCTGTGGCACTTTCCCTAAGGTCACCCTCGCCGGACGTTATCCGGCACCGTATTTCCGTGGAGCCCGGACTTTCCTCACCCTACCGCCTTTCGGCATTGGTAAAGCGCGGCTGCCCGGCCAACTGGCAAGGCGTAGATAGTCGAGCGCGACTGCAAATACCATAGAAAACGTGCGTAGATCACACCCATGGTGAACGCTCAGAGAAAATGCGGGCTAAATACTGGCCCGTAGCCCTCTTCGTCTATGGTGCCAGACAACAGCAACTGCGCCCCCAGACGCCCAATCTCGTCGGAGCTTTTCGCCGCCGCACCCATCATGCCGCGCCCGATGACTATAAATCTGAAGTCCGCCGCCATGCCCTGTTGCCCGATATGCGTCTGTCAGGATCCGATAGCATGGCGGAGGAAATTGCACATCCTGTCACAATTCGCAGTTCACTGCGTGGTCGCAGCCGGGACTACAGCCCGATCAATGCCTGCACCTTGCCGCAGTAGCGCTTGGAAACCGGGTTCATGCGCTTTGCGCCATGGCCCGCATTGTATTTCAGGATTGTCGAGCAGGTCTTGCCATCGCCGAGTTCATGTGCGGCAGCGAGATACTTCATTCCAAAACGGATATTGGTTTCGGGATCGTAGAGCCCACTGGCCGACCCGGAATAGCCCATCATGCGTGCCGTCGCCGGTTTGATCTGCATGAGACCGATTTCTCCGGCATTGCCCCGCGCCTTCGGATTGAAATTGCTTTCGACGCGCACGACCGCATGGGCGAGATTGACCGGAACGCCATAGGCTTTCGCATATTTTGAAATCAGATTCCCATAGGGGCTCTTGGAAAAGGATGGGACAGGATAACCTGCTTCGCGCTTGACCGTTTTCAGGGGTACTGAATAGCTGCGGTCACCATCGCGGGCCGTGGCGGCGCCAAAACTGGACATAAGAATACCGAGGCATGCCGCAGCAGCAAAAATTCGTCTCATCATTTGAAAGTCTGTCTCCGAACCTGATGGGCCGCCGACGCTTTGTTTTTATTGCACAAAAGCTTCCTTGCACGTCGCCCCGTTCAAGGTGCGACGCTGCGCCTGCCCTCATCGTTGATATTCGCGGGCGTCACCTCTTTCTGGGGGATCACACCGCCGTTTCAGCGAGACCTATAGAGCGGTTCAATATGGAATTCCTGTGGCACCGCAATATTTCTGCCCGCCGCTGGGGCTTCGCGCGGCGCGAAAAATAGGTGAGCGAAGGCTGATTTCAGGCGTAACGCGGCAGGCTTGAAAGCAGTCTGTGGAGGGTCTCGATGGTCGACATATCAGCCACTCCATCGACCCGTTCGGGGCGGAAATGACGCTGGAAGGCGGCAACAACACCTTCCGTATATTCCGAATATTCCCCTGTTATTTCAATATTATAGCCGTAAAGAGACAACATCGATTGAAGTGCCTCGACCGGTTGGCCGCAATCGCCCCTCTGGAAAAAGCGCCCACCGGTGATGGCGACGGGCTCAACCCAATGACCGACGCCTGCGGCATTGAGTCTGCCCCAGGGAAAGTTTTCACCCGGATCAACCTTGCGAACGGGGGCCACATCCGAGTGTCCGAGCACCCGCTCTGGAGCGATTCCATAGCGTGCGCCGCAATCGCGACACAATTCAATTACCGATTCTATCTGCGCGTCGGGATAGGCCGGCAGGCCCGCCGGATGACCCGGATTTGCGATTTCGATACCGATCGAGAGCGAATTGATGTCGGATTCGCCTGCCCAATAGCTCTTGCCGGCATGCCAGGCGCGTTGAATCTCGGGCACCAGCTGCACCACGCGCCCGTCCTCATGGACGAAATAATGGCTGGAGACATGGCTCTCCTTACTGCATAGCCAAGCCAGCGCGCCATCTTCCGAGGGCATGCCGGTATAATGCAGAAGGATCATATCAGGCCGACGACCGCCCGCGCGCTCACCGTGATTGGGCGACGGCTTGACGCTCGCGGCCCTGTAATCCGCAACAAAAAGGCTCATGCGGCGCGGCGCTCTTTCTCAATCGCGGCATAGGCTGCATTGAGCCTCGCCATGCGGTGGTGCGCGACCGCGTGATATTCCGCCGGAAGCCCACGTGCGTGCAGCCGGTCGGGGTGATGCTCTGCGGCGAGTGCCCGGTAACGCTTGCGGATCGTTGCAAACTCGTCCGAGGGCAAAACCCCGAGAACGGAGTAGGGATCTCCGTCGAGATGCAAGTGGCGCTCAGTGATAAGCCGGAACCGGTCCTCGCCTATGCCGAAGATCTCGGAAATACGCGACAAGAATGCGATCTCCTTCTCGTGAACGAGACCATCCGCCTTGGCGATATGAAACAGCCCGTCGACGATGTCCTCAAGCACCGGGCAGCCTTTTTCCCCCGTCCCGCACATCTTGGCGATCTTTCCGGCATAGGCTTCGTAACCGGCCACGTCCTGGCGCGCGAGGTTATAAAGGCGGGCGACGTTTTGGGCCTCTTCAGGCGGGAAATCGAAGATCTTGCGAAAGGCATCGATCTCGTTGCTGGTCACGACCCCGTCGGCTTTCGCCATCTTCGCCGAAAGCGCGATGATCGCCACCGAGAAGGAAACACGCCGGCGGGTTTCCGGATCGCCCTCGAAAACCGTCCGCACGGCCTCTACCATGCCGGACAGCGCATTGCCCGCCGCATCGCCGATGGCGCCGAGCAACCTGTCCCACAGCGATCCTATCTGTTCGCAGGCAAAATCGAAGATCATGAAGAACCTACATCAAATAATGCCACAAAAAGCAAGCCAAGGCAGTTCCCGACAAGGTTAAACTTTGTTCACATTCCGGTGCTTGACCAGGGCGGCAGCAGACCGTTCCGATCTGCGCAACCGACTGGACGAAAGTTCCCCTGCGACTCGTGGCACCATCGAAATTGAAACGATTATATTCGCACCCACCCTCGCCTTTATCGCGTGGCTCGGCCGAAAGGCCCGAATTTCCTAATATTTTCCCTTTACAGGCTCTTCCGTCTGTCGCATCCATTCGCGCCGAATGCTTTGACCGGGCGCCCGCGCGCTAAAGGAGGAATGATGGCCAAACAGAAAGTTGCAATGCTGACCGCCGGCGGTCTCGCTCCCTGCCTCTCGTCCGCAGTCGGCGGTCTGATCGAGCGCTACACGGACATCGCCCCCGAGATCGAGATGATCGCTTATCGTTCCGGCTATCAGGGTGTGCTTCTGGGAGACCGGATCGAGATCACGCAGAATATGCGCGAAAAGGCCCATGTACTGCATCGTTATGGCGGCTCACCGATCGGCAACAGCCGCGTGAAGCTGACCAATGCTGCCGACTGCCACAAGCGCGGCCTCACCAAGGAAGGGGAGAACCCGTTGCGGGTCGCCGCCGAACGGCTGGCGGCGGACGGCGTCACGATCCTGCACACCATCGGCGGCGACGACACCAATACCACCGCCGCTGATCTTGCTGCCTATCTCGGCGCCAACGGCTACAATCTGACGGTCGTCGGCCTGCCAAAAACCGTCGACAACGACGTCGTGCCAATCCGTCAGTCGCTCGGCGCATGGACCGCCGCCGAAGTGGGTGCCCGCTTCTTCGACCACGTATCGAATGAGCAGAGTGCCGCCCCGCGCACGCTGGTGATCCACGAGGTCATGGGCCGTCACTGTGGCTGGCTGACCGCCGCAACCGCCCGCGCCTACGTCCAAAGGACCCGCAACAACGAGTATGTCGAGGGTCTGATGATGAACACCGAGCTCAAGAACATCGACGGTCTCTATCTGCCGGAAACCCATTTCGATCTCGAGGCCGAGGCGGAGCGGCTGAAGGCTATCATGGATCGAAGCGGCTACGTGACGCTGTTCGTGTCGGAAGGTGCCTGCCTCGACGAGATCGTCGCGGACCGCGAAGCCGCCGGGGAAGAGGTCAAGCGCGACGCCTTCGGTCACGTCAAGATCGACACCATCAATGTCGGCAACTGGTTCCAGAAACACTTTGCCAAATTGCTGAATGCCGAACGTTCCATGGTGCAGAAATCGGGCTACTACGCCCGCTCCGCCCCAGCCAATTACGAGGATCTGCGCCTAATCCAGAGCATGGTCGACCTCGCGGTCGAAAGCGCGCTCAACAAGGTCTCCGGCGTCACCGGTCACGACGAGGACCAGGGCGGCAAGCTGCGCACGATCGAGTTCCCTCGCATCAAGGGCGGCAAGGCCTTCGATCTCAAGACCCCCTGGTTCGCCGAGGTCATGGATTTCATCGGACAGAAATTCAATCCTGCCAATTGACGGAACGGCCGAAAGCTGGCTTGCTCTTCAGGTGGAGGAGTAGGAACGATGTCACTTGAAACCTGGCTGGCTTTCGCTGCCGTCTCGGCGGCAATCCTGGCGTCGCCGGGCAACGTCGTCATGCTGATCGTTTCTTATGCGCTCGGCCGTGGGAGAAAATCGATGCTGGCGACAATTCCGGCGGCGGCCCTCGGCACACTCGTCGCGATGAGCATCGTAATCCCTGCGCTCGGCTGGCTGCTCGTCGTCGCACCCGAAATACTCGATCCCGTAAGATGGATCGGCGGCGCCTATCTCGTCTTTGTCACCGTACGCTCGTGGCGCGCACCCGGCGGTGCCACACCGCTCGCCGATAACGACAACCTGCCAGAGGAGAAACCGCTCGCAGTCATGCGGCACGCCTTTGTCATGACGGGCCTCGATCGTCGGAGCTACGCCTCTTTTGTCGCGCTGCTGGCACCGTTCCTGAAGCCGGCGATCCCCTTGATCGACCAAGCGGCAGTGTTCGTCGCAACCTTCCTGGGCCTGGCAGTGGTCTCCTGGCTGGCAGCAGCGATCGGCGCCGAGCGCGTGCACGGATTCGCGCGCCGGCATTCGCCGAAGCGTGCGGCCAACCGGCGCAACGGCAATGTGCTGATCGCCTCCAGCTCGGTGACCGCCGGATACCGTAAGATTGCCGCCTGATGACGGATTGCGCCGCAATTGCCGCAATTCCGCCTAGGGACTATGGAAGTTGGGTGCTAGAGATTCGCCCGCTGCATCACTGTGGCGCATTTTCCATAATACGGATGCCGGAATGATCGCAAGAATGGACCGCACAGGCGCTTTGGGCTTTGCAACCGCGCTGCTCGTAGGCTTGACCGGCTGCACCAGCGGCATGGAAGACGCGGCCAGGCAAGAACTCAAGGCCAATCCGGTCGCAGGCACCGCCGCCATCCAATTGCAGCAGCAGGCCGCTGCGGCGGCAAGCACGCTCCCCGCACCAGTCGATCCGAACGCGCCTGCCCAACCAGCTCCGATCATTCCCGGCACATCGACACCGGCCCCGATCCCGACCTTCAAGGCCGTTGCGATGGCCGATCCGGACGCGACCCCCGTGGCCATGGCCATGGCCGCTGGACAGGAAAACATCGCCATACAGACGGCGGCCATGCCGAGCTCGCCAGACGCCGTGACGACGCTGCCGATGTCGACCGATCCGGCGGTCCTGCCGCCCGAGGTCACCGCCGTGCAGACGATCGTTCCAGCACAGAAACCAGCCGGAATGCTGGCCTATGCCGCCCCGTCGGCCGCCACGTCGCTCGCCGCACTCGACACGCAGTTCGACGTCACGCCCCCCGCTCCGGCCCCCACACTCGAGGAAACGTCGAAAGCGTCGGATGCGGGCCCGACGGTTATCAACGCACTCATCAGGAAATACGCGGCCCTCTATGAGATGCCCGAGGCGCTGATCCACCGCGTCGTCAAGCGCGAGAGCACCTACAAGCCCACCGCCTACAACAACGGCCACTATGGCCTGATGCAGATCAAATACGCCACCGCGAAATCCATGGGATATGACGGCCCGGCTTCCGGTCTCTTCGACGCCGAAACCAATATCAAATACGCCAGCAAGTATCTCCGGGGCGCATGGCTTGTCGCTGACAACGACCATGATGGCGCTGTGCGGCTCTATGCGCGCGGCTATTACTATGACGCCAAGCGCAAGGGCATGCTCTACGTCCTGAAGTAGCCACTATTTCAGGACGTCTGCGACAGCCTTGACCAGCCACTGCGGCCGGTACCCGAGTTCAGAGGGCGTCAGCCCGAGCCGCACGACGACGAGGTTTTCGGACGGAACCACTGCGATGGTCTGCCCATCGTGGCCGAGGAGCCAGAAGGCATCATCAGCAATCCCGAACTTCTCGTCCGGCTCCTCACCCGGCCCCACACCCCAGGCCTGGACCTCGGTGTAAAGGCCGCCGGATGCGGTGGTCGGGCGCCGCATCGCGCCGACAAAATCCTCCGGTAGGAGCCGTTGACCTTCCCACACCCCATCCTGAACGAGGAACAGGCCGAACCGCGCCCAGTCCCTGGCAGTCGCGTACATGTAGGAACTGCCGACGAAAGTTCCGGTCGCGTCCCCTTCCATGACCGCACTTGCCATGCCGAGGGGTTGGAACAACGCCGCTCTCGGATAGGCCAGTGCTTGCGCGCGGTCGGCAAATTTGCCCATCCAGATCTTGGCCAGCAGAACGCTCGCGCCGGAAGCATAGTTGAACGACGTACCAGGGTCGGCGGCAAGCGGCCTTGCTGCTGCAAAGGCCGCCATGTCCCGCTCGAGATAGAGCATGCGCGTCACATCGGTGACATCGCCATACTCCTCGTCGAAGTCCAATCCCCCCTCCATGGCCAGCAGATCCCGGATACGGATCTGCGCGCGACCATCGCCCGTCCACTCGGCAAGCAGATTCCTGTCGTCGAACCCGATCCGGCCTTCCGTCATCAGCCGGCCGATAATCGCGGCGTTCACGGTTTTTGTCATCGACCAGCCAAGCAGAGGCGTCGAGGCGTCGAAACCCTCGCCGTAGGCTTCACCGACAAGGCGACCATCCTTGACCACCACAACGGCCCGCATACCCGGCCCCACGAGCGCCGGATCGGCAAGGATGTCGGAAAGCCGCGGATCACCAGCGGACACAGCGTCTCCCTCCGGCCATGAAGCTCCGCTCGCAGCGGACACTTCCGGCTCGCCGGCAACCACAATTGCCTGCGCTGCTGCACCATCACCAGTCGGCACGCTCACGCAGCCGAGACCTTCGCGATAGGTCGCCTTTCCCGGCGCAAAGGCGCCGAGTAGCCTCGCCGTCACGGATCGCTGGTCCGGATCGATATCAATATGAATAAGTTTTAGGAGCGGATGACCGGGCGCCTGAACGTCACTCGCCAGCACCACATCGGCATCGCGACCGGCAAGGAAGACATTGGAACACACAATCTTTGCGGCATAGCCCGTCCCGACACGAAGCAGTTCCGGCGGCGCAAGCGATAGCCAGACGACAATGGCCGTCAGTGCCATGATGATCGCCAGCACCATACCCTTTGCCACCCTCGCCACTGCCCTCATCAACTTCTCCCGATCGGTCCTGCCGCGCTCAATCCCGGTTGCGATAACGACGAAACCATATCCCGGCACGGAGGCTTGGCGCAAAGTATTTGTCGATGGATCCACTGGCGGCCGGCCGCGATCGAAGTAAAGCGGCAGAACAGGCAAGCCCCGTTATTGCATTACGCCAACAGGCCGTTTCATCAAACTGTCGCATGCAGGAGTTACACGCCATCAACCTTCAATGGATTGCCGATCACTATGACCGACGTTGCTCACGAGGCTGACTTCCAGGGAAACCGGAAACTCAAGGAAGCCCTGCTTCAGCACAAGCCACTCACCAGGGCTGGACTGTCCGAACGCCTGTTCGGGCTATTGTTTTCAGGTATGGTCTACCCGCAGATCTGGGAAGATCCCGACGTCGACATGGCCGCGATGGAATTGACGGACGAACACAGCATCGTCACGATCGGCTCCGGCGGCTGCAACACGCTCGCCTATCTGTCGAAAAACCCGGCTCGCATCGACGTCGTCGATCTCAATCCCAATCATGTCGCGCTGAACCGGCTGAAGCTATCGGCTTTTCGGCATCTTCCGGATCACGCGGCCGTGGTGCGCCATTTCGGCATGGAGAACGTCCGCACGAACGGCAGCAGTTTCGACCGCTTCATCGCGCCCAATCTCGATCCCGCCACCCGCGCCTATTGGAACCGCCGCGGCCTGACCGGTCGCCGCCGCATCGCTGTTTTCAACCGCAATTTCTACCGCACCGGGCTGCTTGGCCGCTTTATCAGTGCGGGCCACATTCTGGCCCGTTTTCATGGCATCAAGCTCAGTGAGATCACAAATGCGCGTTCGCTACGCGAACAACGGCAATTCTTCGATGATCAGGTCGCGCCGCTCTTCGAAAAACCGCTTGTTCGCTGGCTGACGAGCCGCAAGAGTTCCCTTTTCGGCCTTGGCATCCCGCCGCAACAATATGACGAACTCGCCAGCGTGTCCGAGAACGGCACCATTGCGCCGGTGCTGCGCCAGCGGCTCGAAAAACTCGCCTGCCATTTCCCCATTCGTGACAACTACTTTGCGTGGCAGGCCTTCGCCCGGCGTTATCCGCGGGCCGATGAGGGCATACTGCCGACCTATCTGAAGAGCGAGAACTACGCTGCAATCCGCCGCAACGCGGATCGTGTCACTGTGCATCATGCGAGTTTCACCGAGTTGCTCGCCCTCAAGCCGACCGAGTCAGTCGACCGCTATGTCCTTCTCGACGCCCAGGACTGGATGAGCGACCGGCAACTAAACGATCTCTGGGGTGAGATCACCCGCACGGCGGCCAATGGCGCCCGTGTCATTTTCCGCACCGCAGCCGAAAAGAGCGTGCTTGATGGACGTCTCTCGCCGGCCCTCCTCGACCAATGGCGCTATCTGGAAGACCGCTCGCAGGAGCTGAACAAACTCGATCGCTCGGCGATCTATGGCGGGTTCCATATCTACGAGAGAAAAGCCTGATGGCCGAGAGCCTGCATGGGCAGAACGCTGTCGGGAATCATGCCGAGCGCATGGACCGTATGTACCGCTACCAGCGCCATATCTATGACCTGACAAGAAAATACTACCTGTTCGGTCGCGACCGGGCGATCACCCAGCTTGACGTGCCGCCGGGAGGATGCCTGCTCGAGGTCGGATGCGGCACCGGGCGAAATCTTCTGCTCGCCTATCGTAACTATCCGACCGCCCGTCTCTATGGTCTCGATATTTCGGCCGAAATGCTGAGCCAGGCCCGCAAGAATTTTCACGGCAAGGCGCGTCAGTCGGTATTGAAGGTCGCGGATGCGACTGCGTTCAGCCCCGCCGAATTCGGCGTTGCAGGGTTCGATCGGATCGTGATCTCCTATGCCCTGTCGATGATACCCGACTGGGAAAAAGCAATAGACGCCGCCCTTGCCGCACTTGCGCCCGGAGGTTCGCTCCATATAGTCGATTTCGGCCAGCAGGAAGGTCTGCCTGTGTGGTTCTCGCAGTTCCTGAAAGCCTGGCTCGCACGCTTTCATGTCACACCTCGGGCAGACCTGAAAGAAGCGTTGGAAGCCCGGGTTTCAGAGGTCAACGGGCGCCTGGAATTCGAAAAAGTCGGCCGCGGCTATGCGTGGCACGCGGTAATCCGCACCTGAAAGCAATCGAGCAGTTGCAAATAACCGTCTTTTAACGATGATAGTGGCACAATGGGGTTTGCGCCTCTTGTGTCTTGCGTACGCGCACGCCGTATCTGGGGCATATTCAGTTCGTATCAGATGGAATTGCTATGCGGTGGTTGATCTTGGCGCTTCTGCCCATTTCGATGCTCCTTGGTGGATGCACGTCCGCAAGCTACGACTTGATGGAAACGTCGTCCGTCGCGACCAAGTTCGTCGACAAGGACCCTCAGGATTTCGGCGACAAGACGCCGTATAACCACAAGGTTCACGGCATCGACGTGTCGAAATGGAACGGGGACGTCGACTGGGTCAAGGTCCGCAAGTCCGGCGTATCCTTCGTGTTCATCAAGGCGACCGAGGGCAAAGACAGACTCGATCCAAAATTCGACGAGTACTGGAGGCGCGCCGCTGCCGCCGGAATTCCGCATGCGCCCTATCACTTCTACTATTTCTGCTCTAGCGCCGACGATCAGGCCGACTGGTTCATTCGCAACGTACCGAAGGCCTCCATGCGACTGCCGCCGGTCCTCGACGTCGAATGGAACCCCACATCGAAAACCTGCAAGACCCGGCCTGAGGCGTCGATCGTGCGTAGTGAGATGAAGCGCTTTATGGACCGCATCGAGGCGTATTACGGCAAGCGTCCGATCATTTATACCTCGGTCGATTTCCACCGCGACAATCTCGATGGCTTTTTTCAGGATTACCATTTCTGGGTCCGTGCGGTCGCCAAGCACCCGCAGGAGATCTATCCCGAGCGGCGCTGGGCTTTCTGGCAGTACACCTCCACCGGCATCATTCCCGGCATTCGTGGGGAGACCGACATCAACGTCTTCGCCGGCACGGAAAAGAACTGGCACAACTGGGTGGCGTCTGTGTCCGAGTGATGCCCGGCTCCTGGGGCATCGCCCCCCTGCGCGGTCAGCGCCCGGTACCGGACGCTACGGCTGACCACCGAATGCATGGGAGCGGATGGCATTTTCTGCCCCGATTTGCTTTCATCGACCTCGCTTTGGTCAAAATGCCGACCAATACAGTGATACCCCAATAACCAAGGATGTCCGCATGTCTGCCGCCTCCCGCCTTTCGCCTGTTCTTGCCCTTTCAGCTCTGCTTGCAACAACCACCATGGCCCGCGCCGCCGAATGCGGTGGCGATCTTGGTGAGTTCCTGGCAGGCGTAAAGGCGGAAGCAGTCGCGGCCGGCGCCTCGCCGCAAGCCGCCGAGGCCGCTCTTGCCGGTTCCAGCATCGACCAGAAGGTGCTGTCGCGAGATCGTGCCCAAGGGGTATTCAAACAAACATTCCTTGAGTTTTCCCAGCGCACCGTGAGCCAGGCACGGCTGGATATCGGCCGCCAGAAAATGAAGCAGTATGCCGAAGTCTTCTCCCGCGCCGAACGGGAATACGGCGTGCCGCCCGGCGTCATTTCGGCGTTCTGGGCCATGGAGACAGACTTTGGCGCCGTTCAGGGCGACTTCAATACGCGCAATGCCCTTGTGACGCTCGCCCACGACTGCCGTCGCCCCGAGCTGTTCCGTCCGCAACTGTTGAGCCTTATCACCATGGTCCAGCATGGCGATCTCGATCCCGCAACGAATACCGGCGCCTGGGCCGGCGAAATCGGCCAGGTACAGATGCTGCCGAAGGACATTGTCGCCTTCGGCGTCGACGGAGACGGCGATGGCCACGTCAACGTGAAGAAGAGCTCGCCCGATGCCATTCTGACAGCCGCCCGTTTCATCCAGAATCTCGGCTTCAAACGCGGCGAACCGTGGATCCAGGAAGTCACCGTGCCGCAAAGTCTTCCATGGGAAAAGACGGGCCTGAACGGCATGATGACCGCCGGCGATTGGTTCTCTCTGGGAGTCGCGCCGCGCGACGGCAATACCGCATTCGCCCACCTGCCCGCAGCCGTCGTTCTGCCGCAGGGCCGCAAGGGGCCCGCCTTCATCACGTACCCGAATTTCAACATCTATCTGGAATGGAACCAGTCCTTCATCTACACCACTTCGGCGGCCTATTTCGCCACCCGCCTTATGGGCGCTGAGCCCTATCTTAAAGGTAATCCCGAACAGGGCCTGAGCGATGGCGAGATGAAGGCTCTGCAGACGAAGCTGCAGGCCATCGGCCACGATGTCGGCAAGATCGACGGAATTCTCGGCTCAGGGACGCGTATCGCGATCCAGAAGGAGCAGCAGCGCCTGGGCATGCCCGCTGACGGCTGGGCGACGCCGGCGCTTCTCGGTGCGCTCTGACGCATCCTTGCGTTCAGCGACTTTCGTCGGCGTCACGAGATTGACGGCGCTGGTCAAAGGCGACACGCACGGCACGGTATCGGACCCGTGCCCAGTTGACGCAGCGGGCGAGTGCGTCTCGGCCGCGGCTTACCTCATGCAGTTCATGGGCATAGGCGATCGCCAGTGCCTGACGATAGGTACCCAGGCTTTCTGCCGCCATGTTCTCCAGCCGATGCATGACATTCACCCATAGAGGCGATACCAGCAGCGACACTGCCGACACCGCAATCGAAAGCCGGAAAAGATCATATCCGAGCGCGCCGGCCGCATAGCCGGCCGACGACAGCACGAAGGAGAATTCGCCGATCTGCGCCATGGAAAGGCCGGCGACAAGCGCGGTCTGCGCGCCGGATCCCGTTCGTCGCAGCAGGAAGATATTGAGAACCGTCTTCGCCGCGATGACGAACAGCGACACGAGCAACACCTGCCAGATCCGGCTGGCGATGAAATCAAGATCGATCAGCAATCCGATCGACAGAAAGAAGACGACCAGCAGCACGCTTTGGATTGGCTCGATCACGGGAATGATGCGACTGCGAAGCGTCGAATTGCCCACAACAATACCGGCCAGAAAGGCGCCGTAGGCTGGAGAGAGCCCAGCCACGCCCGAGATCGCGGAGGCGGTGAAGCACAGGGCAAGCGCCCCCAAAGCCAGGATCTCGATCTTGTCCTCGACCCGCTCGGCGAAGGGAACTCTGAGCTTTGTATGGCGCCCGAACCACCAGAGCAGGCCGCCGAGCAAGCCGAGTGCGACCGCCATCTTTATGCCGACGACGCGATAGTCGATTGCCTCCCCTCCAAGGCTCGACACGAAGATCAGCATTGGCACCACTGCGATGTCCTGGGCGATCAGCACACCGACGGCGATCCGTCCTGCCTCGCCGCGGAGGACACCCATTTCCTCCAGCATCTTCATCGCGACGACCGTCGAGGAAATCGCGATGATGAAGCCGAGAATGATCGTTTCCGACGAGGAAGCGCTGGTGAGACCGGCAATACCGGCAGCAAGCACCATCCCCGCGAGCAACTGCCCGAACATGACCACGAGAGCCTGCCGGAGGGAAAGGATGAATGCCCTTACCGAGAGTTCCATGCCGATGAAGAACAGGAGCACCACAACGCCAATTTCGGCAAGGACCGCCACATTTTCGGAACTGGAGATGAGACCGGCGCCGGTCGGCCCAAGCGCCACGCCGGCCGCTATGAACCCGACAAGGGGTGGTTGCCGCAGCCAAAGGAAAAGCAGGCCGAGCAACGTCGCGACCGCGACTACGGAGGCAATCCCGACGAGAGCCGTGGTATGGCCGACATTTTCCGAGACAACGGTTTCCAGTAGAATAGTCCTCCTAGCGCGAATCCCTCTCTGGCCACATCTTGCACAGGCAGGAAACGGGTGGCAAATGCCAAGCCAGTCTGTAGTTTGACCCCGGCAACAGATGGAGCGATTAATGACACTGGCAACTGGCTATCGCCTGAATTCCCTGACCTGGGCACTCCTGACCTTGCTCGGACTGATCTGGGGAGGGTCTTTCTTCTTCGCGCGCGTCGCCGTCCCGCATGTTCCTCCATTGACTCTGGTGTTCCTGAGGGTCTCGCTGGCCGCCGTGGCCTTGCATGTTTACCTTCGGGGCCGGTTCGGTCTCTACGAAACGTTGAAATCGAACTGGCGGCAATTTCTGCTTCTCGGGCTGATCAACAACGTCATTCCGCACACGATGATCTTCTTCGGTCAGACACAGATCGGCGCCGGTCTGGCTGCGATACTCAATGCCACGACACCCATCTGGACTGTTTTGATCGCCAACCAACTGACCGCGGACGAAAAGATGTCGGCTTCCAAGCTCACGGGATGCCTGCTCGGCCTCGCGGGGACCGTTGCCCTCATAGGCCCGAGTGCCCTGTCAGTAGCGTCGGCGCCGCTTTGGGCAGTCGCGCTACCGATCGGGGCGGCAATCTCCTATGGCTTCGCGTCCACCTATGGAAAGCGCTTCCGTGGCCTGCCGGCACCCGTAACGGCAACGGGCCAACTGACAGCCTCCACCCTTGTGATGCTTCCGCTTGCGCTCGCCTTGGATCGTCCATGGCAGTTGGCCATGCCCCCGCAGCACGTTATGCTGGCGATCCTGGCGCTCGCACTGGTCTCCACCGCTTTCGGCTACATTCTCTTTTTCCGCATCATGGCGCTCGCCGGCGCCACCAACGCTTCCTTGGTCACGCTGCTCGTGCCACCGAGTGCCATCCTCCTGGGCACCCTGTTCCTGGGTGAAAGACTTCAGGTTGTCGACATGGCCGGCATGGCGATGATCGGCGCGGGGCTGCTGGTGCTGGACGGCCGTCTCATCAGGATCGGATCTCCCGCCGTCGCCGCGCCGCCACGGGACGTCTCCTGACGGGACCACGTCCCATTTTGGCACAGGTCGATACTGATCTGGCACGTTTCCGACAAAATTATTGATCGAAATTAACCAAAAATCACGTTCCGCTTGGCCTTGAAATTCAACGTGATGCGACAAATTGGCTGGGTTTTTGCCCGCGCCGTCACCGCATCGCAGCACACAATTTTCTTTTCATCCGACACAAAACCGACATAGTATCTACCGGTCAACGCAAGGAGGCAGACATGGGACTTACCAATTCTTTGAATGTCCTGATCGTCGGTGCAGCGTTTGTGTTCATAGCAACGATGCTGTTCATCTGAGACACCATAGATGAACAGAGGCCAGAGAGGGACATGAGAAAGCGTCCATCAAGGCAAATGGTGTTCAGCAATCTAGAAAAGGCGCATTACCGAGGCAATCGGAATGCGCCTTTTTCATGCAAACTCAGGCGGCCGCCCCTGACAAACCGGGGCTCGTGCGCGCAAAGCCGAGCCGTTGCAGCGTTGCTGAGACAAGCGGCGCGCGGTTCATCGTATAGAGGTGGAAATCCGCGATCCCACGCCGGGCAAGATCCTCGATCTGCTCCGCCGCCACGTCGGCGGCAACCTCTGCCCGGGCCTGCGGCTGGTCGTCGAGACCAGCGAAACGTTCGTCGAGCCGGACGGGAATACCCGCGCCACAAAGCGAGGCAAAACGCTTCAGTTGCGTAAGGTTCTGGATCATCATGATGCCCGGAACGATGGGTATATCGATACCTGCTGCACGGACCCGTTCGAGGTAGCGCTCGAAGACATCGTTGTCGAAAAAGAACTGCGTCAGCGCACGGGTGGCGCCATTGTCGGCCTTGCGCTTCAGCATTTCGATATCGGCGGCGACGTCCGGGCTTTCAGGGTGTTTTTCGGGATAGGCCGAGACGGAAATATCGAAATCGCCCATTTCCCGCAGGCCAGCGACCAGTTCAGCAGCATTGGCATAGCCTCCCGGATGGGGAATATAGGCCGTCCCCATGCCGCCTTGCGGATCGCCGCGAAGGGCAACGAAGCGGCGGACGCCGGCAGCCAGGAACTCCTCGGCGACATGGCGCACTTCGTCCTTCGTCGCGCCGACGCAGGTGATGTGCGCCGCCGTCGGCAGCGCAGTCTCGGCGACAAGCCGACGTACTGTCGTCAGCGTCGGTGCCCGCGTGGTGCCGCCGGCGCCGTACGTGACCGAAACGAAATCGGGATTCCAGGCGGATAGCTCCTTGATGGTACTCCAGAGCTGCCCTTCCATCTCCTCCGTCTTGGGCGGAAAGAATTCGAAGGAGATGCGCAGCCGCGCCTTCCCGTTCCGGCTTCGATCGTCTCGCGCCATTTAAGTACTCCCGCTTTTACGTCGTGGATCCGAAATTGGTTTCGGGGACTGCCCCATTGCTCTGGCGCGCGAGCCAGATGGTCACCGTCAGCGCCTGTGTCGCGGCGCTCGCCGGAGACAGGTCAACAACCTTCTCGACCTTGAAACCGAACTTGCCCAACCACTCTGCCATTGTCTGATGAGAAAAGCCGAGCCGGACATGAGCATGCTCGTCGCGCAGATGTTCCAGGCCATGGGGCGCAAGGTCGATGATCACCAGGCGCCCGCCGGGTTTCAACATGCGCGCCGCCTCGCTGAGCGCCAGTTCGGGCTGGACGAGGAAATGCAGAACCTGATGGATGATGACAATATCGTATTCATTGCCGTCGAGAGGCAGATTGAGAATATCGCCATGGCGAACGGTTGCCTTGAGAATGCCGGCCTTGTCGAGATTGGCGCGCGCCACGGCAAGCATGTCACGGCTGGCATCGATGCCCACGGCGCGACGATAGCTCTTCTCCAGCAATTGAAGAATGCGACCGGTCCCTGTTCCCAGGTCAAGCAGGGCGTCCACCTGCTCCGGCCCGATGATGTCCATGAGCGCCGCCTCGACCTGGCCGTCATCGACATGCAGCCGGCGCAACTCATCCCATTCCGAGGCGTTGCGGCTGAAATAATCCTGCGCCCGGTCCGCACGCACGCGCTTCACTGCAGCAAGCCGCTCGCCGTCGCGCAGCAGAACCTGGTCGTCCTCGCAGGTGGCCGCGAGCAGGACATTGGCAAGCGCAGCCGCGTCACCTTCCTGCTTCAATCGGAAATAGGCCCAGGCACCTTCCTGATACCGGTCGATCAGGCCGGCCTCCGTCAGAAGCTTGAGATGGCGGGATATGCGCGGTTGTGATTGCCCGAGGATTTCGGTCATATCCGTAACCGTCAGATCACCGGCGGAAAGCAGCGCCAGAAGCCTGAGTCGTGTCGGCTCGCCGGCCGCCTTGAGCAGCTCGACAAGTGCATCCACGCCAAACTTCATCGTTTCCACCATTCCAACCCCAATCAAGATATAAAGATATCTTTATGTCATTCTCGCGATTCTTGCAAGCATGAATCTTTGGCGTGGTCGATCGAAGGGGACGCGGTGGAGGCCAGTCATGTAGACGGAAGGGCTGGCAATCCGCCCCTTGAAGTGAAAAGAGCGGCCGGTGCGCACGGCCGCTCCCTGTTACAATCGAGCATCGGGAAATCAGAATTCTTCCCAGTCTTCGATCTTGGTCGCCAGTGCTGTGTTGCCCAGGCTTGCCGCTGTGGGGCGAGCGCGCGCCGCCGCCGCGGGTCGGCTGGACGGTTCTGCGGGGGCAGGACGACGCTGCGATGCCGCAGGTGCCCGAGCGGCTTCCGCCGACCTTTGCTGCGCCACGACGCGCTCGCCGGTGCGGAATCGGGCGACCAATTCGGCCAGTCTCCCGCTTTCCTGGGCGAGACTAGCCCCGGCGGCGTTCATTTTCTCAACCATCGCGGCGTTCTGCTGTGTCGCCTGGTCCATGTGGTTGACAGCCGTGTTGACCTCGCCGAGGCCCACCGACTGCTCCTGCGCAGCCGTCGCGATCGCGTCCATATGAGCGTTGATCGCCTGCACCAGTCCCGCGATAGTGTTCAAGCCTTCGCCGGTGTCGTTGACGAGCTTCACACCCTCGTTCACCGCGACTTCGGAATTGCCGATCAGACCCTTGATTTCCTTGGCGGCATTGGCGGACCGCTGCGCGAGCTCGCGGACTTCCTGGGCAACCACTGCAAAGCCCTTGCCTGCATCCCCTGCCCGCGCAGCTTCGACTCCGGCATTGAGCGCAAGCAGGTTGGTCTGGAAGGCGATTTCGTCGATCACGCCGATGATCTGGCTGATCTGACGCGACGAATGCTCGATCTTCTCCATGGCCGAAACGGCATTGTTGACAACCGTACCGGACTTTTCGGCCTGCTCGCGCGTGGTACGAACGAGATCGCGCGCCTCGCCCGTCCGCTTCGACGTGGCGGTGACATTCGAGGTAATCTCTTCCAGGGCCGCGGCGGTCTCTTCGAGGGAGGCAGCCTGCTGCTCTGTCCGCTTTGCCAGATTGTCGGAGGCCTGGGAAATCTCGCCGCTGCCGTTCGTGACAGACCCGACGACCTGGCCGACACTCTGCATGGCTTCGCGGAGTTGTTGAACCGACGCATTGAAATCGTGACGGAGCGTCTCGAACTGCGGGGCGAACTGGTCGTCGATCTCGCAGACGAGATCGCCCGAGGCGAGCCGGCGAAGAGCGGAGGCCAGTGAGCCGGTTGCCTGGATTAGCCGTTCCTCGGCTTCGGCTTCGGCGCGGCGCTGTACGTCCGCCCGCTCCTGCTCGGCAGCAAGCCGGTTCTGTTCGGCACTTGCCTCCAGTTCGGAATTGCGTATCGCCGCCTGCCGGAAAACCTCCACCGACCGCGCCATGTCCCCAATTTCGTCCTTGCGGCCGACATAGGGGATCGGACGCGATACATCGCCGGCAGCGAGGCCGGTCATGCGCTCACCAATCCGCTTGATCGAACCGGAAAGACCACGCGTGACGACGACACTCATGAAGACGGCGAAGGCGACGATCGAGACGAGCACGGCAATCAGCACTTGAAACTGACCCAGGGCGCGCGAACGCTTCGCTTCTACCATCTCGCCCATGCGGGCACCTGCCTTGCCGATCAGGTCGGCAGCGAATACGCGGCGGTCGTTCATGGCCGCGATCCAGGTGGCCAGTTCGGTCTCCGAACCGGCATATGGACCGTTTTCCAGCATCTTCGCCCGCATGCCCTCGATCAGGAGACCGTTCGGTTTCGTCCAGTACGAGTTGTAGGCATCGAGAATATCGGCGGGAACAGATTCGACGAAGGTGGTCGAGAAGTTCTTGATGAGGTTCTGCGCGCGATGCAGCATCGCGAACGCTGGATAGTCGAGCGGACCCGTCTTGATATACTGCTGGCCGAGACGGTTCAGGATTTGGTAGCCGTCACTTACCTGCATGAAGGCGTAGTATCCGGCAACCGCACGGGCCAGATCCTGATCCTCGGACAGGACTCCGGCCCGGCGCGTCACGTCGGCGCTGGCGCCTACGAGCGGCTGCAGGATTTCGAGGGCCAAAAGCGGCGCGGCAGTGCCGTCGTCGGTCTTTGTGCGGAACTCGGAGATCCGAGCGTACCGCTGGTCCAGCGCCTCCTTCATCTTGGCCAGCGCACCGTCGCGGTAGCCGGCGTCAACGACTGCGTCATAGGCGGAATCCAAGGAGCGATAGGCCTCATCCGTCAGCGCACGATATTCGCCGCGTTTGTCGGCAGAGGCACCACTTTCCGCTGGCACCAGCTGGGCAAGCCTGCCGCCGTCAAAAGCCAGGCGTTGAAGCGTATCGGCGCGTACGAGTGATTGATAGGCGGAATAGCTGTTCCAGATCAACCAGCCCCCGAGAACGACGACCGCGAGGAGCGGAACGACGGCGAGAGTCGTCAGCAGCGAACGAAAAGACAGTCTTTCAAGTAATTTGAGCATGGAGTACCCTATTGAATAATCAGGTCATCATGACTGTGACGAGTGACCGGAAATTCGGGGCATGGCACTCCTGTGCCCAAAATGGTGTCAAATACTTGCGAAAGCCTTTATGGCGTATTGCAATATGTATACTTACCGCTCCGGATCGTGACCTGGAGCAGCGGTCCGTCGTCGTCCGCACCAAAGAAAAAACCCCGGCATTGCCGGGGTTTTCTGCGGTGAGGACTACACGTGTCAGCGCGTCAGGCGCTTGAAAGTCATCCGCTTCGGGTTAACCGCATCGGCGCCCAGCCGGCGGACCTTGTCCTTCTCGTAGTCCTCGAAGTTGCCTTCGAACCATTCGACATGGCCGTCGCCCTCGAAGGCAAGCATATGCGTCGCCAGACGATCGAGGAACATGCGGTCGTGCGAAATGATGATCGCGCAGCCGGCGAAGTTTTCGAGTGCGTTTTCGAGTGCACCGAGCGTTTCGGTATCAAGGTCGTTGGTCGGTTCGTCGAGCAACAGCACGTTGCCGCCGGCTTTCAGCATCTTGGCGAGATGCACGCGGTTGCGCTGGCCGCCAGACAGATTGCCGACCTTCTGCTGCTGGTCGGCGCCCTTGAAGTTGAAGGCCCCGCAATAGGCGCGGGAGTTCATGTCGAACTTTCCGAGCTTGATGACCTCCGCGCCGCCGGAGATTTCCTCCCAGACAGTCTTGTTGCCATCCAGCGTATCGCGGCTCTGGTCGACATAGCCGAGGTGCACGGTATCGCCGATACGGATCGTACCGCTATCGGGCTTCTCCTGGCCGGTGATCATGCGGAACAGCGTCGTCTTGCCGGCGCCGTTCGGGCCGATGACGCCGACAATGCCGCCCGGCGGCAGCTTCAGCGTCAGATCCTCGATCAGCACGCGATCGCCATAGCCCTTGGTTATGCCATCCATCTCGATGACCACATTGCCGAGGCGCTCGCTGACCGGAATGATGATCTGCGCGTCGCCGGGACGGACATTCTCGGCGGCCTCCACCAATTGCTCGTAGGACTTGATACGGGCCTTCGACTTGGCCTGACGGGCCTTGGGGCTCGATGCGATCCATTCCTGTTCGCGAGAGATCGCCTTCTGGCGGGAGGCGTCTTCGCGCGCTTCCTGCTGCATCCGCTTCGCTTTGGCCTGAAGATAGGCCGAATAATTGCCTTCGTAGGGAATGCCGCGACCACGGTCGAGCTCGAGGATCCAGCCGGTGACATTGTCGAGGAAGTAGCGGTCGTGGGTGATCATCAGCACGGCGCCGGGATATTGCCGCAGATGATTTTCGAGCCAGGCGATCGTTTCGGCGTCGAGGTGGTTCGTCGGTTCGTCGAGCAGCAGCAGGTCCGGCTGCGAGAGCAGGAGCTTGCAAAGAGCCACTCGGCGGCGCTCACCACCTGAAAGGCTGGTCACGTCGGCATCGCCCGGCGGGCAGCGCAGAGCATCCATGGCCATTTCGACCTGGTTTTCCAAATCCCACAGGTTCTGGCTGTCGATGATATCCTGGAGCTTGGCGCCCTCCTCGGCCGTCTCGTCCGAATAGTTCATCATCAGTTCGTTGTAGCGCTCGATGATCGCCGTCTTCTTGGCGACGCCCTCCATCACGTTCTCGAACACCGTCTTGGTCGGGTCGAGGTGCGGTTCCTGCTCCAGATAACCCAGCGTCGCACCTTCGGCGAGCCATGCCTCGCCCGTGTATTCCTTGTCGAGGCCGGCGATGATCCGCAGAACCGTCGACTTACCGGCACCGTTCGGACCCAGAATACCGATCTTGGCATCCGGATAGAAAGACAGGTTGACGTTTTCGAGGATCTTCTTGGCGCCGAAGGCCTTGTTGAGGCCGGCCATATGATAAATAAATTGACGTGCCATCGTTTTGAATTGCTCCGCGGGCTGAATGGGGGTTTGCCGCTATGTAGGCGAAAGCTCCTTCCGGGGCAATCGCTGACTGGCCTTTCCGTCCAAATATCGCCGGGTAGACTGGGAATGCACGCAAACCAGGCGTGCTAGTTCTGGATCCGTTTGGACCTGGACCTTTTTGGGTATAGTCGTCGCGGTTATGTTGCAGGGCCGCGAAAAATCGCTTCTTCTAATGGACGATGATCAAGGAGGCCCACATGTTCGCCGAAACCAGGCGCTTCTCGAGCCCGAGCGGGGCACTCCTTGCCTATCATCACGAGCCGGCGCGCAAGAAACCGCGAGGGACCCTTCTGATCTGCCACGGAATGGTTGAGCATTCGAAGCGTTATCGGGAGTTCGCCGCAACGATGGCCGAACACGGCTTCGAGGTCTATGCCCACGACCATCGCGGCCACGGCGAGACAAAATCGACCGATGCGCCGCTCGGGCGCTTTGCCGAAAGAGACGGCGCGGACGCGGTGATCGCCGACGTCAAGGCGATGCGCGACATGGCATCCCAGGAAAACGCCGATCTGCCAGTAATCCTCTTTGGTCATTCGATGGGGGGCCTGATCGCGCTGAACGCGGCGGTCTCCCATCCGCAGGCCTTTCAGGCACTGGCAATCTGGAACTCGAACTTCAATCCGGGTCTCGCCGGTCGTGTTGCGCAAGGCGTCCTCCTTGCCGAGCGGATGCTGAAAGGTTCTGACGTTCCGAGCGCCATACTGCCCAAGGTGACATTTCAGGCCTGGGGGAAGTCCATTCCGGGCCACCTGAGCGAAGGCGACTGGCTGTCGCGCGACCGGGCGGAAGTGGAAAAATATGAAAGGGATCCGCTTTGCCAATTCGAGGCAAGCGTCTCGATGTGGCTCGATGTCTTCGCCCTAACGTTCAGGGCGCCGATGCCAGGAGCACTCGCCCGATTGCCAAAGGATCTGCCGATCCATCTCGTCGGCGGCGGGCAGGATCCGGCAACACGCGGCGGCCAGGAAGTCCAGTGGCTCGCGAGGCATCTGAAGCGAAATAGCTTCCACGATGTAACGACAAGGATCTACGACGAGATGCGTCATGAGACGCTCAACGAGATCGGCCGGGAGGACGCCACGGCCGACTTCGCCGCGTGGTGCGAAAAGGCCATTGACGCCCGGCGCGCCTGACGGACAGCCAGATTCCCATAGAGACGCGCCCGGCGTTCATTTACCGAATGCGGCAAATGTCCGAAACGGAATGATCCCATGAGAGAAATTCAAGTGCTTCCGCGCAAGTCGGAAGCTATAGATAGGATAACAGAATCCCGTTGGTAGATCCGGCATCGGACGGACCGACCGCATCCCGTACTGCACGAGAGCAAAACCCGCGATGACCACCCCACCCGGACAAGCCGCGCAGGCCATGGCCGCCCCGTCCGCGGATGTGATGATCGGTCTCTTGCTGATGATGGCGGCCGTGCTGATCGCGCCGTTCATTGATATCTTCTCCAAGCTCGCTACAGAGACCACTTCACCCATGGAGATTACCGCAGTGCGGTTCTTGCTCCAGATGGTCTTCATGCTGCCGATCTTCGTCTGGCGGCGAAGCCTTCCGCGCTTCTCGCGCACAAACACCCGCTATCACGTGGCGCGCGGCGGCTTGATCGCTCTTTCGATGGTCTGCTACGTTACCGCGCTCTCGATCATGTCGGTTGCGGACGCCGTGGCGATCTTCTTCATCGAGCCGATCATCCTGACCGTGCTGTCCAGCATCTTCCTCAAGGAGACCATCGGCTGGCGCCGCTATAGCGCATGTGCCGTCGGATTCGGTGGCGCGCTCCTGATCATCCAGCCGAGCTTTGAGGAAGTCGGCTATATCGCCCTTCTTCCGGCCGTTTCGGCGCTCTGCGTTGCCATCTTCGCCGTCCTCACCCGCAAGCTCGCCCATCGCGAGGACCCCTGGTCGATGCAGATCGAGACAGGCTTCTGGGGACTGGTGATTTCAGCGGCGGCGATCGCGCTCTTCGGCGGAAGCATTCCGACGACCTTCGCGCCGAGCCTGCCCGACCTCACCAGCATGGTCTGGATGACCGGCGTCGGACTCGCTGCCGCGATCTCCGGCATATTCGGCGTCTATGCCTATCGTTCGGCACCAGCTTCGACGCTCGCGCCGCTGCAATATCTCGAGATCGTTACCACCACGATCTTCGGCTGGCTGGTCTTCCGCGACTTCCCCGATGCCATCAAATGGCTGGGCATCGCGATCATCATCGGCTCCGGCCTCTTCATCATCTGGCGGGAACGCCGCTTCCCCTCGAAGCCGGTCTCAGAAAACGCCACGCTTGCGCCATGACAGGACTTTCCATGACCTATACGCAACCGAAGAAACCGCCGCTGGCTGGCATCCGTGTCCTTGAACTCGCCCGCGTGCTCGCCGGACCCTGGGCCGGGCAGATGCTCGCCGACATGGGCGCCGACGTCATCAAGGTGGAAAACCCCGAAGGCGGCGACGATACCCGTGCCTGGGGGCCACCCTTCGTCGAGGGCAAGGACGGCGAGAACCTGTCCGCCGCCTACTATCACTCGACCAACCGCAACAAGCGCTCGATCGCGGTCGACCTGAAGACCGAGGAAGGCCAGGAGATCGTCCGCCGGCTCGCGGCAACCTCCGACGTGGTGATCGAGAACTTCAAGCTCGGCGGCCTCAAGAAATACGGGCTCGACTATGACAGCCTGAAGGCAGTCAATCCGAAGCTCGTCTACTGCTCGATCACCGGCTTCGGCCAGAACGGGCCCTATGCCGAATTCGCCGGCTACGACTACATTGTTCAGGGTATGTCGGGCTTCATGTCGATCACCGGCGAACCGGACGGCCAGCCGATGAAGGCCGGCGTGGCGATCGCCGATATCTTCACAGGCATCTATGCGGTCACCGCCATCCAGGCCGCCCTCATCCACGCGATGAAGACCGGCGAAGGCCAGTTCGTGGACATGGCGCTGCTCGACGTCATGTCGGGCGTGCTGGCCAACCAGAACCTCAATTACCTGGTCTCGGGCAAGGCTCCGGTCCGGCTCGGCAATGCCCATCCGAATATTTCGCCTTACGAGGTCGTGCCGACCGCCGACGGCCACCTCATCCTCGCGGTCGGCAATGACGGCCAGTTCAAGCGGCTCTGCGCCATTCTCGGCATTGCAGAAGTCGCCGAGGACGAGCGCTTCGCAACCAACAAGGCCCGCGTCGCCAACAAGATCGAGGTGCGTCGCATCGTCATCGCCGAAACGCAGAAATGGGCCAAGCACGATCTTTTGACCGCCTGCGAGAGCAACGCCGTGCCGGCGGGCCCGATCAACTCGATCGCCGAAATGTTCGATGATCCGCAGGTGAAGGCACGCGAACTGCGCATTGAACTCGCGGATGCCGACGGAAACGTCATTCCGGGTGTGCGCACGCCGATCGTGCTGTCCGAGACGCCGCTGCGCTACGAACGCCCGAGCCCGCGGGTCGGAGAGCATCAACAGGAAATTCTCGCCGAACTGGCCGAGATCGAAAGGGAGAAGAACAAATGAAAAAGACCGGCGGACAGCTGATCGTCGATGCCCTCAAGGCCAACGGCGTCGAACGTGTTTCCTGCGTGCCCGGCGAAAGCTATCTGGCGGTTCTCGACGCGCTGCGTGACAGCGGCATCGAGACACTTGTCTGCCGCCAGGAAGGCGGCGCTGCCATGATGTCCGACTGCTGGGGGCGCCTCACCGGCAAACCCGGCATCTGCATGGTGACCCGCGGACCGGGTGCGACCAATGCCTCTGCCGGCCTCCACATCGCCCGTCAGGACTCGATCCCGATGATCCTGTTCATCGGTCAGGTCGGCCGTGACATGCGCGAGCGCGAAGCGTTCCAGGAAGTCGAATACCGCCGGGCCTTTACAGAATTCGCCAAATGGGTCGGTGAGATCGACGACGCCCGCCGCATCCCCGAATTCGTCACCCGCGCCTTTGCCATTGCCACCTCCGGCCGTCCCGGCCCGGTTGTGCTCTCGCTTCCGGAAGACATGCTGGTGGACGAGGTCGTGGCGCCCACCGCCAAGGCTGCCATGCCCGTCGAAGCCCATCCGGGCCCCACGCAGATGGAGAAGCTGGGCGAGATGCTGGCTGCCGCCAAGCGCCCGATCGCCATTCTTGGCGGCACGCGCTGGACGAAGGAGGCGGTTGCCGAGTTCGAGGACTTCGCCAATCGCTGGAAACTGCCGATCGGCTGTTCCTTCCGTCGCCAGATGCTGTTCGACCACCTGAACGCCTCCTATGCCGGCGATGTCGGCATAGGTATCAATCCGGCGCTGTCCAATGAGATCAAGGAGGCAGACCTCGTGCTGCTGATTGGCGGCCGTTTCTCGGAAATGCCCTCCTCCAGCTATACGCTGCTTGACGTGCCCTACCCGTCTCAGACGCTCGTGCATGTCTATCCCGACCCGTCGGAGCTCGGCCGCGTCTACCGCCCGGACCTTGCCATCTGCGCCGCCCCTGTCGAATTCACCACCGCGCTCAAATCGCTGAAGGCGCCGGCAAATCCGGTCTGGTCGGCCCGCACCGAGGCCATGCACGCGGCCTATCTCTCCTGGTCGACGCCGCCGACCCAAGGGCCGGGTCCGGTGCGCATGGGACCGATCATGGACTGGATCGAGGCCAACACGGCCGAGGACACCATCTTCACCAATGGTGCCTGCAACTACGCCACCTGGGTCCACCGCTACCACCGCTTCCGCCGCTTCAACACCCAGGCGGCTCCCACCTCCGGTTCGATGGGCTACGGCGTGCCCGGCGGCGTCGCCGCCAAGCTGATGAACCCGGACCGCGAGGTGATCGTCTGGGCCGGCGACGGCGATTTCCTGATGAACGGCCAGGAATTCGCGACCGCGCTCCAGTACGGCGCGAACGTCATCGTCGTGATCCTCAACAACGGCATCTA
>Ga0172380_10001230_pt1 | contig 44936 bp, 30 predicted proteins | sample Leawe162metaG_FD_119747 | JGI IMG/M metagenome (GOLD analysis project Ga0172380, IMG submission 119747) | Leachate microbial communities from a municipal landfill in Southern Ontario, Canada - Leachate well 162 metaG | ecosystem: Engineered > Solid waste > Landfill > Unclassified | place...
AAGACGGCGCCTGCGTCGTTGCACGGCTTGCCCGCACATCAGTGCGGGCGGTGCCGCGCGCCTAGCATTCGCCGCCTTTGCACAGCAACGCGCTCCACGAATCTACTGTGAACACGCCCTAGGCATTGTGCCCGAAACGTGAATTTCTCCTTGACCGGCAAGCCGTTGCTGGAAATACTTTGGCCTATTCGTAATTTCACAAGCTGCCACGCAATACGGCTTTAGGGAGAGGGCGGAAATGGGCCATATTGTCGAGTCGGAAATCCTGCATTTGACGCGTTTTGGCGAGATCGCCCGGCCGGGCGACGACACGCCGGGGCCGGTGCGCCCCACGCTGGCGCTGAATTCACCAGTTGGCGTCTGCCTCGACCGGTGTGGCAACGTCTGGGTTTGCGATACCGGCAACAATCGGGTGCTCGTCTTTGATGCCGCGCTGAGTGAACTACGCCACGTCTTCTACGCTCCCGCCGAGGGGAAGAAGGGCGCCGGCGGTGTGCCTTTCCGCATGCCTTTCCACGTTTGCCCGCACCCCGACCAGGATCGTGTTTTCATTACCGACATGGGTAACAGCCGCGTGGTGGTGATGGATTGCGCGGCTGGTGAAGGTGGCGATTTTGCCCCGCCGCGCTTCGCCTACACCATTGGCGACAAGGCCAAGGGGGCGTTCGTGCCGTTGCAGGACCCGAACGGCATCACGCTGGTGCGTCAGGCGGACGGCAGCAGCCATGTTTTCGTCAACGACGAGTTCTTCCACAACGCCAGCGAGCCGCTGCGTAATCGTTGCGTGCGCTTCGACGAAAAGGGCAACTACCTCTCCGAGTTCCGCAGCGTCGTTGTCGCCGGCAAGCGGCACGATCTCTATTGGCCGCAGGGCCTGTCGTCGGATGCTGAGGGCAATCTCTACATCGCCAACACCGGCAGCTACGAGATCCTGCGCTGTGCGTCGGATGCGGCGGTTGACGCCGATTTCGTCGTGCACGAGGGGCGGGCTGTGGTTGCGCACCGCCACGGGCAGCCGCGCGGGCTGGGCATGCTCAATATCATGCGTGATGTGAATGTGATCGGCGAGCGCGTCTTCGTGCCCGACCATGTGGCCAACGCCATCTCGGTCTATCACACCGACGGCCGCCCGCTGGCCACCGTCAGCGGCGTGCGTGCCGGCTGGCACCACGGCCTGGAGCCGATGCGCTCGGCGACCGATCCGATGTACTACCTGCTCGAAGACAGCGCGCTGGTCAGCCCCTACGTAATCTGCGATGGCGGTGAGCCGGATGTTTATTTCATCAGCGAGCCGTTTACCTCGCGCATCCTCAAGGTCCGCCTCGATTTCGATGGCAGCCCGGAGGCCAGCGTGGTCATGCTGGCGGCCGTTGGCGGCCGGCGTGACGCGCGGGCGAAGCGCAGCACGGCGATTGGCCAGTTCAATTGCGTGACCTCGGTGATCAGCCTGCCGGCAACGCAGGCTCAGCCTCCCGAGCGGCCCACTTCGGTGGCGGCCCCGGACTGGCTGCTATGGCCGGCAGCAGCGAGTGCGGCGCTGGCCGGGCAATACGATTTCTGGTGGGGTGGCGTTGCCCGCCAGCTGCTGGAAAAATCCGGTGCCGGCGAACAGCTGGCAGCGATGCGGCTGACGCTCGACGCCGGCAACTGGCGACTGACTGGCTGCCGTGCCGAGGGCGATGACTATGTTGCCGCCGGTGTTCGCGTCGATGGCTGGTTCCTTGCCGGCAACCTCGGCATGGCGGTCTTCACTCCCGATTTTCCGCTGCTGGGGCAAGTGGTGCCGGGCTCACCGATCCTGCTCGTCGGCAATTTCAACATGGGCACGATCGCTATGTACCAGATCGGGCCGCTCGGCAGCCTGATCAACTACGGCGTTCCCTTCGGTATGCACGGCAGTGCGCCGGGCTGCATTGCCGGCCCGCAGGGCATGGCTGCCAGCGCCGACGGCCGGGTGTATATCGCCGACACGCTGAACAACCGCATGTCGCTATGGCAGATCCTCCCCAGTGGCACGGCAAGCTTTGTGCGCAACTTCGTCTGGCACGATCATGGTCATCCGGGCGCAGCGCCGTTCACACCGACCGATGCGGTGCTCGCTGGCGACGGCCGCCTTTACGTCACCGACCAGTTCAATAACCGCATCTGTGTCTTCGATCACGATGGCCAGCCGCTTTTTACCTTCGGCAAACAGGGCTATTGGGAAGAGGGCGAGCCCGACGGCGAGCGCTTCATGCTGCCGACCAGCCTGGCCATCGACGGCGACCGCCTGATCGTGAACGACCTGGTTAACCGCGCGCTCAAGGTGTTCACGCTCAGCGACGGCATGCCGCGTTTCGATTCTGGAATCTCGCTGTTCAAGCGGACGACGGAGGAGGGTGGCGTCTGGATGCCGTTCCTCATGCATGCGCACGAAGGGCGCGTGTACGTTGCCGATTCCACCTACAACATTGTCCAGGTCTATCGCTGCCAAGCGGGCTAAAGTGCCTGCCGGAGAAACCGATGATTCGCCCCGAAAATTTCATCCTGCACGAAACGCTTTACGAAGGTGCCTCGACGCGCGTGGTGCGCGCCACACAGCGCGCGGGAAAGCGCCCGGTGGTGCTCAAGTTGCTGAAGGAGTGCGAGCTGACTCGCGAACGCCTCGACCGCCACCAGCACGAGTACGAACTGCTGAAGAGCCTGGATATCGTCGGTGTTGTCCGCGTCTATGATTTCGTCCGCTTGCCGGAGGGGCATGCGCTGGTACTGGAGGATTTTGGCGGCGAGTCGCTGAAGGAACGCATTGCCCGTCAACACTACACGGTTGGCGAATTTCTCGATGTTGCCATCGGTGCCTGCGAGGCGCTGGCCGAGGTGCATCTGGCCAATATCATCCACAAGGACATCAGCCCCGGCAACGTGCTGGTGGCACCGGCCAGCGGTGCGGTGAAGCTGATCGACTTCGGCATCTCGTCACGCCTGCCACGCCTCAACCCGACGCTGCGCAACCCCGAATCGCTGGAAGGCACGCTGCCCTATATCGCGCCGGAACAGACCGGGCGCATGAACCGCAGCCTAGACTATCGCGCCGATTTTTATTCACTCGGTGCCACTTTCTTCGAGATGCTCGCTGGCCAGCCGCCATTCCCGGTGCAGGACGCCGCCGACATGGTCTATTCGCATCTGGCACGCCGGCCGCCGGACCTGTGTGAACAGGTGCCAGGCTTACCGCTAATGATTGGACGCATTATCGGCAAGCTGCTCGAAAAGAACGCCGAGGACCGTTACCAGAGTGCCTGGGGTATCCGTGCCGACCTTGAGCGTTGCCGCGAAGCTTGGCAGCGCGATGGGCGCATCGAGCCTTTCGAACTCGCGGCCGTCGATGTGCCGCACCGTTTCCAGCTGGCCGAGCGCCTGTATGGCCGGCAGAAGGAAATCGACCTCTTGCTGCAGACCTTTGCCGCCGGTTGCGGCAACCGGCAGATGGTGCTGGTCGGCGGTTATTCCGGCATCGGCAAGAGCTCGCTGGTGCGCGAATTCTGCCGGCCGGTAACGCGTGTCGGCGGCAGCCTGATTACCGGCAAGTTCGACCAGTTCCAGAAAAATACCCCGTACAGCGCGCTGGTTTCGGCCTTCGACGATTTCATCGCCCAGGCCCTGTTGCAGAACGAGGCTACCGTCACCGCGTTGCGTCAGCGCATCCAGTCGGCGGTGGGCGACAACGGCGGCGTCGTCGTGCGCGTGATCCCGGCGCTGGAAGACCTGATCGGCGAGCAGGCGGCGGTACCGGAACTGCCGGCCGGCGAGGCGGCGCACCGCTTCAACCTCGTCTTCCAGCGCTTCATGCAGGCCTTGTGCACCGAGGAGCAGCCGCTGGTGCTCTTCCTCGACGACCTGCAATGGGCCGACCTGGCGACGCTGCGCCTGCTCGAATCGCTGGTCGCCTGTCCGGAACTGAAGCACGTGCTGCTGATCGGTGCCTATCGCGACAACGAAGTCGACGCCGCACACCCGTTGCTGGCCATGGTCGACCGCCTGCGCGAGCAGCAGGCGCCGCTGGCCGAGCTGACGCTGGCGCCGCTGGCCGAGGGGGATGTTGCCGCGCTGATCGCCGACACTTTTCACGCTGATGCCAAGCGCACGCGGCCGTTGGCGGCGCTGGTTTTTCGCAAGACGCTGGGCAACCCGTTCTTCGTCGCCCAGTTCCTGCAGTCGCTGTACCGCGAGCAGCTGGTTTCCTTCCGGTTGGGCGATGGCAAGCACCGTTCCGGCTGGACGTGGGACGTCGCCAATATCGAGGCGGTGGACATCACCGACAACGTTGTCGACCTGCTGGTTGAGCGCCTGCGCGAACTGCCCGAGGCGACGCAGGTGGCACTGCGCCGGGCGGCCTGTATCGGCAATACGTTTTCGCTGGAAACCCTGTGCATCATCCACCAGGCATCCGGCGACACGCTGCTCAGCGACCTGATGCCGGCGCTGCAGGCCGAGCTGCTGCAGAGCATCGGTGAGAACATTACCGGCGACCGCTTCCGTTTCAGCCACGACCGCGTGCAACAGGCCGCCTACGTGCTGATCGACGAATCGCAGCGCAAGGCCGTGCATGTCGAGATCGGCCGCCTGCTGCTCGCAAACCTGCCGGAAGACGAGCTGGCCGAACGCATCTTCGAGGTCGTCGACCAGTTGAATTCAGGCTGCGAGCTGATTGCTGGTGCTGGGGAACGCCTGCGTCTGGCTGAACTTAATCTTGCTGCAGCGGAGCGTGCTGCGCGCGCCAACGCCTACCAGGCAGCACTCGGCTATCTCGACACAGCGGTCACCTGCCTGCCGGCGGAGGCGTGGAGCGAACACTATCCCATCACCCTCGGCCTGTACCGTCGCCGCGCCGAAGTGGCCTACCTCAATGGCGACTACGAGCGCTCGATGGCGGACATTGCGACGGTGCGTGAATACGCTCGCGACGTACTCGACCAGGCGGCAATCTGCGCGTTGCTGATCACCGAATATACGGTCCTCGGTCGCAACATCGAGGCCGTCGACACGGCGCGCGAGACGCTGGCCATGCTCGGCATTGCGGTGCCGACCGGTGATCTGCGCCAGGCGCTGGAGGCGGAGATTGCCCCGATCAAAGCGGCGCTGAAGGACCGTTCGATCGCTTCGCTGTACGACCTGCCGGAAATGGAAGACCCGGTGCAGCGCATGGCCATGAAGGTGCTGATGCCGGTGCATACCGCCGCCTATTTCGCCGGCATGCGCGACCTCTACGGCTGGTATCTGGCAAAAATGACCAATTTGTCGCTGCGCTACGGCCACGTGCCGGAATCGCTGAAGGGCTACGCCAGCCTGGGGGGTGTGCTGTGCGGCGATTTCGGTGAGTTTGACGAGGGTTACGAATTCGCCAAGCTGGCCATCCGCCTGACCGACCGCTTCCACGACAACGGCCTGAAGTGCCGCGCCAGCCTGATCATGGTTTCTTTCGTGAACCACTGGGTGCGCCACGTCGGCGATTCCGAACTCTACCTGCAGCCTGGTATCGATGCCGGGCTGGAGGCGGGTGAGCATCAGTTTGTCTGTTACCTGCTGATGTGGGGGCGGACGATCAACCAGATGTACCGTGGTGTCGGCCTCGAAAGGCAGTTGAAGCAGATCGACGAGTCGCTGGTGTTTACGAAGAAGGTGAAAAACCACCTGGCCACCGACTCCATCCTCGGTGCCCGCGCGGTGGTAGCCAACCTGCTCGGGCAGACTGCGTATGCTGCATCGTTCGACACCGCAGAGCTTGCCGAGGGGGATTTCGTTGCCGGCTGCGCCGAGCACAACAGCCATTCCTCGCTGTGCTTTTACCACACCGCCCGCGCCTGGGCGCTGTACCTGCACGGCCACTATGATGAGGCGCGCGAGAGCATCGAATACGCGGTGAGGAACTACAAGTTCATCGCCTCCTACGTAACCGAGGCCGACCTGCGTTACCTGCACTCGTTGATCCTGATCGCGCTCGACGACCGTATGCCGCGGCCGGCGATCATTGTCGAGGTCGATGCCAACCAGGCGATGTTGAGAAACTGGGCGCGCTTCTGCCCGGAGAATTTCCGCCACAAACACGACCTGATCGAAGCTGAACGGGCGCGCATCGAACACCGTATCGGCGAGGCCGTTGCTGCCTACGACAAGGCAATCGAACGTGCCGCTGATGGCGGTTTCGTGCACGACGAGGCGCTGGCCAACGAACTTGCCGGCCGTTTCTGGCTGGAACGCGGCAAGACGGAGTTTGCTGCCTCGCACCTGCGCCGCGCCTATCGCTGCTACCAGATCTGGGGCGCGCGGCGCAAACAGGAGCTGCTGATCGAGCAATACGCCGAAGTGTTCAATGCCGGCGTTGCCGACAACCATTCGACGCGCACGCTCTATGGGCGGGGAACGGCAACCTCGGTGGCCAGCACGCGCATCTCGGAAACCTTCGACCTCGATGCCATCATCAACGCCGCACACCTGATCGCCGGTGAGCGCAATCCGAAGGAGCTGAAGAAAAAGCTGATGCGTATCGCGCTGGCCAATGCCGGTGCCGACCGTGGCTTTCTGATCCTTGATGAGGAGGGCACCTTGGTGGTCGAGGCCTGCGCCGAGGAAGGTGGTGAATTCAGCGATCTGCCATCGCTGCCACTCGATGCGTGCCTGCCTTCCGGTGAGAAGCTGCCGATCGCGCGCTCGCTGGTCGGCTATACGGCACGGCTGGGCCGGCCGGTGGTGCTTGCAGATGCCGGCGAGGACGAGCAGTTCGGGCTTGACCCGGATATCCTCGCGCACCGTACGCGCTCACTGATGTGCCTGCCACTGATTCACGGCGGCAAGTTGTCCGGCCTGCTTTACCTGGAAAACCGGCTGGCCAGTGGCGCCTTCGTGCCGGCACATGTGCGCGTGCTGGAAATCCTCTCTTCGCAGATGGCGATCGCCATCGAGAACGCGCGTATCCACAGCCACCTTGACCAGTTGGTGCGCACACGCACGGTTGAGCTGGAGGCGACCAACGAGAAGTTGGAGACAGCCAACGAAAAGCTGCATGACGAGATCGCCGAGCGCATCGAGATTGCTGCCGCGCTCAAGGTGGCGCGCGAAGAGGCGGTGGCAGCGACGCAGGCCAAGAGCGATTTCCTGGCGCGTATGAGCCATGAAATCCGTACGCCGATGAACGCCGTCATCGGCCTCGGCGAGCTGATTCTGCGTACCGACCTGACGCCGAAACAGCGCGACTACGTGAAAAAGCTGAATAGCTCGGCTAACGTGCTGCTCGGCATCATCAACGACATCCTCGATTTCTCGAAGATTGAGGCCGGCCACATGACCGTTGAAACGGCACCGTTCGCGCTGCGCGAGGTGCTCGACAATCTGGCCAACGTGATCGTTGGTCAGGCCGAGGAGAAGGGACTGGAGATCCTGTTCGAGTGCGCGCCTGATGTTCCCGATAGCCTGTGTGGCGATGCGCTGCGCCTCGGCCAGGTGTTGATCAATCTGGCGGGCAACGCAGTCAAGTTCACCGAGCGCGGTGAGGTGGTGGTCAGTCTCAGCTGCGTGACGATGGCAGACGGTGTTGCGGGCTTGCGCTTCCAGGTTCGTGATACCGGCATCGGCATGAGTCCGGCGCAGATGGAGAACCTTTTCCAGCCCTTCCATCAGGCCGACGGTTCGATCACCCGGCGTTTTGGCGGCACCGGTCTGGGTCTGGCCATTGCGCGCCAGCTGGTCGAGCTGATGGGTGGAAGCCTGCATGCTGAAAGCACGGCCGGGGAAGGTGCCCGCTTCTGGTTCGATCTTCCCTGCCTGGGAGCTGAGAGGGCGTCTGCCGCCTTGCCGGCCCCCGAGCTGCTGCTCGACAAGCGGGTGCTGGTGGTCGATGACAATGCGACCTCGCGCATCATTCTCGAGCGCATGCTCAGCCGCCGCGGTTTCGTCGTCGATACGGTGGAATCGGGCGAGGCGGCGCTGGCCACGATCGAGGAGCGCGAAGCGAGCGGCGAGGATCCCTACGGCCTGATCCTGATGGACTGGCGGATGCCGGGACTGGACGGCATCGAGACGACACGGCGCATTCGCAACAACCTGAAACTGTCGGCGATGCCGGCGGTGCTGATGGTGACGGCCTTCGGGCGCGAGGAAGTAATGCAGCAGGCGGAGAAGGCGGGGCTCGACGGTTTCCTGGTCAAGCCGGTGAGCGAGACGCTGCTCCACGAAACAATCCTCGGTCTTTTTGGCTATCAACTCCCGTCCGCAAGCGAATCCGGAGGTGCCGGTGGCGCCACCGCAGATGCTCGGCTGGCGGCGATCCGGGGCGCGCGCGTGCTGCTTGTCGAAGACAACCCGATCAACCAGCAGGTGGCCTGCGAACTGCTGCAGCAGTTCGGCATGCGCGTCGATGTGGCCGTCAATGGCGCAACGGGCGTTGCCAAGGCTTGCAGCGGCAAGTACGACCTGGTGCTGATGGATGTGCAGATGCCGGACATGGATGGTTTTGAGGCGACCCAGCGCATTCGCCGCCATCCGGAACTGGCGGAGCTGCCGATTGTGGCGATGACGGCACACGCGATGGCCGGCGACCGCGAGAAGAGCCTTGCTGCCGGCATGTTCGACCACCTGACCAAACCGATCGATCTGAAGCGCCTGCTCGGGGTGCTGCTGCACTGGATCAAACCCGGCGAGCGTTCTCAGGCCGATATGCCGGTCGCCTTGCGGGTTGCCGAGGCGGTGGTAACGCCCGTGGAATTGCCGGAGATTGCCGGCTTTGATGCGGCCAAGGGGTTGGCCCAGGTGGGTGGAGATGCGCGCTTGTTCGTTCGCCTGCTTGGCAATTTTGCGACAACCTATGCTGATGCCGCCGATGAGCTGGCAACCCTGCTTGCGGCCGGCCAGATACGCCGCGCCGGTATTCTCGCGCATTCGGTCAAGGGGACTGCGGATACGCTGGGGGCCGACCTGCTGGCCGCCACCGCAGCAGCCATCGAAATGGCCTTGATCGGTGATGGCGGTGGCAACCTCGAGGAGGCCTCTGCCTTGCTGGCACAGTTTGCCCGTGAGCTGCACGCTTTCTGTAGCCCGCTGCGTGAAATGGGCAGGTCCGCCACGCCAGCGCTGCAAGCCGTTCCGCCGGAGCGCGAGACGGCGGTGCGCAACCAGCTTGAGTATCTGCTGCAACTGCTGGAGGTGGGCGATTCCGAGGCCGAGGATGTCGTCGAGCGGATTCGGGAAGAGGCTGAAGCGGAATGGGGTGAGCTGCTTGAGCGTATTGCGACCCATGTCAACGAAGTAGAATTTGAAGAGGCTGGCGATGCGGTCCGTATGCTGCTCGCCATTATTGAACGGGAGTATGCAGAATGAGTGTCCAGTCCAAGCAGCGTGTACTTGTCGTCGAGGACGAGAAGATCAATCGCACTATCCTCGTTGCCCTGCTCAAGGACGAGTATCAGGTAATCCTGGCCAAGAGCGGCGAGCAGGCGCTGGAGCGGCTGGCGAGTGATGACCAGATCGACCTTGTCCTGCTCGACGTGCTGATGCCCGACATGGACGGCCACGAAGTGCTGCGCCACATGAAGGCCAACGATGCGATGCGCGATATCCCGGTGATCTTCCTGACCGCACTCAATTCGACGCACGACGAGGAGCGGGGACTCAAGCTCGGGGCCAGCGACTACATCGGCAAGCCTTTCAGCCCGGCTATCGTCAAGGCAAGGGTGTCCAACCTGATGCGCTTTGTCCGCCAGCGCAAGCTGCTTGAAACCCTCGCCGGCCGTGACGGATTGACCGAAATACCGAACCGCCGCGCCTTTGATCAGGCCTTGCTGCAGGAAATTTCCCGTAGCCTGCGCAGTGGTCAGACTTTTTCGCTGGGGCTGATCGACGTCGACTTCTTCAAGCAATACAACGACTGCTACGGTCACGCTGCCGGCGACACCACGCTCAAGCAGGTGGCCAAGACACTGGCCGGTGCGTTGCGTCGGCCGAACGATCTGGCGGCCCGCTACGGCGGTGAAGAGTTTGTCTTCATCCTGCCCGAATCGGACGCGGCAGGGGGCGTCGAGGTTGCCGAAGCCATTCGCCAGGTAGTTTCCGAACTTGGCATCGAACACGAAAAATCGGGTGTTGCGCCGCATGTCACCGTTTCCGTCGGCGGCGTGACCGTCAGCGGGCGGCAGGGCAGCGCCGAGGAGTTGCTGATGGCGGCAGACCGACAGCTCTATGAGGCCAAGCGCCTTGGCCGCAACCGGGTCTGCTGGAGTGAGCCGCAGGCTCTCGTTGCCGAACAGGCGCTACCGGCGGCGGATACCCGCGCGTGAGTTGATTCAGCGGGAGATTTCGACGGTCGCTGGTTGAGGCTCCAGTAAACCATGGGAAAGGGCTGCAACCGGCCAGAAGCCGTCAGAGATATTTGTCGCTATAAAGCTGCCGTAAAAGCTCGCTCGGCGCGTTCTTTTTCGGACTGCGTTATGAAATCAACGAGATTTACGCCAAACCTTAAAATCAAACTTACCGTGACGCGTACCTGTTTTGTCCGAGCAGCTCTCACTGTCGCATCTGCCATCCTATTGTCCGGGTGCCTGGGGATTGGTCACGTCTATTGGCCGGATCAGGCAAGGCTGTCACGGACGTCAAGGGCTTCGGATGCGTGGGGTGAGCACAGCATTTATGAACAGAAAGCGAGTGGCGAGAATCTTGTTCGATTCCACTTTCACGCCGACGATGTGATTGTCAGCGGGAAGAACGTCGTTTTCGATGACGGTGCGAACTACTGGATTCAAATCAATGCGTTCACCGAGGGCAGAAAGTCCTTTGTACCCAACTTTGACCTTCCCGGAGTAGGTGTGCCAACGCCGATAATCTACAGTTCGGAAGGCGCCTATATCGACATGGGCGATGGGCGGAAAGTCCATGCGGACCTGAAGGTCTATCTCGCAGACAAGAAGAAACCGGAAGTCCCCAGCAAGGACTATCTTAATTCACCGGCCAACCTCAATTCGGATGAGGTCCATTCACGATCTCGAGACCGGTCGATCTCGGCCTATAAGAACGTCTATCTCCGTTTCCCGGTACGGCCGCCGGCCGTGGGTAGTGCTTGGGTCGTTCATCTTGGCACCGTGAAGTTGGGTCACGAAACTGTCGCGCTGCCGGAATACGGACTCCATTTGTACGAGGGGCGTGACGAGTATTACCGGTACAAAGGGGCATGGTAGATACCAGAATCTGTAGATCAGAAACCGATAACGATTTCAAAAAATGCCGAATAAATACTCGGCTCATGCCAATCCACGATCTAGCTCTGGAGTGTTGGACGGATGCTTTTCAAGGAGATGAGCGTCAGCAAGGGGGCGGTTACAGCCATTCAGATGAGGTCGGCGAACCCTGCCCAGTCCCCGGATTTGCCGCCTTGATTGCGGCTTTTTCGTTCGCATCATTGCCCGGCGATCAGTGCCAGCAATTCTTCCCCGTAGTGCTCGATCTTGGCGGCACCGATGCCGGTGACCATGGACAGATGTCCATGGCTGCTCGGGCGCATTTCAGCCAGCTCCTTCAGCGTGCGGTCATGCAGGATTACATAGGCTGGAACGCCCTGTTCACGGGCGGTGTCGGCGCGCCACTGGCGCAGGGCTTCGAACAGGCTTGCAGCTTCCGGTGAAAGGTCGGCAAGGATGGTGGCGGTGCTGCCTTTTTTCGGGCGGGCGGCTGATTTTCTGGCGACATGGCGACGCAGCTGAATGCTCTGTTCGCCCTTCAGGACGGGCTTTGCTTCTTCGGTAAGCTTGAGCGCACCGTGTTCTGCGAGGTCGGCGTGCAGGAGACCGGCAGCGACCAGTTGGCGCAATACGGCACGCCATGCGGCGTCATCGAAATCGGCTCCGACGCCGAAGACGGAAAGCTGGTCGTGTCCCCATTGTGCTGCCTTGTCGCTTTTCTTGCCGCGCAGCACGTCGATCACGTGCAGGGCGCCGAAGCGCTGGCCGGTACGGTACACGGCAGAAAGGGCTTTCTGGGCGGCGACCGTGCCGTCGAAGAGTTCAGGCGGGTCGATGCAGACGTCGCAGTTGCCGCAGGCTTGGTGCTTTTCACCGAAGTAGTCGAGCAGCACCATGCGCCGGCACCGTGGCGCCTCGCAGTAGGCGAGCAGGGCATTCAGCTTCTGCGCCTCCAGCCGCTTCTGTTCCGGCGGTGCGGTGGACTCGTCAATGCGCGAGCGCTGCAGTACCACGTCCTGCAGGCCGTAGGCCATCCAGGCTTCCGAGGGCTCGCCGTCGCGGCCGGCGCGGCCGGTTTCCTGGTAGTAGGCTTCGATACTTTTGGGCAGGTCGAGGTGGGCGACGAAGCGCACGTCGGGCTTGTCGATGCCCATGCCGAAGGCGATGGTGGCGACGACGATCTGGCCTTCCTCGCGCAGGAAGCGGCGCTGGTTTTCGGCGCGGCTCGCGGCATCCATGCCGGCGTGGTAGGGCAGGGCAGCGTAGCCCTGGCTATTCAGCCATTCGGCGGTTTCGTCGACCTTCTTGCGCGACAGGCAGTAGACGATGCCGGCCTCTCCCCTGCGGTCGGCAAGAAACGCCTGCAGTTGCCGGCGCGGGTTGTCCTTCTCGACTACGGTGTAGCGGATGTTCGGACGGTCGAAGCTGGAGATGAAGACGCGTGCTTCGCCGAGGCCGAGCCGGCTGATGATTTCGCCGCGTGTCGCGTCGTCGGCGGTGGCCGTCAGCGCGATGCGCGGGATGCTCGGGTAGCGTTCGTGGAAGGCCGAGAGCTGCAGGTATTCCGGGCGGAAATCGTGGCCCCACTGCGAGACGCAATGCGCCTCGTCGATGGCGAACAGCGCGATGCGGTTTTGCTCGTGCAGGCGGTCGAGCAGCCCGATGCTGCGCTCGTTGGCGAGCCGTTCCGGGGCGATGTAGAGCAGGTCCAGATCCCCGGAAAAGAGCTTGCGCTCGATCTCCTGTACCTGCGGCCAGTCCAGCGTCGAGTTGAGGAAGGCTGCACGCACGCCGGCCTGCAGCAGCGCATCGACCTGGTCCTGCATCAGCGCGATCAACGGCGAGACGACGATGCCGACACCGGGGCGCAGCAGCGCCGGAATCTGGTAGCACAGCGACTTGCCGCCACCTGTCGGCATCAGCACCAGCGCATCGCCACCGCCGCTGACGTGGCCGATGATCTCCTCCTGGCTACCCCGGAAGGCGGGGTAGCCGAAGGTGGTGCGGAGGATGTCGAGAGCCTGGTCAGTCACTCGTGGCCTTCTTCTCCGGAATCAGCCAGGAGGCAGCCACCGAAGTGACGAGGATCGCGGCGACGACGCCCAGTGAAAGGAACACGGGAATCTTGAACCATTCGACGATCAGCATCTTGGTGCCGATGAAAACCAGTACCAGCGCCAGCCCGTACTTGAGCAGGTGGAAGCGGCTGGCCAGGTCAGCAAGCAGGAAGTAGAGTGCCCTGAGGCCGAGGATGGCGAAGATGTTCGAGGTCATGACGATGAACGGGTCGGTGGTGATGGCGAAGATTGCGGGGATGGAGTCTACCGCGAAGATGACATCGGTGATGCCGATCAGCACGACGACGACGAACAGCGGCGTGAACCAGCGCTTGCCATCGCGCATTTCGCTGAGCTTCTCGCCGACAAATTCACGGGTGATCGAGAGGTGTCCACGCATCCATTTCAGGATCGGGTTCTTCTCCAGATCCGGTTCGTGATCAGCCGCCCAGATCATCTTGATGCCGGTGATCAGCAGGAAGGCGCCGAAGACGTAGAGGATCCAGTGGAACTGCGCGATCAGCCAGGCGCCGATGAGGATCATGATGCCGCGCAGGACGACGGCGCCGATGACGCCGATGATCAATGCACGCTTCTGCAACTCGGTCGGCACGGCGAAGGCGGTCAGGATCATCAGGAAAACGAAGATGTTATCGACCGACAGCGATTTCTCGATCAGGTAGCCGGTGAGGAACTCGGTGGCCTTGAGGTTGGCGATTTCACGGCCGACGCTCTGGTCCAGCCAGAACCACAGGCCGGCGTTGAAAATCAGCGCCAGTGACACCCACAGCAGCGACCAACCAAGCGCCTCGCGAACACCGACCGAGTGCGAACCCTTGCGTTCAAGGGCCAGCAGATCAACGGTGATGGCGACCACGACGAACAGTGCGAAACCTGCCCACATCCAGCCATTGGCAATGCCTTCCATGATTTGGCTCCTTACCAGCGGTCGTTGTGGCGGAAATCAGCGCGCTGATCGATGCGTTGATACTCACCATCAATGATCGTGCCGGGCGCTGGCGATTTTCCGTGAGCGCTCGCTTGCCGTTTGGCGGTAACGGGCTGCAGGCGCGATGCAACGAGCGACATGAGTACACGCGATGCGAGTGAAAATGCCTTGGCACGCAGCTGGCCGGCGAGGAAGGTGAGAATGAATTTCATGATGTCGGCTCCTGTTTGAAGAGGGTTGCAGTGAAAGCCCCCTTGCCGGTGCCGGTGTGTCAACGAAAAAGACCTTTGCCGGGCGGCAAAGGTCTCGCTTGCAGAGGTGGTGGTTGTGAAACCTGCCACTTGCCCGACAGGCCGGGGAGTTGGTTAAGGCTCCCGTATTGACGACCAGTCGATTCAGCTACTCCCCTTTGGGGTAGGTGCAATTTACCGAAGGCCTTGGTTCAGGTCAAGTTTTCGCGCTGCAACGCTTCGCCATCCCACACCAGACATTCTGCACGCGTAGTACCTTCGCCTTCGTGCCAGTCGGCGAGCACCCAGCGTTCGACATGGATACCGTCGACGATGTGATCGTGCCTTGCCGGACGGTGCGTGTGGCCGTGGATGAACGTGGCGTAGCCGTGCTCGCGCAGGAAATCCTCGGTTGCCGCCGGGTTCAGGTCCATCAGGTAGGCATCCTTGGCCTGCGCCTTGAGTTGTTTTCCGGATTCGCTTTGCTGACGCAGGGCGCGGGCGATGGTGCGGCGCTCGGCGAGCGGCCTGGCGAGGAACGCCGCCTGCCATTCCGGTGCCCGCGATTGCGTGCGGAAGGCCTGGTATTCGATGTCGTCGGTGCACAAGAAATCGCCATGCGAAAGCACAAACTGCCACGCTGGCAATGACAGAACATGGGGGTCGGAAAGAAGCCGCGCACCGGTGGCGGCAGCAAAGCGGTCGCCAAACAGGAAATCGCGGTTGCCGCGCATGATGTTCAGTTCGACACCGCTGTCGCTGAACTCGCGCAGGGCGGTTGCGATGGTAGCGTTGGTGGCGTCTTCGATATCGTCGTCGCCGACCCAGTATTCGAACAGGTCGCCGAGAATGTAGAGCGCCTCGGCGGCGCGTGCGCGGCCGCCGAGGAATTCGAGAAAGAGCGCGTTGAGTTCCGGCGTCTGCGCCGAAAGGTGTAGGTCGGAAACGAAGAGGATCAAGCGCGCTCCTGCGCGGGGGCGAGGATCAAATTGCTTCGGCCTTCTCGATGATCACGTCTTCCGCCGGTACATCCTGATGGAAACCGCTGTTGCCGGTCTTTACCGCGCGAATCTTGTCGACCACGTCGAGGCCTTCGCTGACTTCGCCGAAGACACAGTAACCCCAGCCATTGCCGGAGGGTGACTTGAAGTCGAGGAAGTCATTATCGACGGTGTTGATGAAGAACTGGGCTGTGGCCGAGTGCGGGTCGCCAGTACGCGCCATGGCAATGGTGCCGCGCTTGTTCTTGAGGCCATTGGCTGCTTCGTTGTCGATCGGGGCACGGCATTCCTTCTGCTTCATGCCCGGCTCGAAACCACCGCCCTGGATCATGAAGCCCTTGATCACACGGTGAAAGACGGTGTTGTCATAGTGGCCGGCAGCAACATAGGCGAGGAAGTTCTCGACGGTTTTCGGTGCCTTTTCGGCGTCGAGCGTCAGGGTGATGGCGCCGAAATTGGTGGTGAGTTTGACCTGGGACATGCTGTTTCCTTACTTTTCAGAGATGATTTTTACGGTTTTGATGACTACGGGGTCGATCGGTACATCCGTCGGGAAGAAACGGTTGAACGGCCCGGTCGGGACTGCAGCAATCTTGTCGACCACGTCCATGCCTTCGACGACCTTGCCGAAGACGGCATAGCCCCAACCGTCGCGCGAGGGATAGTCGAGCGGAGTGTTGTCCTTGTGGTTGATGAAGAACTGGGCTGTCGCTGACTGCGGGTCGTTGGTGCGCGCCATGGCGACGGTGCCGCGCGCATTTTTCAGGCCATTTTTGGCTTCGTTGGCGATCGGTGCCTTGGTTGCCTTCTGTTCCATTTCCTTGTTGAAGCCGCCGCCCTGGATCATGAAGCCGGGGATGACGCGATGGAAGACCGTACCGTTGTAGAAGTTGTCCTTGGTGTAGGCGAGAAAGTTCTGCGTCGAGACGGGGGCCTTGTCCTGGTCAAGCTCGATGACGATACGCCCCAATGTCGTCTGCATTTCAACCTTGGGGCCGGCCCAGGCGGAAACAGAGAACACGAGCGCTGCGGCAAGACCGGCAGCAAGGTGGGAAACTTTCTTCGACATCAGGCGGCACCTTCGTACACGATTTTCCAGGTACCGTCCTCGCGGATCCAGTACTGGCGTTTCTTCATCTGGTTGGAAAGGTTGTTGCTGCGGTAATCCTGCTCAAAGGTGACGACGACCAGTTCATCCTTGCCTGGGTTGCGGAACATGGATAGGTTCTCGGTCTTGACCTTGATCCATTCCTTGCCGGCATTGACCTGACGCTTCTGTTGCGCGAACTCGTCAAATCGCTGCTTGCCGGACTGGAATTTCTTCGAGTAGTGGCTGAGGAAGCGGTCGGTATCGCGGCTTTCCCAGTCGCTGCGCCATTCATCGAGCTTTTTGTTGAGCGTATTACGTTCGGTTTGCCAGTCATCCAGCGATAGCCACTCGATATCGTTGCTGATGATCACCGGTGTCAGGCCGGGCTGCAGGTTCTTGGCCAGCGCATCGAGATCCTGGTTGGCGAGTACGACGCAGCCGTCGGAAGCCTTGGGCGGGCGCGAGAAGGTATCGGATGGCGTACCGTGCAGCCAGATGCCGTGACCATTGCGCCCCTGCCGCTTGTCCCACTCGTTCGGGTAGTTGATCGGGAAGGCGCCGCTGCCGTAAAAATCCGTCAGCTTCTGGCGCGGCAGGCTGGTGGTGACGTGATAGACGCCGACCGGCGTCTTCTTGTCGCCTTCGCGCGCTTTCTCGGCTCCCAGCTTGCCGTGGCTGATGTAGTAGTCTGCCACGAAGCGCGGGCGCCCTTTCTCGTTCTGGTAGAGATAAAGGCGGGCCTTCTTGGTGTCGACAACCACGGCATATTTCTGGTCTGGCTGCATCTGCAGCAGGTAACGCGGAATACTGTTTTCTGACGGCTTGGAGCGGTTTGCCTGCAGGCGGGCGACTGCCTCTTCGCGCAGGTCTGTCAGACGCTCGGCCGGGGCGTTGGTGGCATTGCCGAGGTTCGATATCGGGCGCGAACGAGCGAGGAGAAGGTCTCCTCTGATCAGGTGGGCGAGTCGGAAATTGGGATGTTGATACAACAACGACTCGGTCAGATTCAGTGCCTGATCGAGCCGGTTTTTTTCGATGGCAGCATAGATGCGCACGAGCTGCGCCTCGATACCGGAATCGGTATAGATCGGCGGCGGGGATGCTGCCCCCGACCGGCCAGGAACGGGGAGAGCGGGACCGACGGCAACGATGGTCAGCAGCAGACCACCGAAGGCAAATCGCCGCATCAGCCGACGCGTTCCTGCTGGATCAGCCATTTTCCACCGGCCCGGATGAGTACCAGCGTCTTGCCTGCCGACGAATTGAGTGTTGCCGACTTGTAGTCCTGGCGGAATTTGACGGTGGCTTTGTCGCCGTTCAGCGAAACCTTGATTTCAGCAACGCTGACCTGAATCTTGCCGGGCTTGTCGATGCGTTGCTGGCGCTCGGTTTCCCATGCCTTGCGCGCCATGCCGTTGGGCGTCTGGAAATCCGGTGCGTAGTGGCTGAGGTAGGCCTTTACGTCTTTCTTCGACCAGGCGGCAGCCCAGCCTTGAACGGCACTGACGATTTCAGATTCGGTGCTGGCGGTATCGCCAGCCGGCTTGCTTGGCGTAGCCGCTTTTTCTGCCGGTTTTTCGCTGGCTTTGGCCGGCTCAGCTGGCTTGGCCGGGGTAGTGACTACCGGCGCTGCCGGTGGCGGTGCAATCGGCACGACCGTGGCTGCGGGTTTCGGCTGTTCTGCTACGGCAACCTTGACCGGCTCGACCGGCTTTGCTGCCGTGGCTGCGGTGGCTGTGGGCTTGCTACCCGGACGTGTCCCCGTGCTGATCAGGTCGCGAATCAGCGACAGTTTGCCTTGTGCCGCCGAATTCGACGAATCGAGCTGCAGGGCCTTGTCGTAGGCCTGGCTGGCCAGCTTGGCATAGACGTCACCGAGGTTCTCGTAGGCGATGGCGTAGGCTGGGTGAGTCCTTATGGCCATTTCCAGCGCTGTCCGGGCCTTGTCGTACTGTTTTTGCTGGGCATAGAGTACGGCCAGGTTGTTATACGGCTCGGGCAGTTCCGGATAGTCTTCGGTCAGTTTCGTGAATACGGCAATGGCGTCAGCCGGCCGGTTCATCTCGGTGAGAATCAGACCCCGGAGAAAACGGCCCTGCGCGTCCTTGGGTTTGCCCGCAATGTAGGCATCGGTTTTTTCGAGTGCCTGCGGGTATTGCCCGGATTTGATCAATTTCTGGATGTCGGCGAGATTGTCGGCGTGCGCCAGGGGGGCTGCAAAGCACAGTGCGAGGGCAATGAGCAGGGCTGGCAGGCGGCCGGTCGGGCGGTGTGTCGGGAGGCTGGAGGGCATCGATGTGGTATACTTCGCCAAGTTGAGTTACGCGATCAAGCTTGCAATCGATCAATTCTAACAAGAAGCGCTGCGAAACCCAAACTTCGTAGCCAATTTCCGACCTCTCTCCAGATACCGCGAAAACGGCTCCCGGCGCCTGCCGAGGAGCATCAGAGCGAACCCGCCAGATGCTGAAAATCTACAACTCGCTGACCCGGGAAAAGCAGGAATTTGTCCCCATCGAATCCGGGCGTGTCCGCATGTATGTTTGCGGCATGACTGTTTATGATTATTGCCACCTTGGGCATGCCCGCGTGCTGGTCGTTTTCGATATGGTGCAGCGCTGGCTGAAGGCTTGCGGCTTGGATGTCACCTATGTGCGCAACATTACCGATATCGACGACAAGATCATCAAGCGGGCGGTCGAGAATGGCGAGACGATCGGCCAGCTGACCGAGCGCTTCATCGGTTTCATGAACGAGGATGCTGCTGCGCTCGGCGTGCAGAAGCCGGATCACGAACCCAAGGCAACCGAGTACGTGCCGCAGATGCTGGACATGATCGGCCAGCTGGAACGGAATGGCCTGGCTTACAAGGCGGCTGACGGCGACGTCAATTACTCGGTGCGCAAGTTCGACGGTTACGGCAAGCTCTCCGGCAAATCGCTCGACGATCTGCGCGCCGGCGAACGTGTCGAGGTTGGCGCTGATTCGGCGAAGCAGGATCCGCTCGATTTCGTACTCTGGAAGCACGCCAAAGAGGGCGAGCCTTTCTGGACTTCACCCTGGGGCAACGGCCGTCCGGGCTGGCATATCGAGTGCTCGGCGATGAGTTCGCAGCTGCTTGGCAAGCACTTCGATATTCACGGCGGCGGCCAGGACCTGCAGTTTCCGCACCACGAGAACGAGATTGCCCAGTCCGAGGGGGCGCACGCCTGCGCGTTCGTGAACTACTGGATGCACAACGGCTTTGTTCGTGTCGATGACGAGAAGATGTCGAAATCGCTCGGCAATTTCTTCACCATTCGTGAGGTTTTGAAGAAGTACGATGCCGAGGTCGTGCGCTTCTTCATCCTGCGTGCCCACTACCGCAGCCCGCTGAACTATTCCGATGTTCACCTGGACGATGCTCGCCATGCGTTGACGCGCCTCTACACGGCACTCAAGGGGTTGGAGACAGTTGCCCCAGCACTCGACTGGAACGAGCCGCATGCACAGCGTTTCCGAGCGGCGCTCGACGATGATTTCAATACGCCGGAAGCTGTGGCGGTGCTCTTCGATCTGGCTGGAGAGGTCAATCGCAGTCGCGATCCCGCAGTTGCCGGGCAACTGAAGGCGCTGGCTGGCGTGCTGGGGCTGCTTGAGCGTGACCCGGTCAGTTTCCTCCAGGCGACGCCCACAGGCGATGGCGAACTGTCACCCGAGCAGATCGAATCGCTGATCGCTGCGCGCGCGGTAGCCAAGAAAGGCAAGGATTTTGCCGAAGCCGACCGGATTCGTGCGGAATTGACGGCTGCCGGGGTGGTGCTCGAAGACTCGGCCCAAGGTACGACCTGGCGACGCGCCTGAGCAAGTACGCAAGTACTTGCGAAAAAGTACTCTTGGGGTGCGCCTGAGCAAGTACGCAAGTACTTGCGAAAAAGTACTCTCGGGGTGCGCCTGAGCAAGTACGCTTGGGGTGCGCCTGATCAAATCGAAAAATCACCTGCCTTCGGAGTAATCCGGATTACCCGGTTCTTGCCGAGGCGTTTGGCTTCGTAGGTGCCGCTATCGGCGCGTGCCACGAAATCCCTCGGGCTTTCACCTGGAATGAAGGTGGTGACACCGATGCTGGCTGTGCACTGCACAGGCTGGTCGACAGTGGGGCTGATGACGGCATTGGCAAACATCGCCCGGACCCGTTCAGCCGCTGCCTCTGCTTCATCCAGATCGGTTTCCGGCAAGAGCGCCACGAATTCCTCGCCACCGTAGCGAAATGCCTGGTCGGTACAGCGCAGACAGCGGGTGATGCAGTCCGCCAGTTGAATCAGTACCTGGTCTCCGTGTACGTGGCCATGGTTGTCGTTGAACTGCTTGAAGTTGTCCACGTCGAGCACCATCAGCGCCAGGGGATGCTGGTAACGCTGGCAGCGATCCATTTCTTCCCTGAGTCGATGCGCGAAGTGGCGGGCGTTAAAGAGTCCCGTCATGCCATCGGTGATCGACAGCACACGGTAGCGTTCCTCGCTTGTGCGCAGGTTTTCCTCTGCCCGCTTCTGTTCAGTGACATCCTGTAGTGTTTCGATGGCGCCGACGATGTCGCCTTGCCCGTTCCGCAGCGGTGCAGCGGTAAAGTAAAGCCAGCGACCGTTGTTGCCAAAGTTGGGAAAGAAATCCTCGGCTTCGAATCCGCCATCAACGACCGACGAGCGGTGGAATTTCTTGCCCTGATAGTAGTGGGCCAGATGTTCCTCGATAGCACCGTCGAGTACCAGATCCGCCATGCAAGGCCGTTCACCCGGGTAGAAGGCACGCCATTGCTCGCGGCTGCCGATCAGTTCATCTGCCGGTAGGCCAGTCAGTGCGGCACAGGCGCGATTCCAGTGGGTGACACGATGCTCTCCATCAATCACAAAGGTAGCGACGGCAGAACCATCGACGATCTGTGCCAGGTGCTGTTCGCTTTCCTGCATCCGCTCTTCCGCACGTTTGCGCTCGGTGATGTCGATCAGCGTTTCGATGGCGCCGATGGTCTCGCCTGTGTCATCGTGCAAGGGGGCTGCGGCAAAATGGATCCAGCGTTCGCCACCGGGGAGGTCGGGAAAACGATCCTCTACTTCGAAAACGCCGTCGATCAGCGATGACTTGCGGTAGCGCCCATCGTAGAAATGGGTGATCAGGCTGTCGTCTGCGCCGTCGAGGACCAGGTCAGCAAGCAACGGGCGGTCATGGTGGTAGACCATCCGCGCCAGGGTGCGTGTGCCGATCGTGGTTTCTGCCGTACGCCCCAATAGGATTTCGCAGGCTCGGTTCCAGTGGGTGATCTCATGTTTACGGTTGATCACGAAAGTGGCGACCGAACTGCACTGGATGATCTGGCGCAAGAGGGTTTCACTCTCCCGCAGCGCATCCCGGGCGTTTTTCTGGTCAGTGATGTCCTGCAGTGTCTCAATGGCACCGATGACATGGCCGAAGCTGTCCTTGAGCGGAGCGGCGGTGAAATACAGCCAACGGCCGCTATCACCGAAATTGGGAAAGAAATCTTCGGCTTCGTAGGTGCCGGCAAGCAGGCGTGAACGGCGGAATCCCTTGCCGCCGTAGTACTCGGCTACGCGTTCCTCGATGGCCCCGTCGATGACGAAGTCGGCCATGCAAGGGCGTTCGTTTCTGTAGAACGCTCGCCAATGTTCTCGGGTGCCGACGACCTTGCTGCTCTCAATGCCGGTCAGCGCCTCGCAAGCCCGGTTCCAGTGCGTTACCTGGTGGTCATGGCCGATGACGAAGGTCGCCACCGAAGAACCATCGACAATCTGGGCGAGGCGCTGCTGGCTGTCGCGCAGATCGTTGTCAATGCGGTTGCGGAAACTGCGCTCCCGTGTACGGGCGGAGATTGCTGCTGCCGCTTCCAACAGTCTGCTCGTCCAGGGCACTTCACTCTCGGTCAGGATGAAATCATCAGCACCCAGCCTCAGCAGGGCGACGGCGGTTTCTACTGACTGAGAGGCACTGACAATAAGTGTCGGCGGGAGATGACCTGTGGCGGCGAGGGCGTTGTAAACCTGGATCAGCGCGTCCCCGTTGTCGCCGCCAATGATCGCGAGATCAAAGGCGGCATCGTCGCTGCGCAGCGCTGTTGAAGCGCCATCCGCTGAGTCGAAGAGGGAAGTTTTACCCTTGTCTGTCAGATTGCACGCTACCGCAGGAAGATTTTCCTGGACGCGGGAAGCAAGGTTGAGAAGCATGATGCGCATGGCGTAGAGTCAATACCTAGTAACGCCGATGAGCCCATATTGCCTCAAGTCGTGAGCTTGCAGCAAGCTGATCAGAAATGACAAAGGCCCGCGGTCAAGCGGGCCTCCCGTGGATTGCGATCGACTGGAGAGATTTAGCGCAGGACGCGGCCGCCGCTGCCTATGACGGTGAGGTCGACAAATTTCGATCCGCTCCGCTCATTGGTGCCGAAGTTGACGCGATAGCCGCCAACGTCAAAATTGCTCATGCCTTCCAGTGTCTGCACCAGTTTTTCCCGTGTCAGATCCTTGCCGCTCCTGCGAATGGCTTCGACCAGTACCTTGGCGGTGACGTAGGCTTCGATTCCGTAATAAGTGTAGTTGGTGCGCTTCGCGCCCTGCAGCAGGCGCTGGTATTCGCGGACCACTGGCGTGGTGTCATTGAAAGGGTAAGGCATGACTTGCGAGATACCGACACCGCGCGCGTCGTTACCAAGCTCCTTGACCAGTTGCTCGGCGCCCACGGGGGATAGCGTCATGAATTGCGGGTTCTGGCCGGCCTTGCGCATGGCCTTGACGAAGGCTGTGGTTGGCTTGTAGAGGGTAACCATGATCACTGCCTGCGGGGCCGCTTTGGCAATGGCCTTGACGGCAGCATCGACGTCGAGTGAGTTGCGCTCGACCGTGCCGACTGCTGAGGGGGTCAGGCTGTGTTTTTTCAGCGCCGAGGTGGCACCTTCCAGGCCGGACAGGCCGAAGCCATCGTTCTGGTAGAAGACGGCGATATTCTTGAGGCCCAGCGATACCAACTGGTTGACGATGGCTTCCGTTTCGTCGGCATAGCTGGCGCGGATGTTGAACATGTAGCGATTGTTCGGGTTGTCCTTCGGCGACTGGCGGATCGTGCCTGCGCCGGAAATCGTGCCAATCAGCGGTACCTTTGCCGGGCCGAACACATCGTTCATGGCCTGCGTTGTCGGGCTGGATCCATAGTATTGCAGCAGCGCAAAGGCTTTCGATTCATCGATCAATTTCTTGCTGTTGGCGACGGTGCGTTCGGTTTCATAACCATCGTCAAGTGCAACCAGGTCGAGCTTGCGACCATTGATCCCGCCGACCTTGTTGATCTGTTCGAAGTAGGCCGCGATGACTTCCTTCATGTCCTGGCCGTAGGCGCCGTTGGGGCCCGAGAAGGGCGACGACATGCCGATCGTGACGTTGGTGTCGGAGACGCCGACTTCCGCTGCTCCGGTAGCACTGAGCCAGGTACCCAACAGGCCGACCAGCAAAGCCTTGCGCAAGAATCTCATTTCAGCCTCTCCTTTGATTTTTTGCTTGAATAGTCATGTAAATCCACTCCACACAATGCGGCGGCAAGCTGACAGGTGTCTTACAAAAGCCTTACAAAGGCTCGAATTTTTCCCCCAAGGTCGATGGTCTGCCAAAAAAGAACGGGCACCCCTGGTTCGGAGCGCCCGTTCTTCGAGAGACATGACGGATCAGGCTGCGCTGAAGAAATCGCGTACGCGATCCATCCAGGACTTGGCTCTCGGGTTGTGCTTGCCACCGTCGCGGTTGCTGAGTTCTTCCAGCTCGCGCAAGAGTTCGCGCTGGCGGTCAGTCAGATTGACCGGTGTTTCGACGGCCACATGGCAGAGCAGGTCGCCATGCGCGCTACTGCGTACGCCTTTGATGCCCTTGCCGCGCAGGCGGAAAACCTTGCCGCTCTGGGTCTCTGCCGGGATCTTGATCTTGGCGACGCCATCCAGCGTCGTGATCTCGATCTCGCCGCCGAGCGCTGCTGTCGTGAAGCTGATCGGCATTTCGCAGTGCAGATCGTTATGTTCGCGCTGGAAGACGTTGTGCGGCTTCAGATGAATCTGCACGTAGAGGTCGCCTGGCGGCCCGCCGTTCACACCGTGCTCACCTTCGCCAGTAAGGCGAATGCGATCGCCTTCATCGACGCCGGCGGGAATCTTGACGGCCAGCGTCTTGTGTTGCTTGAGGCGGCCGGCGCCATGGCAATGGGTGCAGGGCTCGGGGATGATGCGCCCAGTGCCGTGGCACTTCGGGCAAGTCTGCTGGATCGAGAAGAACCCCTGCTGCAGGCGGACCTGGCCGGAACCGGAACAGGTCGGGCAGGTCTTTGGCTGTGTGCCCGGCTTGGCGCCGGAGCCATGGCAGTGCTCGCATTCCTCCATGGTCGGAATGCGAATCTTGGTTTCGGTACCGAATGCGGCCTGTTCCAGCGTGATCTCGAGGTTGTAGCGCAGGTCGGCACCACGGTAGATATTCGAGCGACCCTGGCCGCCACCGCCGCCGCGGCCGCCAAAGATTTCGTCGAAGATGCCGCCAAAGGCATCGGCAAAACCGCCGCCGCCCATGCCGGCACCGCCAAAACCGCCACCCATGCCGGCCTGCGGGTCGACACCGGCATGACCGTACTGGTCGTAGGCCGCACGCTTCTGCGGGTCGGAGAGGATCTCGTAAGCTTCCTTGGCTTCCTTGAACTGCTCTTCGGCCTTCGGGTTGTCCGGATTGCGGTCCGGATGGAACTTCATGGCCAGCTTGCGGTAGGCCTTCTTGATTTCGTCATCGGCGGCATCGCGATTGACGCCGAGAATTTCGTAAAAATCGCGTTTGGACATTAGGGTCGTAGGCCGTGAGAGGTTAGGAGCAAAGCGTCAAGCAACTGGCGAGGCGCTGGATTATCCCCCAGCCCCCCGCTGCGTGGCCTTATTTCTTGTCCTTCGGCACTTCGGTGAATTCGGCATCGACCACGTCGCCGTCGTCCTTCTTGGACTGCTGGGCGCCCGGTTCTGCACCCATGCCTGCACTACCTTCGGCGCCACCCTGGGCTTGCTGCTGGGCATACATCTTTTCGCCCAGTTTCTGCGCTGCCTGCGACAGGGCTTCGCTCTTGGCCTTGATATCGTCCAGGTCGTTGCCACGGATGGCATCTTCGGCGGCCTTGACGGCGGCGTCGATCGTGGCTTTCTCTTCGTCCGAAAGTTCCTTGCCATATTCGGCCAACGACTTCTTGACCATGTGGATCATGCCGTCGGCACCGTTGCGGGCATCGGCCAGTTCATGCGCCTTTTTGTCCTCTTCGGCGTGCAACTCGGCATCCTTCACCATGCGCTGGATTTCCTCCTCGGAGAGACCCGAGTTGGCCTTGATGGTGATCTTGTTCTCCTTGCCGGTGGCCTTGTCCTTGGCCGTCACGTGCATGATGCCGTTGGCGTCGATGTCGAAAATGACCTCGATCTGCGGCATGCCGCGCGGGGCCGGCGGGATGCCTTCGAGGTTGAACTGGCCGAGGCTCTTGTTGCCGGATGACATTTCACGCTCACCTTGCAGCACATGGATGGTCACGGCCGATTGGCTATCATCGGCAGTCGAAAACACCTGGCTGGCCTTGGTCGGGATGGTGGTGTTCTTCTGGATCAGCTTGGTCATGACGCCGCCCAGGGTCTCGATGCCCAGCGACAGCGGGGTGACGTCGAGCAGCAGCACGTCCTTCACTTCGCCCTGCAGCACGCCGCCCTGGATGGCGGCGCCGACGGCGACGGCCTCATCCGGGTTTACGTCCTTGCGTGGCTCTTTGCCGAAGAACTCCTTGACCTTGTCCTGCACCTTCGGCATGCGCGACTGGCCGCCGACGAGGATGATGTCGTCGATGTCGCCGACCTTGCAGCCGGCATCCTTCAGTGCCGTGGCACAGGGGGCGATGGTGCGCTCGACCAGTTCGTCGACCAGCGACTCGAACTTGGCACGGGTGATCTTCTGCGTCAGGTGCTTCGGGCCGGAGGCGTCGGCAGTGATGTAGGGCAGGTTCACTTCGGTCTGCTGGCCAGAGGAAAGCTCGATCTTGGCCTTTTCGGCAGCTTCCTTGAGGCGCTGCAGGGCCAGCACGTCCTTCTTCAGGTCTACGCCGGATTCCTTCTTGAATTCCTCGATGATGTAGTCGATCAGGCGCTGGTCGAAATCTTCGCCGCCGAGGAAGGTGTCACCGTTGGTGGCCAGTACTTCGAACTGGTGCTCGCCGTCGATTTCGGCGATCTCGATGATCGAGATGTCGAAGGTGCCGCCACCGAGGTCATAGACAGCGATTTTCTTGTCGCCCTGCTTCTTGTCCATGCCGAAGGCGAGCGCGGCTGCGGTCGGCTCGTTGATGATGCGCTTCACTTCCAGACCGGCGATGCGGCCGGCGTCCTTGGTGGCCTGGCGCTGGCTGTCGTTGAAGTAGGCCGGAACGGTGATGACCGCTTCGGTCACTTCTTCGCCGAGGTAGTCTTCGGCGGTCTTCTTCATTTTGCGCAGGACTTCGGCGGAAACCTGCGGCGGCGCAATCTTCTTGTCACGCACTTCAACCCAGGCGTCGCCATTGTCGGCCTTGCAGATCTTGTAGGGCATCAGGCTGATGTCCTTCTGCACTTCCTTTTCCTCGAAGCGGCGGCCGATGAGGCGCTTCACCGCGTACAGGGTGTTGCGCGGGTTGGTCACCGCCTGGCGCTTGGCCGGTGCGCCGCACAGGACTTCGCCGTCCTCGGTGTAGCCGATGATCGACGGGGTGGTGCGCGCGCCTTCAGAGTTCTCGATGACCTTGGGCTGGCCGCCTTCCATGATGGCCACGCAGCTATTCGTTGTTCCGAGGTCGATACCGATGATCTTGCCCATTATGTTTTTCCTTTCGAGAAAATGTTTTGCAATTCGTGTTCTGCGATGAGCCTAATCTGGGGGCGTCATCGAATAAATCAAGCGAGCTGGTCTTATTGTCTCAGGCACACCCCAGGAGTACTTGTTCGTAATGCGCTGAGCGCATTGCTCAGGCGCACCCCAGGAGTACTTGTTCGTAATGCGCTGAGCGCATTGCTCAGGCGTCCTTGGCCTTGGCTACGGCAACCATGGCCGGACGCAAGGTGCGATCGGCGATCGTATAGCCCTTCTGGAAGACCTGGACGACGGTGTTGGCTGGCTGGTCGGCGTCGATCATGGCCATGGCCTGATGCCGATGGGGGTCGAATTTCTCTCCGACCGGGTTCACTTCGGCCACGGCAGCCTTGTCGAAAGCCGACACCAGATTCTTTAGCGTCAGCTCGACGCCAGTGCGCAGGCTGTCCGGATTCGGATCGGCCAACGCCATTTCCAGGGTGTCCTTGACCGCCAGCAGGTCACCGGCAAACTTCTCGATGCCGAATTTGTGTGCCTTGCTGATGTCTTCCTGAGCCCGCCGGCGGACATTGTCAGTCTCAGCCTTGGCGCGTAGCCAAGCGTCATGGTGCTCTTCAGCACGCAACTCGGCCTGCCGCAACAGCTCTTCAAAGCTCGGGGTGGACTCGGTTTCTCCGGCAGAAATGGTTGCAGTAGCGGTTGCCGACTCTTCCTGCAATGCGGGTTCCGGGGTCACATTTTCGGGCAGGAGGGCTTCCTGGGGGGGCGTCTGTTCTTGCATAAGCGGCCAATTTGATGAAAGTGGCAGGTAGTTTGGGGTGGCTCCCCCGATTTCAAGGGTTAACGTGAATTTTTTTACTTCCGGCAAATTGCGATCCTGCTAGGATTCCGCTCATGGCAGAGAAAATCGGAAAATACGAGGTGATTCGTACCCTGGGTAAGGGGGCGACGGCTATTGTTTACCTGTGTCGCGACCCGGATTCGAACCAGGAAGTTGCCGTCAAGGTCATCCTGCTGGGTAGTACGAACGCTGCCATGTCACGCCGTCTGATGAAACTTTTTCAGACCGAAAGTGGTATCGGACGTCGTCTCGATCACCCGAATATCGTCCGCATCTACGACGCCGTGGTTGAACCGGAGCGTGCGTACATCGTCATGGAATATGTCGATGGCACGCCGCTCGACCAGTTTGTTTCGATCAGCAAGCTGCTGCCCCTGCACCGTGTCATCGGCATCATCTTCAAGTGTTGTCTGGCGCTGGATTACGCGTACCGCGAGGGCGTCATTCACCGGGACATCAAGCCGGCCAATATTCTGGTAACGGCCGACGATGAAGCGAAAATTACCGATTTCGGCCTGTCGCTGAACCTGCAACAGGAAGAGGGGCGGGACTCCACTTTCATCATGGGGGTCGGCTCGCCCGCCTACATGTCGCCCGAGCAGATCAAGGCCTATCCCCTCAACCAGAAGACCGACCTCTACTCGCTGGGGGTGGTGCTCTTCCAGATGCTGACCGGGCGCTTGCCTTTCCGTGCCAACAATGCGGCAACGCTGATCTACCGCATCATCAATCTCGACACCCCGTCGATTTGCGGGCTCAACCCCAATCTGCCGGAAGGGCTTGATCCCATCCTGAAGAAGGCGCTGGAAAAGGATCTCTACAACCGCTACCGGAACGGCGCCGAGTTCGCCAAGGATCTGGCAGCGGTGCGTTACCAGATCCTTGAGGACAACGATACGCAGGAAGATACGTCGCACTTCCAGATGCTGCGTGATCTGCCGTTCTTCACCGATTTCGAGGATATCGAGGTCTGGGAATCCTTGCGTATCTGTGTCTGGCGCGACCTGGCAGCAAAGGTCACGGTGTTCAAGGAAGGGGACTCCGGCCGGACGTTCGGCATCATCGTCAGCGGCTATGTCGAAGTGTCGCAGGAAGGGCGTGCGATCAGTCGCCTGGGGCCAGGTGAAGTCGTTGGCGAAATGGCTTACTTGCACCCGAAGAGCGCTTTCCGGCGAACGAGTGTGGTGACGCTCGAGCCAACAGTCTTTCTGGAAGTAAATGCCTCCGCGCTGGCGCTTAGCTCGGATGAGGTTCTGGAGCGTTTCCAGAAAGCCTTGCTTGCGCGTGTGCTGGATCGTCTGGCCGAAGCCGATCGTATCCTGTCGCAGCAGGGGCAGCGGGCGGTTGCTGCCGAGAGTGCGGCAGTCGCGCCAGCAGCGGGCAGCGGCAAGTTCGATCTCGAACTGTTGCCCTGAACGACCGCCGCTTGCCGGCGGCCGTATCAAATCACGAGTGCATCAAACCTTGAAGCGTCCCACCGTGGATTGCAGCCCTTGCGCCAGTGTTTCCAGTGACTGTGCTGCCGTGGCTGCCTGCTCGACCGACTGATTGTTCTCCCGCGCACGGGAGGCGATGGCGTCGATGCTGTCGGCGACGCTGCGACTGGTCCGTCGTTGTTCGTCGGTGGCGCTGGCGATCGCATCAAGACCATAACCTACCTCTGTCACTGAACCATTGGTGGCCTGCAGGATGTCGGCGACAGCGCCAATGGTTGTCTGACTGGCGGCAATATGTTCCAGGCCTTCATGGATGGCGCGGTGAACCGTTGCCGACTGCGAAGAGAGCGTAGCGGTGATGCGGTCGATTTCCTGCGCCGATTGGGCCGATTTTTCCGCCAGCTTGCGTACTTCGTCAGCGACGACAGCAAAACCTCTTCCTGCTTCGCCGGCACGCGCTGCTTCGATGGCCGCGTTAAGTGCGAGGAGATTGGTCTGATCCGCGATGCCCTTGACCTCCTGGGTCATCTTGCTGATGGTGTCGGTACTGCGTACGAACTCATTGACCGAGTCAGCCATAACTTTGACAGTTTTGCCGACGCTGCTCATCTCGTCGAGCAGGCGGGCCAGACTGGCATTGCCTTCTTCTGCGCGGCGCAAGCTTTCCTGCGATTGTTCGTGCACCAGATCGGCGCTTTCGGCGATGGCGGCGATGCTGTGCAGCATGCTGTCCATCGAGGTTGCTGCCTGCACGGATTGTTCGTTCTGGCGATGTGAGCCTTCCGTAACCTGGCCGGCGGCTTGCGAAAGCTCATGCGCCTCGGCGGATACCCGGCTCGCCGATTCACTGACCTGGCGGACCAGTCGGCAGAAATTCTCCATCATCTCGTTGAAGATCGCCGACGCCTGGCCGATTTCGTCGCTTCCCTTGACCGGTAGTCGACGCGTCAGGTCGCCTTCGCCACGGGCGATATCGCGCAGGCCGCTGGTGAGGTGCTCCAGCGGTGTGGTGACAAAATGGCGGGTAAGAAACCAGATGACGACCAGCAACAGCACGCTGACTGCAGCAGCAGCAGCCGTGATCTTGAGGCGGAAACTCGATACTTCCTGTTCGACGGCATCAAGCGATACCTTCATGCTGACGACCCCCAGCACGGTACCTTCCGGCACCTGGTGGCACATGATGCAGTCCTTGCCGAGGTAGTTCTTCGCCGCCTTGGTGGGGGTGACCACATGCAGGTAGGAGCCTTCGTTACCGCTTTCCGTCTGAACGTAGGCCTGTCCCGTGCTCATCACCTTTTGCTCAATCGCATCGAGCTTGCGCGCCGACTTGGTGTCCGGGCCGAAGGTGGCTGCCACGGCCTCGGAGCGGGCGACATGGAGATCCTTGATGATCGACAGCTGCTTTATCTGATCAAGGAAGACCTCGCGCTGACCGACCGTGCCGGTGATCATCATTCCGGTCAGCCCGGCCATGGTCATTTCGTGGATGCTGCCGGCAAAGTCCTGCGCCTGGCGGATGGCGGTTTCGCGATTGACCGCGCTTTCCCAGGCAATCATTCCGGTCCAGACGACGACGAGTACGAGCCAGATGGCGGCAGTGAGACGCAGCCAGATCTTCCAATTGGACATGAGACACCCCCTTAGGTTATCCAGCTTACCCGTCGCCAACGCGGCGGGGCGCCAGAATTTTCTATTTTTTTGTCAGACGCTGAGGTCGACCTGCTGGATTGTGCCAGCCCTGCCGTCTTCCTGCAAAAAGATGCTGCTGCTGCGCACTTGTCCAAGGGGGGCGTTATTGCTGTCGCGGAGGCTAAAGGGGGTGGCGATACGCGCCAGGCTGACGGCGCCGACGTTGGCGTCCTTCAGCCCGCGCAGGTCACCGCCACCATTGGCGTCGGGGGTCCAGACTTTCAGCTCGGCATAGGCCGCATCGTTTTCGTCGATCCAGCCGTTGCTATCACCATCCAGTGCGGCCAATTCGGCGAACCCATCACCGCTTTTTGCGCCAAAGAGTTCGCTGCCATCGTTGATCTTGCCATCGCCATTGCGGTCAAGGGCGAGAAAACCACTGCCAGAGGCGAGCATGTTGATGTTGTCGGCCTTGCCGTCGGTGTCCAGATCAAAGCTGAAGCGCTGGTTGCTCAGTTGCGCCGCCGACCCCGAAAAATTGAGGATCAGCGGATCCTTCACCTGCCGTACGGCATCACCCAGGCGCAAGCTGACATTGGTTTCCTCGTAATAGCTGCGGGACATCGTCAGGTTCAGGGTAAAGCTGATTTCCTTGCCATCGGCCGTATGCACGACTCCCGCTGCCGAGAACGTAGTCTGCTCTGATTCACTGTAGGACTCATGGAAGTCGTACTCGACACCGAAGCCAGCCGGGGTGGGACGGGGCGGGGTTGGCGTGCTACTGCCCTGCGGGGCGGCAGGTGCTGAATGCGGTATGTCGGGAGCGGGGGGCGGGCTATCCAGCTCACCGGGGTCGACTACCCGCGCTTCCTTGCCGGTCAACATGTAGATCATTGCCCGCAGCAGCCGGATGCGCGGGTCTTGGTCCACCGCTTCGGCGGTATCTTCGATGGCATTGCTCTCGGCTGACTGTGCCGCACGGCCGGCACCCGAAAGCGTGACTCGTTCGCTCACTGGCGGAGAGAGAGGGCGATTTCCGGAATTTCCCCGTCCTTCAAAATCGGGCCGCTGATTGCCGACCCACATGCGCAGGCTTTCCCGGATTTCGTGCTGCTGTGTCGATGCATGGGTCGAAGCCATCTGCATCTCGGAGCTGGCGATTTTCATAACGGCACCACAAAGGAGTCAGTGGACCGTTAACGGCAGCCGAGGGGAGCAGGTTTAGGTGTAACGTTACCCAGCAACGGCAAGGGTTTCCGAGCAGAACGTCATGGCAAGCGCCGGTCTGCGCCGGTGAGAATAATTATTGCCCGGCGCCGAGCGCCTTGGCGCGGTTTGCCGAGTGCGCCAGGTCTGCTGCGCTTGCCGGTTCGCGCGTCGGCCAGCCGCCGAGCTGGGATTCGACCAGCCCGGCAAAAGCAGCCATCCAGTCACCACGCTCGTTGAGCGCCTGGATGTAATGGTATTCGCCGCCACCGGCCTTGAGGAAATCCGCCTTGCCCTCCATGGCAATTTCCTCAAGAGTCTCCAGGCAGTCACCGACAAATCCTGGGCAAATCACATCGACACGACGTACGCCTTCGTGGGCCATGGCTTCGAGCGTTGGTGCGGTGTAGGGCTGCAGCCATTCGGCGCGGCCAAAGCGCGACTGGAAGCAGATGCGGTATTGGCCGGGGGCGAGCGACAGGGCTTCGGCAAGCAGGCGGCCGGTCTTCTGGCATTCGCAGTGATAGGGGTCGCCTTTGTCGAGCGTGAAGCGTGGTACGCCATGGAAGCTCATGACCAGCTGGTAGTCCTTTTCTGGTCGGCCATGGGTAGCCCAGTGCTGGCGTACGCTGGCAGCCAGCGCGTCGATGTAGCCAGGGTTGTCGCAGAAGCTGCGGATGACACGAATTTCCGGCTGGTTGCGTTGCGTGGTCAGCCAGCGGTAGGCGGCGTCCAGTGCCGTGGCGCTGGTGCTGCCGGCGTATTGCGGGTACAGCGGCACGAGCAGGAAACGGGTGCAGCCGGCCGCCTTGAGCCGGTCAAGCGTGGCCGGAACCGAGGGCTGTCCATAGCGCATGGCGTAGTCAACGACCAGGTTGCGGTGCCCGGCTTCGCCCAGCAATCCCTTGAGGAGCTTTGTCTGGCGCTCGGTATGAACCTTCAACGGAGAGCCTTCCGGCGTCCATACGGCAGCATATTTGGCAGCGGATTTGGCTGGCCGGGTATTGAGGATGATGCCGTTGAGGATCAGCCACCAGATCGGTCGCGGAATTTCGACGACGCGCCGGTCGGACAGAAATTCCCGCAGATAAGTCTTGAGCGCCGCAGCCGTTGGTGCTTCCGGGGTGCCGAGATTGATCAGGACGACCGCAGTGCGTGCCGGCGTGCCGTGCTTCCAGGCCGGCTCGGGGAGAATGACGCTCATCGGGAATCTTTCAGGAATTGGCCTGGTAGGTGAGGGCAGAGGAGAGCAGCTTGGCGGTGATGTCGACAATCGGAATCACCCGTTCGTAAGCCATGCGCGTCGGACCGATGACGCCAACCGAGCCGACGATCTGGCCGTTGACCTCATAGGGGGCAGTGACCACGCTGCACTCGTCGAGCGGGGCGAGGCCGGATTCGCCGCCAATGAAGATCTGTACGCCTTCGGCCTGGCTCGATACATCCAGCAACTGGACGAGGCCGGTGCGCTGTTCAAAGAGATCGAAAAGCTCGCGCAAGCGGCGCATGTTGCTGGAAAACTCTTCAACTTCGAGCAGGTTCTTTTCGCCGCTGATGATGTAGGGCGTGCCGGCCTCGGTGACGGCTTCGTCGCCGGCGACCAACGCCGCTGCCATCAGCGATTGCAGGTCGGAGTGCAGTTGACGCAGCTCTTCGCGCAGGCGCAGGCGGATCTGTTCGAAATCCAGCCCGGCAAAATGCTGGTTGAGGATATTCGCCGCCGTCACCAGTTCGGCGGCTGTATAGCTGCGCTCGGTGAGCAGGATTCGGTTCTGGACGTCACCGTCCGCCGTTACAAGAATAAGGAGAATCCGCTTTTCCGACAGGCTGACGAACTCGATCTGCTTGATGCGCGGTGTCGCCCGGCGTGGCGCGATGACGATGCCGGCAAAATGAGTCAGGCCGGAGAGCAGGTGCGAGGCGCTGCTGATCAGTTGTGTTGGCTGCGGGGACTGCAGCAGATCCTCGATTTCGGCGACGCGCGCGCGCTCCAGCGGGCAGACAGTCAGCAGGCTGTCGACAAAGAAGCGGTAGCCGCGGGCTGTCGGGATGCGGCCGGCCGAGGTGTGCGGGCTGGCAATGAATCCGGCGTCTTCGAGGTCGGCCATGACGTTGCGTACCGTGGCGGCTGAAAGATCCAGCCCGGAGTATCGGGAAAGCGCGCGCGAGCCGACCGGCTGACCTTCGGCAATATACCGTTCGACCAGTGTCTTGAGCAGGATGCGGGCGCGTTCGTCTAGCATGGGGCAGATTCTACAAAAAAAGGTGATCCGACGGAGTGGCGTCTTTGTGGAATAATTCGGGCCATGAATTTCAATGCTGACTCCTCCCATGCGCCGAGAACGATCGCCCTGATTGGTCGCTATCAGAGCGCCGAGATCGCGGAATCGCTTCGTTCGCTTGCGAAGTATCTGCAGGAACGCGGCGTGACGGTCGTCGTCGAGGAAGAAACGGCTGCCAATGTCGGCCGTGAAGCCGGGCGTGACCGCTGGGTCAGCGGAAGTTTCGAAGCCATCGGCGCCAGTGTCGATGTGGCGATCGTCCTCGGTGGAGACGGTACCATGCTTAATGCCGCACGGCGACTGGCACGTTACCGTGTGCCGTTGGTCGGCGTGAACCAGGGGCGACTTGGCTTCATGACCGATATCGCACGTAGCGACATGCTGACCTGCATGGAAGATCTGCTCGATGGTCGCTTCATCCCGGAAACCCGGATGCTGCTCGATGCCGAGGTGGTTCGCGACGGGAACGAAGTCGCCGCCAATCTGGCCCTCAACGACGTCGTCCTCGACAAGGGCGCTATTGGCCGCATGATCGAGTTCGAGTTGTTCATCGATGGCGAGTTCATCTATAACTTACGCGCGGATGGCCTGATTGTTTCGACGCCAACCGGCTCTACCGCATACTCGCTCTCGGCAAATGGCCCGATCCTGCATCCGCAGGTAGCCGGCATAGCACTTGTTCCGCTCTGTCCGCATGCCCTGACCAACCGTCCGATTCTGGTCGGCGACCAGGCCGATATCGAGCTGCGCATCACCCACGCCACCGATTGTCGGGTCCACTTCGATGGCCAGGTGACCGTTGATCTGGCGAAAAACGATTCGCTCAGGCTGCGTCGCTCCGATTATTCGATCCGCTTTTTACACCCCCCGGGGTATAGCTATTTCGCCATGCTGCGGCAGAAGCTGCAGTGGAGTGCGCGCCCGAAAGGCCTGTAGCGTTCCCTCATGCTTTTACGCCTTTCCATTCGTGATTTCGTCCTCGTTGACCGGCTCGAGCTTGAGTTTTCGGCTGGTTTTGGCGCGTTGACCGGCGAAACGGGTGCCGGCAAGTCGATTCTGGTCGATGCGCTGGCCTTTGCCCTTGGTGAGCGCGCCGATACCGGCCTTATTCGCAGCGGCTGCGAGCGTACCGAGGTGTCAGCGGAGTTCTCCGTTGCAGCATCCCCGCAGGTTCTGGCCTGGCTGCGGGAAAACGAAATGGATGACGAAGAAGGCCTGATCCTGCGACGCACGCTCGATGCCGGCGGGCGTTCGCGGGTCTGGATCAATGGCTCTGCATCGACGGTTCTGCAGCTGCGTGAGGTTGCGGAGTGGTTGGTTGATATTCATGGGCAGCACGCGCATCAGTCGCTCCTGCGTAGCGATGCACAGCGCCTCCTGCTTGATGAGCATGCCGGGCTTGCCAGTGCTGCAACTGAAGTCGCAGCGGCATGGCGCACTTGGCGAGAAGCGAGAAATACCCTGGCGGCAGCGTCTGGCGGTGCCGAAGCATTGGCCCGCGAACGCGAGGAACTGGAATGGCAGACCAGCGAGATCGAGGGGCTGGCTTTTAGCCGCGAAGGTTGGGAGGCGCTCAATCAGGAGCATCGTCGTCTGGCGCATGCCGCCGGCCTGATCGAGGGGGTGCAGTTCGCCCTCGGGGTGCTGGCCGAAGGCGACGGGGCTTGTGAATCACAGGTCGACACCGTGGCCTCGCGGCTGGAGAGTCTGGCGGACTATGATCCGGCGTTGAACGATGTCGCACAGTTGGTGCTGTCAGCGCAGACCGAACTGGCAGAGGCCGTATCGGCGCTGCGGCGCTATGCTGATCGCACTGAACTGGAGCCGGGCCGACTCGTCACGGTCGAGCGGCAGATCGAGTCGGTGCTGGGCTGCGCGCGAAAAATGCGGGTCGCCCCGGAGGCGCTGCCGGAGCTGCTGCTCAGTGCCCAGCAGCGACTTGCTGAACTTGGCGAAACGGCCGATATGGCGGTGCTGGAAAAACGTGTTGCAGCCGCCCAGGAAAATTATTGGACACGGGCGACAAAACTGTCGACCGCGCGCAGCAAGGCCGCCAAGGCCTTGTCGGCCGAGGTTTCTCGTGGCATGCAACAGCTGGCGCTGGCTGGGGAGCGTTTCGAGATTGCCTTGCTGCCAGTTGATGGTGGTGCAGCCTATGGCCTGGAACAGGTGGAATTCCGTATCGCCGGTCTTGCCGGCGGGGAAGCGCGCTCGCTGGCCAAGGTGGCCTCCGGTGGCGAACTTTCCCGGATCAGTCTGGCTATCCAGGTCGTTACCAGCCGTTCGGCAAGTGTCCCGACACTGATCTTCGATGAAGTCGACGTTGGTATTGGTGGCGGTGTGGCCGAGGTGGTTGGCCGCCTGCTATCCGAATTGGGGCGCGATCGCCAGGTATTGTGCGTTACGCACTTGCCGCAGGTCGCGGCTCGCGCAGGCTGGCAGTGGCAGGTAGCCAAAGGGCGTGATGATGCCGGGGTGACCAGCCGTGTCATTGCACTTGATGAAGGTGGGCGGGTCGAAGAAATCGCCCGTATGCTGGGTGGGGTGGAAATAACGGCGATTACCCGCCAGCACGCCCGCGAGATGCTGGCTGCGGGTTAGGTAGCCCCGCCTGCTGGGGCTACTCGGGGTCGAATGCCCGGATTTGGCCGCCGCTCTTGTTGCCTTTGCTGCGATGCGGGCATTCGGATTTGGTGCATTCGGCGTAGAGGTAGAGGGCGTGTTCCTGAATTGCGAAACCTCGCTCCTTGGCAATCTTGGTCTGCCGGCGTTCGATTTCGGCGTCGTAAAATTCTTCCACGCGGCCGCAGTTGACGCATACCAGATGGTCGTGATGATGGCCGGCGTTAAGCTCGAAGACGGCCTTGCCGGATTCGAAATAGTGGCGCTCCAGCAGCCCGGCCTGTTCAAACTGGGTCAGCACGCGGTAAACCGTGGCCAGGCCGATGTCCATACCCTCACCGATGAGCAGGCGATAAACATCTTCCGCCGTGAGGTGGCGCACCTCGGTGTTCTCGAATAATTCGAGGATCTTCAGGCGGGGGAAGGTGGCCTTGAGGCCGATGCTCTTCAGATTTTCGGGGTTGCTCATGGCGTGTTCGGCTCGGCGGAGCAGGAGTGGTTTTCGGTTATGATATACCGCGTGGCGGCGCTTTGAGAAATCGGGCGCCGTTTCTGACGGGGGGTGCGGCCGTGGTCCGTGAACCTGATTGCCACCTTTGCCGTTACGTATCCTCAACCGAGAGTCTATTCGTTGCGCATGAATTTCCTGAGATATTTTTCTGCCGTACTGGCAATGGTGTTGCTGGGAGCCTGCTCTTCCGTTCCCCGTATCGTCTCCGAATACCGCATCGATGTTCAGCAGGGCAATGTCCTGACGCAGGACATGGTGGCGCAGCTGCGCCCCGGGCTGACGCGGGATCAGGTGCGTTTCCTGTTGGGTACGCCGCTGCTGGTCGATATGTTCCATGCTGACCGCTGGGACTACGTCTACCGTTTGCAGAAAGGGGCGACGCAAGCCGTGGAAACGCGGCGCTTTACGGTTTTTTTCGATCCTGAAGGCAAGCTTTACCGAGTTGCTGGCGACGTGGTTGCCGATTCCGGAGCAGGCCAGGAGGCGGCACCTGACGTCAAGTCTCGTGTGATCGATCTGGGCTCTGCCGATACTGCGGCGCCGCCGGTTGAGGAAAAAGGGTTTTTTGGTTCAATGATGGAAAAAGTGGGTTTTTAAGATGAGCGGTGTACGTATTGCAGTGGTCGGTGCCCACGGGCGAATGGGGCGGATGCTGATCGAGGCAACGCTGAAGGATGAGAGCGCCACATTGGTGGCCGCATTCGATCGCCCGGGTAGCCCGGCGATTGGGAAGACCGCCGGTGAGTTGGTGGGGATGCCGTGTGATGTGGTGGTGAGTGACGATTTTGCGGGTGAAATCGGCAAGGCCGATTGTCTGATCGACTTTACGCGCCCGGAGGGGACCCTGGAGCATCTGCGCCTTTGTCGTGAAAAAGGTGTGGCCATGGTCATCGGAACCACTGGTTTCGAGGCGGCCGGCAAGGCCGCAATCAATGCCGCTGCAAGTGATATTCCAGTTGTATTCGCACCGAACATGGCTGTCGGCGTAAATGTGGTGTTCAAACTGCTCGACATGGCGGCACGTGTGCTCAATGAAGGCTACGACATCGAAATCGTCGAGGCGCACCACAAACACAAGATCGATGCGCCCTCTGGCACCGCACTGCGCATGGGGGAAGTGGTTGCGGCAGCTCTCGGGCGTGATCTCAAGGAATGTGCCGTCTACGGGCGCGAAGGCGTCACGGGAGAGCGGGATCCGTCTACCATCGGCTTCGCGACGGTTCGTGGTGGCGACATTGTTGGTGACCACAACGTCATGTTCTGCGGAACGGGCGAACGCGTCGAAATTGCTCACCGGGCGGGTAGCCGCATGCCTTATGCCTTGGGTAGTCTGCGCGCAGCGCGCTTCCTGTCTGGAAAAAAAGCAGGCTTGTTCGACATGCAGGACGTTCTCGGGCTGCGTTAGCAGCTGCGCGCCAATGGCCCTCATGACTGATGGTGGCGGAGAGCGATCATGATCCGTTCGGCGTTGCTCCGGCTACAACTTCAGGAAGCTTTTGGTGTTGCCTCCCCCGAGGCGCTGGCGGAAAAGCTCGAGGAACTGGCTGCCGGCGAATCGGGCGTACTGCGCAGTCTGCAGGCCGTGGATGCGACCTATGTCCGGTTCGGCAGCCTGCAACAGGCCTCGGCCGAAGTTGGCAACCTAGTTGTTTCCGAATGGGATTTGAAGAGCGGGCGTATCGAGTCAGGAAAGGCCTGGAAGACTCTGCTTGACTACGCTCAGGATGAAGTCGGAGATACCGTTTCTGCGTGGCGCGCCCTGTTGTTGCCGGAAGACCTCAAGGCGCTGTCAGCTGCCATTGGGGCCCACATCACCGGAGCTTCCCAGAAATTTTCGTTGGATTGCCGCTGCCGCTCGCGCGACGGCAGCTGGCGCTGGCTGCGAATAAGCGGCAGGGTTGCCGCACGCGATGGAAATGGCGAGCCGAGCAGACTGGTCGTACTGCAGCAGGATGTCGATGCTGAACGGCAGATTCTGGCTTCGCTCGAGGCTGCCCGTGTTGCGGCGGAGTCCGCAGGCCGCTCGCGTACGGCGTTCATTGCCAACATGAGCCACGAGATTCGCACGCCAATGAATGCAATTCTCGGGATGACCGAACTGGCGCTGGATACGGAACTGGATGCCGAGCAGCGCCACTATCTAGGTACGGTACGCTCTTCGTGCGAAGCACTGCTTAACATCGTCAACGGAATCCTCGATTTTTCAAAAATCGAGTCGGGAAAATTGCAGGTCGAGAAAATCGACTTCGAGCTTTCCACCATCGTTTTTGAAGCGGTGCGCTCCCTGGCGGTGGGTGGGCAGCAGAAAGGACTCGACGTCACGATCGATGTCGACTCTGGTTTGCCTGCTCGTGTCTGGGGTGATCCACTGCGCATTCGCCAGGTGCTGACGAATCTTGTCGGCAATGCCATCAAATTTACGGCAGCGGGTTCTGTCGAGGTGGCCCTGCGTGTAAAGGATGCTTCGGCGGATCGCGCTACGATTCTGTTCGAGGTGCGCGATACCGGTATCGGTATTCCGCCGGACAAACAACGTCAGATCTTCGAAGCTTTCTCGCAGGCCGATGTGTCCACCACCCGTCGATTTGGCGGCACAGGACTTGGCCTGGCGATCTCTGCTCGCCTGGTGGAATTGATGGGCGGCAGCCTCAATGTTGTCAGCGAGCTTGGCAAGGGCAGTGTTTTCAGCTTTTTGCTGACCTTGAGTGTCGAACAGGGGGCGCCCGCTGTTCGTATGCCACCAGCGGCGCTTATGGGGCAGCGTGTGCTGTTGATCGGAGCGCGTACAGCAACGCTGCGCCAGCTGGAATCATTGTTTTCGCGCTGGAGCATGCAACCTGCCTTGGTCGGGACTCTGAACGAGGGGCTTGTAACAGCGCGGACGTGGCGTGCTGCGGGACGTCCTTGTGCACTGGTACTGTGTGACGCTTCGGTAGCGCTTGCTGATGGCGGGACAGCGCTCTCTGAATGGTTGGGGGAACCGAATGCGGAGCCGATTCTCACTTTGCTGACGGTTTCCGGGCAGCGTGAGCATTTGCCACAACTCAAGGCGCTGGGGCTTTCCCTGTATATCGTCAAGCCGGTGGCTGCGGAAGACCTGCTTGATGCTGTGTCTTTGGCCAGCGGCGTTACGGTTGCGGATTTCCATCTCGACAGCTTCGACATTGAGGCATCGCTGCATGCCGTCGATGCGGCTGGCCACGGCTTGAACATCCTGTTGGTTGAAGACAACCCGATCAATCAGGAACTGGCACAGCGGCTACTTGAAAAGGCGGGGCACAAGGTTACGCTGGCCTCCAATGGCGAAGAAGCCGTCGCCTGCTATGAGGCCGGCCATTTTGACGTCGTCCTGATGGATATGCAGATGCCGGTGATGGACGGTATTGAGGCTACACAGGCCATTCGCGCCCGTGAACTGCGGCGGAGCTGGGTGGCATCGGCGATGGATACGATGTATCAGTTGCCGATTGTTGCAATGACAGCGAATGCCATGGCGGGGGATCGTGAGCTTTGCCTGCAGGCAGGGATGACCGATTACATCGCCAAACCATTGCGGCAGAGCGAGTTGTTTGCTGCCCTGGCACGGGCCACCAACCGTCAGGTTGCAGCGGTAGTTAGTCAGGCATCCGTCTCGCCTAGTGGTGCCATAGATACCGATGCGGCGATCCGCGATCTGGGCGATGCCGAGTTGGTGCGCGAAATGGCGCGCATGCTGCTGGCGCAATGGAGCAGCCACGTCGATGCTGTCGCCAAGGCCTTGGCCGCCCGCGATGAGGCAACGCTTTGTCGTGCGGCGCACACATTCAAGGGCTTGCTGGCGATGTTTCACGCCGAATCCGCACGTCGACATGCTTTGGCGGTTGAGTTGGCTGCCAAGGGTGGAAAATGGGACGAGGCTGCCCATGAGGAGGCAGCGTTGCGTCTCGAACTGGAGCAAGTCAGGCCTGAATTGGAAGCCTTTGTCGCGGTGTGAAGCCGCAGCCCGAATTTGCCCATAAATGGGGCGTCCTGTATAATGGGAAAGTTAAATACCGAATGAGCGGAAGGGTCACGAGCCCTTCCGCTTTTGCGCATATAAAGCTTTGAATTTGCTAGCAAATTCAGGCGATCAAAATCACAGGAGTTTTTCGTGTCGCTATCCGCGTTGCTGCCGCCGTTCCCGCCCGCCCTGCTCGCGCTAGCCGACGGTACCGTCTTTCGCGGTTTGGCCATTGGCGCCGAGGCCAGCACCAGTGGCGAGGTCGTGTTCAACACCGCCATGACCGGCTATCAGGAAATCCTGACGGACCCGTCCTACTGTCGCCAGATCGTTACCCTGACCTATCCCCACATCGGTAACACCGGCTGCAATCCTGAGGACTGGGAATCGCGTGCCAATTTTGCCGCCGGTCTGGTGATTCGTGACCTGCCGATCCGCGCCTCGAACTGGCGCATGACACAGACGCTGCCCGATTACCTGAAGCAGCACGGCATCGTCGCCATTGCCGGCATCGATACCCGTGCGCTGACGCGCGTGCTGCGCGAGAAGGGGGCTCAGGCCGGCTGCATCATGGCCGGTACGCTCGATGAGGCCAAGGCCATTGCCGAAGCAAAGGCCTTCCCGGGGCTTGCCGGCATGGATCTGGCCAAGGTCGTCACCATCGATTCGCCCTACGAGTGGTCCGAGGGTGAATGGTCGCTAACCGGTTTTCAGTCACTTCCCGAGCCAAAGTTCCATGTCGTTGCCTACGATTTCGGCATCAAGCGCAACATCCTGCGCATGCTGGCGCAACGTGGCTGCCGCGTTACCGTTGTACCGGCGCAGACACCAGCAGCCGACGTGCTGGCGATGAAGCCCGATGGCATCTTCCTATCTAATGGGCCCGGCGACCCGGAGCCCTGCGATTACGCCATCGCTGCCATTCGCGAATTTCTGGCGCGGGGTATTCCGACCTATGGGATCTGCCTTGGCCATCAGTTGCTCGCACTGGCCTCCGGTGCCAGGACGATGAAGATGAAGTTCGGCCATCATGGTGCCAACCATCCGGTCAAGGACCTCGATACCCAACAGGTGCTTATCACCAGCCAGAACCACGGTTTCGCTGTCGATCCGGATTCGCTGCCAGCCAATTTGCGGCCGACGCATGTCTCGTTGTTCGACGGCTCGCTGCAGGGCCTTGCCCGCACTGACGTACCGGCTTTCTCCTTCCAGGGGCACCCCGAAGCGAGCCCCGGTCCGCACGACGTGGCCTACCTGTTCGACCGTTTCCTCGATGCCATGGTGCGCGGTGTCGCCGCGCTGCAGCCCGCCGCCTGAGGCGGAACGAGCCGAGAACAGCAGAGATCGAGAGAAAGTAGAAAATGCCCAAGCGTACAGACATACAAAGCATCCTCATCATCGGCGCCGGCCCGATCATCATCGGCCAGGCCTGTGAATTTGACTACTCCGGTGCCCAGGCCTGCAAGGCACTGCGTGAAGAGGGTTACAAGGTCATCCTGGTCAACTCCAATCCGGCGACGATCATGACCGACCCGGAAATGGCTGATGTCACCTACATCGAGCCGATCACCTGGAAGGTGGTCGAGAAGATCATCGAGAAGGAGCGCCCCGACGTCCTGCTGCCGACCATGGGCGGTCAGACGGCGCTGAACTGCGCGCTCGATCTGGCCAAGCACGGTGTGCTCGAGAAATACGGCGTCGAGATGATCGGCGCCTCGCGCGAGGCCATCGACAAGGCTGAGGACCGCGAGAAATTCAAGCAGGCGATGACCAAGATCGGTCTCGGTTCGGCGCGCTCCGCTGTAGCTCATTCCATGGAAGAGGCGCAGCAGGTGCAGGCCATGATCGGCTTTCCGGCGATCATCCGCCCGTCGTTCACAATGGGTGGTTCGGGCGGCGGTATCGCCTACAACCAGGAAGAGTTCGTCGAGATCTGCAAGCGCGGCCTCGAAGCCTCGCCGACCAGCGAATTGCTGATCGAGGAAAGCCTGCTCGGCTGGAAGGAATACGAGATGGAAGTGGTCCGCGACCGCGCGGACAACTGCATCATCGTCTGCTCGATCGAGAACCTTGACCCGATGGGCGTCCATACCGGCGACTCGATTACCGTCGCTCCGGCGCAAACGCTGACCGACCGCGAATACCAGATCATGCGTAATGCCTCGATCGCCGTGCTGCGCGAGATTGGTGTCGATACCGGCGGGTCCAACGTGCAATTCTCGATCTGCCCGACCGATGGCCGCATGATCGTCATCGAGATGAACCCGCGTGTCTCGCGTTCGTCGGCACTGGCCTCCAAGGCCACCGGTTTCCCAATCGCCAAGGTTGCTGCCAAGCTGGCTGTTGGCTACACGCTCGACGAACTGGCCAACGATATCACCGGCGGCAAGACGCCGGCTTCGTTCGAGCCGTCGATCGACTATGTGGTCACCAAGGTGCCGCGCTTTGCCTTTGAAAAATTCCCGACCGCAGACTCACGACTGACGACGCAGATGAAGTCGGTGGGCGAAGTCATGGCCATCGGCCGCACGCTGCAGGAGTCCCTGCACAAGGCCTTGCGTGGCCTGGAAGTCGGTGTCGACGGTTTTGACGAGAAGACCACCGACCGCGAAGTGATCGAGACCCAGCTCGCAGAACCTGGTCCGGAGCGCCTGTGGTACGTTGCTGATGCCTTCCGTGCTGGCCTGTCGCTTGATGATATTTTCCGCCTGACGGCCATCGATCCGTGGTTCCTGGCCCAGATCGAAGACCTCTACCTGAAGGCCGAAGCCATTCGTGGCAAGGAACTGTCGTCGCTGGACAAGGACGATTTCTGGGCGCTGAAGCGTGCCGGTTTCTCCGACAAGCGCTTGGCCAGGCTGCTGAACACGACGCAGACTGCGGTGCGCGAGCATCGCCACAAGCTGGGCGTGCGTCCGGCCTACAAGCGTGTCGATACCTGCGCCGCCGAGTTCGCGACGAACACCGCCTACATGTACTCGACCTACGAGGAAGAGTGCGAGTCGAAGCCGACCGACAAGAAAAA
>Ga0172380_10001231_pt1 | contig 44847 bp, 42 predicted proteins | sample Leawe162metaG_FD_119747 | JGI IMG/M metagenome (GOLD analysis project Ga0172380, IMG submission 119747) | Leachate microbial communities from a municipal landfill in Southern Ontario, Canada - Leachate well 162 metaG | ecosystem: Engineered > Solid waste > Landfill > Unclassified | place...
TCCTACAACCCAAACCTATGAACTCACGACTATCTTAGAATCAAATAAATATAGACTGGGAGGATCTGCGGATACCGTCTCTACCGATGGCGGTTCTACCTCCTATCTCTATGAACAAGGAACTAATCTAACACTCCATCCGATTACTGACGCAGGTCTTGTTGGTTATTGGACCTTTGATGAAGGAACAGGGACACAGGCACTCGACTCCAGTGGATATAACAATACCGGAACGTGGCAGGGAACTCTAGGATCTCAGTGGACGACTGGGAAGATAGGGGGAGCAGGACAGTTTAATGGGAGTGATAGTGTAGTACAGATTAGCAATGGATATAGTACTTTGTTAAATCTTCAATCTACGAATCCACCGTCACTCACTATATCAGGATGGTTTATAAGATCTGATTGGGGAGGGGGAAGTTTGTCGGGAATATCTTTGTGGTCTAATAATGTTCGTCTCATGTTTAGGCCAGATAATCAAACAATCGCTTTTCAGCTGAAAGCTGGATCAACTATTGTTTCTTATTTTAGTGCTCAGCTTAGTACGTGGTATTGTGTTGTTGGTGTGTATGATAGTACAACAAGTTCCATTAAATTGTATGTTAACGGGCAGCTTATAGGAAACACAAGCGTAGCGGATAAAGATCTATCAGCAATTGGTCCTTGGTTTCTTATAGGGAATTCGCAACATTACTATAAGGGGATTATTGATGATGTTCGCCTATATAGTAGAGCTCTTTCTCCCGCAGAAGTTTTAGCGCTATATAATTCTACGAAATAGAATTATGTATTACCTCACTTAGGCAAGGTACAAATCTACCCAGATAGTACCTGCCTGCCGACAGGGAACTTTTGTTTGTTACACAAATGCATACACCAAAAGTTCACTATCCCAGTAGTAGAGTAAAACTCACTACGGGACACGCTGGACAAGTAATGCAACGTAGTAGTCTTTGATTTTTTTCACATAAATATATACGATACATATATGACAAATCGTATCTATTTAGACCACGCTGCAACCACTCCGCTTGATCCGCGTGTTCGTACAGCAATGGAGTTGTGGCAAAAAGAATTGGGGAACCCCAACAGTATACACGCCGAGGGTCAACGGATACGAGGTGCTATAGATGAATCACGACGTACCGTCGCGCATATATTTGAACGTGATGAGAAACAGGTGGTATTTATTCCTTCTGCAACAGCCGCAAACAACTTGATACTTGAGGGTGTTATAAAACGATTTAAGAGATTATACACACACGTCACTCCGGAAATAATTATTTCTCCTTTGGAACATGCATCAGTGTACGAGGTTGCGCGACGACTTGAACGAGAACAAGAGATAGTTCTTACCATTCTTTCTATAGATGAACAGGGACGGATTTCTCCAAAAGAGTTACGAGAAAAAATTTCACCGCGTACTGCGCTCGTTTCAATACAATGGGTGAATAATGAAACGGGGATTATACAACCGGTAAAAGAAATAATAGAAATTTTACGTGAATATCGCACTACAAGTGAGAGTGCGTACCCATTTTTTCATACAGATGCGGTGCAGGGTATAGGACATGGACCCCATCAGGATCTATTAGGTATTGATTACATAACACTATCGGCGCATAAAATATACGGACCTACGGGAATTGGGGTGCTACTTATTCCACAGGAACCATTGTTAGAACCAATTATTTATGGAGGAGGTCAAGAGAATGGGTGGTGGTCGGGAACAGAGTCGGTTGATAGGATTGTGGGATGTGCACACGCGCTTTCGTACGTGATAGAAGAACAGAAAGATCAATTTAAAAATCTTTTAGAGTTATATACCTATGCAAAAGAAGTATTACAAACACGTATTCCTCAGGTATCTTTCTATGGAGACGATAAATTTATAAGTCCTCATATTTTATCATTCCGTATCCCCGGGGTATTGCGTCCTGATATCGCGCTTGATCTTGCAGGAATTGCGGTTTCAAGTGGTGCGGCGTGTTCACAACAAAGCGTTGCTCCCTCGCGTGTGTTGCAAGTACTGGGGGCTTCTGTAATATCTGCTCAAGAAAGTATTCGGGTAAGCTTTGGAAAACAGACAACTAAAAAAGATATTGACCAACTCATAGACAGAATTATAATAATACAAGAAAGGAGTACTACGTATGTAGGTGGGCCTGATAAAAATACTTAGTATTTTTTTCTATAATATAAGTAATTATATATACCCATGGAAAATCATGAATATATTGCGTCTCAAAATCGTCGTGCGCGTATTGGTTTGTTAATTATTTTTATTCTCTGTGGTGTCGGGGTAGTACTTATGTCCATAAACTCTTTTGCGCAGGGAGGAGACATGAGTCAGTGGTATAATAATTTTCTACAAAATATTTCTTCATCACAAAAAGATGAAGAACGCAGAGTACTTCCTTTTCCCACAGATGAAGAGACAACTCTTGATGCGCACGATCGTGCTATCACAGGAGTTGTTGAGAAAGCAAATCCAGCTGTTGTTTCTATTGTTATTTCAAAAGATGTTCCCATTATAGAACGATGTCCTTCTTCTCGTAGTCCTTTTGGTAATCTTCCCGAAGAATTCCAACAGTTTTTTGGAGGAGGATTTCAATTCTCTGAACCATGCCAGAAGGGAACTGAGAAAAAAGATGTAGGTGGTGGATCTGGATTTTTCGTATCTTCTGATGGATATGTGATAACGAACAAGCATGTAGTAAGTGATACAAAAGCAGAGTACACAGTATTTACAAACGATGGAAAGAAATATAAAGCAATAGTGGTTGCACGACATCCGGTATTAGATGTTGCCGTTGTAAAAATAAATGGGTCTCATTTTTCTACTCTCCGATTGGGAAATTCAGATAATATAAAACTAGGACAAACCGCAATCGCAATCGGAAATGCCTTGGGTGAATTTCGTAATACGGTTTCGGTGGGAGTTGTGTCGGGACTTTCTCGTCAGGTTACTGCTTCTGATGAGAATGGCGCGGAATCAGAAACAATTGATAATGTGATTCAAATCGATGCGGCTATAAATCCAGGGAACTCAGGAGGACCCCTCCTTGATATTAATGGAAACGTTATTGGTATAAATACAGCTATGGTCTCGGGAGCCCAAAGCATTGGATTCGCAATTCCCGCAAATGCGATTCGCAAATCAGTTGAATCTGTAACAAATGGGGGAACGATACGAGCCGCATACTTGGGAGTACGATATATTATGTTGACAGAGGATGTTGCGAAAAAATATGCGGTATCTGTAACTGAGGGGGCATTTATAAAAGGAGATACAGAATCACTTGCAGTAGAACCAAACTCTCCTGCGGCGAAAGCGGGTTTACGTGAAGGAGATGTTATTCTCTCCATAGATGGTAAGAAAATAAACAGGGATATGTCGCTTGCGTCAATTATTGCACAAAAAAATCCGGGAGATACAATTCAAGTAGAATTACAAAGGGGGAATGCTTCATCAATGATATCGGTACAATTAGAAGAAAGAAAGGAGTAATATATTTTGTGAAATTAAAAATTACCCCACTTTTTAACGGGGTAATTTTTAAATATAGTTGATATATAAAGAAATAGGCATTTAAGATACAAATTTTCTGATGACAAAAAACTACGTATCCTAAAAGATGCCTTGACAGTATATCTTTTGTCAATATTGATAACGGATGAAAAACTCGTATACTAAGCGTAGATTATCAGTAACGCAGAACCAAACTATATGCCAAATTTTAATCGTTTTACTATAAAAGCTCAGGAAGCGCTTCAAACAGCGCAGGAAATTGCATCTGAAAAAAATAGTGGGGAGCTACGTGCTATTCATGTACTGGCGGCGCTTATCACTGATCGTCAGTCATTGGTGCAACCCATGTTGATGAAAGCGGGAATTGATTTAGACATCTTAGATACAGAAATAGAAAAGGATCTCAATAAACAACCGAAAGTTTTTTCACAGACACAGCAGGTGGGTCAATTATATTTGTCTCAAGAATTAATTTATGTTCTTGATCGTGCAGGAAAGGTAGCATTAGCGAAAAAAGATGAATTTATATCGTGTGAACATCTCTTAGCGGGCATTGTGGAGTCTACTTCTTCTGCTGCTGTTTTGTTGAGTAAATTCGGATTTACCAAGGAGGTGCTTATACGGGTATTTGATGAAGTTCGTGGATCTTCTCGTGTTACAGACGAAACACCGGAAAATAAATTTCAAACGTTAGAAAAATATTCTATTAATTTGACGCAACGAGCCCGTGAGGGAAAATTAGATCCCGTCATTGGACGCGATGAAGAGTTGAGGCGTTTGATTCAAGTACTTTCTCGTCGCACCAAGAACAATCCTGTCCTTATTGGAGAACCAGGGGTGGGAAAAACAGCTATTGTGGAAGGATTGGCACAACGTATCGTGCACAATGAAGTTCCTGAAAGCTTGAAAGGAAAAGAGATTGTTATGTTGGATTTGGGATCATTAATTGCCGGAACCAAGTTTCGGGGTGATTTTGAAGATCGTCTGAAGGCATTTATGAAAGAAATTCAAAATTCTTCTGGAAAGCTAATTCTTTTTATAGACGAAATTCATATGATTGTAGGAGCGGGTGCAGCTGATGGTGCGGTGGATGCTTCTAATTTATTAAAACCAGCTCTTGCGCGGGGAGAATTGCGTGCTATTGGAGCGACTACTATTAAAGAATATCAAAAGCATATTGAGAAGGATGCCGCTCTTGAGCGAAGATTTCAGCCCATTGTTGTTGAGGAACCAACTGTTGATGATAGTGTTTCTATTCTCCGTGGATTGAAAGAAAAATATGAGCTACACCACGGTATTCGCATTACCGATGAAGCGATCGTGTCAGCGGTGCATCTGTCGGCGCGATATCTTACCGATAGATTTCTTCCTGATAAAGCTATTGATCTTATTGATGAAGCGGCGGCCGCGCGTAAATTAGAATCAGATAGTATGCCGACCGATGTAGAAAAAATGAGACGTGAATTAATGAGTCTTGAGATTGAAAAATCAGCTCTTGTGGGAGAAAAGAACACAAAGAGTAAGTCGCGATTAAGTGTTATAGAAAAACGCATCACCCAACTTAAAAAAGAGAGTGATTCGTTATATACCGCATGGAAAACAGAAAAAGATTCTTTTGAGGGTGTAAGTATTTTACAACGTGGTATAGAAGAATTAAAACGCGAAGCCGAAAAACAGGAACGAGAAGGGAATCTTGAGCGAGTGGCTCGTATTCTCTATGGAGAAATTCCCACAAAAGAAAAAGAACTTAAGATGCTCGGGCGAAAACTTGCCAAGAAGCAAGGGGGAGAAACGCAATCATTTATTAAAGAATCAGTAGACGAAGAAGATATTGCGCATGTCGTTGCACGATGGACGGGAATCCCTGTTTCAAAAATGTTAGAATCTGAATCAGATAAATTATTACAGATTGAAGAAATATTAAAACAACGGGTAGTAGGACAAGATACCGCCGTTCAAGAAGTGGCACGGGCTCTCCGTCGTGCACGCGCAGGACTTTCTGATGAAAATAAACCACTTGGTTCGTTTATGTTTTTGGGTCCCACGGGAGTTGGAAAAACAGAACTTGCACGAGCACTTTCTGATTTTATGTTTAATGATGAAAAAGCAATGGTGCGTGTGGATATGTCTGAATTTATGGAAAAACATGCGGTTTCAAAACTTATTGGTTCCCCCCCTGGATATATAGGACATGAAGAAGGAGGATATCTTACCGAAACCATTCGTCATCGTCCGTATAGTTTAATTTTGTTTGATGAAATTGAGAAAGCGCACCCGGAAGTGTTTAATATTCTATTACAGGTTTTGGATAATGGGCGATTAACTGACTCAAAGGGAAAAACAACAAATTTCAAAAACACCATTATTATTCTTACCTCAAATATGGGAAGTGAATTCTTTATGAATCAATCAACACCAATTGGATTTGAGAGTGGTCAGAGTGATGTGGAACAACGAAAGGAGCGTACTGAGGTGATTCGTGAAAAAGTGATGGATTCTTTAAAAGAAAATTTTCGACCAGAGTTTCTAAATCGATTAGATGAAATTATTATTTTTAATCCACTTTCTTTTAAAGATATTACTCGTATTGTAGAAATTCAGATGGAGGCTATGGTGTTAGGAAAAATGGCAGCAAAAGGATTTCGTGTAGAGGTAGATAGTGGTGTGAAAAAGTTTATTGCACAAGAAGGATACGACCCACTCTTTGGTGCCCGACCCATCAAACGCGTGATTCAAAAGCAAATTCTTGATAAACTAGCAGATAAGCTTATTAAGCGAGAAATAAATGATCGCAAAAAAGTTAAAATTTCTTTTAAAGCCCCCCATACTATCACTGTTTCTTAGTGGTGTTGGCTTTGTAGCGCTTGAGCTTGCCTCCCGCCTGAGTGTCTGGGGTGCGGTGGCGTGGTTTTTATACGCGATATATATATACGTTACGCAGGTGCGGGGCAGGGGTGAGATGGGTATTTCATTTACGCTCTTCTCGATTATTTCTTTATGGGTTCTACGAAGTATAGAGGCAGGTACTTTTTTGTATCTTTCTGCAGTATGTATTGCGATTCTGTTTGCATTATTTTTAGGTGCAATTGGATATAGATTCTCTCGCCACAATACAGCGCTACAATTATTCTATTATATGGCTATTGGTATGAATGTTGCGTGGTGGGCTTCCGGGGTATTTGCGGGACGCACAATTTTTTCTACGATACTTGTATGGGGTGGTATCTATCTGTTTGTGCGCGATCGAAATCGATTTCTTACACAAAAATGGGACAGAGAAGATATATTAATGTATCTATTATTTGCATTTTTATCAGTTCAATATATATGGGGAATTACACTTCTTTCTATAGGACCGCTTGATGTTGCTGCTTTATTTCTTATATTTTTTGTTATAGGAGATGATTGTATTTCTATTGGGCGCATACAAACTCTCACCAGAGAATATATATATAAAAACGTGGGACTGTATATAGGGTGTAGTATCGCGGTACTCGCGCTTTCTTCTTGGTTTTAATTTAGATCAGAATAAATTTCTTTTATGATTAAAATTATCAGTTTTTCATCAAAAGTCACCAAGCAAATTGGTTTGTCTGTTGCACAACAAATTGCGCACCGTGAATCGTTAGTCACAGCCCCAACCTTTATTTTATTAGAGGGTGACTTAGGGGCAGGGAAAACAACGTTTACGGTGGGTTTTTTAGAATATTTTGGCGTAAAACCAAAAGCCGCAAGTCCAACATTCACCATAATGAAACACCATAGATCAAAGGAAAAATATAATACAAAGCAAATTTTAGACATATATCATATGGATGCGTATCGCCTACGATCAAAAAAAGACCTAGATATGCTTGGATTTAATGATATAAAAAAAAGACCACATACAGTGGTATTGATTGAATGGCCGGGGAATATTAAGGGAGTGAAATTTCAGAATGCAATCAGGATAAAATTTGAATACGGAGAAAATGAGACTGAGCGGGGCATAGAAATAAAATAAAAAAATCAGGTAGTGATTCCAAAAGACAAATATTGGAACTACTACCTGAAAAAGGGTGAACAATAATCACGCCATACCCACTAAAAGACTTAATACCATAAGTCCAAATATACCAATGCACAGAGATCTGATTCCTAATTCTCTTCGCTTCTTCCTTACTAGATCTAATATTCTCGAAGATGGTTCGAGTCCTAAATTAAATCCAAGAATATGTGTGTAAACCGATGTTATGTATTTTTTTACAACTTCATCGGTGTTACCTTTTTTCGACAACAAGAGAATTCCATAAATTATCATCATAAAGAAGATAACTACGTTACTTGTTATTACATATATCACAATTCCTCCTAATTATTTTTTTCCAGTTTTTTAATTTTTTCACAAATATCTTTGTAACAAAATAATATAAGGGCTAATAGTCCAAAAAATGCCAACACTATCGCAAAATACAAAGCCGTTGCTAAATCAGATGGACTTGGGACGCGGTCTTGGGGTGCATATTTTAATCCAATAGCGATAAGTATGGTCCCGCAAGAAATCATGATATAAAATAATAGGGCTACAGTTTTCATTTTTTCTCCAATGTATGATTGATTTGTTTACTTAATTAACAAGAATGACTTACGAGTTAAGTATACAAATCAATTTTTGTTGTGTACTACCAATTTTGAAATCGCGAACAAAAGTTCGTAATCTCAAAAAAGGTGTGGTGCTGAGATTAAATATTCAAACACCACGAAACCGCTATAATTTTGAGAAAAATCCGCCAGATTCGAAGAATCCAGAACTTTTTAGTAATGTTTGTTCTTCTTCTAGAAATAATTCGTTTGCGGGAATATATTTCTCTCCCCATGTAGGATTATCAATGATATCTACAGTAACCTCAATGGGATAACGAAATTTTTCTTGATTGTCACTATAGTATTCAAGAAGTTTTTGTATTGTGCTAAAAACCCCGACAGGTGAATTATTACTGGAAAGAGATAAAACCCTCTGATTTTCCATATCTACCTCTGTTGTGATTGATTCATTTAATTAATGTGCTACCAATTTTGAAATCACAAACATGTTATGATCTCAAAAAGGGTATGATTGCTGGATTCCGTAGATTCCAGCAATCATGGGAGAAAATTAAAAGCTATATGGCTGAAGCATTCCATCAGTGATGATCCATGCTTCATGGTGAGTCTGCATTGTGCCGCCGTAGAAGAACCTCTCGACAGCAACAGTTTTGTTGTTCACTGTTCCAATTGCAAGTATTGAAAACTGATGACTGGTGTATACATTACTGAAGAAACCGCTGCCCAGAGGAATTTTGAGGGCGTTTCTATAATCTTTGGTGTTGTATACCTTTCCCTTCTCTTTTCCGTTGACAAGTATCGTTATTTTTCCACCGTCCAATTTTGTTGTTGTGTTAATGACGGTGAGTGTGTTGTCGTAAGCTCCTAGGTCAAGAGCTGCGGTAAAACACCCCGTCATGGTTATAGAAACAGTGAATAGAACGATTGCAAATAAAGCAATTTTTCTCGTTTTCATTTTTATTTTCTCCAAGTTATTTTCAAAAATTTTCTGTTTATATTATACTCCTTATTTGTGTAGTTGTCAAACGTGATATTTGGTACTATTTTAAGTCTATAGATACCCAGATATCCCTTTATCCTTTGCATTTTATCCTCTATACTATATCTATATGGCTGACGATAAGTTACAATTACAATTAGCTCAAATGAAGCGAGAGGCAGAGGAGCGTGATGCACAACGTCGTGCGCAAACGCTTGGCTCTCCCTATCTTGAACCAGAGCGCATCTCTCTGAATCTTGAAGCATTGGCGTTGTTAGATGAACAAACGGCGCGTGAAGGACATTGCGCGGTGATTGCGGCTCGTGAGAAAAAGATTGCGATTGTTGCGTATGATACCAAATATTCGAAAACAAAAGAAACTCTTAAGAAGCTAGAAGAAAGGGGATTTCTTATTACTGTATATGTTGTTTCTCTCTCTTCATTAGCACATACCTTAGATCAATATAGATTTGTGTCAACGGCGCACGAAGTTATCTCGGGATCAGTGAACGTTTCAGAAAATGAAGGTGATACTTCGATTACCGTGGATAAATTGAATTCTATTATAAAAACTAGAGAAGCAATTACGGCCCATCTCGGTCTAGGAAAACTTTCAGGAGTTATGGATGTTATTTTAATGGGGGCGGTCGCAAATCGTGCCTCTGATATTCACATTGAACCAAAAGAAAATACAGCGCGTATTCGATATCGTGTAGATGGATTATTGCAAGATGTGACTGAAGATTTATCTCGAGATGTGTATCGTTCAGTTATTTCTCGTATTAAATTACTCTCTAATTTAAAGCTTAATATTCGTGATGAGGCACAAGATGGTCGCTTTACCATAACGCTCAAAGATAAACCAAATATTGAAGTGCGTGTGGCGGTGGCACCGTCAGAATTTGGTGAGGTAGCAGTGATGCGTATTTTAGATGCGGGGGCTATATCGCTTGATTTAAAAGATTTAGGGTTACGCGAAGATGATTTAGTTATTATTGAGGAACAATTGGCGCGTCCGAATGGCATGGCATTAAATACCGGTCCTACAGGATCTGGAAAAACAACTACTCTCTATGCATTTTTACGTCATCGTTTAAGTTCAGAGGTAAAGATTATTACTATTGAAGACCCTATTGAATATCACTTGTCTGGTATTGAACAAACACAGGTGAGTGATAAGGGGGAATATACGTTTGCTTCAGGATTGCGTTCACTGATGCGTCAAGATCCTGATATTATTCTGGTGGGAGAAATTCGAGATAAGGAGACTGCAGAAATTGCAGTACAGGCGGCATTAACGGGACACCTCGTATTCTCTACGGTACACGCAAATGAGGCAACAGGAGGTATTCCTCGTCTGTTGGACTTGGGAGTGAAGGCAAACAGCTTGGCGCCCGCGTTAAATCTGCTTATTGCACAACGATTAGTTCGCCGGTTATGTGAGAAATGTAAAAAGAAAATAGAGCCAACCACTGAAATACAAGAACAAGTAAAGAATTTTATTACTCATCTTCCCGAGAGAGTGAATAAAAAAGCATATGAGAGTTTCTCTTTGTATGAGCCCGTGGGATGTGAATATTGTAATAATTCTGGATATCGTGGTCGGGTGGGAATATATGAATTACTGGTAATCGACGGTGAATTACAAGAACTCATTGGAAAAGAAGCGGGACAGAGAGAGATAGATCAAAAAGTGAAAGATAAAGGATTTATTTCTATGCAAGACGATGGCATCTTAAAAGTTATACAGGGGATAACGACGTTTGTGGAGGTAGAAGACACGACAGGGAAAATAGTATGGAGATAAGTGGAAATGTATGAAGCAGGAATTCTTAAAAGAAAATATAACTAAGAAAGTGAAAGAGCCAACCGAAGAACAGCGTGAGGTTGAAGTACTCAAAGCTTTTAAGGAGCAAATTGCGGATGAGTTACAAGAAGAACTCCACATGATTACTGAGGGGAAAGGGATTTTGCGTGGAAGGGGAACGATAAATCGAGATACACTCTATGACCCCAAGCACGACTCTTTTTTTGTGGATTGTAACGGAAAATTAGGCACTGCAACGCTAGGAGATATGATCGCCGATATATCACTGGGATGTGAATATACGGTTTCACTTGATACGACACCCGCACCGATCGCAAAACAATATGTACTTGCACGCGCAAAGACAAGAATGAATCAGTTATATAATAGACAGATCGCGCTCCAAGAAAAAGAAATAAGTGAGAAAAAAGGAAAGCTCACGCGTGCGGGATATTTTGAAGAGGCGCTAAAAGATTTAGATGCACGTGAACAAGGAACTGAAATACACGCAGGGAAACAATTTGAACAAGACGCTATTCATTTATTAAAACAAGTTCAGTTTGATATTCCTGAATTGGGCATTGAGGTGGAAGAGGTGAATGTGGTGCAAGATATGGATGAGAAAATAGATTTCATTGTGAAGGCGCATGAGCATCATCGGGGGGTGCAAGTAGAAGAAGATAATAAAACACTTGGGGATGAAACGGTATTTGGTATACAATTCACACTCAAATGGAAGGAAGAAGATTTAAAGATAAAACAAAACAAAATAGATAAAGCGCTCAAAAAAGGGATTCATACACAAGTTGATGATGTGCTGCTTATTACGGTGCCAACCGCATGTTCCGATATAAAAAAAGCTCACGAACAGTGGCACCGGGAAGGATGCCCCCCAGGAGGGCCGGTGAAGTTGTATTCAGAGCAGGTGCGTATGGAAATATTAGAAAAAATTGTAGATAGAGTAGGAGAACGGAATGTGATAAAGACTCATCGTGAAAGATTGGAAAAATATTTTGTAGAGAAAAAATAGAAATAAAAAATCCCGGCCAGACCGGGATTTTAAAAGAACAAAACTTATTTTCATCGGAATCCGCGCATGCGTTCTTGTGCTAACCAAAGCATATAATATCCTAAGGCGTGGCATAGAACGTACGTAGAAGCGAGGATGTTTACTATTGTAGTGGAGAGATAGTACCCTCTCAAAGAGTTGGTAAAACCAAGTAAACTTCCGCCAAAAATAAAAAATATTGTTGTTAGAGTAAATATTTTATCAAGCAGTGAATTCTTGTCAGTAACAAAGATAAAATAATTTATTCCGCTGAGCAAGAGAGATAGAATGAATCCACCGATAATAAGTATCATCCCCGCCACGAACCCAGCTATGTATGCTAGAAATAACACAACAGCGAGACTGAGAATTATTCCAAGAATAGAAATAATTGTGTCCGGCAATGCTTCGATAAAGTTGGATATTAGTAGCGGAATATCAAGCCGCTTTATTTTTTGAGTTAGTGTGTTCACGTTCTCCTCCGAGATAAATTTTATTTTAAAATATTCTTAACCAATTTTTGCACAAGGAATAAAGACGAGTATGCAAAAAATTTAAAAAATCGTACAAACATCTTCTGTGGATCCGAAATATCTTTTCCGGTACCCTTAAAAGACGCTTTCATTTTTGCTTTTGCATCCATCTTCTCCTCCGAGAAAATTTTTTTAAAAAAGTTAATTATCTAATTCCGTGGACAACTGTGTGGATGAAGCCCTTGCCAACTGGAAGGACAATAATGAATATTCAGAGGATGGCTTCAGCCGGAACCGAAACGTCCTAAGCGTAGAAAAGTCATAAAAGATTGTCCACAGAATTAGATAATTAACAGATGTGACGATCTGCTAATATACTAACATATTAAGTTATAAAAGTCAATAACCCCCAAAGCAGTAATAAAAATGGCCGTTTTTGGCATTTTTAGCAAGTGCCTATCCACAAAAACATTCTTTGAGAAAAGAGTTTTTTTGTGCTACAGTGTCCTATAATACCTAATGTATTTTTTATGTCAAGTGGAAAACTTCCTCAAATAAAACCAGAAATAGATGTGTTTCGAGAAGATATTTCTTTAGATCAGTTGGTGCGTCCAACTACATTTAAAGATTATGTGGGGCAAGATAAAATAAAAAGTAATTTACAGACTATTATTCATGCAGCTCAAAAACGGCATGAAGTAATTGATCATATTCTATTATATGGACAGGCGGGATTGGGGAAAACAACACTCGCTATGTTAATTGCAAAAGAGTTGGGATCTCACCTGCGTATCACCGCAGGACCATCTATTGAAAAAGCCGCTGACCTTGCGACTATTCTCTCGGGGTTAGAAGAGGGGGATGTCTTATTTATAGATGAAATTCATCGATTAAATCGCATGATTGAAGAAATGTTATATCCTGCTATGGAGTCTCGCGTGTTACACTTAGTAATTGGAAAAGGACCTGCGGCTCGTATGATCTCTATTGATTTACCACCATTCACGCTGATTGCGGCTACGACACGGGTAAATTTATTATCAGGACCACTTCGTTCACGATTTGGTGCCACGTTTCGCATTGATTATTATTCACAAGAAGATATTGGACATATTATTGAACGATCGGCAAAGCTCATGAAATTACAAATAGATCCAGAGGCGGTAGTGGTGATTGCTCGCGCCTCGCGATTTACTCCGCGTACGGCAAATAGACTACTCCGTCGAGTGCGGGATGTGATGCAGATTGAAGATAAGGAAAAAATTGATGTAGCGGTTGCACAAACAGCACTTGATATGTTTGAAATTGATGAGTTGGGATTAGAAGACCACGATCGTAGATTATTACGGGTTTTGGTAGAGAAATTTAATGGAGGTCCGGTGGGGCTCTCTACACTTGCCGCGGCGATTGGTGAAGATAAGGGGACTATTGAGGATGTGTATGAACCATATTTATTAAAGAATGGTCTTATTGCGCGCACGGCGTCTGGGCGTGTGGCAACACCAGCAACATATCGGCACCTCAATATTAAAAAAGAAGAACTTTTCAGTTAGAATGATGGAGGAAGAGGTGGTTAGGAGTTAGTGGAATAAAAAATCCCCACCCTTCTTTTATGTTCAATAATAGAAGAATGGGGGAAGAGGTAATAAAAATAAACATGTTATTACTCACTATTTTAACTTCCATTTTGTATTACCTCCACTACCGCCACCAAGATAATTCACATATTTGTACAATGCCCCCAAACTTTGAGAGACACCATTTACAGAGAGATTCATTTTTTCTGCAATCTCTTTGGTAGTTGCTTCTCCACCAAGTGTTTCCAATACTGCGATAATACTCTTCTGGCGTTTACTAAGAGCCATTATTCCTCCTACGGGTAGTTCTTGATGTAGCGTAGTTGCTCGGCGCATACTTGTCAATAACAAAAAATCACCAAGAATATTGGTGATTTTTTGTTCCATATCTTTTGAATACCTATGTTTAGGAGTATACTCATAAGAAGTAATTCTAGAGTGTTATGTATACAAAATTTTTTATTATCGCGGTTATTGGTGCGGCAATAATTGGAGGGGGGCTTGCTTTCATTATTGGTTCAGATCCGAGTCCACAAACACTTTTGTCTGATGCATTACAAAATATATCAACCGCAAAGGTTATTGAAGCAACGGCAGGACTTGAGGCTGCGTGGTCTGGGTCAAAAAGTAGTTTATTTTCGCAAAAAGGTAGAACATCGAGTACTTCTCAGGAAAAACAAATTGTTTCAGGAAACCTCTCTGCATCTATAACACAACTCTTAAGTTTTGAGAGTGAACAGCAGAAACAAATTAAAACAAATGTGTCCATACACTATACTTCAAGCGACATGGAAAAGCCTATTCAGGTGCAGGTAGAAGCAATTGGAACAATTGAGAAGTTCTACGTACGTGAACAGGGGGTACAAGACGCACTCGTAAACTTGGGACTTCCTATTCCGCTGACGGGTATTGAAAACACTTGGATAGAAATAGCCCCCACCGCTGTTGCAGAAAACCCTTTATTAAAAGACGCAAGCACCACGATCACCGTGGAAGTGGAACAGAAATTTGATCTTCTCAATAAGAGGAATGCTATTCTTAATATTCTAAAGAAATATCAGATAGTAAAACAGATGGACGTAGTTGGTACGGAAATGGTGGGAACACATAACACCTATCATATTAAGACTGTTCTTGATGAGAATGAGGCGAGGCGTGCATTTCGAGAGATTAGACAACAGTTTTCCGAAAAAGCATCTTCCACAGAGATGCAACAAGATAATAAAACGCATATAAAATCACTCGATGTGTGGATCGACGTTGCTTCGCACGAATTTCGTGCAATAACTATTTTGTTTAATCCAAACACTCTTGTGAATGAGGTTGATAAAGAAAAAACAAAAGATCTTACCGTCCAGAATTTCGACATAAAAATACGCGACATGAAATACAATGAGCCGTTCACCTTTACTCCTCCAAGCTCAGCAAGAAAACTTGAAGATGTATTTGGTGAAATTATGCAGGGATTATTTGGAGGAATCATGAATGAAAAGAAACCATAGGTAATTTTAGCAGTGGTTATAAGAAATAAGACATAATGTATATTTCTGAATTATTACCAAATCCTGCGGGGAAAGGCGCAGGATTTGGTAAGACTGACTATTTTATTTCTATTCTCCCTTACATTTCTCACACATATCTTTAAATTGTGGAGGAACATATGAACACGAGGGGACAGAAGCAAAATTTACGCAGGCTGATTTCTCATCCATACCTGCGGGTGCTCCTGCTCCAGAAGGAATTCCTTGTGGAGGAGTCATACTCGGAGGAATTTTCCCTTCAGCTCCAGAGGGAATGGGCATTTGTTTGATACATTCTTGAATATAGGGTTGTATCGCCGCCTCACTCCGTAAGCTTGGATCTGTTTTTGCCCGTTCTTTTATTTGTTCTATTTTACCCTTAATGCATCCCCGAACGGCTTCGGGAACTTGTTCTAATTTTGATTCTATTTCTTTCTCAATCGCCTGCATCCCTTGTTCTGCGCATCCTTCAAAAACATCTTTCAAATTTGAGTCTTCTTGAGAAAGTTCTCCTTGTTCAAGTTTTTGGAATTTTGCATCTCCCACTTTTTGTCTTACACATGCTTTCATTTCGGGAGTGAGAGAGGTAAGTCCTTCTTTCATTTTTTTAACGCCTTCTTCTTGTAGTTTTGCAAAACATAATTTCATAATACCGCCTGTTTTCGAAGAGGTGAGTTCTCCTTGCTGTATTTTGGTGAAATCATCCGCTGATAATTTTTCTTTTAAGCACGTCATAATTTCTGGTGTTGCGTGTGCAAGAGCTTCTTTAGTTTTTTCTTTTATATCTCCTAGAGAATTTTCGATGCAGGATTTAATCTCTTGCCCCATTTGTTTACCAGGAGTCAGTGTGCCCGCTTTCATTTGAGCTACCGTGTCTACTCCCAATTTTTCTTCTAGACAAGTGAGGGCCGCTTCGGGAATTTGGTCAGCATTTGTGCGGAGTTGTGCTATTCCCTCTCTCATATCCTTTAAATCTTTTTCAGGAATCAAGCCATACTTTTCTGCGAATGTGAGACATTCTTCTTGATGTGCGCTGTTATTACAATAAGTGTCGCAGGCTTGTTGCGACGTACACCCACCCGGTCCCTTTCCTCCTGTTTTACGCACCATCGCTGCTTCTTCTTTTGTTATCATACCGGAAGATTCTGCAAAAGTGACACATTCTGTTACATGTGCATCGTCTTCACAATATGCTTCACATGACTTTTTATCAGTACACTTCCCCGGAGTTTTTCCTTGTGCAACCAGGGGAATCATTTTTTTAGCTTGATTTATTTCTTCCTTGCTCATCATTCCCGCGGCTTCTGCGAACGCAAGACATGAGGGGGCATTTTTTGGATTTGCACAAAACGTATCACAGCTTTGTGCACCAGTGCATCCACCAGGAAGCTGGGCTCCACTTGAAAGTGCTTTTGCAACTTGTTGTGCACGCGCCAGTTCTTTTTCAGGAATGAGTTTGTGTTCGCTTGCAAATGTCACACACTCTTGGATATGGGTAATATCATCACAGTATATGCGACATGATTTTTGATCAGTGCACGCTCCGGGTCCTTTGCCCTTGAGTACATCTTGATATTCACGAGCTTCTTGTATTTCTTGTGAAGAGAGTAGCTGGTGTTGTTGTGCATAGGTGAGACACGCATCTATATGTGCACTATCATCACAATATGTTTTACACGCTTGTTGAGTGGAACAATTTCCCAATTCCGAAATGGGATATGTAATATTTGCAGGGGCGGCGTTCGTAAACGTGAATAAGAATCCAAACACCACGAGTCCCACAATACCACTACATACATATAAATATTTTTTCATGGTTTTTTAAGATGAATTATTCAAAGGGATTTTTAGGCGCTTTTTGAAATGGATTAATATTTTCACTTGAGAGAGGATTTGTTTCCGGCATATTTTGTGCTGGATTTTGTGATACTCCCTCATAGAGCGCGTCACCCAATGTTTGAGTTGTTGATGCGACCGTTGAGGTGTCGGTGGTTGGGGCTGTTGACGGTGAGTTTAATAAGATAATCAACACAACCACAATAACCACAAACACGAGACCGATAATAACACGTGTTTTGTTCATATATATAAGTATATACCAAAACAAAAAGAGGTTCTATAATAGAAGATAATACATGTATGAGTATCTATGTTTCTGAATTATTACCAAATCCTGCAGGGAAAGATGCGGGAAATGAATGGATTGAGGTATGTAATAATGGGTCACAATCGAAATCACTTGCAGGGTGGAAATTGCAGGATGCGAGTGCAAAAAAATTTACCATAGCAAATACTTCTGTGGTGCCACAGTCCTGTGTGGTGTTTGGAAACACAGAGACAAAAATTTCTCTTAACAATGACAAGGAAATTATTTCACTATTTAATATGGATGGAGTTTCGCAGGATTCAGTTTCATATAGCGGAACAATAAAAGATGATCAATCTCTTGCGCGAGCTACGCCAACGGGGGAATTACAAATCACCACGAGTCCAACGAAAGGAGAAATACAAAATATAATAACCGCGCCAGAGGCGCAGATGACTCAAGACACAAAAACAGAGATTGAAAATAAGATAATCGCCACAACATCACAAAATGGATTATGGGATGTGGAGAATGGAGTACAGACGCAAATACTCACCTCGGGAATAAATATGTGGCAGGTGATTTTAATCGGTGTATGTGTTGCGGGAATACTTACGGCTTTATTTATGAAGGTGGTAATAGAACTAAGAAAAGAACAATCTTACGATTCCCGGAATCGTAAACATTGAGAAATTAAATAGTAATTGGAAATTGAAAAACACCACTGAGAAATTCAAAAAAATTTTGGTTTTTGCTTATCCCCACGTTATCCCCGTATACACCATTAGACCGCTTGACAACACTTTTAATTTTATATACACTCCTTTACATGATAGTAACGCAAAGAAACGCAACGGACTAACTTCTCGTGGCCTTTGTCGCGCTGGGGAGTCCGCTTTGAGCGGATTTTTTCTGCTCAATATTCTGAAAATCGCGTACTTCACAAACATATAACTTTTGACTGCAGGACAGGAAAAAGTTGATATCATACCATTATCACCTTAAAACATTTAAAAGGAATGTTTTAAGGAAATAACATCAACAATAAAGGTACATCGTTTTCAAAACTTTTTTGAAAAGCGACGTATTTTCACAAAGCAATGTTGTAGAGATACAACCCTGTATGTAGCGTACAGGTAAAAAATGAGCGCTACACAAGGGCGTATGGTGGATGCCTTGACACAAAATGGCGATGAAGGACGTAACGTAACTGCGAAAAGCTTCGGGGAGGTGTGTAGTGACCTTTGATCCGGAGGTGTCCGAATGGGGAAACCTGGTTCCGTAAACCGGAATCGCTTCATCACATAAGATGATGAAGAGCGAACCCGCTGAAGTGAAACATCTCAATAAGCGGAGGAAAAGAGAACAACGTAATTCCCTTACTAGCGGCGAGCGAACAGGGAAGAGCCCAAACTTGAAAATTTTCGCAAGAAAATTTTTGAGGGTTGTAAGATATATACGCTTTTTTGTTTTTCGCATAGTGCTCTCTGAGTATTATGTGATGAACGAAGAGTGGAAAAGTTACAAATTATTTTGCTAGCAGAATTGACTGGAACGTCAAACCATAGTGGGCGATCGTCCCGTATGCGAAAGCAAAATAACTTTTTAGTATGTAATCTTGAGTACTTCGAGGAAAGATAACCTCGGAGGAATCATCCCGTACTATCGGGAAAGGCTAAATACATTTTGTGATCGATAGTGAACAAGTACCGTGAGGGAAAGGTGAAAAGCAGGCCGGCGAGGCCGATGAAATAGAACCTGAAACCATATGTCTACAAGGAACGGAAGCCCGTTACACATACTTCGGTATGAGGGGGCGACCGTGTGCCTATTGAAGAATGAGCCAACGAGTTTATGTGCATCGCTTGTCTAAGTGCTACGGCGCGGAGGCAAAGCGAAAGCAAGTCTTAAAAGGGCGTCTGTTCTTCTGAACAGGGGCGGTGTGCATAAGACCCGAAGCCAGGTGAGCTTACCATGAGCAGGATGAACTCTCGAGAAATCGAGAAGGAGGTCCGAACCAGTTGATTGTGCAAAATCTTTGGATGACTTGTGGTAAGGAGTGAAAAGCTAATCGAACCTGGTAATAGCTGGTTCTCTCCGAAATAGTTTTAGGACTAGCGTCTAGGAACAAACGTAGAGGGGTAGAGCAACTGGTAGAGAAGTAAAGGGAGAAATCTCGCCTTCTCTGTCAAACTCCGAATACTCTACGTATTCGCCTAGGCAGTCAGACTACGGGGGCTAAGCTCCGTGGTCGCGAGGGGAAGAGCCCAGATCATCATCTAAGGTCCCAAAATCTATGCTCAGTGTGAAAGGTTGTGATTTGCCGGAGACAGGTAGGAGGTTGGCTTAGAGGTAGCCATCCTTTAAAGAGTGTGTAACAACCCACTACTAGATGGCAGATTGCGCCGAAAATTTACCGGGGCTTAAGCATAGTACCGAAGATATGAATTTTCTTGATTTATCAAGGAAGTGGTAGGAGAGCATTCCAAGTGCGCTGAAGCAGGATTCGTGAGAACCTGTGGAGCGCTTGGAAGAGAGAATGTTGGTATGAGTAACCGCAAAGTAGATGAGAATTCTACTCCCCGAAAATCCAAGGTTTCCTCCGCAATGGAAGTCAGCGGAGGGTGAGGCGGCCCTAAGGCAATGGCGAAAGCCGCAGCTGATGGACAGCAGGTTAATATTCCTGCCCGCCCGTATAATTCGATGGAGGGACGAGATGTAGTATGCAGAGTGTCTTAATGGTTTGGCATCTGTAATTGAGGGTTTCTGATTGGCAAATCCGTCAGAATGTCTTTAATGACGAATCCAAGAAAAGCAGTGATGTTTACGAAAGTAGATAAAGTTTGCAAAGCACGTCTCTAAAAAAATCTTCTAAGGTTAATTATATGGGCCCCGTACCGTAATCCGACACAGGTGGGTGAGGCGAGAAGCCTCAGGGGAACAAGTGAGTCATCCTCAAGGAACTCGGCAAAAAAGCGACCGTAACTTTGGGATAAGGTCTTCCCAACGCAAGTTGGGACGCAGCGAAAGTATCTCTGGCGACTGTTTACTAAAAACACAGCTTCCTGCTAACTCGTAAGAGGACGTATAGGAGGTGAAGCCTGACCGATGCGAGAAGGTTAACGGTGCGGGTCGTTTCGTAAGAATCGGCTCAGTGCCCGAAGCCCTCGTCAATGTCAGCGGTAACTATAACCGTTCTAAGGTAGCGCAATTCCTTTCCGGGTAAGTTCCGGAGCGCACGAATGGCTTAACGACTGGAGAACTGTCTCGAGGATGAGCTTGGTGAAAATGCGATTCCCGTGAAGACGCGGGGTACCTGCAACGGGACGAAAAGACCCCAGGAGCTTTACTGTAGCTTGATATTGGTAATAGGGTTTATCTGCGTAGCATAGTGAGGAGACTTTGAAGCTTGCCTTTCGGGGCAGGTGGAGTCGTCAGTGAAATACTCATCTTTTGAAGTTTATTATCTAACCCTATGGGCAAAAACCATAAGGGACAGTGTCTGGTGGGCAGTTTTAATGGGGCGTTATCCTCCTAAAAAGTAACGGAGGAGTTTATAAGGTCAACTTAGTCCGGATGGAAATCGGACTGAATGTGTAAAGGCATATGTTGGCTTAACGGCAAGACGTGCATGTCGCGCCGATGCGAAAGCAGAACTTAGTGACCCGACGGTAATGTGCATTGCTTTTTTAAAGTAATGTTCTCTTTATAGAAAGGCCGGAGACAACGGATAAAAGCTACCCTGGGGATAACAGGCTAGTGTGGTCCGAGAGTCCATATCGACGACCACGCTCGGCACCTCGATGTCGGCTCACCCTAGCGCGGGGCTGGAGAAGGTCCCAAGCGTTTGGCTGTTCGCCAATTAAAAGGGTACGCGAGCTGGGTTTAGACCGTTTAGATGCGAAAGTGATTTCGCATTTGAATAGTCTAAATCCCACGAGGCGAGAGTTATTCCAATTTAATTTTATTCAATTTCAATCTTTTCGTTTCATAACTAATTTATGTTAGATTAAAAATCCAACACATCACGGCGGTCTTATTAAGTAATTAATAAGGATCAAGATAGCTTATTTCGGGGAATTCCAATCCGCATACGCGGAGGAGGACACCGAGGGAACTTTGACGTAAAGTCGGAGGCCCGTAGAGACTACACGCTATCCATCCAATTCAATACATAAGGTTTATTCTGAATGTATCGAAGGATGATGATATAGTCCAATGCACATAGGAATATGTGGAAACATGCGTGAGACAGGTTGGTCTCTATCTGTTGCAGGCGTTGATGCTTGAGGGAGGTTGACCCTAGTACGAGAGGACCGGGTTGAACGAACCTCTGGTCTACCAGCTTTGCCACCAGGTGAAATGCTGGGTAGCTATGTTCGGACGGGATAAGCGCTGAAAGCATCTAAGCACGAAGCCCATCCCAAGATTAGGCATCTTAGGACCCTGGAAGACTACCAGGTTGATAGGATCTAGGTGTAAGCACAGTAATGTGTTGAGCCGAGGATTACTAATAGTCCATACAGCGTTCATTTTTTATCTGTACAACGCGCGTGATTTACGTCGCTTTTCAGAGAAGTGTTGAATGCAACGATTATTTTATTGTAAAGTTAAGTATAATGGTGTGATATAAAATGTTTAATAAAAAAAAGCATTTCATTTGCTGGTGATCTAGTAGTACGTGCCCCACCTCTTCCCATTCCGAACAGAGAAGTGAAAGCGTAGTACTCCGATGATACTCGTTCGCGGGGAAAGTAGGATTTGCCAGCATATGAAATGCTTCTTTTTTTTATTCTCTTTTATAGATATGGTACAATGGGATAGTTGAATACAACTAAATTTTCAATTTTCACGCTCCAATTTTTACGATGATATTTTAAGTCTCGATATTGAATTTTAGAATACATCTATAATATTTATTTCTATGAGATTATTAAAACAGTTTATGTATGGAGGTATATTCCTAATTATTATTGCACTTATCGTGTGGTGGTTGGTGGGATTAGTATACACACCCAATCCAACGTGTTTTGACAATTCAAAAAACCAAGGAGAAGAAGGGGTTGATTGTGGTGGTCCGTGTTTCTCATGTGCTATAAAATCTTTGACGCCAATTACGATACAGAATAAATATGTGATTCCTGTGGGAAGTGAAGTGGGAGTTGTGATAGAGCTGGTAAATAAAAATATTGGGTGGGCAGTAAAAACATTTGATTATACACTCACATTAAAAGATCAATTTGGTGCTCCGATACAAACAATTTCAGGGAGCTCATTTATCTATGGAGGGGAGTTAAAAAATATTGTCGTACCTCTTGTTTCTGTAAATAGTGAGATTGTTGCAAGTGTTGATATGACAATAGAAAATCCACTTTGGATACAGAGTGATACATTACGTAAACCATCCATTGAAATTCAAGATACGGGGACGATATATGATCAGGGAATTGTAGTGCAGGCAAAGATAAATAATAAAGATGCACAATCATTTATGAATGCACAGGTTATAGCACTTGTTTTTAATCGCGCGGGAACACTTATTGGAGCATCAAAAACACGCATTGATTCATTACCGACATTTGAATCAAAACAAGTCAGAGTGCTTTTTTCTAAAGGTTTAAGCTTATATCAACCTATTATTTCGCCAAATATAACTTTTTCTCATACTATAAATCCTGGAGATACTGGAGGAGATGTGCAAAATTTACAAAATATACTCAGCGAACAAGGAATGTATACAGGAACTGTTACGGGATTCTTTGATGAAGATACACAAACAGCACTGAAGACTTTTCAGGAAAAAAATAGGTTAGAGACAACAGGAATATTTAATGAGGAAACTCGTGTTTTTATAAACAGTCTTCTTGTTTCAGAAACACCACAACAAAATACACAGACAAAAGATACCAGCGTAGACGCGAGTAGAACAAAAGTATTTGTCGAGGCGAGTCGGTAGGTAGTGATAATTTCTAATAAAATGAGAGTTTCAGTTTTGGTAATAGCTCACAATGAAGAAAAACACATACGGAAATGTTTGGTCTCATTACAAAATCAAACAAGAACTCCAGATGAAATTATAGTTATTGCTCATAATTGTACAGATGATACGGTGAGAATAGTAAATGAATTTTCGCGAATACGAGTTGTGGTGTATGATACAAAAGAAGAAGGTCCCATCTACGCACGTATAGCGGGGTTTAAAGAAGTGGCGGGTGATATAATTGCCTGTATAGATGGGGATTCGCATGCTTCACAGCAATGGTTGGAAAAAATTACAAAACCATTTAAAGATAGCTCAATTGTTGGAGTAGGGGGCGTGATTTGGTTTAATGGATTCATTGCAAATCTTGCGACCATTGGATTTTTCTTTTTAGATCCTCTATTTCGTCCCACATACCATTTTTATTTTTGGGGTGCTAATTTTGCTGTGCGTAAATCAGTATATGATGCGGTAGGTGGATTAGAACCACTTATTATGTTAAAAGAAAAATTAGGATTACACCTAATGCCCGATGATGCGTATCTCTCTTTGGCGCTTATGAAACAGGGAAGAGTACTATATACATGCGGCGCCCCAGTGTATTCTGACGACAATTTCTTTAATGCGGAAAGTTTTATTAAAAACAAAGGGGATAAGCAAAATGATGATAGATTAGCTCTTTTTAGGCATTTTGGATTGATAAAGTAGAGAAAAACAGCGTATAAAGCGCTGTTTTTTGACACATTGACAAATTAGATAAATGTGTGCTATAATATACCCAGAGATACGAAAAGCGTATCATTTAAAAAACGTCCTGCCGAAAAACGGATAAGGACAAAATAGGAGGTAGTTATGTTATTAGAATTAAATTTTTTGGGATTCTCTTTAATGATGGTTGTTGTATTTTTTGGAGCAGCTATTGTTTGTATGGGGATTGTTATGTTCATCCTTAAAATAAGAGACAAAAGAGAGCTTAAAAAGAAGACAGAATTATTCAGGAATAGTTTCGGGATTGAGCCAACGCGCTCTTCCGAGAGAACTCCGGGTGAACAATCCGTGATAGATGTAAAATTGAAAAATCTTGCTGAAGCTTTCAATGAAACTGTTATAAAAAAGAATGAAGCATCTCACATCATCCGAATGCTTAGAGAAGGCGGAAATGATGATTCTTCTATTTTAAATGAGTTGTCCGCAAGAGGATTTACGTTCTCGAAAATATTCACAATTAGTGACGTAATGCATAATTTAGATTATGCGATGTCTGTGCGTAAAAATTCTTTTTGGTATACGTATGAATTAGCGAAATTTTTTGGCTATCAGATGAGAAACAGCTATAAAGAGTATCTAGTAACAAAATAATTGTCGGTTCGGTTTTAAAGGGACTCATTGTGAGTCCCTGTTTTTATACAAAAATATTATTTAACTTAGCGCTGTGATCGTTTGCGATCCAATTCCGTTAAATACATTTTTCGGATACGGATATTTTTAGGAGTAATTTCTACCAATTCATCATCACCAATATAGTCCAACGCATCCTCAAGTGAAAGGGTGCGAGGTACATCAAGTGTTTCTTGTACTCCTTGGTTTTTAGAACGCATATTGCTCAACTCTTTTGTTTTACATACATTCACGGGTATATCTCCTGCTTTTGCATTTTGTCCCACTACCATGCCTTGATATACCGGCACTGCGGCACCAATAAATAATTGTCCTCGTCCTTGCGCCGTCATGAGTCCATAGCTATTTGAATCTCCTGTTTCCGAAGCAATAATTGATCCGTGAGTGTCAGGAGGAAGCTCTCCTTTGTATGCTTCATAGCCTAAAAAGAGAGAATTCATAATACCTTGTCCGCGGGTTGCAGTCATGAATATATTGCGTACTCCAATAAGGCCACGCGTCGGTACAATAAAATCGAAGAAAGCGATACCACGATCTACGCGCATATCTTTCATAATTCCAAGGCGCTTTCCCATAAGCTCAATCACGGTACCTGAATATTGTTCAGGAACTTCAAATGAAACAAGCTCGATAGGCTCTTCTTTCTTTCCTTCGGTCTCTTTGAAAATAACCTGTGGTTTTGCAACCTCTAGTTCATATCCTTCACGACGCATTTTTTCAATTAAAATGGATAAATGTAATTCTCCCCGTCCCGAAACCACAAATTTATCAGGGGAATCACTTTCTTGTACGCTGAGAGCGACATCGGTATCTAATTCTTTTAATAAGCGCTCTCGTAAATTGCGTGAAGTAGTATATTCTCCATCTTGTCCCATAAAGGGTGAGGTGTTAACGCCAAAAACCATCTTGATAGTTGGCTCATCAATATGAATCAGAGGGAGGGCAAGGGGTTTTTCTAAATCAGTGATTGTTTCTCCAATAGAAATGTCGGGGATACCGGCGATGGCTACCACTTCTCCGGCGGTTGCTTCATCAACGTCAATACGCTTCAGTCCATCGAACAACATAACTGAGCTGATCGTTGCGGTGTGTTGAACTCCTGCGCGATCTATATGTGCGACCCGAGATCCCTTCTTCAGCGTTCCAGCATATAAGCGTCCAATAGCAATTTTTCCTTTGTAGTTATCATAAAATAAATTAACCGTAAGCATCTGCAGGGGAGTCTCATCGTGAATACTGGGGCCAGGAATATATTTGAGAATAGTGTGGAATAAGGGCTCTACATCTTTCATTTCAGCAAGATCGGGTTCATGCCCTGCTTTTCCTAATGATCCCGCGGCGTAGATGACAGGAAAGTTTGCTTGTTCTTCACTTGCACCAAGCTCAACGAATAGATCAAATGTTTTATCGAGTGCCCACAAAGGTCGTGCATCGGGTTTATCTATTTTATTTACTACCACAATAATTTTGTGTCCTGCTTGAATTGCTTTGCGGAGTACGAATTTTGTTTGAGGCATGGGTCCTTCTTTTGCATCAACGAGAAGGAGAATACCGTCCACCATACGCATAATACGTTCGACTTCTCCACCAAAATCAGCGTGTCCAGGGGTGTCTACGATATTAACTTTAATTCCGTGGTAGTGAATAGAAGCATTTTTTGAGAAGATGGTAATACCACGCTCACGTTCAAGCTCGTTTGAATCCATGATGAGGTCTTTTACATCATCAGTTTTGAGTTTAAAGTTTTCGGATTGCTTTAATAATGCGTCTACGAGCGTGGTTTTTCCGTGGTCTACGTGAGCAATAATGGCAATATTGCGGAGGTCTGAGCGAATGAACATAAATAATTAGTAAATTAGTATCTAGTTAACGAGTAATGAGTAAGTTTTTAAATAAAAACTCCTCGTTGAGAAGTTCTTATAGAATAGGCGATTAAGAGGTATTAGTCAAGCACCAAATCAAAAGATTGGCTCAAAAGCTTAGGATTTCTATGTTTGACACATTTAGACTAGTATGATATAATAAACATAGAAAATTGAGAAACGTTTGGTGGTGAATAAGAGTTGGTTATATAAGTGGCTCTTATTCACTATCAAATTAAAATGGAGTACAAATACGATGAAGAATCTAAATCTTTATTTTGTGGTTATAGCGCTCATATTCTCCTCATTATTTATTGGTTGCGGTTGTGGAAGCAATAAAAAAGAAGCAACTCCAGTTGCTATAAAAAGAAATATTATCCCGTATTCAGTCATATACGAAGGAATTGTTGGAAAATCACTTGATGGATACGGAAACAATATGGTAATCCTACGTGATTGTAAGTACACTGAATTTGGTGATAAAAACTATCCATCAACAATCGACATCACGTGTCCAGGTGTGTATATTAATGAGTTAAATTCTGGAGATAAAATTTATTTTATGAAGACACGGGTGACTAGTTGGATGGTTAGATCGACAAACCCAGTTGAGACTTCTTCTGTTGGAGTTTTTTTGTCAACATCAAAACCTAGTGTTGATACTACAAAAACAAAATTAATTTTATATGTAGAATAGTTTTTTAGTAAATTTTAAACATCTTATTTTCGTCGTCCGGAAGCGAGATGTTTACCATCCGCCCATTCCTCTACGAGGTGTAGAGAAATGGGCGGTTTTTATTTTTTTGCAGTATTTACAATCTTACGATTCCCGGAATCGTAAGAACACGTTTTTATGTAGTTGTATATATTATGTATATAGATATATGGAGGAACTTATCCACTTTTTTATATTTGCTTCTCAAATAAGAGTAGGGTATACTAAAAGTGTTCTTCATAGAAATTTATGTTGTTTCAAAAATCCTCTTTGGGATAATGAAAACAATAAATAACTTGTTTTTCATTTTTTGAATTCATATATATTTCTCGTCGGACATTCAGATCTTTGACATATATCGGTTGATGTTCAAACTACATTAAAAAGTTTTCTGGTTTCATCCAGGTTAATATCACGTACCATGTTCCACGTACAGGTAATATGTTCCACGCGTAGTGTGTAGTAAGTACATCATTTTCGTAGAGGCTCTGCTTTAACTGCATTAGGAGCCTCTATTTTTTTACTCCAGATAGTAGAAATTCATGTATTTCATAATATATTGCTACGCAATAAGAGAACTTCACTACTGGATTCTAAAAAATCTTTGAAAAAGCTACATTTTTATTGTATGGTGAATATATTCTTATGAATGAAGATTTTCTAAAACCATACGACCACTCGCAAGAAAAGGATATTTATAATACTTGGGAAAAGAGTGGTTTTTTTAATCCAGAAAATCTTACCCCGAGCTCCTCGTCTCGAGCTACTCACCCCTTTTCTATTATTATGCCTCCACCAAACGCGAATGGTTCATTACACGTAGGTCATGCGGTTATGGTGGCTGTTGAAGACGTAATGGTCCGTTATTGGCGTATGCGGGGCGTTCCAACGCTATGGTTGCCAGGAGCAGATCATGCCGGGTTTGAAACACAAGTGGTTTTTGAAAAAAAATTAGAAAAAGAGGGAACGAGTCGCTTTGAAATTTTAAAACAGGATGGAGGACGAGAGGAACTCTACAACCAGATCAAGGCGTTTACGTTGGCAAATAAATCACATATGGAGCATCAAGTGCGTCAGTTGGGTGCATCTTGTGATTGGAGCAAAGAAACATTCACTCTTGATCCAAAAATTATTGATACGGTATATGAGACTTTCAAAAAATTATATGATGACGGATTAGTATATAGGGATACCCGTATTGTGAATTGGTGCACGAAACATCAGACTACTCTTTCTGATCTAGAGGTAAAATATGAAGAACGTGTTGATCCGTTATATTACGTAAAGTATGGTCCTATTACACTTGCAACGGTGCGATTAGAAACAAAATTTGGAGATACAGCTATTGCTGTACATCCCAACGACGCACGGTATAAAAATCTCATTGGGAAAGAAATCGAAGTAGAAGCTATCGCGGGAAAAACAAAAATAAAAATTATTACTGATGAACATGTGGACCCTGCCTTTGGTACGGGTGCGGTGAAAGTGACTCCAGCACATGACGCAGACGACTATGCGATATGGCAACGACACAAAGATGAAATAGGGGGTCCCAAAGAGATTATTGATCAATTTGGGCGCATGTCTCTAGCTTCTTATTTTGCAGATACTGCAGATGTGATGAAATATCAGGGACTTAAAATTGCAGAAGCACGTAAGCAGATAGCGCAGGATATGCAAGAAAAAGGACTCATAGAGAAAGTAGACACTGACTATAAACATAACGTGGCGCTCTGCTATAAATGCGGAACGGTGTTAGAGCCCCGAGTGCTCCCTCAATGGTTTATAGACTTAACGAAAGAAGGAAATAAAAAGTTAGTACAACCCGCAATTAATGCGGTGAAAAATGGAAGTATAAAAATAGTACCTGAATTCCAGGAGAAAATATTTTTCCATTGGATGGAAAACATTCGTGATTGGAATATTTCACGACAGATTGTATGGGGTATTCCTATCCCCGCATGGCACAAAGGAAAAGAGGTGTATATTGGAAAAAACAAACCAGAGGAAGAAGGATGGACTCAGGAGACAGACGTTTTTGATACGTGGTTTTCTTCTGGGCAATGGCCTACAGCAACGTTACGCGCACAGAGTACTTCTGGGCACGATTTACTAGAAGAATTCTATCCTACGAATGTTATGGAAACAGGATACGACATCTTATTCTTCTGGGTGGCGCGTATGATTATGTTAGGTATCTATATGACGGGAAAAATTCCTTTCAAAACCGTATATCTCCATGGATTGGTGCGTGATAAGGACAAACAAAAGATGTCTAAATCAAAGGGGAATGTGGTGGACCCCATGGGAATTGTAGAACAGTATGGTGCCGATGCGCTTCGCATGGCGTTACTGGTAGGGAATTCACCAGGACAAGACGCAAGTTTTGATGAGGCAAAGGTGAAGGGATACCGTAATTTCTCAAATAAATTGTGGAATATGGCCAGATTTGTGCTTACGCAACCTGAAATTTCTAATGATTTTTTACATGTATCAGATGAAGATAAAAAAATTCTAGAACGGGTAAGGGAGGTGAAAAAAGAAGTGGCGGGGAATATTGAAAAATATCGTTTCTCACAAGCGGGGGAAGTTGCCTATCATTATGTATGGCATGAATTTGCCGATAAAATAATTGAAGAGAAGAAAAAAATACTACTAGATAAAGATATTAATGAAAGCGAGAAAGAATCTGCGCAAAAAGTTTTATACACACTCTTACTTGAATCATTAAAAATGCTTCATCCATTTATGCCGTTTGTGACGGAGGCAATTTATCAACGGTTACCTCATAAGAATGCAAAATTCCTTATGGTTGAAAATTGGGAAGAATAAAATATAGTTTCAAAAAATCAACCTAGCACCCACACTAAGTTGATTTTTTGTATAGAAAATCCTATAGTGCAGAAAGTAAACTACAGTATTCACTAGATCAGGGAGTTGAAAATGAACGAAAAATTAGGAACTCTTTTTGAAGACGTTTTTGGAGATCCAGGAAATGATCTCTCGGATGATCAGAAGTTTGATCGTATCCAGAAAACGGCCTATGAGATAGGTGATGGAGCTCTCCTGTCTCAATTGAAGGAAATAAGAGACTTCGAAGAAATTACTTTATCCAGTCAGGAGGGAATGAGTTTTGAGGATTCGCTGTTATTCCTCCCAAAGACTTCATAAAATAGGATAATTTTTCTCGAAAACCGGCATCGCGCCGGTTTTTATATATTTATTTTTAAACGAAAATATAAAAATGTGTATAAATCATTTCACTTTTTTTCATTTTTAGTATATGGTACTATTTCATTAATACTCATACACTATGAAACTTGGATTAGAGCAGTTAAAAAAACAATATGAAAATGATCCTAAAGAAAAAGGACTTTTTGAAATAGATGAAGAGGGGGGTGTAGTGAAGCGTTCAGAAATAGAAGGCATGAAAGAGGGTGAGAGCGAATCAATTGTTCACGATGAGCTCGTACAAGAAGCCATGGACACTCTTACAGAAATATTAAAAAAAGAATCAGATGCGATTCTTCCTTATGCGATAGAAAATCCAAATGCATTTAAAAAAAGATTTGAAGAAGATGTGACGGGGAAAGAGGCAGATGTGATATTTGATACGATCGATAAGTATACAAAAGCGCTTTCAACCGCATATGATCACCTTACTGATATGTACGAAACAGCGCTTGATCAAAGGATGAGTTATAAAGAAACCATGGATAAAGGAGTGGATATGGAAATGAAAGAACGATTGGATGCTCGTATTCATCGTGTGCAAGAACTCCAGAAAGAAACAATTAATCTTTTGGAATATCTCGAATCAGAGAGGGTTAATTGTGTAATCCATGGTGAAAAGAAAGGGATTTTTAATAAACATAATGAAGAAAACGAGGAAAACGTTGCATAAATGAACGTATATGCAGAAATTTTTCTGAATAAGTTTTCTATAATATGGAAAAATTCTTTGATGAAATAAAACAGAAGAAATCGAATATTGATTCGTTTGATGTTCTTCTCGATGAAAAGAGAGAGATAAGAAAGAAAGACAAGAAAAAGTTTAGTATTGAAGGACTTCTTGTATCATATAAAGGAGATGAGATGAATCCTACACATCAAATTTCTTCGAATTATTTACCCATAAAGAGTGACTCCGTATAGATATATGATATTAAAGAATAAAAGAATTTTATTGGTAGGATTGGGTAGGTTAGGGGGGGGAGTAGCAGCCGCCCAATTTTTTATTGAACAAGGGGCTCGTCTCACTGTTTCTGACGCGTTATCGGAAGATATTCTCAAGAATTCACTTCAGAAGCTTAAGGGGCTTCCCATTACCTATATCTTAGGGGTTCAGACACCAAAAAATATACATCAATATGATGGTATTGTGTGTAATCAAGCTGTTTCTATACGAAGTGAAGTGGTGCATCAAGCAAAAAAACACAATATTCCTTTTTTTAATGATTTTACCTTATTTCTTAATCTATTAAATACACAATCACATCAGCCCTATATAGGAGTTACGGGGACACGAGGAAAAACAACTATTACCACGTGGGTTGGCCACATACTCAGCCCTGCTATAGTAGGAGGAAATATACCTCGTCAGGGATCTTTTACTGTATTCAAAAAAATAACACATACTCCTCAGCGTCCCGTTGTTCTTGAACTCTCATCATTCCAACTTGAATATATACAGAAAAAAATGGAAGGACCCCGTGTTGCAGTAATAAGTAATTTATATCAAGATCATCTAAATAGACATGGTACCATGAAAGAATATGTGCGGTGTAAATCGCAGATATTTTTAAATCAAACAAAAAAAGATATTCTTATTTTAAATGCAGATAATGCATATACAAAAGAATTTCTTACTTTCAAACCCAAGGCTCAGATATGGATGGTTTCTCGTAAAAAATTAAAGCGAGGGGTATGGGGGATGTATGCTCAAAATGATATACTCTACTTTCAAAATACAACGGGAGTACAAGAAATTATACGTATACCAAAATCCTATAAAAATCATCACACCTACAATCTTATGCAGGCATTGTGCGCGGCCCGTGCCTATGGAAAAGAATGGAGTCAAATTATACAAAGAGTAGAAACACTTCCTCAAATTCCATTTCGTCAGGAAATAGTTATGCAGAATAAGCACTACACTGTTATTAATGATTCTGCGGCAACAAGTCCCGAAGGTACTGTAGCAGCTGTTACAGACTGTCTTCCTCAGAAGGGACCTTATGCTCTCATATGTGGGGGGACTGATAAACAATTAGACTTTACGCATCTTGCTCGTAGTATTAAAAAATATGTAGACCCACAAAGATTATTTTTACTACAAGGAAGTGGAACGCAGAAATTAATTACGGCACTACAAAGGGAGCGATACATACTTGTTTCTGAAAATATACATGAAACGTTGAAAGAATTGATAATTACAGTACAAAAAAAAACATCTCGAGGGCACATCATATTCTCTCCCGCTTGTGCAAGTTTTGAAAAATTTAAAAATGAGTTTGATAGAGGAAGAAAATTCACTTCTCTTGCAAAAAAATATTTTATGTAGGGGGATTTAGGTATCTTTGACTATTTTCATGTAAAGCGTTATTATATAGACATGAACTGGTTATTTGCGTTATTACTCGGATTTATTCCAGGATTGGTATGGCTCTTATTTTTCCTTCGCGAAGATGAACACGCAGAACCTCCCAAGATGATTTTTGCTGCATTTATTTCTGGGGGAGTTGCTGCATTTATTTCTTTACTTCTTGAAACGGTCTCAGCGGGGACATTGGAAAAGTTGGTTATTGTTCTTCCTCGTATTTTTGAAGATAATATTAGTGTATTCGTTGGATTTGCGGTTATTGAGGAGGTTATAAAATTTATTCTTATTTTTATTCTTATCCGAAAAAGTGTACATTTTGATGAGCCAGTAGATGCAATGATTTATATGATGACGGGAGCTCTTGGGTTTGCAACAGTCGAAAACGTAGTTATTACATATCAAAATGGACTTGTTGATGCAACAAGTTTAATTCTTGTGCGTTTTGTGGGAGCAACACTCCTTCATGCGCTCGCCTCTGGTATTATTGGACATTATTGGGCACGAGGGATTGTATTTCGTATGGAAGTAAAGTTTATTCTCGCGGGGGTTCTCATGGCATCAGTATTTCATACCATATTTAATATGTTAGTGACTAAATTTAGTGATTATCTTGTGTATCCTCTCGCATTTCTTTTGTTGATTGGTTTTTTCGTACTCTATGATTTTGAAGAACTTAAAAAATTGGCCCAAGGTCAAAATTCTATGGCAACCGAATCATCCGAACAGAAAGACATACATATCCTCGTTTGATATATAAAGAGGGTGGTGTATACTAAGAAGGTATAAAGTGGAAAGGGAAAAGTAAAACCAAGTACATAATCACTAGAAAGAATATTAAATTAATATTTGATATGGATAACAACAAAGATTTTTTTGAACAATTAGCAGGAGTAAAAGCCGAAAATGAAGATATGGAAGCAGAGCTGGTACGTGCGAGTAAGGTATCAGCAATTGCGCAAGGAGAGGAGGCAATTGTAACTACAAAAAATGGATTTGCCGATGTGGGGTTTGATGATGCGGAGGGACATTTATTGATTGACGTGTATCATAATACAGAAACAATTACGATCGAGTCAGCAATCGCGGGTGTTGAATCGGAAGATTTGGATATTTCTATAACTCCTGAATCAGTTATTATCAAAGGAACACGAAATCGTAAAGATAAGGTCCATAAAAATGATTTTCTTCATCAGGAGTGTTTTTGGGGAAAGTTTTCTCGCTCCATTATTTTGCCTCAAGAAATAGATCCTGATACAGCTCAAGCGTCCCTGAAAGATGGGGTGCTTAAGATTGTGCTTCCTAAGATTCATCGGGGGCAAGGGAAAAAGATTAAAGTTAAATTGGATTAGAATAACTAAAAAGTGACTCATCGAGTCACTTTTTAGTTATTCTAAATGAATCTTCTGTTCAAATAATTTTAAATACTCTGTGAGATAAGGGTATTTTTTTAGTTCACTATCTTGTTTCAATAATGATTGTACCGATTCATATACATCTTTTACCATGGTAGGATTTCGTAGAGCTTTCATGGCTAGATCGGGAATTCCTGTTTGCTCGGTTCCTAAAAATTGTCCCGGTCCTCTAAATTTAAGATCCATCTCTGCAAGTTCAAATCCATTTTTAGCACTTATAAGAGCTTTGAGTCGTGCGAGGGTTATTTTTGATTTACTATCAGTAAAGAGGAAACAATATGATTGATATACTCCGCGTCCAACGCGTCCACGAAATTGATACAATTGAGAGAGACCAAAATGTTCAGACCCTTCAATCATCATGATGGTTGCATTGGGAACATCGACACCCACTTCAATCACAGAGGTGGACACAAGAATATCAATACCTCCCTTCTTAAAGGTACTCATTATTTTCTGTTTCTCGTCTGATTTCATTTGTCCGTGAAGCATTCCCACACACAAATCTTTGAAAATAACTTTTGATAGTTTTTTATATTCTTCTTCAACATTTTTTACGTCTAATTGTAATAATTGTCGGGGAGTTAACTTTTGGTCAGGATCTACTGAAGCGATACGGGGACATACCACATACACTTGTCTCCCTGCCTCTACTTGCTGGTGGATAAATTCGTATGCTTTTTGGCGATGGGGGGCTGGAACGATTCGTGTATCTATAGGCTTCCTGTTCTTAGGGAGCTCATTAATAATAGAAAAATCTAAATCCCCAAATACGGTAAGAGCGAGCGTACGAGGGATGGGGGTGGCCGACATAGATAATAAATGAGGGTTATATGTTTGTGTTCGGGTGAGTAGTTCTGCTCGTTGATTCACGCCGAATCTATGTTGTTCGTCAATCACCAGAAGACCCACCTCATCAAAGGAAACACTTTTTTGTATAACCGAATGTGTTCCGATAATAATTTTTATCTTTCCTGATTTTATATAGGTGAGTAACTCTTTTTTAGATATCTCTCTTTCTAATCCCTTTCCGAAAAATACCGTAGTATGAGAAGAGGTGAGTAAAGCAACTCCATGAGAAAACTCTTCAAAAAATGAAGTAAATGTGCGGTAGTGTTGTTGCGCAAGGACTTCAGTGGGAGCCATGAATATGGCTTGTTTTTGATGCGAGGCAACTACGAGCGCGGCAATAGCGGCGACAACCGTCTTGCCAGATCCTACGTCTCCCTGAAGTAATCTATGGGTTGCATGGGGTTGTGTGAGGTCTTCTAGAATATCGTGAAGAGCTTTTTTTTGACCCAGAGTAAGTTCGAAGGGGATGTATGAAAAATATGTTTTAATTTGTTCGGGGGTGTACGGAAATGCATGTGCTGGTTTTTTTGTGATATGATATTTTTCTTTTGATTTCAGTAGCTGTAATAAGAATAAATCTTGAAATGCAAATCGTTCTTGCGCACGTTCGGCTTCTTGTATTGATTGAGGGTGATGTATTTGCATCAGTGCTTTTGCAAGAGGGGGGAATGAGTATTGCTCTATAATGTATTGAGGGAGACATTCTTCTAGTGATGCAATGAGGGGTAATATTTTTTCTACCACAAAACGAATACCCTTTGAAGTAATACCTTTTGTTTCTGAATATATGGGAACGAGTCGTCCCGTATGGCGGGGAACATAAGAATCACGCGAAATAATTTCAAACTCAGGAGTATTAAACTGCATTTTCTTACCTTGTTGTGTTACGGTACCAGCGATATTAATGCTTAGCCCCTCTTTTAATTGAGTAAGTAAAAAACGTTGGTTAAACCAGATTGCCTCGATAGAACCTGTTTCATCGGAAACGCGCACTGTAATAATAAGCAACTTTCTATGAAATGTTTTTGATACAGAAATCTTCTCAATAGTCCCATGTATCGTAGCCACTTCATTAAGAATAAGATTAGAGATGGGTTTAATATTCGAAAAATCTTGATAGCGAAAGGGAAAATAATAAAGTAAATCCTTCACAGTGTGGAGGTGTAATTTTTCAAGCCGCTCTGCAAATAGAGGGCCAATTCCTTTAATATCTGAAAGAGAAGTGGTGAGTACGGAAGATCTCATAGATATATCATACACGGAATAAGCTTATTTATTAAGAGCTTTTGCTTTTTCTATCTGTTTTTGATATCGTTTTGATACCCATGCACCCGTCGTTTAATGGATAGGACGCAAGATTGCGGTTCTTGTAATAGGGGTTCGATTCCCTTCGGGTGCACATAAAATAACCACCTCCCTTTAGGGAGGTGGTTATTTTTATACGCCGGAGAATCGAAGGGCACAGAAAAAATATGAACTTCTGCCTGTCGGCAGACAGGGCTTCATGTTTTTATATTTCTATAAAGTGAAAATATAATGGGTAAATAAGACACATATAAATCCCGTTAACCAGAGACCATAGAAGACAAGAATAACTTTCGAGGGCATATTATTTTGGATAGGCTCATTATCTAGAATGATATAGTCGTTTTAACTTCTCTAAACCTCTATACGCTTGCACCGCAATGACATTTCTTGATTGTCCGGTAATAGTTGCTATTTCTTTGATTGATAGTAATTGTATGTATCGCATATTCATTATCTTCTTATATTTTTCTGGAAGACGTTGAATAAGAAGGGCCGCTGCTTTTCCATCTAATGTATTGTACAGCTGATGTGAGGTATCTATACTAGGTTCATGTCCTTTTTCAATAAGTTCTTCAAGTGAATTTATTTTATGCTTTCGATATCCGTCTATAATAAGATAATTTAGAACGTGATATAAAAATGCTTTCATAATCTCAATACGTCCTCCTTTTACAAGGTATACCCACGTTTTTGTAAATGTTTCCTGTACCAAATCTTCGCTATTTGTTCTGTCATTCGTCTTAAAAAATGCACGAGAAGTAAGTCCTTTTCCATAGTTTCGATACGCAGCCGCCATTATTGCCTCTTGCCACTCGTTTTTTTTGGGGTTCATTTTTGTCATAACAGTACACATATTACGCCGTATATGACGATATTCCATTACAAGAATACGTCATAAAAACATCAAATAGCACTATATGTAGTGTTTTTTCATGTTTTAGTAGTGTAATGACGAAAATTCTGATTACGCGCCTGATATTTGGATGTGTGTACAAAACGACGCGAATGAAGGAGGGGAAACTATACGAACAATTGTATCACAGTATGTTCTATATAGCGAGATGAAATATTTTTGAATATACTACGGCATCATATATATGGAAAAAAATAATAAAAACACGGAACAACAAATTCCGAAAATAATTGCGGCCGATTTTTTTGAGAGTTTATGGGAAGAGAGTTGGGCATATATCAGAACTTTTGTAGATGTAGTACGAGAACCTGTGCTTATTTTAGACAAAGATTTTCGTGTTATGGTAGCAAACGAATCTTTTTATAGAATGTTTCAAGTTGAATCAAAAGATACTGAAAATAAAATTATCTATGATTTAGGAAACGGTCAGTGGAATATTCCTCCTTTGAGAAAGTTGTTAGAGGACATATTACCTAAAAATACCTTTTTTAAAGGTTTTGAGGTTACTCACGAATTTCCTCTCATTGGAAACAAAACAATGATTTTAAATGCTCGGCAGATGCATTTTAAAGGAGAGTCGTCTTCAAAATTATTCCCTCCGATTATACTTCTTGCTATAGAAGATGTTACCGAGATGATGATTGTTGCGGAAACATTTGCCGGGCATACTAATCAACTTGAGGCGAAGCTCATAGAACAAACCAAGGGTCTCAAACTTCATCTTGAGAAGCTAGAGCAGGAAATTAGTGAAATTAAAAAGAGAATGTAATTTCGTAAAAAGAATGTTTGTAATGATACGTTCTCTGGGGCGGCATCTAGTATATGGGTACATATAGCGGGGTCGATTATATAACCAAGCAAACGAATATACACAATTAAATCTAAATTAAAAATCAATATGAATAAAATATTACACATAAAAAAGGTATCACATAAAATTCTTCTTTCTATGGGAGTTGTAGCAGCAATACTTATTATTTCACTTGTTGGAATTCAGGGTGCGCAGGCTATGATAACAAACCAATTAGATCTCGGATCAACAGGATCTGATGTAACCGAAGTTCAAACTTATTACTCTGGAGATGCGAGCATATATCCTTCAGGTCTTATTACTGGATATTTTGGTCCTCTGACGCAATCAGCAACGCAAAAATTTCAAACTATGCAGGGAATCGTTTCTAGTGGTAGTGCAGAAACGACCGGATATGGACGAGTTGGTCCTCAAACCATAATCAGATTAAATAGTCTTATCGGTTCTGGATATGTTCAAACATATACAAATCCAGCCCCACTATTAAGTGGTACCCTCGTGCAACATAATGGTACCGCAGTAAGTCTCTCTTGGAATACCAACGAACCTACGCAAGGACAAGTGTACTTCAGTACATCGCCACTTTTATTAAGTGAACAGACAACTCCTACTGATCTTGCCTATGTCAGCGGATCATTGGCATCTGATGGAGCTGGTCTCCAAATGAGCCACGCAGTAACCATTCAAAATTTACAGCCCAATACTACGTATTATTATCTCACACGAGGTATCGATAGTGTAGGAAATATGAGCATGACGTGGCCGGCAACCTTCAATACGAGTCAATAAGGTATTAAAAAATTTGAATCTCTGTGTGGAAATAAAATACCCCCTTGTGGGGTATTTTATTTTGACTTACGATATCATATATAAGTCCTCGTAGTTTAATGGATAGAACGTAGGCCTCCGAAGCCTGAGATAGAAGTTCAATTCTTCTCGAGGACACAATAGACACCGCATTAAATCCCTAGAATTTTTGAAATTGATTCAAAAAGTGAAATTTCTATTTCTTTCTGAGTTAATTTTTTTTCTCTCAGAATAGTAATAATACGTTCTTTATTCCCCTTATAGATACGCATATGTATAGGTGCACGCTTTTTATTTTTGAAGGCAAAAAATATTTCTATATCATCGGTTGCATATTCTTGTATATGAAAATGACTCAACTCATCATATGAATATTCTTCTTGATAATTTCCAAAGATAATATGAGATGGGGTGAGTGAAAATTCATGAGTATCGGGATGTTGAAGAGAAAGAAAAAGAAGGGTTCCTGTAGCGAGAATAACAAACATACCAAAGAGAAAGTTTTTTTGCCAGATGGAGAATAATAATAATATAACCATCGCCGTGATAATCCAGACAAAAAAACTAAACTCACGACTGTGATGTTCATGACTAGGAATTTGCCATGTAAGAAGGGTTGGTTCGGCTTCTGGTGTATTTGTTGCTTCTACTTCCTGTTTCATAAGGTTTAGTATAACACAATTAGATATTAAGGAATATGTAGTAAGGAGTAAAGATGGATCCCATGCTGCTTTATAGCTTTTTTTGTACAGTAATTCCGAGAATGCTTAGTCCATACGCGATAGTTTCTGCAGAAACGGTGAGTATATGGATACGCGCATTTCGTGTTCGTATATCGGTATCATGTATAATGTGTGATTTTTCATAGACTGTATTGACTGCATTTGCGAGAGAAAATAAATATTCTGCAAGAGGATGTAGTGATTGTGTCGTTGCGCATGTGTCTATAATCTTTTCAAAATTAATAAGGGTACGAGTGAGTGTATGATCTGATTCGGTTAATTTTGTATAATCGCCCGTCTTTTTGTGGGGAACTTTTGAGAGTATGCTTATGATACGTGCGTAGGTATATTGTAGGTAGGGGAAACTATTTCCTGATAGAGAAAATATAGTATCAAAATCAAAAGATATTCCCGACGTTCTATCAGAGCGGAGCATGCTATGCATAACAACGCCGAGAGCAATGGCTGTCGCAGTCTTCTTCTTTGTTTCTGAAGATTGATGGGGATTTTTCTCTTCTTGTATTTTATACGATCTATCAATAATTTCTTCCACGACGGTGTCTGCGGTAACAATATTTCCTTTTCTGGTGGAGAATTTTTTACCAAATTCGTCTGTGATCATACCGAACGAGACATGGGTGAAGGGTATAGTGGTGAGATGTAAAAGTTTATTAACACTTTGTAATTGTTTGAAGTGGAGTATTTGTTCTCCCCCGACTACATAGAGCATGTGATGTGGTTTTATTTTATGTGCACGGTATAAAAGGCTAACCATATCTCGCGTGAAATATAACGTTGCACCATCTGATTTTTGAATAAGCGCGGGAGGAAGTCCCTCTGCTTCGAGGGGGATAATAAGGGCTCCTTGGCTCTCATGCGCATATTTATTTTTTTGAAGCCACTGAATAAATGGTTGCAGCCGTGATTCATAGAAGCTTTCTCCAATGGTATAGTTGAATACAACGCCTAATAAGCGGTACATGCGATTAAATTCTTTGAGGGATTGTTTCACAATATAGCTCCATACACGCCTATTTTTTATATCACCCAATTCTAATTTTTGGAATTCTTTACGAGCCTCATCTTCTAATGATATATCTTGCTCTGCTTTTTGGTGGAATAGTACATATAATTTTTGTAATTCATTAATAGGATCTTTTTCTATTATGGTAGAATTTCCCCATTTTTTATATGCGACAAGTAATTTACCGAATTGAGTGCCCCAGTCTCCAATGTGATTCCATGTAATGGGTCGATATCCTATATGACGATATAAATGAGTCAGGGCATTTCCCAATATGGTGGCCCGAAGATGTCCAATACTCATGGGTTTTGCAATGTTTGGTGAAGAAAATTCAATAAGAATTTTCTTTCTAAAGAATCGTTTGCGCGGTCGGGGGGATGAAAGTTTTCGTGCAATATGAGCCCATCCATGTGGAGTTATAAAAAAATTTAAAAATCCAGTTCCCGCAATTTCAATATGAAAAAAGTCTGAAGATATCTGTTCTCTAAGAAGAATGAGCAGTTCTTGTGCAACAGCAAGGGGTGATTTTTTGAGTAAGGGGGCACAGATAAATGCAATATTTGTTGAGTAATCTCCAAATGTAGCAATTCCCTTTGTTTCTATATCAAAATTAAGTGCAGAAACAGCATTTAGTGTCGTATCCTGAATGAGTTTTTGAGCAACCGTATAAATAATAGTATAGAGATATTTCTCGGGATTTTGAGAAAAAAGTCTTAAAGCTTCTGGTTTCATAGTATCTCTTAATAATACTGTATTTTTTGAAATATGCTATACTATACTCATAAAGGGGATTTATATAAAGGTCGAGAAAAAATTATTCTATCTTGTATTCATATGAAAAAATTAAGCGCAATAGATTGGGTAGCACTTATTCTCGTTATTATTGGGGGATTAAATTGGGGACTTGTTGGTTTATTTGAATTTAATCTAGTAACATCCATTTTTGGAGAGAATATTGTTTCTCGTATTATTTTCGTTATAGTTGGTCTTTCGGCTTTATATCTTGCTATTGGGGCTGGATCATTCTCAAAAAAGGAAGTGGTCTCTCATGAGCAGGCATAGTATAGTAACTATGTGAGTTTTAAAAATCCACCAGAAATTGGTGGATTTTTAGTAGTAGATATAATTCAGATATCTCCTAGGCCCGTCTTATAAGAATGGCTCCTTTTTATGAATCTGTGTATATGTTTCTAAGAGTGTCACAAACAATACTACAACCACAGGACCCAAGATAAAGCCGAGTGGTCCAAAAAATGCGACTCCTCCCAAGATAGCAAGAAGCGTTATAATAGGATGTAATTTAAGTCCTTTATCAATAAGGTATGGAGCGAGTAAGTTATCAATTAACCCAACCGCAAGAGCTGACCATATAAGTAACCCTACTGCTGCGAATGTATCTCCCGTTGAAAATAAGAAGATAATAGATGGAATGGTTACTAATGAAGTACCTAAAGAAGGAACAAGTGCCGCAAGTGCCGCAAGTGCTCCCCATACCATAGGATTGGGGAGCCCAAATATAGTAAATCCAACACTACAGATAATACCTTGTATAAGAGAAACAGTAAGAGTTCCTCGGAGTACCGAATTGATACTCGTCTGCATACGACGAATAATAATGTCATCATATCCATCAGGAACAGGACTAATACGTTTTACTAATGCCACTAATTTAGTTTTATGCTTGAGAATAAAAAACAAAGAAAACAAAGAAACGAGTATATCAGCAACGGCAACGACTAATCCAGAAAAGACAGGTCCCACATTTTGCATGACAAAAGAAAGGGCTTGTTGAATGTATCCATCTATAGATTGGGCTATGTGTGGACTTAATTTTGTAATGAAATTAGGAAGAATTTCTTGTATGGATTGTGCAAGAGATATAGTGGATTGTGCGGTGAGGGAGACATATAAATCTTGTACTCCTTCTACAATCTTCCAGCCAAAGAATCCCACAGGAATAGCAACAATAAAAATAACTAACAAAATTGAAATCAAAGAAGCGATGCTTGTGTGGTTGCGGAAGAGTTTTACCAGGTAGTTATAGAGAGGTTCTATAGCAATCGCAACAATAAGAGCAAAAAGTATTGAATATAGATATGGTTTAAAAACGAAGAAGGAGCCAACGCCGACTATTGCAATAAGAGCGATAAAGAATATCTCTTGTGCGTTAAACGCAGATTTGTTTTGCATATAGAGTAATTATAGTATGTAGTATACTGTATTTAGGAGTAAGTATAAAGTCATAGTATATGAAACGGATACAAGCACAGATATTTCAGCAAAAAATATGGAAATATTATAAAAAGCATAAACGCGCTATGATGTGGCGCACACCAGTGCTTAAACTTCAAAAAAACGATACGCTTGATCCGTATAAAATTCTGATTTCAGAAATTATGCTTCAACAAACACAGGTATCGCGAGTATCTGAAATATTTCCTCATTTCATAAAACAATTCCCATCTTTTGTTTCTCTTGCAAGGGCCTCTCGTGAAAAAGTGCTTATAGCATGGCAGGGGTTAGGATATAATCGTCGCGCGTTGTATGTACATCAGAGCGCACAGGAAATAGTAAAAAAATATAAGGGTATAGTACCGCACAATCAATCTGTTCTGCAGACACTACCTGGTATCGGAGCCAACACCGCCGCTTCTATCTGCGCTTTTGCGTTTAATCAACCCGTTGTATTTATTGAAACGAACATTCGGAGTGTGTTTATTCACCATTTTTTTAAAGATGTAGCAAAAGTTTCTGATAATGAAATACGAGAGTTAGTTGAAAAAACTCTCGATATAAAAAATCCACGTGAGTGGTACTGGGCACTTATGGATTATGGGTCTATGTTGAAAAAACAAGGAAAGAATCCTAGTAAGAAATCGAAACACTACGTCATACAGAAAAAATTTAAAGATTCTAACCGTGAATTACGGGGTAATATTCTTAAAATATTATTGCGTGGTAAAAAGAAAATGTCTCAAGTTGACCTCGCGCAAGAATTACATAAGACAGTGGAAGAATTAAGAAAACCTCTTATGCAATTATGTATAGAAGGTTTTATACAACACAAGGGGCGGTATTATGGTATACGGTAGTTATTTTATTTTTTAGTTTCTTTCTTTTATTTCTCTCTTTTACTATAATTCTCTTTTCTTATTTCTTATCTTCCATGTTTTTTCGCGATCGCGAAAAAATATGGAAAAGTCTATAGAGCGACACAATACTCTGTTTTTAATTTCTAATGCAGACATACCATGAGAAAATATTGTATACTATAGCTAATCTCATCGTGTAATTATCTCTTATGGTATTTTCTTCAAATAAATCTTCTTTTACTCCGCTCAGAAAGATCCTGTGCATCTTCTCACGGGGCAAGTCGGCCATGCCTACCGGCAGGCAGGTATCCTCTTTTACGTTGATAGAATTACTGATAGTGATTGGTATTTTAGCCGTATTAACCGCCGCCGTCGTCATAGTCCTCAATCCCACAGAATTACTCAAACAAGGGAGAGATAGTAAACGGAGTACGGATATAGCCTCCATACATAAATCTATTCAGTTATTAACCACCCAAGCTTCAGCGGTCTCTCTGGGTACCGCCTCTACGGTCTATATCTCTCTTCCTGATACCTCTCCCACCTGTGCCAATCTCTCCTTACCGACTCTACCTTCTGGTTATACCTATCGATGTGTCCCCACAGCTTCATCAACCCTTATTAATGGCTCTGGTTGGCTTCCTATAGATTTTACCCAATCTTCTATACAGAACTTCTCTGCACTTCCTCTCGATCCCACCAATACCTCCTCTACGGGACTCTATTATACCTATATGCCGACA
>Ga0172380_10001232_pt1 | contig 44796 bp, 37 predicted proteins | sample Leawe162metaG_FD_119747 | JGI IMG/M metagenome (GOLD analysis project Ga0172380, IMG submission 119747) | Leachate microbial communities from a municipal landfill in Southern Ontario, Canada - Leachate well 162 metaG | ecosystem: Engineered > Solid waste > Landfill > Unclassified | place...
CACCGACAGTGATGACCTTGTCAAACAGAAGCACGATTGCTTCAAAACCGGTTTTCTCCCGCCCATTATCATTACTGACAGCACACAGCAACTTTCCTTTGGCATAGACTCCATAGAACTCAAACTCCGAAGCAGAATGATGAACATATCCGGTAAAACCACCGTTGCCGAGTTTTTCAAGGACGTCTGGAACAACAATGTTATGTGCAGAAATTTTTTCGTACAGCGGATTTGCCTTCGGCAGGAAACGCATCCAACAGCCTCCAAATATAATAATTAAGTACGTTCTATAACATCGGCAGGTTGAACATCAACTCATCGTCAATACATCATTTCAACTCATAAGCATAATAGTGATAAAATAATATCCTGCATACAAAACACCGGAAGTACCGTAAAGGATTTTTAGAGCCATGTCAAAGCAAAATCAAAACGCATAAAACGTTGATTATCCTAATATAACCAAGATATTAAGCTTGACAAACCGTTGCTGTTACAGTAGTTTTTACCCGTTTTAGAGTCATTAATGTTTGATTATTTTCAGGGAACTTCGGCTCGAGGAAATTGATGGCGGCCATTTCAAAAAAAGACAAACTGATTGAAGATGCTCAAAAGCTTGTGGTACGCGGTCAGTTTGATAAAGCCGCCAAAGTTTATGAGCAAGTTATTGCAATAGAGCCTGCCGCTATTAACCAACGCCAGAAACTGGCTGAGATTCTTATTAAATGCGGACGAAATGACGACGCTCGCAAAGAGTTTGAGACCATCGGCAAGCATTTTTCAAAAAACGGCTTTTACCTGAAAGCAATTGCAGTTTACAAACAGCTGCAAAAACTTTTCCCCTCAGACATTTCACTTTCCCTGACTCTTGCCGAACTAAACGAAAAGCATGGCCTCATTGCTAACTCACTTTCTGAATATAAACTCGTATACGATTTTTATGAAAAAAACGGTAATATTCCCGAAGCGCTCAGCGTACTTGACAGAATGCAAACTGTCGACCCTCAGAATATACCAATCAAAATCAAACTTGCCGAAGCATATATTCAAAATGGAAAGAAGGAGGACTCATATTCTGTTTTCGCGAAAACAGCAGCCCTGCTTTTGGAACGGAAAGATAACACTACGCTTTCAAAAATCGGTACCCGTGTTGAGCAGCTTTTTCCCGACAAACCGGACTTCATGCTTGAGGTTCTTTCAGAGCAGATAAGACAGGGGAATGCAGCCGCAGCCATAGACAGCCTCCAGGGCCTCCTTCGCAGAAATCCGAATAACAAACGGGTATGGGACCTGGTAGTACAGGCATATCAATTACTGAAACAGCCTCAACGAGTCAAGATCGCCTATCAGCACTACATTAAATTCTTCCCGGCGGAACCAGCAGCGATGCTCGGTCTCATCTCGTCTGTCACCGCCGAACAAAACCTTGCCGAGGCGCTGGAACTGCTTGACCAATATGAGGCAGCACTCGTTTCAGCCGGTTTTCTACAGCAACTGGAACAGATTTATCTTTCCCTTGACAAGATCGATCCGATCAACATCAGAGTTCTTGAAGGACTTATCAGAATCGCCATGGCGGCCGGCAATGAGGATGAAGCACGCACACTTACCTCGAAGATGCAATCGCTCCGTTCTGTTTCCGGTACGTTGCAAGACGACTCCGCCGAACCGTCTCCCGGTTTTATCAATAAAGAACCCTTGGCTACACGGGAAACCATTGACTCACCCTTTTTCGACGAAAGCCTTCCGGAGCAGCAAGCGATTTCCTCGTTCAAAAGCTCTGAGAACGAAAGCTCCACTGAAATTTTATTGGGTAACGAATTTTCCAACACAGCCATCGATTCGGCTCACCAACTTGACGAAGAGGTTGAAATTGATATCGAAATCGACATCGACTCCCCTTTTGGCTCTATTGACCAGGATATCGGTACTGAGTCAACTCAGGATAACTGGCTTGACTCAGTAGGCAACTTATTCGACACTATCGACACTGCTCCGCGCGGAGTAAGGTTTGGCAACGAAATGGAGAGTACTGACGCACAGTCGCATTTCGATCTGGGTCAGGCATTCAAAGAAATGGGTTTATATGACGAGGCAATTACCGAGTTTCGTCAGGCCTCGCAAGATCCGGCCAGGCGGGTTGAATGTCTGATAATGCAGTGCGCGTGCCTGAGAGAACGTGGTGAGCTGGAAAAGGCGATCTCCATGCTCCAGGCTCTTTTGAAACCCGGCTTAAGCGAAGAAGAAACCTGTGCAGTAAAATATGAGCTTGCAACGGGATATGAAGCCGCGGGTAAAAACGAAGAGGCAAATCGTCTCCTTAACGAAATTAATGCCACAAACCCGGGATTCAGAGACATCAGATCGCGACTCAACGCAGCAAACAACATGGACTCACTTGATTTTTCAGATGAAGATCTGGATGACTTCGGATTAAAATAGCGGGCGCAAGAGTTAATACAGTTCTGGTACAATTTACTGAACATACCCATTAGGAGGCTTACCACATGAAAACTACTCTCTCTGCCATGCTGCTTCTCGCTGTGCTGGGGTGCATGGACTCTATTGTTCTTGCCGCGGAACTGCTTGATGTCAAACCTGTTGTCACCGGGAATTCCGTATCGGTTGAAATTACGGCTGATATTCCAATGACGTATACCTATTATAAAATTCCTGGGCAGGCACGGGCAGTGGTTGACATCGCAGAAGCCGATCCGGAAAAAGTCGAGCCTTTGATTGTCGTCAATAAAGGTGCTGTATCAAGTATCAGTGTCGATAAAGCTCAATTTTCCGGCATTGTCGTCAGCAGAATTGTTTTCAATCTCGTTTCCGAGAATGATATCTCCGTAAGCGCAACTCCTGATCGCAAGCTGATCACGGTTACATTTGGCGGTTCATCTTCACCCGCGACAACCATACCGGATCCCAAACCTGTGCTTCCCGCTGAACCTGCTGTTAAGATTGAGCCACCCGCAAGTGTCGTAGCAGCTCCCTCTCCCTCAACAGGTGCCGCCAAGGAAGAAGATCCGCTTGGTCTCGATGAGCCTGCAGCCGCTAAAACCGCCGAACCAGTGGCCAAAGCTGCTGTGGCAGTAGGTGAGGCTTCCGCGGCTCCGACAGTTATACGGATCCCGAAACTTGAGCCGGTCGTACCGATTGCGGTTACACCAGAGCGCCCCTCGGCACTTACCGTAAAGGGAATTGCAACTGGGAAATCATCCATTGAAATTCGGGCCAACCAGCCTGTATCGGATTACAAGGCCACCAGAATGACGGGCCCCGAGCGCCTTGTCATTGATATTGCCGGAGATAAAATACAGCAGAAACCAAAGACCATCTCTATTAACAAGTTCGGGATTACCAAGGCGCGCATCGGAGTATCCCCCAAGAACATTCGCATTGTCATCGACTCGGGCAAAGCCAAATTCCCCACTTATACCATTACCAACACTGAAGATGGCCTGAAGATAAGTTTCAAATAGCTAGCCTGTAAGGATTAAAAAACCGGCCGACCTGCTCATCAAAAAGAATGAGTAGATCGGCCGGTTTCGTTTCTGCCGAACTGATCAATAAAAGAAACGATCAGTTTTCCGTCATAAAATGCTGTTCATAGAGATCTTCAAGAGATTGAAGATGGCGACTCTCCTCTTGAAGCAGCTGTGCAAACAGCTTTCCCATCGGCGCACCCGCACAACCGCCCGAAACCCTGCCGTAGAAATCCACCGCACCTTTTTCCAGATGGATTGCATAGATAAGTGCTTCACGCACTCCGGAATTCGGACCAAGTTCTTTTTTATCAAGCAGGTAGTCAAGATGCATGGTTGGAATTGGCGTGTCCAGATCATCGCCTCCATCCATACGTCCGTCCAGCAATGCCTTCTCCAATTGGTGCTTGTGATTCAGCTCATCCAGCGCATTTTCTCGCAATAATTCCTTTGCACCTTTGTGTGTCAATTGGCGAATAGCAGACAAATAGGTGCGGAACCCTTCTTCTTCCATGCTGATTGCCATTTCAAGTGCCGCGTCAAAGGTGTAACAGACCTGATCATTTTCCATGAGCTATGCCTCCTGTTCAATCAACCGGGCGGAGATAATGAATACCGGCTCCAACGGCACATCTGAATGCCCGCTCTTGTTTCCGGTTTTAACAGCCCTGATCTGATCAACCACGTCCATTCCTTCAAGAACCTGGCCGAATACGCAGTAGCCGAAATGGTCCTGATGCTTCCCTTTATGGTCAAGAAACGCGTTATCAACCGTGTTAATGAAAAACTGGCAGGTAGCCGAATCAACCACTGCAGTACGGGCCATCGCCAAGGTTCCTCGCTTGTTTAACAAACCATTGGTCGCTTCGTTTTTAATGGCAAACTTCGGTTTTTTCACTTCCATATTTTCATTCATTCCACCGCACTGAATCATAAAATCCTTGATGACACGGTGAAATATCAACCCGTCATAATGACCATCCTTGACGTAGGAGAGGAAGTTTCTGACGGTGATCGGAGCTTTCTCCTTGAAAAGTTCGACTTTGATGGAGCCCATTGACGTTTCCAGCATAACCTGCGGGTTCTGTTCTGACATCTTGTTTCCTCCGAAAAGATTATTAGTGTTATTACGTTACTGTACCAAGCACTCCCTTGAGAGCTACCTACTGAATTTTAAGCACAATTTTACCGAAGTGTTTATCCTCCTCCATCATGCGATGCGCATCGGCCACCTGATCAATGCTGAATACTTTCTCAATAATCGGGACGATGCTTCGATCCGCGAATTTCGGCAGGGCACGGCGGGTGAATTCAGCGATAATTTCACCTTTTTCAACAACCGGACGTGAACGCAGGACGCTGCCGATTATCTGCTGGCGCTTCACCATCATCAGGGCAAGGTTAAGCTCCGCCTTAATACCGCTGACAACGCCGATGATCACCAGCCTCCCTTTATAGCCAAGCGAATTCATATTTGGAGCAAGATATTTTGCGCCAACATGATCCAGAATCAGGTCAACACCTTTTTTATTGGTATATTCTTTAACTACCTCAGTGAAATCGGGAGTCTCCTGGAAGTTTATCAGAAAATCAGCACCGATTTCTCTGACTCGCTCCATTTTTGCGGAAGAAGCGGTCACTATAAGTTTGCTGGAAGGAGTCAGCGCCCGGCAAAGCTGAATTGCAGCAGTATTTACCCCACCCCCGCCCCCGTGCAGAATGGCGGTTTGTGAATCCTTAAATTCTCCGATCATAAATACATTCAGGAATGCCGTAATATATGATTCGCAGACACACGCGGCCTCCTCGAAACTCATACTTTCCGGTATGCGCATCAAATGGCTGGCATACGCCACTGCAAACTCGGCATACCCACCGCCACCGACAAGCGTCATGACCCGTTCGCCAACCTGCCACCCGGTAACGCCGGCTCCCAGCGCCTCAATAACACCGGCAACTTCCAACCCCAGAATTTCGGAATCTCCAGCCGGCGGCGGATATTTCCCTTCCCGCTGCACCAGGTCCGGTCGATTGATTGATGTTGCAAATACCTTTACGAGAACCTGCCCCTCAGCAGGATTCGGTTTTTCAGCCTCTCCGACTTTGAGCACCTCAACGCCACCAAAAGCGTCCATCAAAACTGCCTTCATACCTGCACCTCCTGCTGAATTATATATAATGCCGTCCCTGCATTTTTTTGGATTTTGAATGTAGCGACTTCCTGTTACTTTGTAAACACAAAATCAGAATGCGTCAGCAGCTTGATTTACCTCGATATTTCTGAGATAAACGAGATTGAGTCATAACCGAATAAAAAAGGATCTATCCCATGAACATCATGGTTACAAACGATGACGGCATCCATGCCGCAGGAATCCGCGCTCTGGCCGAAGCGATGAGTGAACTGGGCACCGTAACCGTTGTCGCACCCGACCGCGAACGAAGTGCAGTCGGGCACTCTCTGACCCTGCACACGCCGCTGCGTATTTTTGAGCTGCACAAGGGTTGGTATGCTGTTGATGGTACTCCGACCGACTGTGTCAACATGGGTATTCACAACATGCTGCCGATTACTCCTGACCTGGTGGTCTCCGGAATCAACCATGGCGCAAATCTGGGCGACGATGTTACCTATTCCGGAACGGTTGCGGCAGCTATGGAGGCAAATTTGATGGGCATTCCGGCAATCGCTTTTTCTCTGGCGACGTTCGAACCAAGCAATCATTTTAGCGATGCCGCACAAATTGCCATACAGGTTGCTCGCAGAGTAATCGCCAATGGCCTCCCCAGCGACACATTCCTTAATGTCAACATCCCCAACTGCCCTCACGACAAAATGTGCTCTCCCCTGATAACCCGCCAGGGAAAGCGTTCATTCATCGGAAAAATCGTTGACAAAACTGATCCGCGGGGACGCAAGTATTACTGGGTCGGTAGCGACGAACCGCACCTTAATGACGAACCCGGAACGGACTTTCATGCCATTAACCGCAATCACGTCTCCATCACCCCGCTCCATCTCGATCTGACGAACCATAAATCGTTGTCGATTCTGAGCGAATGGTCGTTTTGACACGTATGGACATTCACACCGTCTCCTGCTATAGTCACGTTTGCATTACTTTGTTGGAGTTTGCTTATCCTGTATCTCGGGCGTGGGGATTTATTTGAATTTTGAGATCATGAGAAAAAAAATGGTGCAGGATCAGATCGTTGCGCGCGGCATTTCCGATCGCCTAGTCATTGAAGCAATGCTGAAGATCCCCCGGCATATATTCGTGCAGGAAGCTTTCGCAGCTCAGGCATACAACGACAAGGCACTCCCGATCGGCGAAAAGCAGACAATTTCACAACCCTACATCGTCGCTTTAATGACCGAAAAGCTGGCTCTATCCGGTACGGAAAAGGTACTGGAAATAGGTACCGGCTCCGGTTATCAGACAGCCATTCTTGCAACGCTGGCCGATAGAGTTTTCTCGGCGGAACGCATTCGCCCTTTAGCACTGCGCGCCCGTAAATGTTTGGATTCTCTAAAACTGTTTAACGTCCAATTGCGCATCAATGACAGCCAGGGAAGCCCGATCGGATGGGAGGAAGAGGCTCCCTTTGACGCCATTATTGTTACCGCCGGAGCACCTGACGTTCCCGCTATTCTCACAGACCAGCTTGCCCCTGGCGGGCGCCTGGTAATCCCGGTCGGCACTGAATCCGACCAGCAACTGATTACAATTGTCAAAAGCGAAGACGGTGAACTGCAGCGCGAATCCTCTGTTTCGTGCCGTTTTGTTCCACTGATCGGCAAACAGGGGTGGCATGCATGAAAACAACCGAATTCGTAGAAAGTCTGGATATGGGCAGCAGCCCCCTTCCTCAGCCTGATTTTAGCGACGAATCCCCTCTGATCGGACTTTCGGCTCTGGCTCTCAATGACATTGAAGAACCTTCCCTGCTTTCTGACGATGCATGTATCGACGATGAGGACGAAGAGGAAATTCCGCTGGTCGAGCTTGAACGTTTTGATGACGCCATCAAGATATATCTTCGTGATATCCAGCGCACCCCGCTTCTGACTGCCGTTTCCGAGAAGGAACTTGCCAAAAGAATCGAAACGGGTGATGAAGCAGCCCGCAACAAGATGATTGAGTCTAACCTGCGCTTGGTTGTCAAAATAGCCAAACGCTACATAAACCGGGGATTGCCGTTTCTTGACCTGATTGAAGAGGGCAACCTGGGATTGATTAAATCTGTCGAGCGCTTCAATCTGGCCAAAGAGTGTCGTTTTTCAACCTATGCAACGTGGTGGATACGCCAGTCGATTGAACGGGCGCTCATCAACCAATCTCGTACAATCCGCCTGCCGGTCCACGTTTCTGACGACATCGGTCGTATGATTCGAGTTACCCGCAAACTTTCCCAGGAACTGAATCGGGAACCGGCCATCCAGGAAATTGCCGACTCCATGAAGGCAAAAATCCAGCATGTTCGCCGACTGATGACGCTGCTACGCCACACATGCTCGATTGAAGCCCCCCTTGGCGATGGCAATGATTTTTCGCTTATTGACACTATTGAAGACTGTTCGATGACTCCTCCGGCAGAGCTGCTTGAAAACATCAATATTTACGAGCTCATTTCCACACACTTCAACAAACTTACTGAACACGAGCAGAAAATCCTGACTCTCCGCTTTGGCCTCGATGACAACGACCCGCAGACGCTGGACATTATCGGCCAACAGTTCGGCGTCACACGGGAGCGCATCCGCCAGATCGAATCAAAAAGCCTTGAAAAGCTGCGAAACTATTACACGCACAACCAGGCATGAATAACATTTCACAAGGAGATCTATTTAATGAACGACCTGAAAAGCATTATCCGGGATATTCCTGATTTCCCTAAAAAAGGGATCATCTTTAAAGACATCACCACGCTGCTTCAGGACGCTCAGTCTTACCAAAAGATGATTGACCTGATTGCCCACCGCTATATCGGCAAACGGATTGATAAAGTGGTCGGAGTTGAAGCGCGCGGTTTTATAATCGGATCGGCATTGGCGTATAAGCTCTGCGCAGGCGTAGTGCTTGTGCGCAAACCGGGCAAGCTTCCCTCCGAAACCTTCAGCAAAACCTACGAACTTGAATACGGCACGGACACTCTGGAGATCCACAAAGATGCGATCAAACCGGGTGAGAGGATTTTGATAGCCGACGACCTGCTCGCCACCGGAGGTACCATGGCAGCAGTCGTTGACATGGTGCAGAGTATGGGGGGGGAGATCGTCGAGTGCTGCTTCATGGCGGAGCTTGATTTTCTGGAAGGGCGCAAGCGATTACCGGAAGGGAAAGTGTTTTCACTTCTGAACTTTTAATTGCTGAAAGAGGTTGAACAGGAGCAACATCTCTGCTATACCACATCAGCTTTTTACACACGTCCCCGTAGCTCAGCAGGATAGAGCACTTCCCTCCTAAGGAAGGGGCCGGTCGTTCGAATCGACTCGGGGACGCCAAATATCAAAAAGGCCATTTTCCTCCGGGAAAGTGGCCTTTTTGATATTTGGCAGGACTGATTGGAAACAGCAATCATATCAGATAGTTTTTTAAAGTGTAGCGCTAGCTATCCACCTGCCCAAGCGGCGTTCAAGTACACCGAATCAAGCAACTTCCGTTTTTCTGCAGGAACTCCGTAGACTCACCGCTAAACTTCTTGCTTAGACATCCGTATTCCTCTTCGCCGTCATCCGCCTCCAATTGTTTCATGCGGCTATGCATGCTCACCGGCTTGCCTCGTGTCATCTGCGGAAATATCCTTTCTTGACGTTTTCTTTATGTGTTTCCGGGGCATTTTGACACCGCCTTAATCCCCTTTTCGATATGCTGTCATTAGGGTAGGCACCACCATGAATACCGGAGAGCGCATCATGAAACTCTATACGTTTGAAACAAAAACCGGCCTGTATCTCGGGCAGGACTTTGGTGACAAATCAGATATCAATATCGGAGAAGGTATAACGGACCTTGCGCCACCGGACTTTAAGCATGGTGAAACTCCGGTGTTTGATTTCAATAACAAACAATGGGTTGTCATTGAAATTGACAAGGTGCGCCCGATGCTGATTCAAAAAGAATGCAGGGACTCCAATGAACCTTGAATCCGATAAAACCAACAGTTCGATGCTACATACGGTTGTCCGGGCACTATTTGGTGCACCGAAGTACCTGAAAGACCCACACCTGTTCCACAAAATGTCGTTAATTCCGATTCTGGCATGGGTTGGGCTGGGTGCAGACGGCCTTTCATCTTCTGCCTACGGTCCGGAGGAGGCCTTCAAGGCCTTGGGAGAGCACACGTATCTGGCGGTCTTTCTCGGTTTGGCTACTGCGCTGACGGTCTTTATCATTTCCTATGCATACTCACGCATCATCGAACATTTTCCTCACGGAGGCGGCGGCTATATTGTAGCCAGCCACATGCTGGGGGAAAAAGCAGGAGTCGTTTCGGGGAGCGCGCTGCTGGTTGACTACGTCATGACCATCACTATCTCCATCGCCTCCTGCTGTGATGCGGTTTTCAGCTACATCCCCAAGGGCTACCACCACTACAAGGTGCCGGTAGCCTGTCTGTTGACGGTGATCTTGATTATCCTCAACATCCGCGGCGTCAAGGAATCCATATCAGTCATGGCACCTATCTTCATGACCTTCGTTGCCAGTCATGTTCTGATGCTGGCCTATGGGGTTTTGACCCATACCGACAAGATCACTCCTCTGGCTGGCGATATACACACCGGCTTAAGTCATGACCTCTCCAGTATCGGCGTCTTCGGCATCTTGCTGCTGTTCGTGCGGGCCTACTCCCTTGGTGGCGGAACGTACACCGGTATCGAGGCCGTCTCCAACGGCCTGCAGATCATGCGGGAGCCCAGGGTACAGACCGGCAAGCGCACCATGCTCTACATGGCCACCTCGCTGGCTTTCACCGCCGGCATACTGTTTCTCTGCTATTCGCTGGTCGGGGTAAAGCCGGTGGAGGGTAAGACCCTCAACGCAGTCCTAGCCGATTCACTCTTTGGAAATTGGCCGATGGGGAACTGGATTTCATTCATCACCATCTTCTCCGAGGGAGCATTGTTGCTGGTTGCAGCGCAGGCAGGTTTCGTTGACGGCCCACGGGTCATGTCCAATATGGCGATCGACTCCTGGTTTCCGCACCGCTTTGCCGCACTGTCGGTGCGCCTGACCATGCGTAACGGCATCCTTCTGATGGGTATCGCCGCCATTGCCCTCCTCTTCTACACAGGAGGTTCGGTATCGGCCCTGGTGGTCATGTATTCGATCAACGTCTTCATCACCTTCTCCCTGTCGCAACTCGGGATGTCGAAATTTTTCGTCCAGCGCCGGAAGGATGACCCGCAGTGGATCCGCCACCTCTCCGTCCATCTGGTTGGGCTTCTGCTCTGCGTAACCATTCTCGCCATTACAACCTACGAGAAGTTTGCCGAAGGGGGATGGATGACCCTGGTAATCACCTCGCTGGTAGTTGGACTCTGCTACATGATAAAGGGGCATTATGTCCGGGTCAAACAAGGGATGAAGGATCTGGACGAGACGCTGCTGGATGTGCCGCTGTCATCTCACGGAGAACCGCCGGCAATCGACCGCAACGCCCCGACCGCCATCCAGTTGGTGTCCGGCTACAGTGGCTTCGGCGTGCACACGCTCTTCTCGATTCTTTCCACCTTTCCCAAGACCTACAAAAATGTCGTCTTTGTCTCGGTGGCTATGATCGATTCGGGATCCTTCAAGGGAGCCGAGGAGGTTGAAGCATTGGAAGCATCCGTGAATACCGGGATGGAAAAGTATGTTGCCATGGCACACAAACTGGGATTTGCCGCCGAGTACCGAACCGTTCTGGCAACCGACGTGGTAGAAAGCGCCGTGGATCTGTGCAAACAGGTAGCCGAGGAGTTCCCCCGTTCAACCGTCTTTACCGGCCAGCTTACCTTCCGCCTGGAGAAGTTTTACCATCGCCTGCTGCACAACGAAACCGCCTTCGCCATCCAGCGCCGCCTGCAGTGGGATGGACTCACTACGGTCATCCTGCCTATCAGGGTGCGTACATGATCGACCATGAATCCAGGGTGCAATGCCATCTTACGTGAAAAAGTGCTTGCCGTTGTGACACGTTTGTTTAGACTGTAGATATGCTACTACGATTTCATACTGAATCACCCCTTCCAAAGAACCGGATGCGACTTGCTGCCAGCTATATATCCGTCTTTATACTGACTCTGGCAGCTACCCTGTTTTGCGAAGCCATTCGTCCGTATGTATCCCCAACCAACATGGTGATGGTTTACCTGGTGGCGGTTGTTCTTGCCTCCCTTTGGCTTGGCCGGAAACAGGCTATCCTGACAGCCGCACTCGGGGTTTTGGCCTTCGATTTTTTCTTTGTTCCGCCACGCTTAACCTTCAATGTCACTGACAAGGAGTATCTCATCACATTTTTGGGACTCTTTGGTGTTGGCGTAATTATCAGTACTCTGGTGACCAACGTTCAGGATCGGGCCGAGAAGCTGAAGGAGCGTGAAGCGGAAACAGCAAGCCTTTATCGCTTGAGCAGAGACCTTGCCATAGCAGCAGATAAGCCGTCCGTACTGTTTTCGATTGTGAAGAACGTAGAAGAGAGTATGGATGCCAACGCAGCATTGTTTTTGGCTGACGGGGAAAAGCTCGGCGTTGCCGCCGCCAGCAACGACTGGGACGTGGACCCTGAAGCAGAAAAAATTGCCCAATGGTCGTTCAAAAGCTTGCGGTCGGCGGGGGCCGGCACTTCAACATTCCCGATGTCAAAAATGCTCTTCATGCCGCTTCAGGTGCTTGGCATTCCTCTTGGCGTTCTCGGTATCAACTTCAACACGGAACCACACAATCGTTTTGAACAAATGCGCCACCTGCTGGAGGCCTTTAGTACACAATCAGCTTTGGCCCTTGAAAGAGTTCGCTTGTCTCAGCAGGCAGAGCATGCTCAGATTCTCAAGGCAAGAGAGAACCTGGAGCGGGCACTTCTCAACTCAGTATCCCACGATCTTCGTACTCCATTGGTCACTATCACGGGAGTATTAAGCACCATACGGGATGAAGAAAATCATCTCAGCGAGAAGAGCCGCCATGACTTGGTGGACACAGCATGGGAAGAGGCCGGCAGACTGAATCGTTTCGTCGGCAATCTGCTCGACATGACCAGACTGGAGGCCGGAGAGTTGAGGCTGAAACTGGAGACATGCGATGTGCAGGATCTGGTAGGTTGTTCACTGGCTTCAGTTGAGCATCGTCTCGGTGCAAGAAGTGTGGATGTACAGTTGCCGTCCGAACTGCTACTAGCCAGAATGGATCTGGTGCTCATGACTCAGGTGCTGGTCAACCTGATTGACAATGCCCTGAAATATTCTCCGCCGGAAAGTCCTATCGAGATAACTGCCCGCTCGGATAACAAGCAGTTGACCATAGAAGTAGCTGATCGAGGTCCCGGCATACCGGCGCATGATTTAGTACATATTTTTGATAAGTTCTACCGAATATCCGTACCTGAAGGAATCAGTGGCACCGGATTGGGGCTTTCAATTTGCAAGGGCATTGTGGAGGCGCATGGCGGTAAAATTCATGCCGAGAACCGTATTTGCGGCGGGTTGAAGTTTGTTGTGCAACTACCACAAGAAGGAGAACGGGATGCCTAAAGAGGATAACCTACCACGCATTCTCATTGTTGACGATGAAGTGTCAATTCAGCGTTTTTTGCATACTACTCTTGATACGGGAGAGTACTCCCTGCATCAGGCCGAAAACGGTCATGCAGCACTGGCAGCTGCGGTGGCAACACATCCGGATATTATTCTACTTGATCTGGGATTGCCGGATATGGACGGTATCGAAGTTTTAAAGAGGATACGGGAGTGGTCGCTCGTTCCAATTATAGTTCTTTCGGTAAGGGACCGTGAGGACGACAAAGTTGAAGCACTGGACGCCGGGGCGGATGACTACCTGAGTAAACCGTTCGGCGTGGCGGAGTTACTGGCACGAATCAGGGGCGCACTGAGACGATCCGTACAACTGACACCTGAGCCGATTTATAAGGTTGACGAACTTGAAGTTGATCTTTCCCGGAGAAGGGTAATGGTTCGAGGCGAAGAAACTCAACTTACCCCTACGGAATATGATCTGTTACGACTATTTGTCATACACGCGGGAAAGGTGCTGACACACGGTCAGATCCTTAAACAAATCTGGGGAATTGGTTATGTTGAACAGCCACATGTGCTACGGGTCAACATAAGTAATTTACGACGCAAGATAGAGGTTGATGCCTCGCGTCCACATTACATAATCACTGAGCCGGGAGTCGGTTATCGTTTACGGGCTTTGGATTATTGAAGTGGACGCCAATGTAACAACGGGCTGCACAGTGCACACCTTTGTGTCCCGTCACATGTTCCGGATATGTTAAATCCGGTGGATTCAGCTAACGGCTTTCCCCTCACCCTGCACATTCTTCAGCCATTTCCCCAATACATTCGTACTATTACAATCGTTGAACCGCAGGCATGCTCCGGCACGTTAGTTGCTCATCTGTATTAACTGTCCAGAAAACACGTGCAGGGGAGCGAGGTGCCGGCACGCTCATCCTCGGCCCCCGCTGCCTTTTTCATCAGGGCAGCACACAGTATGCAGCACACTAACAATTTTTTGAACAATTGCCGCAATAACAGCAAGTTACAACAAACAAACCCACGTTTTAACTGGCGTTATATGCCTTGACAACCGTTAGGAGCGGTGTAGACTTTAGACAAATATCGCAGTTTTTTTCAGAATAGATGGTACCGACAATACTAAACCGCCCGCAAGGGTGGGACGGAAAGCCCAAGGGGTCTTACAGAGACAGCCGGGTTGCCGAAGTATCACTATATTTCAACTACCCGGTGTTTGTTTACACACAATCACGGGAAAAGGGGGCATCATGTTTCGAAAGGCACTATCAGTACTGAAAGTCTCAATGGTTCTAGTAACTGCAACAGCGGCACTGTTTCTGTTCCAGGGGTGCAGTGGCGGTGGCAACAGCGGCAGCCCTGCGCCTACAGGGACGCTAAAGCTCTCGATCACCGACAAGATGAGCGATGAGTTCAACAACGTAGTAATCAGTATACGTGAAATCCGGGTTGTGCCGGCAGGCAGAGAGAACGCCCTGGATAGCGATCCGGCTCTTCCCGTGGTAGTGACCTTTGCCACACCCAAGGTCATCGACGTCATGCAGTTGCAGTTCGTACAGCAAGCACTTGGCGAAGTTGTTCTTCCGACAGGCACCTACAGCCAGATACGCCTGATACTGGAACCAAACCCCAATGGCCAGGGACAGCAACCGTCAAACTACCTTGTGCTAAAATCGGATCTTGCCATCAAGATCCCGCTCACGACTCCCAGCGCTCAGCAGTCCGGCCTGAAAGTCCTCGGACCGCTTGAGATCAAACCTGACGCCATCACCCAGGTGATGATCGACTTTGATCCAAACACCGCAATCGTTGCACGGGGGAACGGTGGCTACAACCTGAAACCGACCGGAATTCGTCTCGTTCAAATGTCTACTACGCTCACAGAGTATGGCTCCATTTCCGGAACGATATTGTCAACATTCAAGGACTGGTCCAGCGCATCCGTTTCCGTAAAACGCCGCGGGGCAATCAATGATGCAGATCCAATTGCGGCCGGTAGAATTTTTTCCAATTATACCGGTGGGGCATGGAAGGCTCCGTTCGCACTATTCGTTCCGCCCAGCTCCCCAACAACCTCGTATAAGACTTTCATAAACGCGAACGGATTCCGTCTTTACTCCTCTTCTTCCGTAAGTGTCATGCAAAGCCGGGCAACAGAGCTTGGATCTATTTCTCTGGTAAGAACTCCTTGAGAAGTCCCCCCTGATATGGACGGTATTCAGGGGGAGATCACACATCAAAAAGATTACCGATTGAAATAAGTCCGCCAGAGGACGCAAAAACGATAGTGGCCGATTTCTAAATGAAATCGGCCACTATCGTTTTTGCACCACGCGTGCCGGGTTATTTCCACTTGTCCGTACCGTAGGGCAAGGGTTTGTCATGGTCTGCTATCCAGGCCGCGATGTCGGCCAAGGGCTTTTCCCCATGCAAATCCCGCAGCAACATATGATACCCCTCCTCATAGAACGCCTTACGGGTTGACTTGGGCATCTTTTCGAGCATAAGGAAAATCGGTTTTTCGGGGATAACCTGATCTTTTTCGCCGTACTGGACCAGGGTGGGTAAACGAATTTTTCCCGCCTGCGCCAATGCCTCGTCCATCAGATTGGAGAGGCCGTACATTGAGTCGATACGGGTGGCCTTGATGACGAGCGGATCGCGCCCCAGTGATCGCAGCATCTCGATGTTATCCGAGGCGGAGATGTGCAGTCCCTTCCCTGTCAACTGCACCCAGGGGAACGTGTGTGACGCAATGGCAAGGAGCCACCGTTGATACCAGGGCATGGTTTCCCGCCCCCAGACAGCCGGTGCCACAAGAATGACGCCGTCAACATCCGGCGGATTGCTCCCGGTCATGGCCACAATAGCCACGGAGCCGCCCATACTCTCACCCAACACATACAGCGGAACTCCGGGATGACGTTTGCGAATTTCCTTTACAAAAAAAGTGAGATCGCTTGAGTATGCCCCTATCCCCGACCACAGTCCACGTCCCGGTGCGCCGCCAAATCCCCGCTGGTCGTAGGCGTAGCTGGCAATACCGTGGCGGCCCAGGTAATTAGCGGGGGAAGCAAAGAAGGTGCTGTAATCGTTGAATCCATGCAGCGCAACGATAACCGCCGTTACCGGACCATCCTGCGGCAGCCAGGTGTGCATCGGTAACATCACCCCGTCAACGGTGACATAATGGGCTTTTTCAACCCTCGGCTCCACGACCTGCTTTCCTGGGAGGTTTACCAGCGGCGTGCAAGCGCAAAACACAAGCAGGATAGTTGCTACCGTACCGGCTATGGATAATTTTCTGACACATGGCATGTTTTTGGTCCGCTTTTACTATGAAAGAATTGACCGCGTACGAACCCTCAAATCAGGCAATGGATAAATAAAACAGGCAATTCAATGGCAGATAATACGACATTGCTGGCAGAGAGAGGTGGTTAAAACCGGACAACGTCAGGTGGAGAACCCGGCAGACAATAGCGGTTTTAACCGATTCATTATACGCCTGAAAAAATAAATTAAACAGCCTGTTATTTTGCTTTGGCGGTGCTATATTACAGTCAGGAGGTAGAAAGAAAATCTGGTTTGGAGGTTTTCAATTATGGGAGATACTCCACCTGAGCGTCACCGAATGTAAGAGTCTTTGACGCTTTGTTGTACCCGAATCAGAAGTGAATCTTCACAAGGAGGCGGTTACCATCGCAAATACTCCACCTGAAAGAAGCACACATAGCTTTGTAGCACTACTCCGAGGGTAGGTAGAATCGGAATACTCCTTGAAAACGGAATCAAATACGCAATAAATAAGTGAAGCCCACCGAAATTTCTGGTGGGCTTTTCATTTATCCGGATTAGTTTTTCAGCTCTTTTACTCAGAAGGTTCATCTGGTATAGTTACCCAATGATTTCACCTTCCTTCTACCATGTAGCGATTTATTCGCTTGTTTCCGTGACCCTGATCGGCGGATTGTTGCTGGCTGCATGGTGGCTGGGCGCCAAACGCACGTCGCTCACCAAGCAGATGCCCTACGAATCAGGTGTTTCCCCCAGCGGCTCTGCCCGTCTTGCCTGGCCTGTTCCGTTCTATCTGGTTGCAATCTTTTTCATTGTTTTTGATGTTGAAGCGGCTTTCATCTTTACCTGGGCCGTAGCATGGGATCTGCTGGGAATTGCAGGACTTGTCCAAATTACGGTATTCATCGCGATCCTGTTTGCCGGACTGATATGGCTCTGGCTAAAAGGAGGCCTTGACTGGGGGCCTTCCCGGGAAAAGGATACGACTCATGGATAGCGAAATTCCCCAGAATGTTATTCTCGCCCGCCTCGACGACCTGATCAACTGGGGACGCGCCAACTCGCTCTGGCCGATGTTCTTCGGCCTTTCCTGCTGTTTTGTCGAAATGATGACCTCATTCACCTCGCGACATGACATCTCTCGCTTCGGGGCCGAGGTTCTTCGCGGTACGCCGCGCGAGGCGGATCTGATGGTGATTGCCGGCACCCCCTTTGTCAAGATGGCCCCCTCGATTCTGCATCTTTATGAACAGATGGCCGAGCCCCGCTGGGTGATGTCAATGGGGAGTTGCGCCAATTCGGGCGGCATGTACGACGTATACAGCGTTGTGCAGGGAATCAACCAGATCCTTCCGGTGGACGTGTACGTGCCGGGCTGCCCGCCACGCCCCGAAGCTTTTATGCAGGGACTGATGCTGCTGCAAGAGAAGATTAAAACGGGTGAGCGTCCGGCCCGACCGGTATTGCACATGCAGGGGGGATGGCAGGGGACGACCGTTCCTGTGCTGGTACCGGGCGAAACAAAATCCAATGACACCCGCGGGACAGGGATGGAGGCGATCAGCATCCGTGGTTCGGCAGCCGGGCATCCCAGGGCGTTTCAGCCCCGTTCTGACGAGATCTGGCGACCCCCGGCTCCGCGTCATGACTTCCCTGATTTCGGCTTGTCGGAAGAACTTGCGCTTCTATTTGAAGCCCAGGTGTCCGTTGACCCGTCTGCAACCGACATGCTGACACTGCGGGCTCCGGCTGCTCACGTCACCGAACTTCTGAAGCACCTGAAATCCCGCTCCGGAGCTTCGTTCAAACGACTGGAAGACATTGCCGCCGTCGATGACTCCTGCCGTCGAAAGAGAAGTGACTATCAAGATTTCACCCTCAACTATCACCTGCTTTCGTTTGACCACCCCGGCTATCTCCGCATAAAGACCGAAATGAGCGGGGAAAGTCCGGAAATCCCTTCCGTAACCTCCGTTTTTCCCGCTGCCAACTGGTACGAGCGGGAAGTTTTCGACATGTACGGCATCCGTTTCGCCGGTCACCCGAATCTGCGCCGGATTCTGATGCCGCACGACTGGGAAGGATACCCGCTCAGAAAGAGCCACCCCTTCCGCGCCACCGAAATGAAGCCCTACACCCTTGACGATGCCCGGCGTCATGCCCCCCTCCCCGCCTCCGATTTTTTCGAGAGGATTAACGAGGGAGAGATGATTCTCAATCTGGGGCCCCAGCATCCGGGTACCCATGGCATTATCCGCTGCATCCTCAAACTGGACGGCGAGGAGATCCGCGATATCGATTTCGACATCGGCTACCACCATCGCGGAGCCGAAAAAATAGCCGAGCGGCAGCACTGGAATCAGTTCATCCCCTACACCGACCGTATCGATTATCTGGCGGGGGTACAGAACAACCTGGCCTACGTCAATTCGGTCGAACGGTTGTGCGGCATCACTGTTCCGGACCGGGCTATCCACATCCGTGTCATGCTGGCCGAACTGTTCCGTATTGCGAGCCATCTGGTCTGGCTCGGTACGTTCACGGCCGATGTCGGTGCGATGACGCCGGTTTTCTATACGTTCACCGATCGGGAGAAAATTTTCGATATCGTTGAGATGATCACCGGGGGGAGAATGCACCCTGCCTGGTTCCGCATCGGCGGTGTTGCCGAAGATCTGCCTGATGGCTGGCAGGAACCGGTGCGCACTCTTCTGGAATGGCTGCCGCCACGTTTGAAAGAGTATGAACAGTTGATCGACGGCAACCCGATCTTTCGGAAGCGGTTGAAGGGGGTCGGCGCCATTTCACTTCAGGAGGCGCAGGAGTGGGGACTTTCAGGGCCAAACCTTCGTGCATGCGGATTCGAGTGGGATCTGCGACGCAAAATTCCGTACTGCGGCTATGATCGTTTTGATTTTGAGATCCCGACTGCGGAAGGGGGAGACTGCTGGGCGCGCTATCAGGTACGGATGCAGGAAATTCATCAATCACTTCGAATCGTCGCTCAGGCCATGAGGGAAATGCCGGAGGGACGTTTCATTACCGACGACTATCGGTATGTACTGCCACAGAAGCGGGACGCGTTACAGAATATCGAGTCGCTGATCCATCATTTCGTCAACAGCACCCGCGGCATGTCCCCTCCGATGGGTGAGAACTACAGTGCCATTGAGGCTCCCAAGGGTGAAAACGGTTACTTCGCGGTTTCGGACGGCCTTTCAATCCCCTATCGCCTCCGCATCAAAACCCCCAGTTTCCCCCATATCCAGGCCCTGCCGGTTATGAGCCGCGGCTGGCTGCTTGCAGATTTTCTCGCTATTCTGGGATCGGTGGATTTTGTACTGGCCGACCTTGACCGGTAAACAAACTTTCATTTATTCCTGGGTTTTCTCGTAAATCTCGGCAAAATCGTCCTTGATCTCGTCAAACGCGGCAAGAACTTCCGGATCAAAATGTTGCGGCAATGTACGACCATCGCCACTCAGGATAATGTTGCAGGTTTTGGCGTGATCAAAAGCCGGCTTGTAAACCCGGCTGCTGCGCAGGGCGTCATACTGGTCAACCAGCATGACGATCCGCCCCTCCAAAGGTGTTTCCTCCCGCTTCAAACCGGCAGGATATCCGGTGCCGTCCCAGCGTTCATGATGTGTGGCGGCAATAACAGCCCCCATGATAAGCATGCGGTGGGGCGACCCCTTCAGAATCCGCTCACCGATCGTCGTATGCTGCTTGATGATGGTGAACTCTTCAGCCGTCAAGGCACCCGGTTTCAGCAAAATCGAGTCGGGGATGCCGATTTTGCCGACGTCATGCATGGCACTGGCCACCGAAATATCGTTAACAAAGCTGTCATCCATGTTTAGATGGAGAGCCAGGCGCTTGGCATACATGCCTACTCTCGAAATATGCAGGCCGGTGTCTTCATCGCGCAGCTCGGCAGCGGCCGTCAGTCGTTCGATGATTTCCCTGCTCATATGGGTGATCTCATCCAGCGCCGCATTGAGTTCGGCTGTTCGTATTTCGACCGTGCGTTCCAGTTCCGCCTTGTAGTTCTTTTCGATCTGGGTCAGACGTTTGAAATTAACCCCTTTTTCGACCGTATGAACAAGTGCCGGTGGTCGATAGGGCTTGATAATGAAATCAAAGGCGCCTTTCTGAATAGCTTTGACCGCCACATCAAGATCCGCATACGCAGTCATCAGCACAACCGGCGTTTCCTTGTCAAGAAAGCGAATCTTTTCCAGCAGTTCAAGCCCATCCATAATCGGCATATTGATATCGGTCAGCACCAGATCAACCGGTTCCATCACAAACTGCCTGACCGCTTCCCGGCCATTCGAAAAAGCACGCACTGAAAATCCGAATTCAGTCAGCAACGTCGTGACACTCTCCAGAACAAAGCGGTCATCATCAACCACAAAAATTTTGCCACCGTTGTTATTATTCATTTTTCCAGTACCTCACGAATTTTCATCAACAACTCTTTTGGGGTGAAGGGCTTTGACAGGTAGTGCATCCCCTCTTCCACCCCTCCCTGACTGACCACCACATCATCTGCATACCCGCTGCAAAAAAGAATCCGCATCTTCGGATCAATGCATCGTATGGCATCATATACCTCACGGCCATTCATTTTCGGCATAATGACATCAAGGATCACCAGACTGATACTCCCGCTCTGTTCGCGGAACTTCTCCAAAGCATCCTCGCCGTTAATCGCCTCAATAACCGAATAGCCAAATTCTTCCAAGATCTCCCTGGCAAGCACGCGGGAAATTTCATTGTCTTCAGCGAGCAGGATGGAGCTTTCTCCACGAGCAGCCTCAATCTTTTCCGGCATCTTTTCCTCATCGGTAACATCAGGGACCGAATCCAACAGCGGCAGATAGATCCTGAAAGTCGTACCAAGTCCGATTGAGCTATTACAGAGGATATACCCGTTATGCTTCCTGATGATTCCGTAGACAATTGAAAGGCCCAGACCGGTTCCCTTGCCCAGTTCCTTGGTCGTATAAAACGGTTCAAAGATATGCTTGGCAATCTCGGCATCCATCCCCCCCCCATTGTCCGTGAATGTCAGAAGAGCATATCTGCCAGGCTTTCCGAAACCTGTGGCAAGGACAAAGTCCGAGTCAATAGAAACCGCTTCGGTTGTGATGACAATCGTCCCCCCCTGTTGCAGGGCATCACGGGCATTGGTTGACAGATTCATCAATACCTGCTCGATCTGCCCGCTATCGGCCAATACCGGCAACCCAGTTTGTTCAAGGTTTATTTCAAGATGAATATCCTCGCTGATCAACCGCAACAGCAATTGGTGGACACGGTTGATAATTTCATTCAAATCGACAACAACAGGGTTCGAAGCCTGCTTGCGGCTGAAGGCCAGGAGCCCCTGGGTAAGAGTTGCGCCGCGCTCCGCGGTGGCGGCAATCTGCTCGGCGTTCTTTTTCAAAGGGCTGCCATCGGGAAGTTTGAGTTGCATGATACTGGCATAGCCGACAATAGCAGTCAGAATATTATTGAAATCATGGGCGATGCCGCCCGCCAGCTGCCCGATTGCATCCATTTTCTGGGCATGCCGGAGCTGTCCCTCCAATTGTTTATGTTCGGTAATATCTTCTTTAATGGCTATGAAATGGGTTATGGCATAGCTGTTGTCTCTTATCGGAGCAATCAGAGCCTGTTCCCAGTAGAGATCGCCATTCTTCTTGCGATTATGGAATTCGCCGCGCCATTCACGTCCGGAGAGGATTGTTTCCCATAATTGCTTGTATTCCTCGTTACTGGTGTCTCCCGTTTTGAGAATACTCGGGTTCCTGCCGACCGACTCCTCGAAACTGTAGCCGGTCAATGCGGTAAAATGAGGATTGACATATTCAATTGTGCCAAAGGTATCGGTAATTACAATTGAAGCAGGGTTCTGCTCCACCGCCACCGAAAGCTTGCGCAGATGTTCTTCGATCCGCTTTCGCTCGGACAATTCCCGCTGTGATTCTTCGTTGAGCCTGGCATTCTCCAGCGCCAGCGAGGCCAATTCGCCAAACTGATCAAGTAGCTCCATCTGCTGATCGTTAAAAACGACACCCTGGTCGATAAAAGCCAGCCCGAGCACCCCGACCACTTCGTCACCGACCTTAAGCGGCACGCCTGCCATGGCGTGAAGAGCATTACGATCTTCATCCGGGAGACGCCCGTCCCAAAGACTGTAATCATCAACTTTTATCGGCTCTCCCGAGTCCCAGACACGCCCCGATATCCCCTCCCCCGGCTTGACCGAGTGGTGGTTCAGCGAGTCATAGATCCCGCTCTGATACACCATATTCATTTCAGTACCAAAAGCGTTTACAAGGTAAAGAAAGCAGTGCTCCGTACCGACCAGCCTTCCCGAACGGGAAACAATCGCTTGCAGGACACTGGCAACATCCAGCCGTTTTATCAGCCCCAGTGTGGTTTCATGCAAGGCTTGCAGATATTCGTTCTGACGATGCAACTGTTCGTCTGCCCGTTCACGTTTTTCAAGATCATCTTCCAGCTTGCTCCGTTGAAGATCACTCTCGCGCACGAGCTGATTGAATGCCTCCCCCAGGGTTTCGACTTCATCGCCGTCCTGCGTCTGGAACAGGCGTTCTTCACCGCTCTTTCTCGGCAATTCTTCAACATGGCGGGTAAGCTTGATGATCGGATCCGTCATTTTATGCAGATAACGCCGCATAAACCAGAACAGCGCCAATGAGATGATCGGTAACGCTATAAAAATAGCACTTCTGATTTTGTATGCGGGGGCATACGCCTCGACCATGGGATAATTGGCACCCAGAATCCAGTTCTTTGTCTTGAGGTGCTTAAATGTAGCCAGGGTATGCAGACCACGGCTGTTCACGGTTTCTCCGCTGCCTTCAAATCCGGCCAGAGCCCGGTCCAAAAGCATATTGGCGCCGGCTGGAATATCATTTTTCATAATGCGGGATGTATCAGGGTGAAGTACAATCAAACGATCGCGATTGAACAGAAATGCATACCCGCTCTTGCCCATTTTAACGCTCGCAAGCCTGCCGAGGAAAGCTGATTTGTTCAGATCCACACTCCCCCCCAGCACTCCCAGCAGAGTACCGTTGCGGTCAACGATCGGGGCGGTGAACATGACCGCGGGGTGGTGATGTTGCTGCGACGACACGTAGGGTTCGGAAATAAACGGCTTACGGGTTGCAATGGTCTGCTTGAGGTATTCCCGAAATGAAAAATCCGTGCCTGCCCGTTCCAGGCCAAGCGGCAGCTCGGCTACCATCCTGCCTTCAGGATTGAATATGAACAGTCCGTTGTCGAAGTCCAGCAGGTGTTCGTCCTGTTGTTCCAGGTAGAGCAGAGCTTTCCGGGGCTCCTTCATCATCTCGGAGGTGATTTTCCCGGCGACTGAAAGCAGGATTTTGTTATTGTTGGCAATGCTCCAGTCAATATCTTCTGCAAGAACGGAAACGATCTGGTACTGCTGCTGTGAAACGGTTTCTTTAATGTATTTCTGCATGAGAGAATAAATCAACAGAAGCAGGCACGCGAACAGAAGTGTTATCGCCATCGGGAAAAACAGGGTAACTTTGGTTTTCAGGGTAAACGACTTCATATTCATACCTTTGCCTTGTCGTATCGGTTGACAAACGTAATCGGAACGATACCACAGAATCCAAAGGGTTTCTATTCGGAATCGCGGCCGAATCAATGTACGTACTGTACATGTTCTGACCATCTTTTCTTTGGACAAGAGCCGGTCCATGCAGTAGTATGGCAAAATTTACCAGGAACAACAGGAGCATTCAAGAGTGGACAAACTGATCATCAAAGGCGGAAAAAAACTTAAGGGCGATGTAACCGTCAGCGGTTCCAAAAACGCCTCACTCCCGATTTTTGTCGCGACGATTCTTGCGCCGGGAATCAACCAGATCAGCAATGTGCCGTTCCTGCGTGACATCAACACTACCATTAAAGTGCTTGAATCACTCGGCTCGCAGGTAGAAGGCAACGGCAATATTGTCAGAATCGATACAACCAACATCATCAGCCATGAGGCTACCTACGATCTTGTCAAAACCATGCGCGCCTCGGTGCTTGTGTTGGGGCCGCTTCTGGCCCGCTTCGGCAAGGCACGGGTTTCGTTGCCGGGCGGCTGCGCTATCGGAGCACGTCCGATTAACCTCCACCTGAAAGGGCTTCAGGCTCTTGGTGCCGAGATAACACTTGAGCATGGCTATGTAGAAGCAAAGTGCCGGCGACTCAAAGGAGCCCGCATCAATTTCGACGTTTCAACTGTCGGCGGCACTGAACACCTGATGATGGCCGCAGCGACCGCAAAGGGTGAAACCCTGCTGGAAAACGCCGCCAGAGAACCGGAAATTGTCGATCTGGCCCTGTACCTGAATCGCATGGGAGCAAAGATTGAAGGGGCCGGCACCGACACCATCCGGATTCAGGGTGTGTCCGAGCTTTCGGCAGCCAGTTACGAAGTCATGCCGGACCGGATCGAAGCAGGCACCTTCATGATCGCGGCTGCGATGACCGGTGGTGATATCCGAATCCACAACATGAAACTGGAGCATCTTGATGCGCTCGCGTTCAAGATGCAGGATGCGGGGGTTGAAATCACCAGCCGCGACGGCGTGGTGAGGATCAAGTGCCCCAAGAGGGTCAAGAGCGTCAACATCAAGACGCGCCCCTACCCAGGGTTTCCGACCGATATGCAGGCCCAGTTCATGGCCATGATGTGCGTGGCGGATGGGGCCAGCGTCATCTCGGAAAATATCTTTGAAAACCGCTTCATGCACGTATCCGAACTGCAGCGTTTTGGCGCCGACATAACGGTGGAAGGGAATACGGCAACGGTCAAAGGGGTCAAGAAACTGTCCGGAGCTCCGGTCATGGCGACAGACCTGCGGGCCTCCGCTTCGTTGATCCTTGCCGGACTGGCAGCTGAAGGCCCTACCGAAGTCACCCGCATTTATCATCTGGATCGTGGCTACGAGTCGATCGAGAAAAAATTTGCCGCCCTTGGCGCGGACATCCAGAGGGTTAAGGAATGAATAACTGGATCACCATAGCCATACCAAAAGGTCGCATCCTTGAAGAGTCGGTCGAGATGTTCGGCCGGATCGGCATCGACTGCCGCGAACTGCTCTCCGATTCGCGCAAGCTGATCTTCGAAAATCAGGAGCAGAAGATTCGCTATATGATCGTGCGTGCTACCGACGTTCCGACCTACGTGGAATACGGCAGCGCCGATCTCGGCATCGTCGGCAAAGACACCCTGATGGAGCAGTGCAAGGATGTCTACGAACCGCTCGATCTGAAATTCGGCTATTGCCGCATGATGGTCGCCGAACCGGCCAATCTGGCAAAAGTCGACGACCCCTCCTGCTGGTCGCACATTCGCATCGCCACCAAATACCCCCATGTGACGGAACAGTATTTCGCATCAAAGGGTGTTCAGGTAGAGATTATCAAGCTTTACGGTTCAATTGAGCTGGCGCCGCTGGTCGGCCTGTCGGACCGGATCGTCGATCTGGTTTCCACCGGAGAAACGATGCGTCAGAACGGCCTGGTCGAGGTAGAAACCATTGCCGAGATCACCACCCGCCTGATTGTGAACCGGGCCAGCCTGAAAACCAAAAACGACCGTATTTCAAAAATAATCCAGGGGTTGGAGCAACTGCTCCAGTCACACTGAGCAAGGCACCATATGCTTTTTCTCGACATTACCGATTCCTGTTTTACTCAAAAATTTGATGCCATTCTTTCACGCGGAGAAGAAACCGGACGCGAAGTAGAGCAGACCGTACTTGGAATTATTGCGGATGTCCGTCAGCGTGGAGATGCCGCGGTACTGGAACTGACACGCCGTTTCGACCACATGGATGCCGCCTCGATGGCAGAATTGGAGGTCTCCGCGGCGGAAATTGAAGCTGCTTTTACCCAGGTTTCCGCCGAAGAGATCGCCGCACTCAAGCTGGCCTGTGAGCGGGTTGCACGTTTCCACGAGAAACAGAAGCAACAGACCTGGATCTCCACGGAAGAGCCTGACATCATGCTGGGACAGAAGGTTACCCCGCTATCCCGGGTCGGCATCTACGTTCCGGGAGGCAAGGCAAGTTATCCGAGCAGCGTCATCATGAACGCCGTACCGGCCCGTGTGGCTGGGGTCGGCGAAATAATCATGGTAGCCCCTTCTCCCGGCGGCGAGATCGGCCCCCACGTACTGGTGGCCGCCAGTCTTTCCGGCGTTGACCGCATCTTCCGGATCGGCGGAGCGCAAGCCGTTGCAGCGCTGGCGTACGGTACGGCGACAATCCCGCAGGTTGACAAGATCACCGGGCCGGGCAACATCTATGTCGCCACCGCCAAGAAACTTGTCTTCGGGCAGGTCGGCATCGACATGATCGCCGGACCGAGCGAGATCCTGGTAATCAATGACGGCAGCGGCAACCCGGCTCATATCGCAGCCGATTTGTTGTCACAGGCGGAACATGATGAGCTGGCTTCATCGATCCTGATAACAACGAGCCGTTCTTTTGCACAAGAGGTTGCCACCGAAGTGGAGCAACAGTTGTCAACACTCTCCCGCGAAACAATCGCCCGTGCCTCCTGGGAAAAGTATGGGGCGATCATCGTAGCCAACACGCTGGATGAAGTCATCGCGTTCTCCAACCGCATCGCACCGGAGCATCTGGAACTTGCCGTTGCCGACCCGTTTGCAATTTTGTCGCAAATCACCAACGCCGGAGCAATCTTCATGGGGCACTGGACTCCCGAGGCTGCCGGAGACTATCTGGCCGGACCGAATCACACCCTGCCGACCGGAGGCACTTCCCGCTTCTTCTCACCACTTTCGGTGGATGACTTTGTCAAGAAATCCTCGATCGTCTATTTTTCAAAAAGTGGACTGCAGAGATTGGGAGCCGACATCGTCAGAATCGCTGAACTGGAAGGATTGGAAGCACACGGCCGGTCGGTAAGCAGCCGGCTCGACACTAAAAAACAGGAATAACCATGAACGTACTCCGACCCAACATCGCCGCAATGGACGGCTATGTCCCCGGTTTCCAGCCTGACGACATTGCCTCGTGGATCAAACTTAACACCAACGAAAATCCCTATCCGCCATCGCCAAAAGTAGTGGAAGCCATCCTGGCTGAACTTGGCCATGACGGTGCATCACTACGTGCATATCCAAGCGCCTCCTGTCAGAAGCTGCGGGAAGTGGCTGGCAAACTGTACGGTTTCGATCCTTCCTGGATCATCATGGCCAATGGCTCGGACGAAGTGATCAACAACCTGATCCGGGCGTGTGCCGGCCAGGGACAGGAAGTCGGCTACGTACATCCATCCTACTCTTACTATGCAACCCTGGCAGAAATTCAGGGTGCCACGGTCTGCACCTACGGCTTGACCGATGACTTCCGCATTGAAGCCTTCCCGGAGTATTACAACGGGAAAGTGTTCTTTCTGACGACTCCCAACTCTCCGCTCGGTTTTGCTTTTCCACTGCACTACATTGACGAACTGGCCCGGAACTGCGGCGGGATTCTCGTGATCGACGAAGCCTACGCCGACTTTGCCGATGGCAATGCTCTTGAATTGGTGAAGAAATATGAAAATGTTGTTGTTACGCGCACTCTTTCGAAAAGCTATGCTCTGGCCGGCATGCGGCTCGGCCTGGCCATTGCCCGTCCGGAAATAATCGCAGCACTGGACAAGATCCGCGACCACTACAATCTTGATCGTTTGGCACAGGCGGCGTGTGGTGCCGCTCTGCAGGACCAGGCGTACTTCCGCGAATCGTGCCGCAAAATAATCGAGACCCGTGACTGGTTTTCAAAGGAATTGACCGTAATCGGTTACAAAGTCATCCCATCGCAAGGAAACTTTGTCTTTGCCTCACCGCCTGACAAAAATGGTAAACGTGTTTATGACGGCTTGTTTGCACAGAAAATTCTGGTACGCTTGCTTTCGGATCCTTTGCTGGCCCATGGCCTGCGGATTTCTATCGGAACTCGTGAAGAAATGGAAACGACACTCGAAGCCCTCAAGAAAATCGGTTAAAGGAGATCGACATGCCTCTCAAGGATATGTACGAACATTGCGGACAGTGTGGATTCATCTATGCCAGGGTAGATACCGAGGGATGGGGTAAAAACAGCGCACGGCGGATCATGTGTCCGGTCTGCGGTTGGACAGCCTACGAAGAAATCAATTGGGAGAGCGGGGAACCTGAAGTAGTCAAACGCAACATCGCCAAGGGATACGGAGCCTTCCGCCTGCTTCCCCCCGGTGGGTACTGCGGCTACAATGCCTTCCACGAGCATCCGTCAATAGAAGTTCTCAATGCGCTTGTGGAACTCCTTTCCGTCAAAGGCTGGAAAGGGTATATTTCATTGTGGAATGATGACACCCAAAAGGCCACTCTTGTTCATGGCAGCCCCCTGAGCAAGTTCGACCTGCTGAAACAAAAATTGTCCGAGGAGTTATATCATGAGCCGAACAGCGACGATAGAACGAGTAACGAAGGAGACCAGGATAAGGTTGTCGCTTACGGTTGATGGTTCCGGGAATGCCGCCATCTGCACGTCGGTACCGTTTCTCGACCACATGCTCAATCTCTTTGCCCGCCACGGGTTATTTGATCTGGATGTTGAAGCCAGCGGCGATATCGATATTGATTTTCACCATACGGTTGAAGATATCGGCATCGTCTTGGGCGAGGCATTCAAGCAGTCGCTGGGAAAGAAAGAAGGAATCCGCCGCTATGGCCAGGCAACCGTGCCGATGGATGAAACATTGGCCAGCGTGGCGGTTGACATCTCCGGAAGACCGTATCTCGTGTATCATGTCAACTTGCCGAAAGTGAAAATTGGCGAGTTCGATGTAGAACTGGCGCGGGAATTTTTTCAGGCATTTGTCAATAACTGCGGCCTTAACCTTCATATCAATGTCATGTATGGCGACAATGTCCACCACATCATCGAAGCATGCTTCAAGGCGTTTGCCCGGGCGTTGGACACCGCCAGTCAACTTGACCCACGCGTCGAGGGAGTCATGTCAACAAAAGGCGTACTTTGATTGAATTTGTACTTTTCACGTACAAAGGGCGGCCCGAATATTCGGTGCCGCCCTTTGTCGTTTATATGGACTGAAATACTATTTTATTTCCTTCAGCATAACCCTGGCTTTCTTGGCTTCTTCACTTTTCGGGAATCCTTCTATCAATTTTTTCAAAACAAATTTGGCACTCTTGGCATCCTTGATTGCGTTAAAGGACATCGCCTGCTTCAACATGGCTGCAACAACCTTTTCCTTGCCGGGAAAGTTCTTGATGACTTCCTGATAGGACAAGATCGCCGATTCATAATTTTTTTCGCTGTAGTAGGTTTCACCGATCCAGTACTGAGCGTTGGCAGCCAACTCATGCTTGGGATTCTGCTCAAGAAATTTTGTAAACTGATCCCGCGCCGTCGCAACATCACCCGTCTTAAGCAAGTCAAGCCCCTTCAAATACAGTGCATCAGGAGCAGATGCTGCTTCATCCTTTTTTATCTTGGCCATTTCAGCCATTTTTTTTGTGAGTACGTCAAGCAGGGTCTGCTGTTTCAGAATACGTTCCTCAAGAGCAATAATGCGCTTGTCGGCATCCTCGCGATATCGGGCCAGATCCTCGGCAGGTTTCTTTACGGCCAGAGCAGTATCGTCAACCTTGCCGCTCAGAGCCTGCATTTCACTCTTGGTGCTGTCAATCGAGGCCTGGATGTCGGCGGACATCTTTCTGACGGAAGAGACATCTGTCTTAAAACCCTTTTCAATCTCTCCGGCACTTACCTTTGATTCTTCCCGGACGCTTGCAAGATCCCGGTCCATTGAAAAAAGACGTGTTTTTATTGAGTCGATGTCATTGCGGACATTATCAAGCGCCCCCTGCGAAGCACATCCAGCAAGGGACGACACGGCGAGCAACACCAAGACCTTCATATATTTCATACCGGAACTCTCCTGTCTTTATATACCTGCGTCGCACATATACCACGTGTGAATACTGTTGACAAGTGTCAGCAGCAGAGGGATCAATCAGCAAACTTTCGATAAGAAGGACTGGGCAGACCGATGTTTGCACTTGACAAAAACAGGTCATTCCATTAACTATCTACCGTTTTTGGGCCATACCGCTAGAATGCCACCGATTGGCTATTCATATTTGACAGGAGGAAGTTAAAAAATGGAACAGTAAGCAGTAGTTTTTGCCCTGGCCTGTGCCGCCGCAGCCGTTATCTACGGCCTGACAACGGCAAGCTGGATTCTGGGTCTGCCGCAAGGCAATGACCGGATGAAGCAGATAGCCGCAGCGATTCAGGAAGGGGCCGGCGCCTACATGAAACGCCAGTATACCATCATTGCAGTGGTTGGCGTGATCATGTTCATCGCACTGTTTGCAACTCTCGGCGCCAAGACTGCAATCGGATTTGCCGTCGGTGCACTTTTTTCGGGTCTTACCGGTTTTATCGGCATGTTCGTTTCGGTCCGCGCCAATGTGCGCACGACTGAAGCGGCCAAGTCCGGTATCACCAAGGCCCTCAACGTTGCTTTCAAGGGCGGCGCAATCACCGGAATGCTGGTGGTCGGTCTCGGCCTGTTAGGTGTTGCCGGATACTACATGGTACTTCTGAAACTGATGCCAGACGCACCGGTTAAGGATGTAGTAACCCAACTGGTAGGCCTCGGCTTCGGAGGCTCACTGATCTCCATCTTCGCCCGTCTGGGCGGCGGCATTTTCACCAAGGGCGCTGACGTCGGCGCTGACCTGGTGGGCAAGGTTGAGGCTGGCATCCCCGAGGATGACCCTCGCAACCCGGCCGTTATTGCCGACAACGTCGGCGACAATGTCGGCGACTGCGCCGGTATGGCCGCCGACCTGTTCGAAACCTACGCCGTAACGCTGATCGCTGCAATGCTGTTGGGAGCCATCACCTTTGTCGGCAATGCCGGCGCCGTCAGCTACCCGCTGATACTGGGCGGCATCTCGATCATCACCTCCATCATCGGCACATACTTTGTTAAGCTTGGCTCCAGCGGCAAAATCATGTCAGCCCTTTACAAAGGGTTGATCGCCTCAGCCGTGCTCGCCTGCATCGCCTTTTACTTCGTCACGGCGCAGATGTTCCCGGCTGGCCTCACCAACGCCGCCGGCGTAACCTTCAGCTCCATAAACCTCTTCATCTCGGCAATCGTCGGCCTGGTCGTAACCGGAGCAATCTTCTGGATTACCGAGTACTACACCGCCACCGAGTACGGCCCTGTTCAGCACATCGCCCAGGCATCCACTACCGGTCACGGTACCAACGTCATCGCCGGTCTGGGCGTTTCCATGAAGTCAACCGCCGCTCCGGTGATCGTCATCGCAGCCGGCATCGTAGTCTCCTTCCAGTGCGCCGGAGTCTACGGCATTGCCATCGCCGCCGTATCGATGCTCTCGCTGACCGGTATCGTCGTGGCAATGGACGCTTACGGCCCGATTACCGACAACGCCGGCGGTATCGCCGAAATGGCTGAGCTTGACGACTCGGTTCGCGCTGTCACCGACCCGCTGGACGCAGTCGGGAACACCACCAAGGCCGTCACCAAGGGATATGCCATCGGTTCAGCCGGTCTGGCCGCCGTCATTCTCTTTACTTCTTATGTCGATGAACTAAACCACGCTCTGCAAACAGCCGGTAAGGAACTCATCATGTTCGACCTCTCCGATCCCTATATTATCGTAGGCCTCTTCATCGGCGGAATGCTCCCTTACTACTTTGCCGCACAATGTATGGAAGCGGTCGGTAAAGCGGGTGGAGCGGTTGTTGTCGAAGTCCGTCGTCAGTTCCGCGAGATCAAGGGCATCATGGAAGGTACCGGCAAACCGGATTACGCTGCCTGCGTCGATATCGTCACCAAGACAGCCCTGAAAGAGATGGTTATTCCCGGTCTGATACCGATTCTTGCTCCCGTTATCGTCGGCTTCACCCTTGGTCCCAAGGCTCTGGGCGGGGTAATCGTCGGCACAATCGTTACCGGTATATTTGTTGCCATATCCATGACAACCGGCGGCGGCGCCTGGGATAACGCCAAGAAATACATCGAAGACGGCCACCACGGCGGTAAAGGTGGCGAAGCTCACAAGGCTGCCGTTACCGGCGATACCGTCGGCGACCCCTACAAGGACACCGCAGGTCCGGCAATCAACCCGATGATCAAGATCATCAACATCGTGTCACTTCTGATTGTGCCGCTTCTGGCCAAAATGATGTAGTTCCTGACACATTATTGCTTCAGCCAGGCGGTACGGGTTTCCCCCGTACCGCCTTTTTCTTTGCTTTCAGTGTCAAAAGGGTTATAATCCGCCAGTTTTATATCTAATTCCGATTTCAAACAGAGATGAAACCAAAACGATGTGGGTGTAGCCCGTGAAGTCGTACCAGGAGCAGGTTGATGTACGGCAGTACGATCCTGCAAAGAAAGTGCTTGATTTGAAATTGGATGGCACCAACCATCTGAAAGGTTATAATTTATATGAGTTCAACCGTAAGTAAGAAAATGCTGATTAATGTCATGCACCCCGAGGAAACTCGTGTGGCCATCGTTCACGATGGCCGCCTGATGGAGCTGAACATAGAAATCAGCGGCAAGGAACAGATCAAGGGCAACATTTACAAAGGCGTCGTCCTTCGGGTAGAACCGGGGCTCCAGGCTGCATTCGTCGACATCGGCCGCGCCAAGCCCGGATTTCTGCAGATCGGCGAGCTACACCCGGATTACTGGGAGTGGCGCGATGACATTCCGGAGGAACAACGCAAACGCCGCCCCCGGATTCAGGAGGTATTGCGACGCGGCCAGGAACTGGTGGTTCAGATTGAGAAGGACGAACGCGACAACAAGGGTTCGGCGCTTACCAGTTATCTCTCACTGCCGGGGAGGTACATGGTCATAATGCCGGGGAGCGATTCAACCGGCATCTCCCGGAAGGTCGAGCAGGAGGGAGCCCGCAAGAAATTAAAAGAAATAGTTGGCGAAATGAGTATTCCTGAAGGGATGGGATACATCATCCGCACTGAAGCGGTGGGGCGCACTCCTGAAGAATTGCAGAAGGATTTTACCAATCTGACCGAGTTGTACGAATCGATCAAACGGAGGGCTTCCGAAATAAAGGGGGCTGGAGAAATTTATCGCGACAGCGGGCTGATCATTCGCACCATACGTGACTATTTTTCTGATGACATTGATGAGGTCCTGGTTGACAGCAAGGATGCCTATCGCGAGGCCAAGGAGTTTTTCCGTGACACCATGCCGGCCTGTGAAAAGCGGGTCAAGCTGCACAAGGAAAAGCGGCCGATCTTTTCCCGTTTTCAACTTGAAGAGCAGATAGACCAGATCTACGAAAAACGGGTACCGCTCCCGTCCGGCGGCTCGATTATTATCGAACCGACCGAGGCATTGGTTTCCATAGATGTCAATTCGGGTAAGTCCAGCGGAGAACGGGGCATCGAAGACACCGCCTTCAAGGCGAACATGGAGGCTGCCGAAGAGGTTGCCAGACAATTGCGTCTGCGCGATCTGGGCGGTCTGATTGTAATCGACTTCATCGATATGCGCGAAAACAAGCATAACAGCGAGGTTGAGAAGACTCTCAAAAACGCCCTCAAAATAGATAAAGCCCGCGTCAACGTCGGCCGCATTTCACAATTCGGCATCATGGAAATGTCGCGTCAGCGGATTGCCAAAACCCTGAATGATGCCATCCACCTCGAATGCCCTCACTGCGAGGGACGCGGCAAGGTAAAATCAGTTGAAGCCATGGCGGTCTCCTTCCTGCGCAAGGTTCACGCTGCTGCCGCAAAGGGAACCGTTGCGGAAGTACGCGGCGGGTTACCTCTGGAAGTAGCCTATTACCTGCTCAATCGGAAAAAACGCGAGTTGACCCAGATTGAAAACGATTACGAGATTGAAGTAACCGTCAAAGGCAAAACGTCTTTCCTGCTCAATCAACTGGAGCTTGAAACAGTAAAACGTGAAAAGCCGCACCTTGAGGACGTACTTAAAAGCGAGGCAGAAGCGGAGGAAGCCCATAAACCGGGTGTTTCGCATTCCCCTGCCCCGCAGGCCGTAATGGATGAGGAGCAAAAAACTGAAGTTGCCGCTCCGGTCGATGGTGTAAAAAAGCGGAAGCGGCGCAAAAAGAAGAAGAAATCTGCCGGCGATACTGTTCATGATGCGTCGATGCCCGACCAGACCGAAGCTGAGAGTACGCATGATGACGAACCTCACATGAAAGATGCACCTGAGGCTGCAGTCGATGGTAGTGTTTTGGAAACGGGCGACAGCGCAGCAGACCAATCATTGAAACCCAAAAAACGGAAGCGGCGCCGGAGCAGAAGTAAAGCTCACAAGGGGCAGGAGCACTCGCCTGAAGATGCTTCAGCAACTCCAGTTCCCGACTCTGCAGTACCGGAGGAAACACCCGCTGCTCTTGTTCAGCCTGAAACCGCAACCGCTGAGACCAAACCGGCCAGACCGCGGGCGCCACGCAAGAAAAAACCGGTCACCGCTGTCGAAGTTGCCGTAACTTCTGAAGCTCTCGTTGAAGCGGCACCTGGTGCCGATGCTCAACCGGAACAGAAAAAACCACGGCGCAAGCCGGCCAAAAAGAGTGTTGAAAAGGGTGCGACCGAAACCGAACCGCTCCCGGTCATTGTTGCAGAAAAAACCAAACCGGTTAAACGGGCTGCAGCACCGAAACGGCCCAAAAAGATCCCGGAAAACCAGTAAATCAATGTCAGGCCGTTCTTCGAAAACCATCCTTTTTTCTTGACCTGAACGGTGGTTGACTATATTTTTATCTGCTTGATTCTAAGACATTTTTTGACGTGAAAGGTTAAATCTCCACCATGGAAGAACTCAGTGAACTCCTGCTCCAAAGGCGCCGCAAGGTTGATGCGCTGTGGGAAGCAGGCATAAACCCCTACCCTAATGACTTCAAACCGCAGCACACTTCGGCCGAAATTGTTGCCACATATGGCTCCATGGAAGAACTTGACGCCACTGATGCTAACCTAACCGTTGCCGGACGTATTCTTGCGCGGAGATCCTTCGGCAAAGCGGCTTTCATCCAGCTCCAGGATCGAAAAGGGCGCATTCAGCTCTATGTCAAGAAAGATGAAATCGGCGAAGAAGCGTTCGCTGCGTTCGATACGCTGGATATCGGCGATATCATTGGGGCTGTTGGCTATCCATTTCGTACCAAGACCGGTGAACTTTCCCTGCATGTCCGCTCCATCAGGCTGTTGGTGAAATCGCTTCTGCCCCTGCCGGAAAAGTTCCATGGCCTGACCGATGTCGAGACCCGCTACCGTCAACGCTACGTTGACTTGATCGTAAATCCCGAGGCGCGTGAAATATTCATCAAACGCTCCCGTATCGTCAACCTGATCCGCAGCTTCATGTCCGGCCGTGATTTTCTCGAAGTAGAAACGCCCATGATGCATCAGATCCCGGGCGGGGCAACGGCGCGACCGTTTATAACCCATCACAATACGCTCGACATGGAACTGTATCTGCGCATTGCTCCTGAACTTTATCTGAAACGGCTGGTAGTCGGCGGGATGGACCGTGTCTTCGAAATCAATCGCAACTTTCGTAACGAAGGTATTTCGGTGCGGCACAACCCGGAATTTACGATGATGGAGTTTTATCAGGCCTACGCAACCTATGAAGACCTGATGGACTTTACCGAAGAACTGTTTTGTCACGTCGCCATGGATATCCTCGGCACCCTTGATTTTACCAATCAGGGTCTTGACATCAGCTTTGGGCGCCCATGGAAACGGCTGACGGTTCGGGAGGCGATTCTGGAATATGGCGACATTGAAGCAAAACAACTGGACGACCGTGACCTGGCCTTGTCATACGCCCGGAGCATCGGCCTGTCACTGACGGATGATATCAGCTACGGCAAACTCTTGATGGAAATTTTCGAGGAAGTTGCTGAACACAAGCTGATCCAGCCGACCTTCATCACTGCCTACCCCACCGAGGTTTCACCGTTATCGCGCAAGAACGATCATGATCCTGAAATCGTGGACCGTTTCGAATTGATCATCGGTGGACGTGAGATTGCCAATGCCTTCTCCGAATTGAATGATCCGGTCGATCAGAAAGAGCGTTTTCTTGCTCAGGTTGCCGAAAAGGACAAGGGCGACGAAGAAGCCCATTACATGGATGAAGACTATGTCCGTGCTCTGGAGTACGGCTTGCCCCCAACGGCTGGCGAGGGGATCGGCATCGATCGTCTGGTAATGTTGCTGACCGACTCTCCGTCGATACGGGACGTCATCTTGTTCCCGCAACTGCGCAAGGAAGTCAAATAGCCGATGCCATTTGAACTGTTTATTGGCTTGCGCTATCTGAAAGCCAAACGCAAGTCCACCTTTATTTCGATTATTACGTTTATTTCCATCGCAGGTGTTGCGCTGGGCGTCATGGCGCTCATTGTAGTGCTGGCGGTCATGACCGGCTTTGAAAACGACCTGAAGGAAAAGATCTTGGGTACCAACGCCCATATCGTCGTCATCAGGAGCGGCGCACCGATGGAGGATTATCAATCGGTAATTGAAAAACTGAAACGTTTTAAAGGGGTTCAGGCGGCAACCCCCTTCATCTACAATCAGGTCATGCTCTCTTCAGGCAAAAATGTCTCCGGAGTTGTTCTTCGCGGAATCGATGTCGCCTCCGACCGCCTGGTTACCCGCCTCAGCAAATCGGTCGTGGAGGGGAGTATCGAAGGCCTTGCGCCCAAAATGGGACAGGGTGCAGACACGACACCCGGTTTAATGGTCGGAAAAGAGCTGGCAAAACATCTCAACCTGTTCCTGGGTGACAAGGTAAACGTCATCTCGCCAATGGGTAATATTACGCCGCTCGGCATGATGCCGCGCATGAAGCCGTTCAAGGTTACCGGCATTTTTAACACCGGCATGTTTGAATATGACTCGACGCTGGCGTATATCAGCCTTGACCAGGCGCAGCGTTTCTTTGATCTTGGCGATACCGTCACCGGCATTCAGCTCAAGGTTGAGGATGTGTATCATACCGATGAATTGGCCCGCAGCATCAACCGCGAAATGGGGGTCAACTTTTACGCGCGTGACTGGATGCAGATGAACAAGAATATCCTCTTTGCGCTGAAGACGGAAAAGATCGTCATGTTCATCATCCTGACCCTGATTGTACTGGTGGCCGCCTTTGGCATCGCTTCAACGCTCTTCATGGTTGTAATGGAGAAAACCAGGGATATTGCAATTCTTAAGTCCATGGGTGCTACCGGCGCGAGCATCATGAAGATTTTTGTACTTGAGGGTCTGATTATCGGGGTTATCGGCACACTTCTCGGTGTTGTCTCCGGACTGCTGATTGCACTCAATCTTGAACCGATCATTACCCTTATCCAGAAAATTACCGGTCAGAATTTTTTCAGCAAGGATATTTACTATCTTGACCATTTTCCTTCACTGGTAGTGCCATCCGATGTGGTGCTGATATCAGTCACGGCCGTGCTCATTTCTTTCCTGGCCACGCTCTATCCGGCATGGCAGGCGTCACGGATGCTTCCGGCCGAGGCGCTGCGCTATGAGTAATCTGCTTGAAGTTCAGGGTCTCTGTAAAACATACGGCAGCGGTACAAACCTGCTCGAAGTCCTCAGTGGAATCGATCTGGAACTGCAGTCCGGCACGACAACGGCCCTGATTGGCGCATCAGGCGCCGGCAAAAGCACCCTGTTGCATCTGCTGGGGGCTCTTGACCGCCCGACTTCCGGGACGGTCTGTTTTCGCGGCGAAAATATTTTCAATAAAAACGATCGACAACTGGCGGCGTTCAGGAATCAAAGTATCGGGTTTGTGTTCCAGTTCCATCATCTGCTCCCTGAGTTCACCGCCCTGGAAAACGTCATGATGCCGGCCTTGATCGCCAGAACACCGCGTAAAAAGGCTCTCGAAATGGCAGAGTCCCTGTTGGCTGACGTCGGACTCGGACAGCGCATGACCCATCGCCCGGGGGAATTATCCGGCGGCGAGCAGCAACGGGTGGCCATTGCCCGGGCTCTTGTACTTGAGCCGGAACTGTTGCTGGCTGATGAGCCGACCGGCAACCTCGACATGAAAACCAGCGACGGAATTCATGCCATGCTGACGAAACTGCAGATCAAAAAAGGGTTGACGCTGGTCATCGTGACTCACAACGAGCACTTGGCTGCGGCAATGGGAACCACCATTCACCTGCTTGATGGCAGAGTGGAAAAAACTACATGATATTCGGGGGAAGTGTGCCCAGTTTCAAAAGATTAGTAACATCCATACTGCCGGCACTGCTCAGCTGCTCGACACTCGCTTACGCAGAGGGTGAGAAACTGGCGGAAATCCGGGTCCAGGGAAATCGGCGCATCGAGTCGGCGGCTATTCTGAATGTAATCAAGATGCACGCCGGCGACACTCTCTACAACGACAAAACTGATGCGGATATCCGGGCAATCTTCAAGCTGGGGCATTTTCAGGATGTTCAGGCATTGAAAGAGGAAACGGACAAAGGGGTCGTGCTGATCTACTCCGTGCAGGAAAAAGCGATTGTGCGCGACATCTCGTTCGAAGGAAACAAGGAAATTACCACTGAAAAGCTGAAGGAAGCACTCGAATTTCGCCAGAATTCCGTGTTCTCATCAAAAGACCTGGCCAAGAGCATTGCCAAAATCAAAAAAATGTACGCTGATGAAGGGTATTATCTGGCAGATGTGCAGTCCCAGATAAAAAAGAGCTCGTCAAGCGATGTGTCGGTTACCCTTAAGATTGTTGAAGGAAATAAAGTTCTTATTACGGATATCCGCTTTGACGGCAACAAGGCGTTCACGGCCAGCAAATTGAAGGGGATCATCGAGACCAAAGAGAAATGGTTCATGTCATGGCTGACCGGCGCCGGCACCTACAAGGAAGAGGTCCTCAAAAATGATGCGCTGCTTCTTTCCGACCATTACCTCAACAATGGCTATGTCAATGTCAAGGTAGGGGAACCGGTTGTAAAGCTGAATGAAACCAAAACAGCCCTGAATGTCTCCATCGGCATTACCGAGGGAGACCAATACCGGATTGGCGAGATCGGGTTCAAGGGGGAACTGCTTGATCCGGCAGCTGATCTGCGGAAAAAACTGAAGAGCGAACCAGGTGAAATCTTTAACCGTTCCATCCTGCGCACCGATATCGGAGTTCTGACCGATGTGTACGGTGACAAGGGGTATGCTTTCGCCACCATCAATCCCCAGACACGCATGGACAACGAGAAAAAGCTCATCGACATGACCTTTGACATTGAAAAGGGTGAACTGGTCTCCATTGAACGAATCAATATTGCCGGCAACCCTAAAACCCGCGACAAGGTCATCCGCCGCGAAATGCGCGTTACTGAAAGCGGCCTGTACAGTGCAACCGGTATGAAGCGGAGCAAGCAGAACCTTATGAACCTCGGCTTCTTCGAAGAAGCAAACATCGCTACCGCAAAAGGGAGTGCCAGCAACAAGCTCAACGTAAATGTCGATGTCAAAGAAAAGCCGACCGGCACGTTCAGCATCGGTGGCGGCTACAGTTCTCTGGACGGCCTGATTGCCCAGGGTTCCGTCCAGCAGTCAAACTTCCTCGGATTGGGGTTGAAGGCGAATCTATCCGCTTCAATCGGCGGATCATCGCAAACGTACGCTCTGGGCCTGACGGACCCCTATTTCATGGATTCAAAATGGACGCTGGGGGGTGACATCTACCGTTCAGAGCGCGACTATACCGATTATACCCGCAGACTTGTCGGTGCCGACATTAAAGGCGGTTATCCGATCAACGATTTTATCGGCACATTCCTGATGTACAAGTATGAAATAAAGGATCTTTATAGACCGACCCCTGCATATCAGGCGTTTCATGATGCCGATCTCTACGGTAACTACCCGCTCGGCACGACGACTACCAGCTCCATCTACAGCAGCATCACCCACAACAGCACCGACTACCGGCTTGATCCGTCCACCGGCATGATCAACTCTTTATCGGCGGAATACGCCGGTCTCGGGGGCGATAACAAATATGCCCGCTTCATCACGGACCATACCTATTTTCAACCGCTTTACAAAAAACTGATCGCCTCAACAAAATTGACGTTGGGCTATATCCGGGATGTCGGCGCACCGATCCCGATCGACGAGAAGTTCTATCTGGGTGGCATTTACTCCCTGCGCGGCTTCAAAACCAGGACCGTTTCACCGACTACCACCGGTTCGGACGGCTCAATCGTCTACCTTGGCGCCAACAAGGAAGTCATCGGAAATGTTGAACTAACGTTTCCACTACTCGCCGAAGTCGGCCTTAAAGGGGTCCTGTTTTTCGATTACGGCAATTCTTTCGACGACAAGGCACGAGTTTTTAATGACATGCTGACGAGCTACGGCTTCGGAGTCCGCTGGGCCTCCCCCATCGGTCCACTCCGCCTCGAATATGGCATTCCGATCAATCCACGTCCTTTGATCGACACCAGCAGCGGACGACTCGAATTTTCCATCGGCACCATGTTTTAGCATTCTGTATGTAGTTTTTAAGGGCTGACAGCCCATAACCATCAAAGGAGAAGTATCCATGAAACGGGCAATTCTGGCAGGTATCGTAGCGGCGTGCATTGCATCAACATCTGTTTTTGCAGCTGACCTGAAACTCGGCTATATCGACATGCAGCGGGCACTCAACGGTTCCGAGGCGGGGAAAGAAGCCAAGGAGCAACTGGCTGCCAAAGTAAAAAAGTATCAGGACGAGATCAATGTAAAGCAGGAAGATCTGAAGAAGATGAAAGATGAGCTTGAAAAACAGGGAATGCTTCTCTCCGACTCAGCCCGTTCTTCCAAGGAGAAAGATTACCAGAACAAGCTGAAGGATTTTCAGCGGTTTACCAAAGACGCACAAGATGAGCTGCAGGGGAAGGACGAAGAACTGACCCGCAGAATCCTTGAAGGTATGGAGAAAGTTATTCAGGAGTTTGGCCGCCAGAAAGGGTACACGTTCATCTTTGTCAAGAATGAAAGTATGCTTTTCGTCGATGAAAAGTCCGACTTGACCGACGAAGTGCTCAAACTCTTTAATTCAAACCGAAAGAAGTAGCGCCATGACACAATCACGAACCGTTACAGAACTCGCCGACTATCTCGGCGGTGTTGTGCAGGGAGATGGTTCGGTAGTCATTTCCGGCCTGGGTGCCCTCGAATCGGCCGGCCCGGATGCACTGACGTTTCTCGCAAACCCGAAGTACGCATCAAAAGTTGCCGAAACATCCGCTGGAGCCGTTCTTATGGCACCGGGCGGTGAGCGTTACGGCCGCACCGCCATAGAAGTGGCAAACCCGTATCTCGGTTTTGCCAAACTACTGACACTGTTCTACACCACACCCCACAAAGCTCTCGGGGTGCTTCCGGCAGCAATCGTCAGCGAGACGGCTACTATTGATGAAGGGGCCAGCATTTATCCCGGTTCCTGCATCGGCAGGAACGTTGCCATCGGCAAGCGCACGGTTGTCTATCCGGGCGCGGTGCTCTACGACAACGTCAGTATCGGTGACGACTGTACCATCCACGCCAACGCCGTTGTCCGTGAACGCTGTCGTGTCGGCAACCGCTGCATCATTCAGCCGGGGGCCGTGATCGGTTCCGACGGTTTCGGCTATGCGCCCGATGGCAGTGGCTACTATCGCATCCCGCAGATCGGCATTGTCGTGTTGGAGGATGATGTTGAAATAGGAGCGAACAGCTGTGTAGACAGGGCCGCTATCGAAGTGACGCGGATCAGTCGAGGCACGAAGCTGGACAACCTGGTGCAGATTGCCCACAACTGCCAGATCGGCGAAGACTGCATGATCGTGTCTCAGGTAGGAATTTCAGGGAGCACCAGGATCGGAAATCACGTCACACTGGCTGGGCAGGTCGGTGTTGCCGGCCATCTCTCCATCGGTGACAATGTCCTGGTCGGCGCCCAGTCAGGCGTGCCAAGTTCTCTGCCGGCAAACGCCGCTTACAGCGGTTCTCCGACCATGCCTCACAAGGAATGGCTCAAATCTGCCATGGTTGTCCCGCGCCTGCCGGAAATGAGAAAAACGGTTTCCGCCCTGGAGAAGCGAGTTGCAGAGCTGGAAGCAAAATTGAATCAGATTAGTCAGGAGAGTTAATATGCAATTGGATATCAACGAGATCATGAAAATCCTTCCGCATCGCTACCCGTTTCTGATGGTTGACCGGATCATTGAAGTTGAACACGGGACTCGCTGCGTAGGGCTAAAAAATGTTTCGATCAATGAGCCCTTTTTCCAGGGACACTTTCCCGGGCACCCGGTCATGCCGGGCGTGCTGATTATTGAAGCAATGGCCCAGGTGGCCGGCATCATGGCATATCTGGCATCCGATGAAGCAACCCGCGCCAAGGTCACCTACTTTATGGCAATCGATAACGCCCGCTTTCGCAAACCGGTCTCTCCCGGCGATCAGCTGCGCATTGAGGTTACGACGACGATGAACAGAAGAGGAATATGGGGCGTTGCCGGCAAGGCTTTTGTTGGCGATGCTCTGGTAACCGAGGCCGACCTTAAGGCAACGTTTGCGGACTCACCGAAATAAACTCTGTTCCTTCCGCTAGCGGAGGGAAATAAACGGGAGAAACAAGCATGATCCACCCGACTGCGATAATTGATTCAACCGCCCAGCTGGCTACCGACGTAGAAGTAGGGCCATACGCCATCATCGGCAAACATGTCACGATCGGCAAGGGCACCTCTGTCGGCGCCCATACCGTCATTGGCGACTGGACTGAAATAGGCGAGAACAACCGGATATTCCCCCAGGCATCCGTAGGCGCTCCGCCTCAGGATCTCAAATACAAGGGCGAGGAATGCTGGACCCGGATCGGCGATGGCAACATGATCCGCGAATTTGCCACAATCCACCGGGGCACCGTAACCGGCCACGCCGAAACGGTCATCGGCAACAACAACATGTTCATGGCTTATTCCCATGTAGCCCACGACTGCCGCATCGGCAACGGCGTTGTCATGGCAAATGTTGCCACCCTGGCCGGTCATGTCACCATCGAGGACAACGTAATCATGGGTGGACTGGTTGCCGTTCACCAGTTTACCTCCATCGGGATGAATTCGATGATTGGCGGCGGCACGATGGTCTCTCTGGATATCCTGCCCTATACGATCGCAACTTCCGCACGGCGCCGCGACACCAAGCTGCGTGGCCTTAACCTGATCGGCCTCAAACGGCGCGGTTTTTCCACGGATGCGATCAACAATCTGAAAAAAGCCTACAAGTCGCTTTTCATGGCCAACCTTAAACTGCCGGACGCCGTTGCCCGCATCAAATCGGAAATTACCAATTGCCCCGAAGTTGACTACCTGCTGGCGTTTATTGAAAATTCAAAACGCGGGATCTGTCGCGGATGAACGCCCTCGCCCTAAAAAACAGGATAAGTGCGCTAACGGATGAGCTTTCTGCTGAAAAAACGCAGAAAACTCATTCTACCGCCCTCAGAACTGCCGTTATCGGTGTGGGGTACCTGGGGAACTTCCATGCCCAAAAGTATGCCGCGATGCAGGATGTCGAGTTGGTCGGGGTCGTGGATAATGATCCGAAGCGCGCGGCAGAAATCGCCGCGGCATTGGGAACTCAGGCGTTCAGCGACCATCGCGATTTGATCGGCAGAGTGGATGCTGTCAGCGTTGTTGTTCCCACGCAGTTCCATCATGCCGTGGCACGGGACTTTCTGGCTGCCGGAGTTCATGTCCTGATCGAGAAGCCGATTACCGTCACCATTGAAGAGGCTGATGAGCTGATTGCACTGGCGGAGAAAAACAGCGCGGTTTTTCAGGTCGGTCATCTTGAGCGGTTCAACCCGGTACTCCAGGCTCTTGACGGAGTACTCCATGAGCCGCAATTCATCGAGTCAGTCCGCATCGCCCCCTTCAAGCCGCGCGGCACCGATGTAAACGTGGTCCTTGACCTGATGATCCACGACATCGAGATCATCCAGCATATTGTAAAGTCTCCGGTAGAGCGGGTTGATGCGGTGGGAGCACCGGTTTTTACCGGCGAGGAAGACATTGCCAATGCCCGTATTCTTTTC
>Ga0172380_10001233_pt1 | contig 44763 bp, 61 predicted proteins | sample Leawe162metaG_FD_119747 | JGI IMG/M metagenome (GOLD analysis project Ga0172380, IMG submission 119747) | Leachate microbial communities from a municipal landfill in Southern Ontario, Canada - Leachate well 162 metaG | ecosystem: Engineered > Solid waste > Landfill > Unclassified | place...
ATTTGTAAATGATCCATCATGTAGTCGATACGATACACGAGCACATCGTGCCACACTTAACATCTTAGAGATGGCTATGCCATACCCCGCTTGTTCTTCGTCACTGACATAAGGCAGATGCCATTGTCCTGGTGTAAGCAGTGTAGGTGGGTGACCGTCCATCACACGGTGCATTGCCTTAGCTAATGCTTGCATCTCTGGCTGTGCAGCAGGATGTAAGCGTAGCTTAAAGAAGTTATCCCATTCTGTAGCAGTTACGCATACACGGATGTGTGAGTAGGATTCGAGAATGCGATTGACGATCTGTTTGTGTGCTCCTAGATCATTAAGGCGTCTAGCAGTATCAATAGCCCATTCTCTGCCTTCATTCCACCAATACTTAGCTTCTAGTATATCATCAGTACACAATTCCTCCTGTGCCTGCATCCCTTTCATATTCTTACCCCAGTAGACAGGCTCTACTGGGTTATCAATGATATCTTGTATCAACTTCTCCGTTGGAATAGCTCGGCTGCTTGAAGCATTACGGCTAAACATACGGTGAGTCATGAACTCTGCATGGATGAACCGTGGATAGTAGAGATTCAGCGTAGTGATACGCTTGCCTGCTTCACTGATGCTATCAGTAATGATATCTGCTGTTATCACTTTACTATCTCCTTGATGTAGCAAGGAAGCCCTAGGACATATTCAGCTTCCTGCTGTGCCCGCATAGCCTCCGTAGGATAATCAACGATAACAGTTTGATGCCATTTATCTAGCACCATGTAGAAGAATTGATAACGCTTCACTTCACCATCTCCTTCAATTCCTTCTTCACTCTCCGTGCTACTTCACCACGCCATGTGGTAGCATTAGATAGGAAGTATAGGATGATAGACTTGGCAGAGTCTGCTCCGTAGTTGTCACCTACATGCGTAAGACATGTCATAGCCTGTAGATATGGAACAGCACCGAAGTATGGCTTCTTCCAATCAGCATGTATCTCACATGCAATGGTGCAGATAGGACGAGACTTCGTGTCAGTAGGCATCTTCAACATCCTCCGTTGTCTTGTAGTTACTGTTAGTAAATATCTCTGCACGGTAGCGTTCACGCTTCTGTGCCTCACATTTATCGCAGATGAAGCAGCAGAAGATGCTCCGTGCATCGTATAGATCACGACGTGGTAGGCCAGAGTCACATGAGCATGTTCTCATGACGCAGCTTCCTCTTTCATGCGATCAGCCTTAACACGTGCTATCAATGATAACACTTCCGCTTGTGTGCGTCCTGGTGCATCGTTCCAGGTATGAACAGCAAAGTATGTATATAATAGAAAAGTGTTTGTAGCCAAGTCGATAGCATGGATAATCGCATCTAGGGATGATTTTGATACCATCGTTGGATAGATGGCTGCGGCGGTAGCACCAATAAGACAGTAACATGCTGCATCAGGTTCAGTAGGATCATAATCATTCAATGAGTCTAGATGCAGGCGTGCATACGCTTTCTGTGTCCATCCCTTTGTAATCAATGCTTCAATGGCAGTTAACTGTTCTACAGTTAGCTTTGTCTGTGACATGACATACCTCATGCAAAAAGCCCTACAGTGTGTTAGCATTGTAGGGCTATTGTAATGTTAACGTGTGTTAAGTCTTGCGTTTCAGTGTGAACGGAACACGGAGATGACAGAGGGCGGTTGCGATCAATGCTTCATGAATGTTCTCATCCGTCTTTGGCATGACAACGACAAAGGAGCAATCAGCCGCCGCAGCAGCGGCCATGATTTGTTCAACAAAATCCTTTGGCCCACGTGAGCCTGACAGAGGATGCCCACCATAATACTTATTGGTATTACTCCAAGCATTGGCAAGGGTTCGCACCGCATCGATAGCGTTAATCTTACGGTCTGCGAAGTCGTTGTGTTCAAGGATAATAGTGTATTCAATCACATCCGGCGTGGTCGGCGTGACATACGCCGTATATGGTGTAGCCATTGTCTTATCCCTTTCTGTGTTTACAACATCTGCTTTGATGTTGTTTGAGTAATGTAGGTAGTGTGAGTAATGTGTGTAGAATGAATTATTCCTCATACATACATGCAATCGCGTGGAATCCATGGTCATCTGATATCTCCATACGACCATTGCCCATACGATCTGACTCAGCAGTTACAGGCAATGCTGACAAATGTAGATCGTAGAAGCCACATTCTAACGCATCATTGTGCTCGTCACGTGATGCTGTGCGTTGCCAATCTGACATGGTAGTGTCCCTTCTGTGTGTTAAGTGTTATTCTTCGACGTAGCCGATACACTTACCATTGGAATACATATACCGCAACGGCAGCTTATTTCGTGTTACCATAGGTGAACACTGCGGTTGTGTGTAACCAATGTGTGACAACGCAGTGTCCATTTCCATGAACATACGTTGTGAGTCATTCCATTCCTCTTGTGAACAATGGATGATATCCATTGATAACTCCTTTCTCTCATCGACAACTATAACATAGCATAATCATTCTGCTATGTCAACATAGTGTATACCACTTTATATCACATGACAGTGTCATTCTGGCCCTACGTAGCAGCAGATAAGTGTGTCCTTTCAGACACTTATCGGGTATTCACTTCCTTACTTAATAACTTACCTCTCACGCAATGGCGTGTGTGTTAAGTCAAAAGATTGTGTGTAACACATGCGACGCAGTGTGTGCGCTTAGCACATGTTAAGCCATGCGATGGACAACAAAAAACCCCCACGGTTTGCACCGTAGGGGTTGATTGTAGCTAGGCAGTAGCAGCCTCTGCGGTATTAACCGCATCGGCGCTGGCTGCATCGTTCAAGATGGTGGCCAGCATGGCACGCAAAGCATTGCCTGCATTGTCGTCATGAACGGCATCAACGATGACACCACGAAGGAAGTCAGGATCATTGATCGCCATGTTCGTCATGATCGCATACAGCATGTTGCCAATGCTTTCATGTCCTTTCGCGTCCTTAGCGAAGGCCGGCAGTGACGGTGCTTTGCCGTCCTCTGTGACGGCAGAGAATGCCTTTGTGAGCAATTCCGGTGCCGCTGTAGCGGTGACAGTCACTGTTGCCGTGGAAGCCTTCTCATTGCTCTTACTATTGGCACGGTCACGCTTGGAGCGTTGTTCTGCAACGTCCAACCATGCACCGCGTAGAGCATTGAAGGCGGATACGCTTGGAATGAATTTCAGTGCTACCGCACTGTTGTTCTTCTTCGCCTTATCCTTGCCTAGCACTTCCTCGGTCCTCGTTCCAAAGGTGACAAGCATTAGCTTGCCATCTTCGTTGTCATAGACCATTGGCCATTTATCATGTGCGGCCAGGAAAGCAGCGGCAGGAACAAGGCACTTGGCCATGTCCACCTGTGGTCCGGTAGCCTTAGCGAAATGCCGCTGGCAAGCCCAAATGGTGAAAGCCAATTCGACGGTGCGTGACCATGACGAGCGAACCTTGCCGGTCAAGTCTGCGTCGTCGTTTGCCTTTTCATCCACAAATGAAAGCAACACTTCCGGTGACTTCCACACCTTCCGCACTTCATCAGAGGTAAAGAACGCTTCTGGCGTATGCTTGCGCAATACGCTGTATTCGCCCCCCTGTGGCAGCAAATCGTTCACCAGGATACGAGCGAGCCTGAAACCGGCGTGCCCAATGGCACCTTCCCGCTTGCTTCCCGCTTTCTCTGCTTCACGCCAATCTTGAACCATACCCTTCATCTCAATGGCATAGTCATACACTGGCGCATTGTTGTCGCTGTTAGCGTCAACAATAACGGTCGTTGGCTTCTTAGTCATGTTATACATTCCCTATTCTACGCTTTAGACAGCGTTAAACAACGCAATCACTTGCGTTGTTCTAGCAGTCATATGCGATTGTCAAAGAGCTACGCTAGACGATATGTCTAACGTGATTGGATGTATAGCATACATTAACAGCTAATGTCAACACATGCTAACGCATTGATAATACATACATTGCATAACTATCTACGTTAACATAGTTAACAACGAACACTAACAGCACTCACAGTGCATAGCACGGCGATAGCAGTAGCACTCACAATGGATATCATCCAGGGCATGGCAGCGCATGGGGATGCAGCCGCCTCACCCTACCGATGTGGTAACCCGTTACCTTACTTACTTAGCCGTCGATAGGGGCATATGCCCTTATGACCACGCGGTCATATGACCCTGGCCCTTAACACGCGTTAAGGCTCGGCCGCGCCTCTAGGCGCACGAATAGCGGCCATTGCCATGGTCTATCTTATTGATAACGCTCGCTTATTTGCCTACGTATATACAGCCTGTATCCACTGATCCATCAGTGGCTATTCCCATTGACGCATGACGGTAGGCAGGCATGTATATACAGGATGTATATGGTATACACTCTGCCGCCTGTTCATTAACAGTGCCGGCACTGTGAACATGCCCCCCGGCATTGTGCGTTCCCAAAGGCGGGGGTATTGTAGGCGTGGCTACTGTGTGTGGCTATGTCCAATGCATGTGTTCTTACACTGCATAGAAATGCCGTCGTAGTTGCTACTGCTACCGCTGCCACTGTGAGAACTGTACTGTAGTACTGTATGTATACATTGTATGTAGTAGTAGTAGTAGTAGTAGTAGTACGTATGCACACGCATACGCATAGCTGTATGCATGTGAACATGGATAAGTGTGGTAAAAAAGCAACGCGGTGGCGCCCCTTTCAGGGTCGCCCCTTGTTAAGTCATTGATATTGTTATGTAGTAGCCGTACTGTACAGTACGTCGTCTTAATAATAAGACTTGACAAGTCCCACCCCGTAGGGCTAGGCTTGTTATAATACAACGTATACGTATGTCGTAGACATATACGTACGCAGTACGTACTGTACTGAATAGTATACACTTACATAACATAGGTGCCCCATGTCATTCACTGCCCCTACAGTAACTGGATACAGTGGTTTCTACAGCAGCAGTGTTGGCATTGCTGGCAGCGGTAACGAAGCATCGTACAATGCTGTATCGCGTGCTGCTCGTAGCAGCACTGAGATGCAGGTTGCACGTGCATTAGCACGTCCTGGCTTCCGTGGAATGCGCCGTGTGCTGTTAGTGCTGACAGGTGCTGCCGCAGGTAGTGCTGCGTCAGAGACACATAAGCGTGTCGCCGCGCCGACGCCGTTTAACCTATCCACTGGTGGTGGACTACGTACTATCGAGACTGTCACCGATAACACTGGTAACACTACGTCTGCACAGGAGACGTACATTGAAGATAAGATCATCAATGCACGCTATGCGGCTAATCCTAGCAGCTATCCTGTAGACCTCAGTGCTAACGGTGGTGGGAGCAAGCTCGGTCGATGACACCACAGGAGACACATGCTGCTGTAGTATCACTGCTACAGCAGCAAGGCTTACCTCTGACTACAGCTAACCTGAACAGAGGTATGCTTGCATTAGCACAGAATGATCTAAGCACTGAAGATGCAGCATTGCCTGCGGTCAATGCGTCGATTGATCGTACGATGGGCGCAGCGCAGCAAGCAGCATCGCGGCCGCCGTTGCCAACGCCTCCTGTTCCTCCTACTACTGTACCACCGCAGCAGCAGGCTGCTACTACGTTAGAGCTTAACACTCCTGGCATGTTACCGGATGGTGTACGTAATAGCGTAGAAGCATTCCTTGCTGATAAAGGTACGCAGGCTGTTATGTCTGATGGCAGTGCTTCTAGCACTACTGCCGCTCCGCAACAGTCTATGCGTGATCCACGGGAGTTCTCTACTGTAAGTGATCAAATGTCTGATCCTACGATTGCAGCATTGGCACCATTCCGTTCACCAGAGCCTCCTGATGCGATTGATCTAGCAGGTATGCTGCTTGGTGGTCCTGCTAGAATAGCGCCTAATCTCAAGTTATTCTTGCATCGTCGCATGTTAGGTGCACCCAATGCAGCGCCTCACATTGGGTATGATGGCAATTCTCCTGCTATGGCTGTTAATCCAAAGCCGACACCCTTGCTGCCGTCTCCAACCGCCATGGCTAATCCCCAAGGTTTTGGTTACGAAGCTGCGTTAGAAGCACGACGCTTGACAGGACAACGCGCACCGTACTTAGGTGAAGGATCAGATCACTTCATCAAAGGTGGTAATACACCATCTGCTTCTGCATCTGCACCTTCATCGTCAGTAAAGACGAATACGCCTACGTGGAAGAGAGAGAGTGATCCATCCGCGCCTATGGGCGCACGAAACACTGCTACTCCTTCGACTACACAGTCTAATACCGTTACACCGCGCAGTGGCGGCAGCACTGATACATCAGGTGCTGCATCTTCAATTAAACAATCACTGACTAAGCGTAAGCAGATGGCAGCATCTAAGAGCACACGTAAGAGTGAGAAGTAATGGCTAAGCTGCCTCCGCCTAATGCTCCGCTGCAATTAGCAGATGGCACTGTCATAGAGCCATCTATAGCTAATACGTTTACACGTGTAGCTATTCCATCGAATAGTGAAGCACGAAGGCTAGTGTCTAACACTAATCGTAAGCTAGCTGAGCTACCTGCGCTACCGAAGCAGCTTAACAGCTATGCTGCTATCCTTGTCTACACTGCCTCTGGCTTATCAGATGATGAAATCAGTGTAGCTACTAAGTTTACACGTGAACAGATTGCTGTACTAAGAGCGCAGCCTGCGTATACGCAGTTAGAGTCATTCATCATTGATGCTGTGCGGCAAGAAGCTGCTACTGAGGTTAAGAGTATCCTCGTATCAGGTGAAGTGAAGGCAGCGCATCGTGTGATCGAACTAGTAGACAGTGAAGATGACAAAGTAGCATTAGCTGCGTCGAAGGATCTATTAGACCGTGGTGGTCATAAGCCTGCTGATAAGTTAGATATCCGTGCTGAGATGATGCAATCATTTCGCATCGAAGTTGTCGATAAACGTGGCAATGTGCCCACCATTGATATGGAGACATGCTAGTGGCTATCGTACGTGATCTCGCATGGACAGGCTCTGTGCCCGGTAATGCGTCTATTCGACGTATTGATCCAGGATTGGCTGATAGTTATCTAAGTAGTCTGTATGAATACTACGAACCGTATAGAGACTTCAACGCTGTTGGCGATGGTTCGACCGATGACAGCGTAGCAGTCAATCTGTGCATTGCTGCTGCCATCGCCGCTGGCCATCGTAAGATGGAGATTGCGCACTCCTACTATGTGCCGACTATGAGCACTGATGCAGGTGATCTAATCTTCGTTGGTGACGGAGAATTGATTGACTCTCCAATCATTAAGCCTGTTGTACCAAAGGATGCGATGCCTCCGAGGCCACCACTGACTACGTTCCGTGCTTCTAAGCATTGTCCATTAGGATCATTAGCCGCAGGCGCAGGTGCAGTTACCATTGTGTTAATGGGAGACTCACTCTCTACACCACAGGTGAATGCTGTCTCTTACACAGGCAATTTCCATGGTAAGTTGTATGAAGCATTCGTACGTGATAATCCTGGTGTTACCATTAACTGGTACAACCGTGGTATTGGTGGTACCAACTGGGACCAAGTGCTAGACAATCACTACAGCTCTGCTGTACAACAGTGGTATGATGTTAACCAAGATTGGCTAGATTACATCGAAGCATTAGCTCCTGATGTACTCATTGTTAGCTGCGGCCGTAACGGTGCATCATCCTTTCAGATGAAACACATTCGTGATGCACTTGCTGCTATCCAACTGTGGACCAAAGTACCTGACATTGTAATGACGACTAGCGTTGGTGAAACGCAGACTGAGGGTGCCACAGGTAATCGCGATGCGTATATGTATGCAGCCGCAGGCATTCGCTCATTCGCATTAGCCAATGGCTACGGACTCATTGACACTGAGACGTTGTTCTCACAACTAAACCTTGGCTTTGCGCAAGAGAACCTACCGCTGATGCGCGATGGCTCTATCATCGCAGAAGCTAATACAGGCAACTACGATGTAGTCATGCCGTGGACAGCATCTGTTCCAGTCTACGGCTGGGGAGGCAACTTCCGTGTTGGTCCAGGTGACTGGACTACAATGGGTAATGAGTTCTCATTCCAGATCGGTGGTGCTAAGACTGATAGTGCTAAGGGCTGTCGCTTCTGGATCAGTCGTGATCCAGGTACGTATGAGTTATCATACCGCATCACGGTTACACGCATTGCCGAAGGTGGATCAGAAGATTATACATTCATAGCAACTACTGCTACTGGCGTTACGTGTGATGACACACAGTTCTTCTCATTCACATTCCATCAATATGGTTCACGCATCTATCTGGGATACCTTACCCCAGGCAGCAGTCCTGCTGAGCCAGTGAATATTGCGAATAACGCATTCGCTATGTTCCATGGATATGTACCACGCTGTGGTGGATTGTATTCTCCTACTATTACATGCATAGCAGGCGCAGTATCTAATGTACTTACATGGCTTGGTGCTACGGATGAATACGCATCGCTAACGCAGATGCTGCATCCGCGTGCTTTGAATATGCCGGAGCTTCTTGATAAAGAGTTTGCTTCACCTAATGTTGTACCCACACTCCCATGGGGAGGCGGTGGACCACATCCAGGCACACTCGCATCTGAGACAATCATTGAACGCACAGTTCAGCTTAATGATTTCTCATTCCAAGATATGTCGAATAGTGCATTAGCTGCTGGACCCAGCTACGGTGATGACACAGAAGCAGCCGCTGGCGGCATTGCCATTGGTCAGACATATAGAAACGGAAACTTCCTGATGGTGAGGCTCACATGATCCGTTACATTCTCGCAGCGTTGCTATTTGCTACGCCAGCATGGGCACAGACAGGAAATCTGTCCGGCGGCAGCGTAAAAGCTACAGATAGCACAACGGCTCGCACGCTGGCTGCCCGTACAGCAGATGTTATCAACGCCGCTGATTGGGGCGTTGTTGCAAACACAGGGACGGACCAGACTACTGCGTTACAGGCGGCAATCGCAGAAGCGACTGCCGACCTTAGCTATGGAACCCGTGCCCGACAGATCATATTGCCTGCTGGCGAGATCGTAATTAGCCCGATTACGCTTACAAAGCCCGTAACGCTCCAAGGTGCAGGCAGCACATCAACAGTGTTGTTGCTGGCGACTGGCGCAACGTCCCCGGCGTTGACGGTCGGGACAACCGGAACTGGACCAGTCGCAGGCGGCCCGGTGGCGACGATTACGCTACGTGATCTTCGTATCTCATCACAAAGCATCAAGTCTGGCAGTGCATCCGCGCACGGGTTGTCGTTGGTAGCGGGAGCATATATATCCTACGTGGTGCTGGAGAACGTCACCATTTATGGTATGCCCGGAAACGGCATTACCAGCGTATCATTCAACGGGGCGGTATTGGCTAACAATGTCGATATATACAACAATCTCTTGCTGGGGGTGTCGTCAAACTCTGATGCCGACTGGCATTTTTACGGCGGCGGAATTGCGGTTAATGGAGACACTGGAGTCTTGCTGTCCGGTTCCACTCAATTTTCGTTCGTCGGGACTAATATCTTCTCCAACCAGATCAATCTCTATTTGTATTCTGCCGGTGGGTCGGGATCGGGGAACCACACGTTTACCAACGTAATGTTCGATCGTGCGCGGACGACTGGCGTAGTCTATGACATGCGCGGCACTTCTGGGGCTATCTTCACAGGATCTACTTTTAGTCTTGCCAGCACCACGACACCCAATACGTATAATGATGTCCTGATTGCGTCCGGGGCTAATAGCCTAGCTACCTTCGATGGCTCATTCTGGGGAAACAATTACACAAACGACGTTTCGTATTCAGAAGCACAAGCATTGTCCTTCGCTGGCGCGTCAAACACAGTGACATTGACCGGAACCAACCACTTCGCGGGCGGAACGCTTCGGACGAACCTCTCATCCAGCGTCGTTATGGGGCGGCCAGCGGTTCCTACGCTTGATACCGGCGTCCTCAGTCTCACTATCAAAACGGCAACACAATACCGAGGGGTTGCTGTTAACAACGGGACGAATGGTATTGCCGCGCTTCAGGGGGACGGCGCGGGAAACGACAATGGCGCGCTGTTCCTGTTAAATGCTGGTAGCGCGCTGGTCAAATTGGTAGCTAACGGCTCTAGTTACATAGCGGGTCCGCTATATCTCGGCAACGGAGTGACGAACGCCGCACCAACTAACAACTCGCTTGCTGGCACAGGTGGTTCCGGCACCGACATTGCTGGCGGAGATTTGTTCGTCTCCGGGGGACGCGGGACTGGCACGGGCGTTGGTGGCGACGTGATTATTCATACCGCACCGGCCGGATCATCTGGCACGAGTCTGAACGCTCTGGTTGCGCGCGTTACGGCCGATGGCCCTGGCAATGTCGTGATCGGCCCAGCCGCTGTCGCAACCAACGCGACTGACGGCTTCCTATATGTGCCGTCCGGCGCAGGCACCCCGACTGGTGCGCCTACCAGCTACACAGGTCGGGTGCCGATCTACGTGGATAGCACCAATCACAAATTGTATTTCTACTCTGGGGGCGCTTGGCGCGATGCCGGGCCGTAAACAAGGAGAAGTGACGTGGAACTGACAGACATTGCTAATGCACTAGGCTGGTCAGAATATCTATTGATCATAACAGGCGTTGCCGCCGTTCTCGCCGCATTCGCCCCGCCGGCAACGGAGACTTCCCCCGCGTGGTGGAAGCATTGTAGAGCAATGCTAGATCTATTAGCTGGAAACTTTAAGAATGCTCGGAACCGTCGGTGAACACTTACAAGCTGATCGCAGGGAGTGCTGCTGAAGCATTCCATCTTAGTCGTAAGAAGATACGACTATACGGTGGTGGCTTTGCTAATGGCAAGACTACTGCATTGGTTGCTGATGCGTTACGCATAGCCATTGATTATCCAGGTGCTACGATGCTTTTAGGTAGGGCATCGTACCCTAAGCTAAATAGCACACTTCGTAGAGAGTTCTTTAAATGGTGCCCACGTCAGTGGATTAAATCATTTAATAAGCAAGAGAACACTTGCGTACTACGTAATGACACAGTTATTGATTTTAGATACATCGAACAGCGTAGTAGTGGTGATGGAGAGTCAACGAGCAACCTGTTATCAGCTAACTACGACTACATCGGCATTGACCAGATTGAAGACCCTGAGATTGCAGAGCATGACTTCGAGCAATTACTAGGCCGTCTACGCGGTAATACTCCGTATGCAGGTAGCGATGCTACAATGCCTCGTACAGGTCCACGTATGATGTCATTGACATGTAACCCAACACTCGGTTGGGTATATAAGCGTCTAGTGAAGCCATTGCATGATCTTAAAGCAGGAAGGTTCAATCCTGATCTGATCTGTGAAGTAGATAGTGAAGGATTACCACTGCTACGCAATGGCCAGCCTACGCCGATCATTGCTGTCTTTGAAGCATCCACGTATGAGAATGCACAGAACCTAGAAGCTGATTACATTAAGACGTTGGAAGCAACGTACCGTGGTAAGATGCGTGATCGTTATCTGTTAGGTAAGTGGGTAGCATTCGATGGCGTCGTCTATGACGAGTTCGATGAAGATATACATGTGATAGCACATGACTTTTTATTAAAGCACATTGCTGATCTACGTAACGAAGGTCACCAGCTTGCTATCATCGAAGGATACGATCTAGGCATCACTGCGCCATCGTGTTATCTGTTAGGATTAACAGATGCAATGGGCATTACATACATCGTAGATGGCTTCTACGAACGTGATATGGGCATTGCTAAGCAGGCTGAGCTAATCCTACGCAGTCGTAATACGTACGCAGGCCCTGAGCTTATTGTCCGTGACACTGAGCCAGAAGTGTTAGCTGATCCAGCTATCTTCCGTCGTACGAATGCGTCACTGACCGTAGGACAGACTACTGCTACTATGTTCAATGAGAACGGCGTCTATATGCGTAGAGGCAACAATGCTATTCTCAATGGCATCATTAAGGTGAAGCAGCATCTACATCTACGTAACACGTTGATGAACCCATTTACACATGCGTATGGTTGTCCATCACTGTTCGTGAGTGACAAGCTCACATGGTTCCGTGATGAAATGTCTACATGGCGATGGAAGCGTGGCAAGGATGATGCTGCTATCGACACGCCAGTAGACGCGAATAATCATGCCATGGATGCCTTGAAGTATATGTTGACAGACACCCCTCCCATGGGTAGAATTGTCACAACAACGAGACGGCCTCTGCCTCCTAAACTCCGCATGTGGAATGAGATGGAAGCAGCTACGCTAGATAACAGATCACATAGGTATATGCGATGAGCGATACACTGCCTGCTCCGATTGAACGTGCATTAGATGCAGAGGCTCCGCTCGCACCTGTGGATGCTGGCGCACCAATGTATCGCATTGATGAGAATAGTAAAGTACCTGTCAGTCGTGAGCATGGTAAATTATGGAAGGGGCGTATCGCTGCTGCTAGATCAGCACGTAAGGTGCATGAGGAAGCATGGGACGAAGCTATCCGTTACTACAATAACAATCAGCTAGAGCACCGTGAAGGTCGCGATAGCATGAGCGGTAACAGATACTACTCTAAGCGTCGTAACAACAAGTGGTCTGAGACAGAGAACATTGTCTATGCTAACGTGCGGGCAATGATGCCAGCATTGTATGCTAAGAACCCACAGGTGGAGTTTACTACTCCTAATGAGGACTTGAAGCCGTTCGTTCAACAGATCGAAGATGTAGTCAATGCTCTCGCATCGCGTAAGCACGCACCAGGGTTGAATCTAAAGACGCATGCTAAGCAGGCAGTACTGTCTACTGAACTATGCAACATCGGTTGGATGGAGTGGGGTTACACTCCGCGTCCGCAGTCTATCCTTGCTGCGCAGGATGAGATTGTTAAACTCTCTAATGAGTTAGAGAATGCTAAAGACACTAAGACTATCCGTGAGGTAGAAGGTAAACTTCTCGCATTGGAGGAAGAATTAGATGTTCTTACACCACCGGGACCGTTTGTCAAGTATCGTACGCCACAGGATGTACTCTGTGATGCGGATGCGTCGATGCCAGATTACAGTGATGCGAAATGGTTGGCTATACGTGAGATTTATCCCACTGCGTACCTGAATGCACGGTACGGTAAGAAGGATGAGAATGGGCAGGTAATGTCCATCTATGAGCCAACGCATGTGCTCATGGGAGAAGCATCCGATACTGATGACATTAAGAACTTTAAGCTGTTCGAGACTGATGCGTCAGCACATCAGTATGGTTACGAGAATAAAGCACAGCTAGAGAAAGCACAGCGTACGATGTGCTGGCGTGTGTGGGACAAAGTCACACGACGTGTCTATCTGTTTACAGATAACAAATGGGACTGGCCAGTGTGGGTAGAGAATGATCCATACTTGCTGCCAGGGTTCTTCCCTCTACATCCTATCGTGTTTAACACGACTGTCATAGGAGCATTAGCTCCTAGCAATGTCACGTACTACTTAGATCAGCAAGATGCAATCAATGAGATACACGATGAGTTCCGTCGTGCACGGCAGGACATTAAAGAGAATATCCTTTACAACAGTAAGTTCAACCGTGACGGTGTTATCGCATGGGTAACAGGTGGTGGACCTAATGCTGTAGGCGTAGATGTACCTGATGGCATGAACATGCGTGACATGATCGTAGAGAAGCCGAATAGCATGCTAAAGGCTATGCAACTCTTTGATCTGCAACGTCCGTTTCAGTCCATTGATAGAGTCAGTGGCGTCTCTGACGTTATGCGTAACGTACAGTTTAAGACGAACACAACTAACAAGGCTATTGAGAACTACAACAGTGGTACTGCGTTACGCTTAGATGAGAAGATTGATGCAATCGAGGATGCACTTGGTACAGTACTGTTCAACGTAGGCTATCTCTGTGCACAGTTCATGGAAGCTGAGACTGTCTCTGCTCTAATTGGAGCTAAGCGTGCTGCTGATTGGCAACCACGTACTCCTGCTGAGTTACGTGACATGTTCCAATGCCAAGCAGTAGGTGGTTCCACGCAGAAGCCTACCAGTGCTGGTAAGAAGCAGCAGGCATTAGAAATGTCTGAGATACTTGGTAAGTTAGCACAGTTTGCACCTAGCGTAGTCATTGAGACTATCCTTACTGTACTCGAAGATGCATTCGATGAATTGAACCTACCCTCTGATGCGTTTGAACGTATGAGAGAGGAAGTAGTCGTTGCTATGCAACGTGGTAATAGTACGCAAGGTGCTGGTAGCAGCAGTCCTGATGGAGCATCAGCAGGCGGACCAACGGCCGCGACTCCCGGCGCTGCGCCCATGCAGTTAGAAGAACTCGCAGCAATGATTGATGCATTGCCTGCGCAAGCAAAGGTAGCACTTGGGCAGATATTAGCACAAGGCGTACCTGTAGCTGAGGCTTTGCCTGAGGTACTCAGCATGGTTCAACAAGGCAACACTACAGCAGAGACTGGAATGATGCAATGAGTGATACACTCGATAAGTACGTAGGAGAACTGTTCGATATCAACGATGCAGATGATGCATCGAAGGATGCTGCTGCGTCTACGACAACGGAGAATACTGATGGCACGACAGCAGACACGTCCGTTGAAGGTACGAACAAAGACGCAGGGGGAGCTAATCCGCAAGCGGAAGCTGATGCTGGACTCAACAAGTCCAGGGATAGCGGAGGCAACAACACTGTCAATAAGACAGAACCTAACGCCGAAAGGCAAAGTGTTAAAGCCTTCACACCGGGACGCCAGCGTTTACCTGCCGATGCCGAGGGAAACCTTGTAGACCCGTCTACAGGACGTATTGTTGCTAAGGCTGGCACTGAGCGTGCGCTCTATGAGTCAGCACGTAACTTCCATCGTCAGATGCAAGAGCATCGTACGCAGGCTGATACGCTACAGCGTGAGTTAGATACTACTAAGGCACACCTTACTGCATTCCGTGAAGCAGCACAGTTGCCTACCTCTCTCGGCTTACAGCCACAAGAGGTTACCACTGCTATGCAGTTTATGGCACACTTCAAGGCTAACCCTGTCGAGGCAGCTAAAAAGGTCTTGACAGAGGTTCTGGCCATGGGCCATAATATAGAGGACCTGAAAGGCTCTGTAGACATGGCTGCATTGCAGCGCATGATACAGCAAGAGGTTGCACCGTTTAAGCAGAATCTTACTACGCAGCAGCAGCATGAAGCTGCACAAGCAGAGCGTGCTAAGTTTGAAGCAGAAGCGGATCGTGAACTAGAGGAACATTTTGATACGTTCCCTTGGGCACAGCAACAGCAGGTTGAAATCCATCAACTTATGGAAGCTGACGAGCGGTTATCACTGCGCGAAGCTACATTGATGCTACAGGCTTGGGCTTACAAGAATGGCTATGATATTAGTCGTCCATTGAAGGCACAGCATGAAGCAGCTACGACTGGTCAGCAGCAACAGCAACAGGCTCAGCCTACGCGTATGAACAACGCACAGATGGCTGCGCCGAATGGAACAGGTGGTGGGCAGATTGTCCCACGTGTTAATGCTGTAGCTAACCATGACCTTAGTACTAGAGACATTGTGGCCCAAACCCTCCGTGAGCATGGACTCACGATTAACCGTTGATAGGCAACAACAATGATTAATTCCTCGCTTGCTGCGACTGGTACTCTTGATACCATCGTGCATTCTATGCTGGATAAGTCTCGTCGTAAGCTCATTATGGCTAGCATTAAGAGTAATGCTCTTATGGCTTGGGCCTTTGCGACCGAACGCGTCGAGACTGAGAATGGTGGTGCTAACATCACTAATCCTATTACGATGAGTCGTAATCCTAACGTCGCATCGTATCAGTACTACGATGAACTGCCTGTTGCGCAGACTAGTGAGTTCAGCACTATCGGCTACGGCTGGTCGCGTGTAGCAGGCTCACTGATTATCAGTGATCAAGAGGTCGATGAGAACACTGGTGAAGCTGCGCTGTTCAAGCTGCTGACTGCTAAGCTCGATGTGCTTGAAGAAAGCATCGGAGAGAAGTTCAGTGAGTATCTGTACGGTGCTGGTGCTGGTGTTGATCCTCTGGGCCTTGAAGCTCTCATCCCTGATGATCCTACTACTGGCACACTTGGTGGCATGAACCGTGCTACTGAAACGCAGTGGCGTCCATCTGCGTATGATTTCAATGGTGGCCTTGATGCTACGAACATCGAAGAAGCATTCGATGACGTATTGATGGACTTGAAGTTGAAGACTGACAAGCCTGATCTGATCCTTGTTGGTCGTAACCTCATCCGTACGTATCGTCAGGCCGTGCGTGACAAGGTTATGATCCCACTGGATCAGAGCAAGAAGGGCAAGGGCATGTATGACCTTGGCTTTGAAGGCGTTACACATAACGGCATTCCCATGCTCTATGATGAAGATTGTAACGTCGATAAGGCGTACTTCATTAACAGCAAGTATCTGCGTATGCACATCCTCAAGGGTGTGAACATGCGTGTGAAGAACCTTGTTGCTCCATGGGCTATCGACGCCATTGGCAAGCGTGTCGTCTGGCAGGGTAACTTCTGCTCTTGGCGTCAGTTTCGTACGCACGCTGTTGTGATGAACTAAGGAGATAGATCATGGCAGTGAGTAAGAAGTTTCAGATTGAAGTAGTCAAGGATCGCGAGCTTACGTCACGTATCTACACAGTAGATACTAGCGGTAACAGCAAGCGCAGCACGCTTAGTGCTAAGACGGTGACTCGTCTCATCCCTGAGAGCTTCATGGTCTACTTCCCTGGCGGACACAGTGTGTGGTTCGAGACGCGTGAGAAGATGGCTGCTGCTGGCATCCTTGAACATGCGAACACTGAGATTGACTTAGAAACTGGTGAGCCTGTTCAAGCACCTGACTATGTTGATCTCAAAGCCATGGTGTCGCGTAAGACGCAGCAGTCTAATACTATGAGGAGCTTCTAACATGACTCGTCGTGTTGCATCTTTCTATCCACAGCGTGTCAACCTTTGGTTCGATAAGGCTGTTATCGGCGGCTTTGGTGCTGATGGATCTCCTGACATAGCTGTCATGGATCTCGGTGCCCCTGCTACGCGTGACGTAGACGGCCTGCTTGTTGCACAGGACATGACGACGGCTGGTACTACGTCTACCTTCGCTGCTGCGTACCTTGGTACAGAAGCGCAGATGGGTAAGTACGGCCGTAACATCGTTGTCGATGCTTCCGGTGCTAGTACCGCGCTTGTCCGTGTCCAAGGACGTGACTATCTTGGGCAGCCTATGACTGAGACGCTGACGCTCAATGGTACCGCTGCTGTGCAAGGTATTAAAGCGTTTCGCTTTGTCGATGTTATCGGCTGGAATGCAGAAGCAGGCGTTAATCTTACCGTCGGCTGGGATAATAGTCTCGGCGTACCGTACCGCTGCTTAGAGATGATCTCTGAGATCAAGAATAACACTGTTGCAGCCAATGCTGGTGCATTGACTGCTGGCCTTGCAGTGACTTCTACGGCTGGTGCTACCAACGCTGATCCGCGTGGACTGTACACGCCTTCGACCGCACTTCCCAACGGCAGCACCACCTTTGTTATCCGCTGCGTTGTGGATAAGTCCTACCTACTCGGTGTGCAGCATTACTTCACTGCGCTCTAATAGGTAGATGCTGTAGTCACCTTGCTCCACTGTGTTGTACACAGTGGAGCCTTTTTCGTAAGTAGAGTGTAGGAGTATAGCATGGCATTCTACTCACACAGTGATTTGATACAGCGCACTGTTATTCGTCTACGCCAAGTAGCAGGTCCTAGCACGCAGCTATATGCTGAGGATGCTATCGGCATGTTGATTGAAGAAACGTATGAGCTAGTACGCTCGCGTAGATGGTGGGACAATCTCACTAAGTGGGAAACACGTCAGCTAGACGGTACTACAGGACTCTGCACAGCTGAGTTTGTTGGCACACGTGAAGGGTTCAGAGACGTAGATCGTATCTGTTACGGTAGCAACAGTACTGCGTTACCTCTACTCTCTAGCAATATCAATCCTTATCGTCTAACAGGTACGTCACCACGGTACGTGGAACCACTACATGCGTCAGATGACGTACAAGGCTGGGCACCTGCTGGACAGAACCTGTTCCGTGTATGGCCATTGACGGCTGTTACGTCTACTGCGTATCCATTACGCATTCACATTCGACTTGATCCAGTTGATCTATTCACAGACCCGTCTGTGACTGTGCCATTTGATGCTTCCTGCATCATTAACGGTGCAGCTGCAAAATACGCAGCCGATGACGGCACTAATCCTGCTACTGTAACTATGTTACAGCAAGCATTCGAGAACCGTCTACAACAGTTAGAACAGCAGCATGACAGCGCTAAGCTGATCCTTGATCCACGTATGAATGATCCTTCTATTCTAAATGAATGGGCGGAGAGTCGCTAATGCGTAAGATTAAGTTACCATCTGTAGACAAACTACAGGCTGCTGTAGCACGGGACTTCCGTGGTGGATTGAACACATTCGACTCACCATTGAACTTAAATAGTAAGTACCTCATTGACGTACGCAATCTGTATCCAGATAGCAATGGTAAGCTGTCACTACGTTATGGTACTTCACCATTCGCAGATGTGCTAGAGGATCAGGCTACGACTGCTGCGATTAACGAAATCGTAGGCATGGAGTACTATGCTGGTGCGATCGTAGTCGTAGGTGCTAATGGTAACATTGTTACTGTAGACGCTGCTGGCGTAGTTGATCTACGATGGAGCACTGCTATTGCTGCGCTCCTTCCTGGCGCACCGTCAGGTTGGTCTGATCCCATCACGTACGTATCCTTCACACAATTCGCTGGTCAGCTTATTATCTGCAATGGTGTAGACAAGCCAGTGACGATGGATGAGCTATATGCTATGACGTATGTACAGGACCCTGTATCAGGGACTAATACGAACACGCCACGTGCGAAGTATTGTACTACACATGACGGCCATCTAGTGATGGCTGTCACTCCTACGGATACGTACACTGTCTACGTCAGTGGGCAGGGTGTTACATCGTTCGATCCAGATACAGGCACCAATGGTGCTAACATGGATACATCTATCTATGTAGATAGAGGCGTGCCAGTAATTACCGGCCTAGCCACGTACCGTGATCGTCTCGTAGTGACGTATCAGGAAACAATCCTTGCTATTCAGTTCATCCTACCTACGTCAGCTCCAGTAGAGTTCGATGTAACTGATATCGTCAGTGGCTACGGAGCAGTCAGCCATAAGGCTATTACTGTCATCGGTGATGATATGCTTATGCTAGACACCAGTGGTGTCATTAGCATCAAGCGTACCGCCCTTGGCACTGACTTCATTCCTGAGCCTGCTAGCTCACTTATCAACACTGATATACAGAAAGCATTAGCTCGGTTCAGTAATACGCAATTAACTGAATACGTGTACTCTGTACACGATCGCATTGCGCATCAGATACTATTCTTCATTCCTGTCATTGACACGGTAACTGCTACCACGCAGAATGACGTATTCGTCTACTGCTATGACAAGTCACAGAAGTTCCGTGCTTGGACACGGTACGATGCTATGCCGTACAGGGCAGCTTGTAGGACTACAGAAGGTCGTATCTTCTACGGCGCAGGCACTGATGTGCGTTATTACCATAACGCATACGAACCTCGATACACTGATGTAGGCACCATTGGTGAGCAGGCATGGGATGATGGTGATCTATGGGATGATGGCACAGGTTGGGAAGAAGGCTATACAGAGACGCCTATCGCGTTCTCTATGGACATGCCATGGGCAGACTTCAAACAGCCATTGAATAATAAGCTAAGTAAATACTTGTCTACGTTCAGTGAAGGTACGGGATCATATACAGTAGATATGTATATAGATCAATTCCCTGATCCATCACTATCTATGTTCTTTGTACAAGACAGTGGGCCACATGGTGCTACGTATAATCATCGTCCACCGAATAACGAACAGTTATATGCTTGGCCACAGAAGTTCATGCGTATGCGCTTCCGTATCAGTGGCAGTGCATCTGACGCATTCAGCATCATTGCTGTAGGTATACTATACCTTACTGGCTCAGTTAGGAGATAACAGTGACAAGTGCTATTGATCCGAACTTCATCACTACTGATCCAGTCAGTAAGAGTGGTATGCGTACGCAGCTACAGACTGCTGCTGATGAAATCACCGCATTGCAATCATCGTCTACATCACTGACTAGTGGTAAGTTTGACAAAGCTGGTGGGACCATCACAGGTGATGTAAACATCTCTAAGGCTAATCCAGCCTTTACACTTACACGTGCTGCTTCTGGACAGTCTACTTCGATCTGGTCGAAGGTAGGCGCTGCTACACGTTGGTTACTTAACTTTGGTAATGCTACCGCAGAGAGTGGTTCTAATGCAGGTAGTGATATCACACTATCACGTTACAATGATGCAGGATCATTGATCGAAGTAGCACTTACGATCTATAGATCGTCAGGTATCTTTCACTTTGCTCGGATACCTACTACGTTGACTGCATCTGTCTTAGACGACAGTACACAGATAGCGAACACTGCATTCGTACAGAATGAATTAGATCAACAGATCAGACGTGGTACGGGTACTACAACCAACGGTGTTGGTAGTGTGACTATCTCTCCTGCCTTTAGCACATCTATTGATGCCATCTCACTGACTCCATCTAATGGATCAGGAGCACTGACTGCAGGATTAGCTATTCCACTTGTAGTAGGTACTACACCTACTACAGCAGGCTTCAACGTCTACGGAGATGTAACACAGTCAGTTAACTTTAACTGGATAGCTATCGGTAGATAATAAACGTACATGGAACGGGACGACACAATGGCCGAGCATGACAATAATCATGAGGACAGGATACGTGCTATGGAACGTCGTTTAGACACTCATGAAGCAATCTGCGGTGAACGGTATAATAACATTATATCAGGAGGTAAAGAACTCACTGAGAATGTTAAGACATTGCATACTGCTCTACAGAAGCGTATCGACTATTTAATAGTCGGTATCGTAGTGCTCGCATTTGTAATGGCAGTAGGACCGGAGATCGCAGAGCGTCTGCTCGGTGGTATTGTGAGATAGTGTTAGTGCTGCGTAGTACGCATGCTATGTTTGTGATTTCATCAGCAATAATGATATCGCATGTGCGAAGCACCACACCGGCGCCTGCGCCGCGGTAGGGACTGGACTTCAAATCGGTTATAACATACCATGTTTCCATTGCTAAGTCAATGCCCTTATGCTACATTTCTGCCTAATCCTTAGGCATCTAAGCCATATTTCATGGCTAGAAACAAAAGTTGATCGAGGTCCCATGCTGGTCCGGTCGTTACGCTTCTCAGACGGTTATGAATGTATTCGCTTAGGTAAGCTGATGCACGCAGAGAGTAAGTATGCTCACATACCGTTCAGCGAAGATCGCGTCTGGCAGATGATGTATGCAGTAGCTAAGGAAGCTATCCATGGATGGTGCGTTGAGGGCATTGACTTACGGCTGCAAGGGCTAATAGCTATTGGTGCCACTCCGTACTACTTCTCTGAACTACTCACTGCTAATGATTTTGCATTCTTTGTACCAGAGCGTAATCCACGGATTGCCTTCGCATTGATGAATGCAGCTGAAACATGGTGTCAACAGAATGGCGTACATTCACTCACACTAGGTGTGACTGCGCCGATTGAGACATTGCCTATTGGCAAGGTGTACGAACGTAAAGGCTACGCACGATGGGGCGAAGTGTACCGTAAGGAGTTTGTGTAATGTGTGGCGGTGGTGGTGGATATAATGCTCCCCCGGATAATTCTATTGAATTGGAACGTATGCGTCAGGCAGAAGCTGATCGTAATCGTATCCGTGAGGATGAGCGTGCTGCGCAGCTAAAGGCTGAGCAGGAAGCTGCGTTTGGCACGAACCTTAGTAATGCTGAGGTCAGTGCTCGTAACAGAGCACAACGTACGCTGACGCAGCGTGGACTCAATCCACAGGATTACATGAGCCTCATTGAAGGTGCATTAGCTGATCAGCGTATCATGGTGCCGCAGCGTGATCCTAACCCTGCTGCGTATTACACAGATGACTTCATCAATAATGTATTGATGAATGAACAGGCTGGTAGGCGTAGTCAGTACATCAGAGATGTAGACAAGGTATACTCACCTGGGTTCGAGAATAACCTTATCTCTGATACAGTAGATGATCCATACATCATGGATGTATTGAACACGCAGAGAACTGCTGCACAGCAACAGTTAGATCGTGCTAAAGCACGCGGTAACTTAGATGACACTGGCTACGCTGGTGCGTTGTCACGGTTAGATGAAATGTTCAAGGCAGGCACTGCTACCGGACAGAAGCTAGGTGGTTCTGTACTACAGGGCTACAAGGAGAAGCTCCGTGGTATCGGTGATACCGCACGTGCTGATGCAGGACGGTATGAACTAGGCGGCACATTCGATCCGAATGTATACCATACACAACGTGACAACACCTTCAAGGATATTACTACTAACCTAGAAGGTGATCTACGCGGTGCGTTGAGTGGAACTAACTTCTTCGATATCGGTGATATCATTACGCAGGGCGGTATTACGCAGGGTGCCACTAACCCACGGCTAGAGCAGCCTGCTATTCTAGCACAGCGTAAAGAGAAGCAAGATGCACAACGTGGTCTAGGTGGGCAGGGAACATTCTAATGCTTGATGCGATTACAGCAGGCATCGGCGCGGTCGGTGCATTAGGCAGCGGCATCGCTGGTCTATTTGGTGCTAATAATAATCGTGCGGCCCTAGCAGCACAGAATGACATCGCATTCCGTAACTACTATCTGCAACGGCAGATTGCTGCTCAGCAGCAAGAGATGGCGCGTGCTGGTACACGTGATGCACGTGGTGATGTTACAGAGTACGTCCCAGGCGTAGGCTGGATTAGTCGTCCGACTGAAGTTACCCGTGGCATCATCAGTGCTAGTGATGGTGAAGAACGTCAGCGTCTCACACGTGATGCCATACAGCAGCGTATGCAGCGTGGCAATCAGTTCGATCGGCAGCTACGTGAAGGAGCAGACGCAGATGTACAGCGTACAGACGCAGGCGTAGGTCGGCAGACACTAGATGATATCCGTGGTAAGCTGATTGCTCGCAATGCTGCTAGAGCTAACTCAGGTAGACTGAATGCAGCATCTACGATTGGCATACGCTCACTACAAGGAGCAGGTGGTGCGGATGCTATCCGTGAGATGAGTCGTACGGCAGCGCCGGACTTACGTACTGCTATCACAGAGGCAGAGGCTGACTCTAATCCAGAGTTTGAAGCACGCCGTACTGGGCGTGAAGGTAACTCACTGAATAGATACAATGTACTAGCAGGACGCGCTACTACACCTATTGGACAGCAGTCAGCAATGACTGACATTGACAATAACTTGTCCTCGCTGCTAGCTAATCGTAGCTATGCAGGCACGATGGGGATGCAGGGGGTAGGCCGTGGCCTTGTAGCGCCAGAGGTTAAATCTGGTGGTAGCAGTGGCTTAGATATCAGTAATCTAGCTAATGCTCTACAGGGCGGTGTAAAGTCTGCTAGTGAGAATGCTTGGCTACGTAACCTATTCGGAGATAGTGGTAGTCGTAGCTACACTTCTCCTGCGTCATACGTAAGTGCTGACGGTCGCCACGTAGGAGGCACCTAAGATGGCTAACGCATCTTCACTGAATACACTATACAGCCTCATCAATGGGCCTAATGCGGATCGCATCGGAGGGTTCATTTACAATGCACAAGTAGATGATGCTGCTAGACAGCGTGAGGCTACACGTCAGGCTGATGCTAACATCGCATTAGGTAATAAGCAGGCTGAATACAGTCTAGCTAGTGCGTTATCACGCTCGCCTGAGACGGCTGCTATGTTTCAGCCAGGGCGGGAAGTGTTAGCTCCTGACATGCAGGATATGGCATATAGCTTAGTACAGCAAGTGCCTGAAATGCAAGCTACAAAGCTAGCCGGAGATAAGGCTGATCTTAACTATAAATTAGCACTGACTGACCGAGCACGTCGTGAGCCTGTAGGATCAGGTGATAAAGGCATTACTGCATACCAGCAGGCACAGCTTGAGCGTGAAGATCGTAGACTAGATCAGTCTGCGGCATCGCAGACAGAGCAGCGTGCGTTACGTATTCTCGACTCTGGTGAGAGACAGGCATTAGGCTATGATAAACTAGCTAATGATGCAGCATTACTTAATAAAGCACAGTCAGCTATCTATGCACAACGTGCGCAGGCTATTCGAGAGAAAGCTGCTGCCGATGCAGAGGGTTTATACTCACGTCAGCGTAGCAGTGGTAAGCCTGCGCCAACTAGCGAGGGTCTCGTGCAGCCTACGGCCGCGCCACAAGCTGCCGCTCCGCAATCTAGTGAACGTGATCTACGCTTATCTCAACTTAAGGCTGCCTTGCCTAAAGCTACTCCTGAGCAGCGTACCAAGATGCTTGGCATGGCTGCGCAGTATGGTATTACACCAGAGGATTTAGCTAAGTGAGCGATAATCCATTCGAGAGTATTCTCAATGAGAATGATGATCCATTCGCAGCAATACTGTCTACACAGGCTAAGCCTAAGAAAGGTTTAGAAGCGTTAGGCGTACCACAGTTAGCGCGTGATGCTGTACGTAGCGTAGCGTCTGTGCCTGCTGACGTAGCACGCCTACTAGGCGCAGTCGGTGCTGACTCCATTGGACAATGGGGACAGGGTGCTAACGAATGGTTGAATGAGAATATCTCACCAGAAGCACGCTTCGACCAAGAGCCACTACGTGCTGCTGTACAGCTAGGTGCGCAGGCGTTAATCCCTGTTCCAGGATTAGGCATCGTAGGTGCAGGAGCTAAGATGGCTCCTGGCATCGGCAAGGCTGCTGTACAAGGTGCATCGCGTGCTGCGGAGTTAGTACTCCCTGGCTCTGCTCCTTTTACCAAAGGTAACGTAGCACTCAATGCTGCTACTGGTGTAGGCATTGGTGCTGGCGTAGAGGAACTTGTAGATCAAGCGTATCCACCGCAACAGCCTGTACCACGGCCTGATCGTGCTGTTACACCTGATATAGATGCTGCGCCTCATATTACTGTGCCAGGAGCACAGATTGCTGCTACAGATGATCCATTCACTACGCTACTCGATGCTCAACCAGAAGGTAATCCTTACGCACGATTCATCGTAGATCAACTACCATGGGCATTGCTCGCTGGTGGCGGTGCTGCTGTCATTGCTGCTGCACGTAGCGGAGCACGTAAAGGTGCTGCTGCTGACGTAGCTAACGTAGGCGGCAATGTACAGCCAGGGACACCGAATACTATTCAGTCCAGCACTGGACTAGGTGAAGGCTTAGAAGCAGGCATCTTTAACAACTTAGAGACACTTGCGTATCGTACAAAGGATGCAGTAAAGGCTGGTAACATCACACCTGAACAGGGTGATGGCATCATCAATGCTAACTACATTAACTTACGTGAAGCAGTGAACAATGATCGTACGTCAGAGTTCATGAACCATGGCATCTTAGATGACATGCACAGAGTGAGTGTATCACCACGTGCATTGTTTAATGAAGCAGGGTTGTTAGACGAAGCTACGAAGCTGAAATGGCGTAACCTTATGGCTGCGGCTGATGAACATGATGTTCGTCAGGAGAACATCGTACGTGGTAAGGTGGACAAGGGAGAGCCAGAGCGTGTAGCTCTATATGATAAATCATTCGCTGAGCTAAAGCGTGATATCGTAGCTGGACGCAGTGATCCAGTGATTGCTGCGCTAGAGCAGGGCTACCGTGATATCAATAACAAAGTGTTAGACTTTGGCGTAGCACGTGGTACGTTCAGTGCTGAAGAAGCAGCAGCCATGCGTGCTATGGGTCCTAACTACATGCACCGTGTCATCGCTGATATGACTATTCAGCGTAACAAGGGAGCAGGTATGCCGCTGTCTAGCGGCATTGAGAGTAACTCTCCGTTAGCAGCACGTACCCGTGGTGAAGAAGCAGGACCATTGCGTATGCAGGACCCTGCATTAGCAATGGAGGATGGTATTCGACAGACGTTAGACTTCATTCATCGTAATGAAGCATTGCGTGACTTTGCTAAAGCTACTGCATCGAATATGCTAGACCCTACTGTAGGCAAATACGTGCCTCGTGGGCATGACATTGCTGGCGTAGGACGTATCCTACCAGCATCAGCGCAGCCTGCACCTGGATACGTTGGTATCAAGTTTAAGGATAAAGGCTCACAACTACAGATCGAGTTAGACGAAGGCTTAGCTGCAGCTGCTATGCCGTATCCACGGACTACTGTACCCATCTTCAATGGGCTACGCATCATGGAACAGTATGGTACTACTGGCCCAGTAGGCGCACTGTTAGGTAACATTCAAGCATTCACTAGTCTAGTAACCAGTGCTGCTACAGCAGCAGTTACTGCTCCATCGAAGATGCGTGTAGGATACATTGATGCTGCGATCCGTCGTATCACAGGTGGTAAGGTTAACATTCGACAGCTAGGCATCACTGATCCTACCTTTGCTATGCAGCTTATTGACGCTGCTGTACGTGATCTATCAGCACATGCTGCTGATGCACTGGCACAGACGTTCTCACGCTCTGTTAGCACAGGAGGCTATATAGCTAAGCTACTTGGTCCACAACGTGCTACTGACATTGCTAATGCGATGACGCGTCAGTATGAACAATCACTGACTGCGTATCTACGCCGTGAAGGTGTGCTTAGCCAAGGCATATCCTATGCTGCGGACAGTCGTCCGACGCATACGAACATTGCTAATATGTCTCCAGAGTACGCACAGTCTATGCCGTATGGAGGCAATGCTGCGTCGATTACTGATGTACGTACAAAGGCACAGTTCGATGAATGGATGGCTAAGACAAGCAATCGTCTGACACCGCCGAAGGCTAGAAAGGCATGGCACTTCTTTAGTAGAGCATTAGATTTAATCTCTAACTCACCACAGAGTGCTCTATACAGAGCTAATGCACCGCATATGCGTGGTAAGGAGAGAGAACTCCTTGGCTTATCACGTACCATCGTAGGTGATCCTGCGCAGTACGGTGGATACCGTGGAGTACAAGCTGCTACGTCAATGCTGACGTATCAGAACATTGCGATGCAAGCTGCACATCAGGTGTTTAAGTCGTATCAACGTGAGCCGTTGCCTACGGCTATGCGCATGGGTACATTGGGATCAATGTTATCATTGATCATGTTACACTCTGCTATATCCTCTGACGAGGATGCGCTCGCAGAAGGCAGAGAGCCTAATGCTGTAGCACACATGCTCACACGTGACGCTAGCGACGCAGCACGCTCCTTCCGTATCTATTACGGTAGTGATGACCCAGAAGCGTCTATACGCATTCCTATTGATGGAGCGTTGTCTCCATTCTTCGCAGCCATCCTTGGTGGCATGATCGAAGCATTCGATGTAACTAACCCTGCGTTCTTTACTGAACAGTATGCACCACTGCGTAATAGCATTGAGACTCTTGTATCAGATGGTACGTGGGAACGTATCCGTGCTGGCATTGGCACAGCAGGTGCTGACTTATCTACGCCTTCACTGATCCGCTTAGGCGGACAGACACTCGCTGATACTGACATGCGTAACGCATTGAGCTTTGGTTCAGGTAACCGCATGTCGAAGATACAAGATGCTCCTGGCTACGCACAGACTTCATTGAACAATGATCCAATGAACAAATACGCTGCTGCTGTACTAGAAACAATGGTTGGCCTAGGAGGACAGACGTTTACAGAGTTAGCACGCACATACGGCTACACTGCGAATATCAAAGGACATACCGCAGCATTGAATGCTGCTGCTGAGCAGTACTCTCTGACTGCTACCACTGGTGGATCAGCACGTATTGTGCCATTCCTGTCCAGCGGTGAGCGTCGCCTACGTGTCAATGACATGGTGGGAGAGGAAGTGCGTAAGTCTGAGCAGAAGCTGCAAGCTATCAGCAAAGACTTTAGCAACATCGCAGGTGCTGGGACTATTGGTAATATGTCTACAGCACGGCCTAGTCCGTATGGAGCAGGCAAGGAGGAAGTACCTCCTGATATCGTAGAAACGCTAGGTGCGTTTAAGGACTTATACAATAAGTTAGATGACTTCCGTACAATGCGTAAGATGCAGAGTGATGAACTACGTGATGCAATGAGCAGTCCGCAGCTACGGAGTAATCCGAAGCTGTTACGTCAGACGACGAATGAGCATGTAACTAACATACGTAGTATCAATGCTAGCATCTATCATCACATAGATGCAATGGAGAAGCAGTTACAGGCTAAGACTGGTAGGGCAGTGAGGCTGCAAGACCTAGACCCTTTGAAGGGTCTAGATCAGTTTGCTCCGCTTCAGTAGTTACAGTAGCCATCCTATAAAGATACCGACTCCCAAAGCTACAGCTGCAATTAGCGATGCACAGATTACAAGAAGGGACATTAGATGCTCTGTGTTTGGATACATAACTGCTTACTCCATTAGTAATCTATATCATTACGTTTCAACCACCAATCTTCGATGCTGATATCTTCGTCATCTACGCAGATATCAGCACCGTCGAGTGTAACACTGCGTGGTACCCAATAAGTGTTACCATCCTCCATCTGCATTAACACTGCACGTGGCGTACAGCGATGGATAACACACTTCATACGAATGAAGTTAGGCGGTGATTTAGTCATTGTCCTGCGCCTTAGCTTCTAATTCACGCACCCGCGCGATCAACGCCAGCACGGCGGCGGGGTTCGCGGCGGCGATGTAGGCGTAATCCTTAGGCTTGTTGCCACGCGAAACGACATGCACAAATCCTGGGGTATTCTCTGGCTTATTGCTGACCCAATCATACCAATCCCATTCACCAACCTTTGACTTCATGAATGGTTGCCGATGGAACCAAGGCCCCGGCGTCGCCTCCCGCGCGAGGGTTTCGAGGCGGGATAGGTCGGCGGGGGTCATGGCGCGGCTCCGGGGCCGGGTGGGAGGGGGCGCCAGTGGGTGGGGTCTTTGACCTTGAGCCATGACGGCTCGTCATCGACGCTGGTCGTGTTCCACCATAGCCATTCACCGCAATGGAAATGGCAGTTCGGGAGCCTGTGCTTCCCCTTCCATAGGTCAACCTCCGTCCCATCCCTCGGCGCCGTCTCGATCGGCTGCCACTCGGACAGGTGGCGGAGGGCGGCGGCGGCTCGGTCGAGGTCAACGGTAAATGCGCCCAGATCAACGCGCATCAAATGCGCGGATTGGTTCGTGAGGTGAGCGATCAACTCCCCCACCGTCATCCCGTCAAATCGCGTCTGCCCATCTGGGCCGTGCGTGATGGTAGTCATTTACTCTTTCATCCTTTCTAACAACAACTGTTGTAGCGAACGTACTAACAACTTAGTCGTACCACGCCAGATAGTCTTTGGTCTACCTTGCGTACGCACCTCGTATCTAGATACCATCTCCAGTTCATGCATGATGACTAGAGCGTATTCTAACTCTCTACTCCGTAGAGTGTTACGTAGTTTGTAACTAAGGTCCTGTTGACTGATCCCTAGCTCACCTGCATTAGACAGTAAAAGGCGTAGCTTGTCAATACCATTGACTAGCTTATACGCCTCCTTACCCATACCGAATAGGTCCATAGCAGTATGCTTGTGATGCGTGATTATTCTAATCGCATGGCGTATATGGAATACGTCAATGACGAATGATCTATCATTACAAGCTAACAGTCCTGCTAGTCGTAGGATGTGATGATCCTCACGTGCCTCGAATGAGGTAGTGAATGGATCATGTGCTTCGTTCTTACGTAACTCGTACCAGTTAATGAATGCTGTCTTAGCATTCTCTGTTAGAGTAACGCCTCGGTTACTGTACCGTACAGCATCAGACATGATCTGATGTAGTGAGTCTACGCAGCCTGGGATCAGGCCAGCATTACTGCCTTCATCAGGCCATGCTACGATACGCTTACGCCGTTCTTCAATGATGAACAAGCATCGTGAAGTGAAGCCTCCTTCGATTACATCGGGGTTAATAGCACGCACTAGCCAGCTAGGTGTACTAGCTGATAGGAAGGAGACGAATACGTTACGTATATGCTGTTCAGCATCGTTAACACGTTTACCATCTCGGTAATCAGGACAGTCGTATAGATCAGTAAGCAATCCTGGCATACCCATGGTATACTGTTCACGTCCTAGGAATGTAACTAACTCACTAACCATGATGTTAGCAGAGGCAGGCTGTCCTGCCTCTGTACGCGTTACTAACTCTTGCGTGATAGCCTCTGGGCTACATGATCCAGTGATCAATGTAGCATTGTTATGCAGCCCTGCTGCACGATAGACAGCTTCGCATCTACGGATAGCACTACTCTTACGAGTAGTACCTGCGTCAGCACAGAGTACTGCATACAGGTTCATGAACACAGGAGCGTGTGGCCGTGCTACTTGCATAGTACGGCTCACAGCACTACTGATTAGCCATAGACCGCACCAGAAGTCATATGCTAGTGGTGTCTCTAGTGGGTCCATGTAATCCATGTACTTAGCTAAGAAGGTGTCATCCTTGATTGCTTCGCGGAACATGAAGTTGTGCCTTTAGCTCTGCGTGTACCGCATCGTAATCGTTAGTGATCTTATCTATACAATAGTCTATCCGTTCTAGACGGATGCGCATGTGCCATTGCTGATGATGCTTACGTTTCTTGAATGACTCGATAGCTTGTACCAGCGTAGGATACGCTTTACGCTTACGTGCTTTATATAGAACGAAAAACTCTTCTTCTACTTTGTAGAAGTTCTTACTTAGCCATACACCCTTGGATGTACGTCGTAAGATAGGATGATGATTAACAAAGAGTGATGCTTGATGCAGCGTAGCGTAATCTTCTAGTAGATTATCTGATCGTCCTTCTACGTCACATGACATATATCCTACACTAAGGTAGTACTCTGGTACATCCTGTTGCTCTATTTGTGTGTCGATATCTTGCACCACCATGTGGCCCTTTCCTATACTGTGGGAATGGATGACTCTGTATCCATTGTACCCAAGGGTACAGTGCTGTTACTAGATAATCAGGCGTACTACTACGTCCATGCCACCATTCACGCACCGCGTGTCGAGAGCATCGACAATGGTGAGCTAACTGTTTCGGTGTTAGTTGTATAATGTCCATGTAGTCATGGAGTAGCTTACCATGTGCTACTACTTCCTCTCTATTAACACGACCTGATCTATGAACATGTGGTATCCATGGCAGTGGATGCTTAGCAATGAAGTGTGCGAAGTCATGGACTATCTGTGCTACATCTAATGGAGCACGCACTTCACTGTACAACCATTCTCGTGGTCCTTGATAGTCCGCATCTCCTAGATGCTTAGACAATTGTCTAGGCTTCCATGTGATGTAATGCATGTTAGACACGAAGTTAGTGACTACATCTTCAACTTCTTCAGATTGCTCCATCGGTGCATGCCTTGTTCATCTGCGAATGACTCTTTGAAGTCAGCAGGTATGATTAACTGCTCACCCTTGATTATCAATGGTGCTTCTGCGTACTTACGTAGTAGCTTAGCTACTAGTTGTACATCCTTACCACGACACATTGCAGTCAATGAGTCATGATTGTTAAATGGTACTCTAGCATAGAGTGGCCACTCGTCATCCTCCTGCACTTTCCACTGCACACCGCATACGAAGTCACCGAGTGTAGACTGCGGCTTGAATGCAATGATGCTGTCGATCAAGGTGTCGTCGATGCGTGATCCGAGAAACTCCATACGTCTACCGAGGCATGTATAGAGGACTCTGGTTGATTGAACCTCATTGATAATGTCATTCCACCACCTTCTGAGTTCAGGAGTTGTGCGGTGATAGAGATCAAAGGCGATATTAGCTTCAGTAAGTGACATACCAGTGACTCCGGCCAGCCTTGCTGCCTGCATCCGGTAATTAAGTCCGTGACGACAACGCTTGCTAATGCCCCGTAGTGTGAGTTTTCCATCTCCTTCGTAATCGTAAGTCGGCACACTATCGTAGGGTACGTTGAACATCTCAGAAGCAAGCGCAATGTGCGCGTCGTAGGACCCTGGGTTAAGTCTTGCATTCTCAAATTGCTCCTTCCATTTAGGAATGTCAGCTTCGTATGCTACAATACGTGCTTCTGCTTGCGCACCATCGAAGTATACAAAGTGTAGTTGTTCTTCATGCATTCGACGAATGTGTGCCATATTTTTCCATCACACCGCTAGTAGGATAACGAGCACGAAATGCTGCCATGATGGCGTCGGTAGTTGGTGCTTTACCAAATTCTCGGTACATCTTGTTAAGTAGAATATCTGTGCTGCCAAAGATTGGACTAATATGTTGTCCCCAAGCATTGGGAGGCTTAGATAATACATCAACGTAATGCTTAGCGTAGTCTTCAAGTTTCCAGTTATTGGACCACATATCACACTCCCTTAGGTATGAGTATCTTTGGTGCAATGAACATGCCACGTAACCGTTCCGGTTGGTTCTGTAGGTTCATACCACTGCCCCATAGTGTCTGACTAGATGATAACCGTCCAGGTACGAACTGTGTACCGTACTGCTTGTAGTCACTACGCATACGTCCGTCCTCGTCTACCGCAGCAGTGATGTAAGTACTGAACAGTTTATGCTGCTCCTTGTACTTGTTAAGTAGTATCAGCATCTGCCGTGCTTCCTCTGACGTACGAGGGTTCTCAATCATTGAGTTACGGTTAGCTTCATCAGTCGATGCAGACTTACCTGTGAGACGTAGTGTTTGAAACAACAACTGCGCTAGCTGCTTAGGTGAGTTAGGGTTAACGTCTATAGACGGATCATTAGCTGCTACACGTGCAGCCTGCTTGAACTCAGCAGCTAGACGATCTACTTCTAGTCCATAGTCATGGTTAAGCTGCTCACGCATAGCTAAGTCTACGTCATTGCCTAGCACTGTAGCAGTGATTAGATGAGGCTGTAGCTTCATTACATGGTTAATGAAGAAGTCCCACATCTGTTGTTGTTTTAACTCAGCCTCTAGCCTACGAGCTACCTCCCAGGTGATGCAGCAGTCTTTGACGTTGTACATCCAGAAGGTGGAAATATCACCTCCCTCACGCCATTCATGTATATCGTCCTTGTAGTAAGGATGCTGAGTGTATTGTGCTGTGAGAAAAGCAAGGTTATGTGGCCAAGTTGGGTGGAGTGTGTGATGTGCAAGTAGCGTATCCAGCCATAAGGACTTCGTCCGTATCCGATCCTTATACCAAAGCCATCCGCAGTCAAAGCCACCATTCTGCGCAACAATCCGTGTACTCGCGTGACGGAGTACCCTTTGTATACTTCTTCGAACCTCACGTTCTTCAGAAAGCGTCCAACGATTGTCAGTACGTGATCTGAAGTTAATACACATTCCAATGTGAGCATCATTTGCCATCCCTATACACGCAGTCTCACCTGCGGTAGTCTCAATGTCTAAGCTGATAGGCTTAGCCTCTTGGATCATACGATCGCACCACTGCATGGCTTCACGTGGTGAAGGATCGAACAGGTGTTCGATCTTATAGTCAGTCCACTGACCACGCATTACTGTGTCTAACTTAGAGATATCTAAGTAGAAGATAGGTTCTAAGTTAGGCTTACGCATCATCAATGCAGGATTGTATGTGATGATGTAGCTGCGCTTACCATCATTGACGACAGAGCCACGCCATTTCTCAATGCCAGTGTCACCGACTAACGCTTCCAGTGCCATGCCACCTAGTACGAGTACGTACTTAACATTAGGTAGTTGTTCCAACTCCCAATCTAGCAGCGCTTTCCAATGACTGAACTCATTCTTCGATACTCCCTCCTTACCTTTAGGTCCATCGACTAGCTGCTTCTTCACTACGTTAGTGATGTAGCAATGCTGTCTGCGTAGACCGAACTTAGATAACACATTCCACAGGAACTGCCCACTCCCCCCTACAAGGGGGAGCCTAAGCTGCGTCTCACGTGGTCCTGGTGCCTCAGATACGATGACAACTTCACTATTGAAGTTGCCATCGCCTAGGCAGTCGTATGTTAATCCTGCTGCTGTAGCACGCTCAGCAAACTTACGGACTAACTCACCTGTGCTGCCAACCATTCTTTTACTACCGCCTGCACATTGTACTCGTAATCACGGAGCTTACCTTGGTTAACTAACTTAACAGTTTGTACACCAGGGAGTGTGATATAGCTGCGGCTATCCTTTGAGAAGTCGTAGCCTTCACGGTGTATCTGTACGATTAGCATATTCTTAGGACCAACAAGGTCCAGTAGTGGAATAGCTTCCTCTACGAAGCCACAATCACTGTTAATGAATAGCTTAGCTAAGCTATTCTCCACACGACGACGTGCTAGTCTACCAAAGATGTCCTTACCGAAGCGATGCTTCATACATTCTTCACTAAGCCATATCTGTAGCTCACGGAATGTGTTATCGAATAACAGCGGTAGCTTATTATCTTTGTGTTCTTCAATGACCTTAGCATCTGTGCTGTTCAATGTGAACATAGCAGAGACCATGTCTTTGAGAGGCTGTGAGAAGCGGAACCAGTGAATGAATGGATTGTCGCTATACACGAACCGTGCTGCGGTATCCTTACCGCTACGTGGTGGGCCATTGAATAGGATGATACGCTTTTGCATTAGAACCTCTTAAACTTAGTGTAGATCGCAGTACATACACGATATGCGTTATCAGTATAGAGGACTACTTGCCACTCATGCCACTCATCTTGGTTAGATTTAACACGTTGAGTGCATTGATCTAAAGTCGCCACACTGTGCGGCTCCACATTCCCTGGCAGAATTGGTAGATCAATAATCTTCATTTACTAAACACCTTCGGTTCACGTGTGGTAACAGACATACTCAGTGATGACATGTCTGTAATCAGAGTAGCATGACTACGAGCACGAGTGATCGCAGTATACATATTCTTTCTGTTTAGCATCATCAGCACTGATTTGTTCAGTACGTAGAGTACGTTCTCGTACTCACTGCCCTGTGCCTTATGCGTTGTTACAACGTATGCTAAGTGAATATCTCTCTGTGGATATCCCACACTAACCTTGTTGTTAAACACAAGCTGGATAGCTGGTGGGATACGGCAGATACGATCCTCGAAGTCTACGACTACCTCGTCTACTTCACTGATCTCAATAACAACACCTGTTTCACCATTGAATACTCCCTTACTGCCATCCTCGCAATCTAGGTCGTACCAGTTCTTAGTCATGATGATCTTATCACCTACACCTACGCGTACGGTGTTAGCAGCATCCCACTTATTACGTGGTAAGTTAATCGTAGGACGATCAGCATTGACTAGCATAGTCTGTACTACAGCATTCAGCTTGGATGTACCAATCCATGACTTGTTAGCAGGGGTAATGATCTGATTACGCAGTGATGTGTAATCAGCTTTGTCTAGCTGTTCGATGACTGCATCGACAGGCTTATCAGTGATGATAAGGTCGAAGTCCTTGTTACGCTGCGGCGCTGCTCCACCAAGGATGCGTTGTGCACAGGCAAGAATACCGCTGTCCTCAGCAGTGCGATGTACTTTATCTAAGAAGATGCCATCGAACTTATCAAGGAGTACCTTGAATGGTGCATCCTTAGCAGCTAGTGCTGAACTATTCTCAATAGGCGGTAGCTGCGATACATCACCGAGTGTGATAAGCCTGGCACCAGCTTGTAACGCATCAATGATGTTGCGATGCAGGTCATGCGGCACCATCATGTATTCATCACAGATGACTACATCGCAGTCGAGTGGATCAGCCTTAGTCTTACGTGGGAACGTGTCACCGAACGGCTTACCTGTCTTCTCGTCAATCTCCAATGGACGAGTGTATTCTAGCAGCATGTGCATAGTCATAGCTGGTAAGCCAGTAGCCTCACGGATACGCTTAGCAGCCTTGCCTGTAGGCGCAGCTAACTTAACAGTGTAGCCTGCGTCAGTGAGGCCATTGTAGATCATGCGCATGATTGTAGTCTTACCAGACCCAGCAGGGCCTGCCACGGCAACGATACGCTTGGATACATCCAAGCCACGTTCTACAGCTAGACGCTGTTTATCGTCTAACTGTTCGAGTGTAATGCTTCCACTCATGGAGTGATATCTATCCTCTCCTTTGTTCGTGCATAACGCAACTCCTGTGCTGCTAGTACAGCGAACCATCGTATAAACGCAGCACGTGTGATGCCTAATGCAGCAGCCTCTGCATCTATCAGTGATACATCATCATTGTGCATACGCGATACAATCGGTGATCCCTCTGCGTTAAGGCTACGTACGCCTCTACGCATTTCCAATGGGACAGGATACGGTAGTGTTACCGTAGCGTTCTCACGATCGAATACTATCGTTGACATAGTGTATACCTTCTGTAGCTAAGAAACCCCGCCAGTAGGGGACACTGGCGGGGTTCTAGGCGGCGTGCCTTCGCTACTCAGGCCGCTGCGGGATACCACGTATCCACGCCGCGTAGGCGGTTACTCGGCAGTGCTGGCAAAGGTGCCATCGACCAGATCATCAGCCGGCTGACCACGCTTGTCAGCGACGATCTTGTACGTCAGGAACGGCGCCGGTTCATTAGAGCCAGAGATCATGTCCAGCATCTTGCGACCGTTGAAGGTCACGGCGTCAATCGACGCACGGACAGAAGCAACATCAGTGCCGGGCTTGAGGACCAGGAACAGGGTGCGCGGACCCTGCTGCCGAACCTGCTTCGGAGCCGAACCGTCAGTAACCTTGGGAGTGCGAGCCATCGTATGTCATACCTTCATGCTGTAGTGGGTGAGGTCTTCGCCTCATGGAATTGTGTGTAGCAAGGCTAGGGCACATTGTCAATGAGAAATGTGCCCTAACTTATGTTAAGCCCCTCGAACCGGAGTGCCCCGAGCCTGTGGCATTCCCTGATAGTCCTCATGGGACACGTTCAGGATAACATCCTGTCCGATGAAGTCAGGCAGGTTAATGCGACGCGAGGCAGCAACGCCGTGCATCTCACAGAACTTACGCAGACGGAAGCGATTACGCGGCGTATCTTCGAGAGGCTGATAGAACATCAGCGTCTCACCGTCAGCATTGCCTTCGGTGTAGTCAGCCGGATACTGGTCCGGGCTGATGCTGTATGTAATCACCATCATTGGCTTGCCACTCGACTTAGAGTTAGCAGCTTCAATGCTACGCACTGATGCACGATACTCACCAACGGGGAGCGGAGGCGGTGCCTCAGCTTGGCTGATATCCTGCGTGTATTCGTAAACGGAACCAAGTTCACTCATGCTGTACTACTCTCTTGTTGCAACAAGGCTTGTATAAACGATCACGTACCTTATGTCAAGCCATACATATGGTACGGAGCTAGTGGTGTTAGCCACTAGATATGGTGTTAGACAGGCAACGGCACGCGGTTGAAGCCAGCAGCTTGCCAAGCACTGTACCATTGTTCAATGCCAGCACCTGTGCCTTTATCCTGATCGTATTGACATACGAACTTAGTTACACCATCAGGTACAGAGAACATACGTGTTCGCATAGGACGCTTAATCCCATGATTACGTACGTAGATCAGTCTCTGCTTACCAGTGTCCTCGATGTGCCACATCTCACTTATCTTAGCAGGTAGTACGGTTGCACCCTGCCCACCGAGTGAGAGTGTGATCTCACTTAGCTTACCGTCGTCGTCCATTGACTCTCTATCGTGTGCGATAAAGATGCAGTGGCATTTAGTGTCAGCAGCTACACGGAGTACCATGGCACAGAAGTCTAGTACCATCGCAGATCGGATACCATACCCAGTCTGTCCTGGTGCTTCGATTGAAGCACGGAACTGCCCACGGTTAGCCTTACCTGTACTAATGCCATAGTACAGTGACAACTGACCGAACGAGGTCAGGCTATCAATGACAATGGTATTGATTGACTGCTCAGCAATGAGCTTTAGCAAGTCCTTCTCAATGATACCTCCTTGTTTGAAGTTCTCTAACTGTGCAGGCTTATACGCAGCGAAGTCTGCTACTAAGATATCATCACTGCGACGCAGTGATGCTGTCCCAGCAGGATCAAACTGTAGCCATAGCTTCTTACCGGGTGCGGTAGATGCGAGGATCGTCTTACCACATGCAGGCTTGCCCCATAGTAACATGGTTAACAGTTCCTGCCGATCGGCAGAGGTTTGGATAGTTACATTACCTAGTTGCATAGACTATCCTTTAAGCAATTTAATGGCAGCATCACGTTGCGTCATTGGCGCATACAATACAATCGCACCGATTGCATCAACAAGTTGTTCCTCCGTCAGTGTTGTGGCTAGAATATGAACTACAAGTTCAAGCGCAGCTATTCGATTTGCATATTCAGTCACCTGCCTTCTCCACTAGTGGGGACCATTCTTCCTTAACCATCTCACTGAAGATTAGCTTCTGTTCCTCTGGATCAGACGCACACAGTGGGATGAATGCACAAGGACGGAAGTACCTGTTACATGAATGTGTATGCTTAGGCGCATTGATAGGATCGTCTACGTGTGGTAGCATGACACCAATAGTGTACTCTAGCCACTTAAGCCATGCTGCCTTCATGTAGTCAGGACGCTTAACCTGTTCAATGGCCATGCCATCTGTCATCATACGTGGTAACGGAATGGTAAGGCCAATGACTAACGCACGTTCGACAGACTGACCGCACCATAGTGAGGCAGCTACACTGTAGCCTGTCACTTGGTGTGACATCTCGAATGACATACGCCATGCGTCGTCTAGTCTGCTAGCAGTCTTGTTTTCTTGTACAATCAAAGCTCCATCACGGTCTGTGTGGAGTCCATCGACTCTGCCTGTGTAGATGAACTCATGGATGAGATAGTCACCGTCATCGACGCATCCATATGCGCTAACTTTGATAGCAAAAGGGATCTCGATACCGACCCAGGCGGTAGGATCATTGACATCTTCAATCCAAATGGGATAGCGGCTACTGTCCCATCGCTGAACGTAATATAGCAAAGCTGTTTCGAGGTTAGTGTAAGTACGTCTCCTGTCATAGATGTCATCGACGTATCCTGCGGTAGATAAGCATTCCAATGCTGCGTTACGCATAGATATGCTTAGGTCTAAGTCATTCCATCCAGAGATGATGGTAGCCCATCGCTGCTCACCGAACAGACGGATACCATGGAAGTGCATGTGTGCTCGCATACACTGTCCTTGGATATGACCAAGCTGGATCAGTCGTACGACAGAGAAGCATTCGTGCATAGCACTGCCTGCTTCTAGTGCCATAGCACGGCCTGCTCCTGGCATAGCCATGTGGTTATGGTATCGAATGATGCCCCATGTAGGGCATGTGTTAATGGCACTTAACTTAGTGTAGTCGAATGTATCTAGCCTAGCTAGATCATCCGCTGTTGCACGAGCGAGAGTGATCTTCTGCCATGGGCGCATGTTCACTCCTTTACTTCATTGTATTGTCCAGATGCCCAATCACCTACGAAGGTGAGTAGTTCATTGAGACTAGCAATGCGATAGTTTGTTGACAACACGTTGCCAACTACGTTAACTGCGTAGGCTCCATCCTTCGCCTGTCGCAGTGATAAGTATCCTGTCGCCTGCTTAGGCGTCTTAGGCACATCACGTGCTACCTGTAGCTCATCAGGGATACCACGCTGAAACTTACGCTGTGGCTCCTTTGGAGTACCCAGATATAGAACAGCGTATTCATGCTTCTTATCACGGCCTGTGTCACTCATCGCCTTCTCCTGTCAGAGTAGGATCACTACCTACACGGATAGCTAATTCCTTAGCACGCTTATGCAGAGGCAGAGCCTCTTGTAACTGCCGAGTAGCCATCACAGTATGTGATTGATTATCAGCCATGCGATCTAGCAGTGATGCCAGTGTCATAATGTTCTGCTTCATCGTATTGTGATCCTCAGCAATGCGAATGAGCATCTTCAACAGAGCAGGATGTATCTGTCCTGTTAACTCACGTTCGAGTAGAACGATATCACGTGATCTAATGGACACTATTGTGTTCCTCTCCGATCGTTGCTTTCTGCACTGTCATAGTCAGCTTCTGCATGAATAGATTACACGCATCGAAGGATACAGGTGTGCCTACCTTATCTAAATGCAGACGCAATTGTGCGATAAGCAAGCAGTTAAGCCGAGCAGCAGCTAGGAATTGTGATGCAGCTTCGTCAGCATCCGTAGGCAGCGTAGCGTGCATGGCTACAAACAGTTCAATGCTTGCATCTTCGATAGCATTACCTTCTGTAGATACAACCTTCTTAACGAAGCTCTGATACAAAGCCTCAGCCTGCTCAGCAGACTGTAGCAGTTCTTGCATTACATCCTCAGGCACATCTTCCATCTTGGTAACAATGCTCATGTCTCTGCATCCACCATTAGCTGTAACGCAGCAAGACGTGCTGCTCGCTTCTCTACCTTGTCGATAGCTGCCTCTAGCTTATCTAACTCCTTTTCCATCATCGCACCTTCCTTCTCAATGAGAGCACGTGTGCGTTCATCTTTAACTGATTGCTTCTTAGCCATCAGTTCTTCATGCTTCTTCACTGACGTGAGTCTACGCTCACGTATGCCATTCAAGAATGCAGCCTGATCGTCAGGTAACATTTCAATGAATAACTTACGTGACATAGCACTGTCATCAGCATGGATCATAGCTTATGCTTAGGTATACACATGCGTACCTGCTCCTTCGCTTCATTAAGCGTAGCAGCATCCCCTTCAAATACTTGAGGCTCAAGTATGATCGTTACACGCCAATGCCATTGCTTATTAGCCATGTCATATGCGATAGACCACTCTATGTTATTACGCTTACCGCCTAATGACTTAGGCTTGACTGTTGTTCCAATAGTCATAGGGACGACTGCCACTTCATGTTCACTCCTGATTATAACTAGAGTATAGCATCAATGTGATGCTAAGTCAATGGCAGTGGATCGAATGAACCACATTGGTGTAGATGGCGCAGGCATATCTAGCCTAGCAGCTACACCATTCCATGCTTCAACAGCATCACATCTACGATCACGTAGTGGTCCTATCGCACCGCAGCTAGCATTAACACACTGTACTGCATACAGTTTACCGAACCGTTCGATCGTTGTACGATCTGAACAGAAGAAGCAATTAGCTTGTATCATGGACGTTTCCTCCTTACCTACCACATGATGCAGAGCAACAGCACAGCATATGCTACAACGATAGCACCAATGGTGATTGTAAAGTTACTGATACATTTATACATCGAACTTCTCAATGTATCTATTAGCTAGCTTGCTAACATTATCAGCAATGATATCACGCAGTGTGAGTCCGTAAGCACTCATTAGTAGATAGAAGTAGAAGAAGTTGTCACCACATTCTTCACGAATGTTAGCTGGTGACAGCGGACGCTGCTTACCGTAGAGTTCTTTCTTATGTGCATCAAGGATTTCATTCGCCTCTGTAGAGAGGCCATTAGCTGCATGAAAACCACGCTGCCAGTTATGAGACTTATCTGGCATGTGATTAGGAGTATTCTCTACCTCCGCATGGAACTTGCCATACGCTACGATCAACTCATCGAGTGTCATGTTTGACACACGGTGAGCAATATCCATAGCTTCATCTTTGTGCATTGTATTATCCTCCGAGAGGTGGGTTGGGAAGCTTGCTGTAGTCAGTGAAGTGCGAGGGTACAGAGTCTTGCATAGCAAGGATAGGCTCATACAGAGGCTCAGGCACCGGCTTAGTATAAACAAACGGCACTGTCTCAACGACAGGCTTATCCTTCAATCGACAGATCAGTATAAGCATACCGTAGATTTCCTCTACGCTATGCGGTCCTTCACTTAACTCATGTGCAATGAGTTTGCATAGAGCAAGTTCTTCTATGACGTAGGATGAATGTTCGGTAGACATGTTATGCTTCCTTTACTTGTTGCCATGTAGTTGTATCTACAATCTGCCACCAATCCATTACGTATGAATTAGCCTTTGCCTGAGCTATACACTCATCAACAGTATCGAATGACTCAACAAGATCATCCCATCCACCCGATGGATAGTAGAGTGAGCCTGCAAACAGTAGATACCGTTTCATCTATGCTTCCTCCGGTGCACCGAATAGGCGTGTGTATAGTTCTACTGATCCATGATCTAGGACTAAATCCTTTACTTCCCATCCTCGGATGGTGGATATCCCACCAAAGGTGGTAGTTATAAATGGCGTACCATTCTTGCTTAGATACAATCGTGTCACGCTGAAGCGGCGGATAGTCAACAACAGCTCTGCTGTATCTGTATCATATAACTTGTTGTCAATGATCTTCTGCATTGTCCTGTCCTACCTGTTTCCACATGGCACAGTCACGGCCGTCGTCTATACGCATAGGATCATGATTACGCACATACGATGAAGGTAGGTGATGCTGCCCCCAACTACATGTTCCCCATTGGGACTCGTCATCACGTAGCCACCAATGGCAACTACTGCATTGCTTCTGTTCCACCTACTCTCTCCTTATATAAGGTGCTACACCTTACCGACGTTACCACTCAGTGTAGCGTTTGCTCAACGCTGGTGCGAACAGCGGAGCATAGGTGGTCAGGGAAGGGGACACCCCCGTCGGTCATCCTGTGTTACTGCTTCAACAATACGCTAAGGCGATGCTGAAAGCCAGAGCTTTCTGACTTACACTCATTCTCAATAAGTGCTGATGCCTCAGTCAGTGAGAGACCAAACTTGGTAACAAGTAAGTTAAGCACCTTCGCTTCTACGATGCGTGATGGATTGCTCACGCATTGAACAGTGACGTTAGCGAATGTGCTATCATGGATAAGGTGCTTCCCTTTCATGTCAGGCATGAGGTCAGCGTAGCCCTTGAGCATCGCATCACGTGCGTTCTTAGCACGATCCTCAGCACTGTCAGATGCCATCTTAGCGATAGCATACTCTTGTGCCAACGTATCCAATGGATCATTGGCTTTGACAAGCTTCGGTCCACACTTGGAGCCGATGTTGTTAACGAGCTTGTCAATGCTGACTTGGTATTCTGCATGGTTCATTGTCTTATCCCTTTGCTTCTATTTCCTCACGGACAATCTCACGTAGCATGTCTTCGAATGTGGTCACATACTGTGGCTCAGCCCGTGTAGGCTCTGGATTATAGAGCTTACGTTCGGTAAGACATGGTGCACACATAAGTATCTTGTGTAGTGTATGCGCTTGATCGTTATAATCAGCACGCATCGCAGTGATAGACATGTTATACATACCACGTGGGTGCATAGACTTATCTTGTGTATGACCACACAGATCACATGTCCATATCTGATGATATGCCATTGTCTTATCCTTTATAAATGGTGCGGACGGAGGGACTCGAACCCTCATGCCTCACGGCGACGCATTTTAAGTGCGTTGCGTAGACCAATTCCGCCACGTCCGCAGAGAGTAGCCATGTGTTACATGGCTACGTTGTAGTTAGAAGGGGATGTTATCATCACCGACAGCACGCTGCGGACCAGCAATCATGCTACGCAGAACCTTAGCACGGTTCTGTGCTTCATAGAGTGCGATCCATCCATCAACGGCAGCTTCGAGTTCAGCAGCAGTGAAGTTCACTTCACCCTTAGCAAAGTATTTGCTGATCTTCCAGACGCCACCATCGTTGGCTTTGTAGTATAGATCAACCGTGCGTGAGTGTTCACCCAGGCCGGCAGCAGCCAACGCATCTTCGATACGCTGAAGCTGCACATTCACATGCTCACGGAGCATGTGTTCAAACATGAGATGCTTGTCCATTGTATTACCCTTACTGTTGTAACTTGGTTACGTTGATAGCCTCTGGCGTCTCTTGTATACGCTCTATGTCGCCAGTGTCATAGAGGTATAGATACGCATGTGATGCAGTCTCAGGTGAGCCTGCTATCCATACGATCCATCCGTTGTCAACACGTTTCAGTGTCAACAACTTTGTTGATTGGATGGTTAGCCTGATTATAGGCGTCATCGACTTGTGCTGCCATGGTTTCTGCTACACCACGTGAGTAACCACATGCTTGTAAGAAGCGTGCTGGCTTGAAGTTACTCTGTGTCCTTCGCAGTTCTACTGTAAAGCGTAGTAAGGCTACGCGGACAGCAGGACGATGCAACGGTTCGGTGCGCCACCATGCGGCTAGGTAATCGTAGTGACGTTTAGCAAACAGTGTGCCACTCGGCATGTCTCTTTCTCCATTGTCTATATAGTATAGCAGAGTGTTATTGTTAAGTCAAGTCACTGCTGATGATACTCAATCAGTTCACGTAGTTGTTTCCAACCACGGAAGTTAGCAGAAGGCCAGCCTTCATGCTGATACGACATAGCTTGATGCTCAAATGGAGACATATGCTGCTCAGCAAGCAAACGCTTATACAGTTCTTCATCTGCTTGCGTATTTGTAAATGATCCATCATGTAGTCGATACGATACACGAGCACATCGTGCCACACTTAACATCTTAGAGATGGCTATGCCATACCCCGCTTGTTCTTCGTCACTGACATAAGGCAGATGCCA
>Ga0172380_10001234_pt1 | contig 44757 bp, 48 predicted proteins | sample Leawe162metaG_FD_119747 | JGI IMG/M metagenome (GOLD analysis project Ga0172380, IMG submission 119747) | Leachate microbial communities from a municipal landfill in Southern Ontario, Canada - Leachate well 162 metaG | ecosystem: Engineered > Solid waste > Landfill > Unclassified | place...
GAGGAACCGCAGTTCGGCCCGGATTTCACGCTGGGCCAGGATGTTGCGCATGGAGTCCATCATCGACATATCGCCACAGTAGGCAGCCCGGGAGTTGATGCTGCCATCGCTGTTGAGATAGCGGAGCGCTACCGGGCGCAGTTCCGCGCCCGCGTCGATTGCCGGCTGTAGCAGGGATGCGAGGAAAGGCCTGAGGTGGGTGCCATCCGTGGTGGTGCCCTCGGGGAAGAATGACTCGCAGTCGCCCTGGCTCAGCGCCATGGTGATGGCATGGTTGATGCGCGCGGTATCTCGCCGTTTTCCCCGCTCCAGAAACAGGGTGCCGGTTTTCGCTGCGAACCACCCCAAAACTGGCCAGTTGCGCACTTCGGCTTTGGAAACGAAGCGCACTGGCCGCACCGCATTGATGAGGTAAATGTCGAGCCAGGAAACGTGGTTGGCAATCAGCATTACTTTGCGGCTGGCTTCGTTCGGTGGTGTGCCATGGATTGCAAGGCGAATTCCCAGCAAGCCCAAAAGGCTACTTGACCATTCCCGCGCGAGCGCCAGGCGCAGACGGGGCGTGCTCCACGGCAGCACGATGGCGGCGGTCAGCACCCCGCGCAGAACGTGCAGCCCGAGCCGGGCCACACGCCATGCACGCACCAGGCGGGAAGTGGGTCTGCTCACTCCAGATGGGTGCCGAACTGCTCGCGGTAGCGGCTGGCGATTTCATCCCGTGAGTGAACGTGGTTCTGTCCGCCACGGCTGGCAATCTTGAGCGCGCCCATGAGCGCTGCCAGGCGTCCGGTGGTTTCCCAGTCCATGCCGTTGACGATGCCATAGAGCAGGCCCGCGCGGTAGGCGTCGCCGCAGCCGGTCGGGTCGATCACCTGTTCGGCCTGTACGCAGGGGATTTCCAGCACTTTTCCGTCGCTGTAGATCATCGAGCCTTTGGCGCCCAGGGTCACGATCAGGGCGCGTACGTTTTGCGCCAATTGATCGAGGTTCTTGCCGGTGCGTTCCTGCAGCAGCTTGGCCTCATAGTCGTTGAGGGCAACGTAGTCCGCCAGCGCGACGAAATTCATCAGTTCCTCGCCGTTGAACATGGGCAAGCCCTGGCCCGGATCGAAGACGAAAGGCACACCTTTTTCCTGAAACTCGCGCGCATGCTGCAACATGCCGTCACAGCCATCCGGGGCGACGATGCCCAGTGCGACGTTGCTGGCATCGTGCACATGGTTGAGATGGGAGAAGCTCATGGCGCCGGGGTGGAAGGCCGTGATCTGGTTGTCGTCCAGGTCGGTGGTGATGAAAGCCTGGGCGGTGTATGAGCCGCTGGCCCGGCGCACGTGGGTTTGTGCCAGCCCGAGTCCATCCAGCCGCTGCGCATAGGGTTCGAAGTCGTCGCCCACGGTGGCCATGATGAGCGGCTTGCCGCCCAGCAATTTGAGGTTGTAGGCGATGTTGCCGGCGCAGCCGCCGAACTCGCGCCGCATTTCCGGCACCAGGAAGGCGACGTTCAGGATGTGGATCTGCTCCGGCAGAATGTGGTTCTTGAACTGGTCTGGAAATACCATAATGCTGTCGTAGGCCAGCGAGCCGCAAATCAATGTGTTCATCTCTTATCTTCTTTCAGGTTTCAAGGGCAATCCGGAGCAAACCTTCCAGCACCAGTTGATCGGTTTTCTGGATGGGAATGGCCAGTAAAGGCAGCAGGATATCCGCATCCCCGCCGCTGATCAAACACAGGGGGCGAGTTGCAAGCTGCCTGAACCCCCGTTCAACCGCGCCGGCAATAGCGTTTGCCGCGCCACTCATCATCGCGTCCGCAGTGTTGCAGGGGAAGGGGAGAATTTCTCCATCCTCCCTTGCTAGTCTGGCAGTGTTGCGCGCCAGGGCATCCAGCATCAGCCTGAGACCGGGCACGATCATGCCGCCACGGAAATGGCCCTGAGCTGAAAGGGTATCAATCGTCACCGCTGTGCCGGCCTGGACCACCAGCAAATCCCGGCCAGGGTGCAAGTGATGCGCCGCGATCAGTGCCGCCCAGCGGTCGCTGCCGAGACGTTCTGCTTCGTTGTAGCCGTTGCTTACATTGCACTGCGATGGCTGGGGCCGGATATACAGGGGGGGGGCGCCCCAATGCTGGCTGGCGCCGGTGATGGCATGTTCGGTTGCAGTGCCCGCGACATTTGAGGCGATGATCCTGGCCGGCGTTTTCAAGTTTGCCCACTGGACTTTCAGTTGTGGCTGCTCTGTCGGCGTCCAGCCTTGCTCCTGCCACGCGCCGTGGGCGTAACAGGCCCATTTGATACGAGTGTTGCCGGCATCAATGGCGAGGATGCTCATGCGTTGCTCCGCATGCTGATTTCTCCGGCGGTGAAGCGTCTCTCTTCATCCTTGCCTCGCACCAGAAGCGCGCCGTCTTCCGCCACGCCCGTCACCATGCCGTGATATTCGCTGCCATCGGGCAGCAGCATGCGTACCGCCTTGTCGTGGTAGCAGTGATGGCGGCTCCATTCCTCCCGTAGCCTGTCAAACCCTTCAGCCTCGAACTGCCGCAGCACGCCGCTGAGGTGGTTCAGGATAAGCGCCAGCAGATGATTGCGGTTTGGCAAGTCAGGCTGGATCGTGGCGATGTCGGTTGCCGCCTGATCAATATTCGCTCTGACCGGCGCAGCCAGTTTCAGATTGAGACCGATGCCAATCACAGCCGCGCTGGGGCCGAGCATGTCGCCTTGCAGTTCGATCAGGATGCCAGCCAGTTTTTGCTCTCTATGCAATATGTCGTTCGGCCATTTGAGATGGGCGTCGCAGATGCCGGCCTGTTCCAGTGCGCGCATCAGCGCAACCCCTACAGCAAGGCTGAGTCCGGAAAGGTGGCTTGCGCCCTGGCTGAAACGCCAAAGCAGGGAAAACGTCAGGCTGCCACCCAGGCTGGTGTGCCATGTCCGCCCACGACGGCCGCGCCCCCGGGTTTGCAGTTCTACCGCAAGACAACTGCCGTGGGCCGCGCCCAGGGCGGCTTTCTGCATCAGAATACTGTTGCTGGATTCTGCAATTTCCACGACTTCGAGCTGGATGAGGCGGGATTTGTCGCCCAGTGCGGCGTGGATTTCTTCGCGGTTCAGCCACTGTACTGCTTCGGCCAGACGATAGCCGCGCCCCGGCAGACTGAAGATCTGGATGCCATGCTGATCCAGATCCCGCAGCGCCTGCCAGACCGAGCCGCGCGAAACGCCGAGCCGGCGCGCGATCGCTTCTCCGGAGCTGAATTCGCTGCTGGAAAGCTGCCGCAAGACGGAGAAGGTGAGTGCTTTCAAGCGCGGCCAGAGAGCTTACAGGGTGCCGGAGTCTTCCGCGAACAGGCCGTCCAGGCCTTTTCTGACCAGGGTCAGGGCGTTGGGCACCTCGATTTCGACGACCTGATCGATGGTCCAGGAATGATCGCGCTTGGGCATCTGTTCGAGAATCTTGCTGCCGAGGAAACGGCGGCAAGCATAGTTGGGTTCGCCATCTTCGTAATCGAAGGTGGCATATTCGGCCAGGCGCTCTACCAGCAGGCTAATGAAGCGTTTTTGATAATTGTCCGGCGATGGGCCCATGTGGGCAATCTGGTTGTCTTCCAGGATTTCTGCCAGGCGCTTGACCAGGGCGTTGATGAGCTCACTGCGGTATTCATCTTCCACGCGCTGGTAGACGAAGCGGTCGGTGTACTGGACGAGGAAGGCGAGATACTCGGCAATCATCGCGAAACCCTGCTCCTTGGAGCTGATCTCGAAATGAGCCTGTTGCATGTGGGTGGCTTTTTCTTCTGCGACCCGAAAAATCAGTGATGCAATCACAGTCGCCACCTGAAACGGACTCTTGGGTGCGCCTTGGGTGTGCCATTTGCTTTTGACTCGAATCGCCATGCTTGATTATTCTCCAGTTTCGACCGGCCTGCCGGGGTCGGTAATCCATTCGCTCCATGAGCCGGGATAAAGCCTCGAACCCTTGAGACCGGCATGTTCCATGGCGATTACGTTGTGACAGGCAGTGACGCCGGAGCCGCACATGTGTACTACGCGTTGCGGTTCGACGCCGTTCAGAAGATCGAGATAGGTTTCCTTGAGTTCTTCAGCCGTCAAGTAGGTGCCGCCCATGTCGAGATTGTCCTCGAATGGGAGATTGATGCTGCCCGGAATGTGCCCGGCCACCTTGTCCAGAACCTCGCGCTCACCGCTGAAACGTTCTTCTGCACGGGCATCAATAATCAGGCACTTGTCGCTGCGCAGCGCCTCCTCGATGCAATTTGCGTCAACCCACATGCTGTTGTCGGGGCGTGCCGTGAATTCCGCCGGAGCAATGCTGGCTGGATCTGCGGTTATCAGATGCCCATCGCGAATCCAGCGCTGTACGCCGCCATCGAGCAGGGCAACGGATTGATGCCCGAGCCAGCGCAAAACCCACCACATGCGGCTTGCCATGGAGCCGAGGCTGTCATCGTAAACGACGACCTGCTTGCTGCTGTCCACGCCCCACTGGCCCAGTTTCAGTGCCAGTAGCTGAGTGTCTGGCAATGGGTGGCGTCCGCTGGTGGCGGTTACTTCAGATGAAAAATCGTCGTTGAGATGAGCATAGCGCGCGCCGGGAATGTGGCCTGCCTGGTAGGTGCGGCGGCCTGAATCAGGGTCGCTCAAGGTAAAGCGGCAATCAAAAACAACCCAGTCCGGATCATTCAGATGTTGCGCCAGTTGTGCTGCACTGACGAGGGTGGTGAATTTCATGAAGGGGTTCCTGATTCCGGATTCCGTAGTTTTACCCGAAAACCGGAACCCGGAAATTTGCTGCTTTTTAGTAACCGCCTTTTCCAAACGGCTTCGGCAGGCCAGCCACTTTGGCGGACTGACGGTTCGGCTGCATCGGGAACAGGACGTACAAGTGCTTTTTCCAGTCGGTACCAGGATGATCGGCATCAAAGTCCTTGCACATGTTGCGGAAGTTTGGGGTTTGACCGTCTTCCTTGTACTTTGTGCGCATGTAGTTGACCACCGTCCAGTGCTCATCAGTCAGCTTGAGGCCTTCGGCTTCAGCGATTACTTTTACCACTTCATCGCTATAGTCAGGCTCCAGTAGAAAGCCGTCTTCATCCACTTCCAGTTCGGTGCCATTTACGACGTAACCCATGGTTTTCTCCTTGTCTAAAGGTCGTTGATTAAAACAATTACGCTCAAGTGAGCGCGTTTATGGATTTGTGAGGGATAAAAATGCCGCAGCCAATTTTACGGTATTTCCCCAGCCCCTGTTGTTGTACCAGGAACGAGTGCTCCATCGGCAGGCCATGCAGCATCAGGCTGAAGCCGCTCACCACTCCATCCTGCGTCCTGATGGCCTGGCGTTTGCCGCAAATGAAGTGGGAATCGATTTTCATCTCATCCAGCAGGCGCATAATATCATTGGAAAAGTCCAGTTCGTCTTCACTTCCGGTCGCAACGCAATGCGCAAACAGCGGGGTGTGCCGCGAAAGTGGGCGTGTTTTTCCTGTGCCTATTTCGATTGCGCGCCCGCCAATATGGATGGTTTGTCCGGATAGCCGCATCAGATCGGGTACTCGTTGGGAGGCCACGCGTACCATAAGCTTGGTGCGCCGGTTGAGTATCAGTTCGCCATGCCCGGTATCGGCGCCATGAATTGCATGAACACCCCCGAGCGGTTCATCGGCAAACCAGGGCAGCAGACGCGCCAGTTCTGTGAATAATTCGTAGCCGTGGTCGATGGGCAGCAGCGTACCCCGGATGTCAAACTGGACGTCGGTGACCAATGTTTCGTCGACGGAGGAGGCATCCTCGTTGTAGCTTAGCCAGCCGATTTTGTTGCTCCTTGTTCCTGTGTTTTTGCCCAGTCAAGTAGGGCATTGCCCCAGTGTTGTGCGGTTTCCTTATCAATCTCGAAAATGGTAAAACGCTTGATTTCCCGAATTCGCAGGCGCAATGTACTGAAACCTGCTTCATGGTTGACTTGTTGTAGCTCGATCTCTTGACGGAAAGGGGTCGACAGAAATTTTTCCAGGCTTATTGATTCATCCATAATTGTGTTAGCTTTGGGCTCTTAAGAGTTTTCAGGATTGTAACGAAATATAAGTTCTGCGCCCGATACTGCAAGGGGCATACCCCATATGGCTAGTATCATAATACCCCTAAGGGGGCGGTGGAGTACTCCTGTTGCGCGATGGGGTAGCCGCGAAGAATGATAGAAATTGAAAGTGTAACGGTTGTAGTATTCGACTATCTGCTGGAAGTCAGGCGCGGTTAGTGGTGAACTTGCCGCGAGTGGGCCGACGCAGTCTTAAAAGAAACACGCAAAGTTGTAGCTTAAATCGAGATGGCTGGTGCCGGTCAAGAAACCGGCATAGCTAGACGTTACTTTTTTTTTGGAGAATATATATGGCTAAAAAAATGCACGATACGCCGATGCTGGACCAGCTTGAGAGTGGTCCATGGCCCAGCTTTGTAACCGGCCTCAAGCGCGAAGCCGCGAAAAAAGACATCATGGTTGACCTGCTGGGTCAACTGGAAACATCCTACAAGACTAAAAAAGGTTATTGGAAGGGTGGAACGGTTGGTGTGTTCGGTTATGGCGGTGGTGTAATTCCGCGTTTTACCGAGCTCAAGGACGAGCATGAGAACCCGGTTTTCCCTGATGCGGCCGAGTTCCACACCTTGCGTATTCAGCCTCCTGCCGGCATGCACTATGACACCGCCACCCTGCGCAAATTTGCTGACATCTGGGACAAGTATGGTTCCGGCCTGATCGGTCTGCATGGCCAGTCCGGCGACATCATGATGCAAGGCTGCACAACTGCCAATGTCCAGCCCGCCTGGGAAGAAATCAATGCGATGGGTTTTGACATGGGTGGTGCAGGTCCTGCGCTGCGTACTTCCATGTCCTGCGTTGGTGCAGCGCGTTGCGAAATGTCCTGCTACGACGAAGCCAAGGCGTTGCGCACCATCATCAATGCCAATATTGACGATATGCACCGCCCGGCATTGCCATACAAGTTCAAGTTCAAGTTCTCCGGTTGCCCGAACGACTGCGTGAACTCCATTCAGCGTTCCGACATGGCCACCATCGGCACCTGGCGCGACAACATTCAGGTCAACGAGCAGCAGGCTCGTGACTACATGAAGGGTCACGGCATGGACAAGCTGGTCAATGACGTGATCAGCAAGTGCCCGACTCGCGCCATTACCTTGCGCAACAAGGCTGACGCAGTTACCGGTGACAGTATTTCTACTGTAGCGGTTGACGATCAGCACGTAATGCAGATTGAAAACCACGACTGCGTGCGCTGCATGCACTGCCTGAACGTCATGCCGGGCGCGTTGCTGCCAGGCAAGGACAAGGGCGTAACCATCCTGGTCGGCGGCAAGAGCGTGCTGAAGATCGGCGCCACCATGGGTACTGTAATCATTCCATTCATGAAGCTGGAATCCGAAGAAGACTTCGAAAAACTGAATGAAATGTCCCGCAATATTATCGACTTCTTCGCTGAGAATGCGCTGGAGCATGAGCGTACCGGCGAAATGATCGAGCGTATAGGGCTGGTGAATTTCCTCGAGGGTCTGGATATTGATGTTGATCCGAACATGGTTAATCACCCACGTGCAAACCCATACGTGCGCATGGACGATTGGGACGAAGAAGTCGAGAAAGCGAACGAGCGCAAGGCTGCGGCCTGATCCTGCGTCGAAATTGGTTAATCTAGTTAATATTTGGAGAATAAATAATGGCTGAATTGCGTGCACCTGATGAGTGCGGCGTACCGGATCCTATGCCCTTCATGCATCCTACGTTAAGGGAAAACTACGGCAAGTGGGTATTCCATTCCCATCCAAAGCCGGGTGTTCTGTATCACCGCGCTGAAAATGGCACCGAAGTCTGGACCGTCAAATTCGGTACCGCGCGTCAACTGGATGGCTACACCGTCCGCTTGCTGTGCGACCTGGCTGACAAGCATGCCGATGGTCACATGCGCTTCACCGCCAGAAGCAATGTGGAGTTCATGGTTACTGCGGAAAGCAAGGTTGATCCGCTGATCAAGGAATTGAACAGCCATGGCTTCCCTGTTGGCGGCACCGCCATCTCCGTGTCCATGATTTCGCACACCCAGGGCTTCCTGCATTGCGATATTCCCGGCACCGACGCTTCCGGCGTGGTGAAGGCGCTGATGGACGAATTGCACGAAGAATTCATCAAGTGCGAAATGCCCAACCGCGTCAAACTGTCCACCTCCTGCTGCGAAATCAACTGCGGCGGTCAGGCTGACATCGCGATCATCATGCAACACACCAAGCCGCCAAAGATCAATCACGATCTGGTTGCCAATGTGTGCGAGCGTCCTACCGTTGTTGCGCGTTGCCCGGTTGCAGCAATTCGCCCGGCGCTGGTCAATGGCAAGCCTTCGCTGGAAGTGGATGAGAAGAAGTGCATTTGCTGTGGCGCGTGCTTCCCGCCGTGCCCGCCGATGCAGATCAACGATCCGGAGCATTCCAAGATCGCGATCTGGGTGGGTGGCAAGAACTCGAATGCCCGCTCCAAGCCAACATTCCACAAATTGGTGGCTTCTGGTCTGCCTAATAATCTTCCCCGTTGGCCTGAAGTGGCAGCTGTTGTGAAGAATATTCTGGCTGTGTACAAGGCTGACGCTCAGCCTTGGGAGCGCATGGGTGACTGGATCGATCGTATTGGCTGGCCACGTTTCTTCGAAAAAACCGGCCTGCCGTTCACCAAGTACCATATTGATGATTGGCGCGGGTCCCGCACTACCCTGAACGCCTCGACTCACATCAGGTTCTAATTGGACTTGTCTTCATCACCGCATACAAAGCGGTGATGAAGATTATCTCTATTTTATAATTTATTGATACAGGACATTCAGGGATGAAATTCGGAATTTTGATAAATGAAGGTCCCTACAATCATCAGTCTTCAGATTCGGCCTATCAGTTTTGCAAGGCTGCGATTGAGAAGGGGCACGAGATAGACCGCGTGTTTTTTTACCATGATGGTGTGAATAACGCGACCAAACTAACCGAACCGCCGGCAGACGACCGTAATATTGTTCAGCGCTGGAGTAAGTTGGCTGAAGAGCATAACGTGGATTTGGTGGTGTGTGTGGCTGCTGCGCTGCGCCGCGGTATTGTCAATGACAATCTGGCTGCCGGATTCCGGATTTCCGGATTGGGACAGTTGGTTGAGTCTGGTATCCGCTCAGATCGCCTCGTGACCTTTGGCGATTAAGTTAGGAGTAAATTTATGAGTGAAAGCACGGGAGGTATCGAAATGGAAGAAGACATGTCCGGTACCGTAAAAAAATTCGCCTTCATCAATCGTAAGGCGCCATACGGAACGATCTACGCATTGGAGTCGCTGGAAGTGGTGCTGATCAGCGCCGCTTTCGATCAGGATGTCAGCCTGGTGTTTGCGGATGATGGTGTTTACCAGCTCAAAAAAGGGCAGGCAACCAAGGCAGTGGGGATGAAAAATTTCTCTCCGACCTACCGCGCTCTCGAGGGCTACGACATCGAGAAGTTGTATGTCGAAAAGGAATCAATGGAGGCCCGTGGCCTGACCGCCGACGATCTTATCGTTGACGTGGAAGTGCTGGCTGCCGATGAAATGGCTGCGCTGCTCGAAGAGCAAGACGTGGTTCTTAGTTTCTAGGAGGGGGATGCAGATGTTGCACATCGTGAATAAATCGCCGCTGGACAGAAACTCTCTCGAAAGCGCCTTGCGTATGGTCAAGCCGGGTAGCACCATTCTTCTCATCGAAGATGCTATCTATGCCGTGACCAAGGGCAACAAAGTTGAGGGCCAGATAAAAGAGGCCATGAAGAACTGCTCCGTATGCGCTCTTTGGCCAGACCTTGAGGCACGCGGCATGCAGGATACCGTGATTGACGGCGTTAAGCAGGTGGATTACAACGGCTTCGTGGACCTTGTGGCAGAGAGCAAATCCTTGATGTCTTGGCTGTAAAAGCAACGCTTTTTGATTATTTGATTATAAGGAGAAACACATGGGCTTCGAAATTAACGGTAAGACTTATGAAACAGATGAAGAAGGTTACCTGGTAAACCTGGCTGAGTGGGATGAAGAAGCAGCCAAATACCTGGCTATCGAAGAAAAAGTAGAGATGACTGAACAGCACTGGGAAGTGATCAATTTCCTGCGTGAGTACTACAACGATTATCAGATCGCACCGGCTGTACGTGTTCTGACTAAGGCGATCGGTAAAAAACTCGGGCCTGAAAAAGGCAACAGCAAGTACCTGTATGAACTGTTCCCATATGGTCCCGCCAAGCAGGCTTGTAAAATTGCCGGCCTGCCTAAGCCGACCGGTTGCATCTAAGTATAAAGCAAGGCGAGTTTTTGGCCGTAACCTCCATGCCAAAGCATGGGGGTCACGTTCGAAGCTCCCAAGAATAACTGCAACAAGCCAAGCTTGTTGATCGAACTACTCCAGGGGATGTACATGTCGCTTCTGACCGTACTGTTTGCGTGCCTGTTTTACGCAGCCACCGCGATTTTGGTGGGCGGGTTGATTCTCAAGATCCGTACTTATGCGCGCACGCCAGCGCCTTTGAAGATTCCAACTACTCCAGCGCCTACGACCAAGACTGGCGTGGTTTTGCGTATGACACGCGAAGTGACTTTGTTTGAGAGCCTCTTCAAGTCCAATAAATGGATTTGGCTGTTTGGCTATCTGTTCCATATATCGCTTCTGTTGGTTACCTTGCGCCACCTTCGCTATTTTACAGAACCTGTATGGGCACCGATTGAAATGATCCAGCCATTCGGAATGTACGCCGGATTTGCCATGGTCGCCGGATTAGGTGGACTTTGGGCAAGGCGTTTTCTGGTGGATCGGGTGCGTTATATCTCGACACCTTCGGATCATCTGATGCTCATTTTGTTGATTGCAATCGGCCTTACTGGTCTTGGAATGAAGTTTGTTGCACACACAGATATCGTCGCGGTCAAGGCGTTCATGCTCGGCTTGATGGTGTTTGATTTACAGCCACTGCCAGCAGATCCGGTGTTGCTGGTGCATCTCACGCTAGTGGCCTTGTTACTGACAATTTTTCCGATCAGCAAACTTCTGCATGCGCCGGGCATTTTCTTCAGCCCAACTCGCAATCAGACGGATGATCCAAGAGACCGGCGCCATATTTCACCGTGGGCTGCCAAGCTGGAATCCAGTGCGCAATCCAGGTCCGATGCATAATTTGCTAGTGGCTCGGTTTTAAAGAAACAAGCATTAACTACAAAAGTAAGCAGGAGGAATAGTGGCAGCTCCAAAATTTGATGTGCCAAAGCTGACGGGATTTATTGATGTGCCTTCAGTTAAAGAGGGTGCGTCTGCACATATCAAATCATTTCCTGCCTCTGATGTCATTCAGGAGGGCATTGGCTTTCCTGGACCTTTGCCGGAGGGTTGGCACGATAAGGCCATCGCCAAGATGGGTGATCTGCTTGGAAGGTACCGCTCGCTCCAGGTTTTCATGGATGCATGTGTGCATTGTGGCGCCTGCACCGACAAGTGCCATTACTTTATTGGCACCGCTGATCCGAAGAATATGCCGGTTGCCCGCCAGGAATTGATGCGTAGTGTTTACCGCCGTCATTTTACCTTTGCGGGAAAATACTTTCCCTCGCTGGTCGGGGCGAAAGATCTGACAGAAGAGCTCTTGCAGGACTGGTACAGTTATTATTACCAGTGCTCCGAATGCCGTCGTTGCTCGGTATATTGCCCCTATGGAATTGATACCGCCGATGTCACGATGGCTGGTCGCGAGATTCTGGATACTGTTGGTATCGGTCAAAAATATACCAATGAAATTATTGGTAAAATGCATAAGATAGGTAACAACCTGGGTCTGCCTGGCCCTGCTCTGGCAGATACCCTGGAAGGACTGGAAGAAGATATATTCGACGCCACGGGTGTGCCAGTAAAATTACCGCTCGATGCAAAAGGCGCTGAAATCATGCTGGTAACCCCATCGGCTGATTTTTTTGCCGAGCCTCATGTGGAAAGTCTGATTGGTTATGCGAAGGTATTCCACGCAGCCGGCATCAGTTGGACGTTGAGTTCAAAGGCGTCCGAAGCAGGCAATTTTGGCTTGTTCATCGGCAGTTACGATAACATGCGTCGAGGTGCGATGCGTATTCGTGATGCTGCTCTGGATCTTGGCGTGAAGCGGATTGTAGTCGGTGAATGCGGCCACGCCTGGCGTGTTGCTTACAGCTTCTGGAATACTCTTACCGGTGTCGGCCATGGCGGTGAAGATCCTTTTGCAAGACAATTGCAGCAACAACTTGATCCAAAATACCCCGCACCGCAGCATATTTGCGAATTTACTTACGACCTGATTCAGCAGGGTAAGTTGAAATTCGACAAATCGTTAAATGATCATCGCACGATTACATTTCATGATTCCTGTAACGTTGCTCGCGGTTCACGTATGAGTGACATGCCCGGTGGACAGTTTGTTATTCCGCGTGAAATCATCAAGGCCGTGGCCAATAATTTTCACGACATGCAGGCTGAAACCATTCATGAAGGAACGTTCTGTTGCGGTGGTGGTGGTGGATTGCTGACTGACGACCTGATGGAACTTCGTGTCAAGGGCGCGCTGCCGAGAATGGAGGCTTTCAATAATGTGGTGAAGGCCAAGCAGGTCAATTTCCTGGCGCTGATCTGTGCGATTTGCAAGTCGCAGTTTAGCAAGGTGATACCGTACTACGGTTTTGGTATGAGCATGGTGGGTGGTGTGCACCAATTGGTTGCCACGGCCATTCTGCTTGAAGTACCGGAAGAGACAGAACAAGAATCTGAAGCTGAAGAGTCCGAAGCATAAGTTTTATTACGTAAAGTGCTTGCGTCATTAGTACGCACGCCATTCAATATTTGTAGATTAGGAGATTGCATACATGTCCGCCTCATCCGAAGAAATGAAAGACACGAAACTGAACTACCGCCGTTACAAAGATGGTCAGAACACAAACGATTGGCGTCAGCTGCAGGACAAGTTTTTCCAGGCAGGCTGGACTCATAAGTGCCCTGAATATGTGCTTTCCACCCCCCCATGCCAGGGCAGCTGCCCCGCAGGTGAGGATATCCGCGGATACCTCAATATTGTACGTGGCATTGAAAAACCGCCAAAAGATAGCAACTGGCAGACCTATGCTTTCCAGCGCATTACCCAGGCTAACCCATTTCCATCCGTGATGGGCCGTGTTTGCCCGGCGCCATGCGAAAGCGGCTGTAACCGTAACCAGGTCGATGACTTTGTGGGCATCAACTCGGTTGAGCACTTTGTCGGCGATTATGCGATTGCCAACAAGCTGACGCTGCCACAGGCTGGCGCCAGCACCGGTAAAAAAGTAGCGCTGATCGGTGGCGGCCCTGCCTCCATGTCGGCAGCTTACCAGTTGCGCATGAAAGGCCATGCCTGCACGATTTTTGATGACCATGCCCATCTGGGTGGCATGATGCGCTACGGTATTCCAGGCTTCCGTACTCCACGTGAAGTGCTTGATGCGGAAATCCAGCGCATTATTGATCTGGGCGTTGAAGTGAAATTGAATACCCGGATTGGCGTGGATGTCACGCTGGAGCAACTGGAAAAAGATTACGACGCGATTTTCCTGGGTATGGGCGCACAATCTGGCCGCATGCTACCAGTCCCGGGTTTTGATGCAGCCAACTGCGTGAACGCAATGGCTTTCCTCCGTGCCTTCAATGATGGCCGTCTGCAACACGTTGGCAAGCGCGTGGTGGTGATTGGCGGTGGCGATACCTCAATCGACGTGGCTACGGTAGCCCGCCGTCTGGGTAACATCACAGTGGCGACCGAGTCTGACCGTCCCGAGCATATCATTGCTGGTCAGGTTGCTCACGACGTGGCCGCAGTTTCTGCCCGCGAAGGAGCCGAGGTTATTCTTGTTTCGCGTGCGGCTATCGACAAGATGAACGCCAACAAGCATGAAATCGAACAGGCGCTGGCCGAAGGTATCGAAATTATTGGCGGCGTGACCACGATTTCGGTAATTAAAGGCGCTGATGGCCGTGCTACTGCGCTGCGTGTGGCCGAGTTTGAAGTCGTTAAGGGTGAAACCATTATCAAGACGGGTACGGAAAAGGATATTCCCGCTGATCTTATCGTTTCTGCAATTGGCCAGGCTGTCGATTTCACTGGCTTTGACGGTTTTGACAACGGTAAGGGCCTGATTAGCGCCAACAAGAATTACGAAGTACCGAACAAGAAAGGTTACTTTGTCGGTGGCGACGTAATTCGTCCTCATCTCCTGACTACTGCTATCGGCCATGGCTCCATTGCAGCTGAGAGCATCGACGTGTATCTGAAGGGTGAGGCACAGGACAAGCGGCCGAAGATCGATGTGCACCACTGGGATCTGGTGCGCAAACTGGTTGAAACCGAACATGCGCCTGCTGGCTTTAAAGCTGCCGACAAGGAAGAACTTGTTAAGGCTGAAAAATTTGCCAAGGACATCGATCTGGGTCTTCGTGGCACAGATAGCGCAAAATACGCAGTGCATAACTTCGAGGATCGCTCGGACAAATACGTGATTCCTTCCAATGAATTGTTCCTTGGCCACTTCCCGTTTGTTGCGCGCAACAAACGGGAACACATCACGCTGAATGCCGCGCAGGCACTGGGCCATTTCGAAGAGCGTTTAATGTAGCTCGACGACAAGCAGGTCGTGGCGGAAGCAAAGCGTTGCATGAGCTGCGGTTTGTGCTTTGAATGTGACAACTGTGTGGTGTATTGCCCGCAAGTGGCTGTGTTCAAGGTCAAGCGTACTGACTCCACTACTGGTCGCTATGTTGATACCGACTACTCCAAGTGCATCGGCTGCCATATCTGTGCAGACGTGTGTCCGACTGGGTACATCAAAATGGGTATGGGTGAGTAAACAATGGTCAGCCTGGTAAAATTGCGCGCGATGCTGCGTTGGCAGAGGAGGGCCTTGCTGGTAACTCTGCTGGCGGCTGGCTCCATCGCGACGGCATCGGCGGATGCTCATGTGGGTTCTTCTGGCAGTCGTGTGGCCATGCCTGTTCATACGGAGGCATCTGGCGACAAATGCGTGAAGGATACGCCGTACATGAGGCGTCACCACATGGACGTACTCAAGCATCAGCGCAACGACACCATGCGCAAGGGTATTCGTACCACAGAATTCAGTCTTCAGGGTTGTATAGACTGCCATGCTGACAAGCAAACAAACAGCGTGCTGGGGAAGGATGGATTCTGCCAGAGTTGTCACTCATACGCGGCGGTTAAGCTGGACTGCTTCGAATGTCATTCAAGCAAGCCAAAGGCGGCCACTGCTTTTCGCTCCATTGACAAGCAGAGCATGAAAGCAGGGGCGGAGTCTGGCCTGGCTGCAAAAATGCCGCAGGAAATGCAGGCTGTTTCTTTAGAACCCAACACCACAGGCGGGGCAAGTAAATGAGTCACAATGTGGACAAAACCAATGATGATAAGCCGAGCGACGGGAGCCGCCGCCAGTTTATCGGTTATGGCGCTGCCATGGCAGGTCTGGCGATAGCACCAGGCGTCACTTTGTTTGATCTGGCCCATGGCCGTGCTCCCGAAGAGGCAGCATCCAACAAGGTACGCTGGGGCATGCTGATCGATACTGGAAAGTGTGCAAGCGGATGCAATGACTGTGTATCGGCCTGTGGCAAGGAGAATGGTTTCTCCGGTTCCCGCGAAACTGATTCTCAGTGGATTCGCAAGGTTGAAATCAAGGACCTGCGCAACGGACAATCGCACAGTTTGCCCATGATGTGCCAGCACTGCGAGCATCCGCCATGTGTTGACGTATGTCCGACAGGCGCGTCTTTCAAGCGCGCTGACGGCATTGTTTTGGTGGACCGTCATATCTGTATCGGCTGCCGGTATTGCATGATGGCGTGCCCATACAAAGCGCGTTCTTTCGTGCATGAAGAATTGCATGATCAGAATCCCGACGTGCCACGCGGCAAGGGCTGTGTGGAGTCCTGCACGCTGTGTGTTCACCGTGTTGACAAAGGGGGGCAGCCAGCTTGTGCCGAGGCCTGTTCCGAAGCAGGGCATAACGCAATCCTGTTTGGGGACCTGAACGATCAGAACAGTGAAATTTCCAAACGTGTTACGAAGCTTGCGACAACTCAGGTGCGTGCTGATCTGGGCCTTAATGTTGGCATTCGTTATCAGGGAATATAAGCGACATGAATATTGACGCATTTCGTAAAATTGAGGGGCGTGCTTTTTACGCGCTTGCCGGCTTGCTTGGTCTGGTTGCCCTGATTGGGCTGGGGGCTGCCCATTATATGGAAACACATGGTCACGTCGTGACCGGGATGAACAACCAAATCGTGTGGGGCCTGCCTCATGTGTTTGCAATTTTCATGATCGTCGCAGCATCGGGCGTCCTTAACATTGCTTCGATTGGTTCCGTGTTTGGCAAACCTGTTTACAAGGCTCGTGCGCCACTCTCCGGCCTTCTCGCCATTGCATTGCTGGCTGGCGGCCTGACCGTGCTGATGCTGGATCTAGGCCGTCCGGATCGTCTGATCGTTGCGATGACCCATTTCAACTTCAAGTCGATTTTTGCGCTCAATGTGATTTTGTACACCGGCTTTTTTGCCATCGTGGCCATATATATCTGGACCATGATGGACCGGAAAATGTATGCATACTCGAAATATGCAGGTTTCTCCGCTTTTATCTGGCGTCTGGCACTGACCACGGCAACCGGCTCCATCTTTGGTTTTCTGGTCGCCCGGCAAGCATATAATTCAGCGATTCTCGCGCCCATGTTCATTATCATGTCATTTTCATTCGGTCTGGCAGTGTTCATTCTGGTCCAATCTTTCATGTATGCATGGAATGGCATGAAGCTTGACCCAGCGATTCTGCGCCGCATGAAGAATCTGCTGGCTACATTTGCCGGAGCGGTACTCTACTTCACCATTGTCTACCATCTTACAAATCTTTATTTCGCCAAGCAGGCCAGCTTCGAGAGATTCATACTGCTTGATGGCGGGGTGTTCACGAATCTATTCTGGGTTGGACATATTCTGATTGGTACCTTGATTCCGATTGGACTGCTTCTGCACCCCACCATTGGCGCCAAGCTGAAAACGGTGCTCCTGGCGTCTTCATTGATTATTCTGGGTGGATTTGCGCAGCTGTATGTTCTTCTTATCGGTGGACAGGCATTTCCGCTCGATATATTTCCGGGAATGCAGGTAAGCAGCTCATTCTTTGACGGCGCTATTCAGCACTACAGCCCAACACTGCCTGAATTCCTGCTTGGCCTGGGAGGATTGGGAATTGCGTTGCTGATCACTACCATTGCGGTACGAGTGCTTAATTTTTTGCCACGGGATGATGCACATCATTCCAGCAAGGTGGCTGCCACCGACTAAACGCCGAATTGCCGGCATAACCCGAAGTAGGCTGCAGGTAATGGAAGCTATATGAATAGCCTCTTGCCATGCAGCTACTTCGGGTTAATCGTTTCTGGAGTTGCTTAGATCCATGTCACGCCTGCTAATCTCTGCGGCTCACAAATCCTCCGGCAAAACAACCGTCAGTATTGGCCTGTGTTCTGCCCTCACGCAACGTGGTCTCAATATCCAGCCTTTCAAGAAAGGCCCGGATTACATTGATCCGATGTGGCTAGGCGCTGCAAGTGGACGTCCGTGCCGCAATCTGGATTTTTACCTGATGGCGCGCGAAGAGATTGTTGCCACGGTCCAGCAATACGCTGTCGGGGCCGATCTGAGCCTGATCGAAGGGAACAAGGGCCTGTATGACGGGCTTGACCTTGATGGCAGCAACAGTAATGCCGCACTGGCTGAATTGCTGCATGCGCCTGTGGTGCTGGTCATTGATGCGCGCGGCATGACGCGTGGAATAGCGCCGCTGATCCTGGGTTATCAGGCTTTTGATCCTGACATCCGCATTGCGGGCGTAATTCTCAATAATCTGGGTGGCGCAAGGCATGAAAGCAAGCTGCGCGCGGTGATTGAGCACTACACCGATGTTCCGGTTCTGGGCGCCGTTCACCATGATTCCCGCTTGCAGATAACCGAGCGGCACCTTGGATTGATGCCCAGCAATGAGTCCAGCGAAGCGTTAAAGCATATTCAGGAGATAGGCCGGGTGGTAGGTGGACAGGTTGATCTCGATTCCCTGATAAAAATTTCGGCAAGCGCCCCAGCTCTGGAACCGGTCGCTTTCAAGCTGGACACGCTGGATATTGCCGTGCCTTCGGAGCTTAAACTACGGATAGGTGTCGCGCGGGATCAGTCTTTTGGCTTTTACTACGCGGATGACCTGCAGGCTCTGCGCGCTGCCGGAGCCGAGATTGTCAATGTCGATACACTTCACGATGAGAAATTGCCGGAACAACTGGACGGATTATTCATCGGTGGCGGCTTCCCGGAGTTGTTCATGGAACAGCTCGAACAGAACATCAGCCTACGTCAGCAAATACATGCAGCAATCGAATCAGGATTGCCTGTCTATGCTGAATGTGGCGGATTGATGTATCTGGCGCGTAGTTTGTCATGGCAAGGCAAAACCTGCAAAATGGTTGGCGTCATTCCGGCGGACGTGGTTATGCACGGCAAACCGGTGGGGCGTGGTTATGTCCGCGTGCGTTCAACAGGAAGATGCCAGTGGCCGGGAGAAGAGCCCGGACGTGAGTTGCTGGCTCATGAATTTCACTACTCGAGCCTGGAAAATGTCGAAACTGACCTCAAATATGCGTTTGAAGTCCGGCGTGGGCACGGCATTGATGGTAAAAATGACGGTATTGTGTACAAGAACCTGCTTGCCTGCTACACGCACTTTCGCTCTCTCCATAGCTACAATTGGGCGAAGCGCTTCGTGGAGTTTGTCCGGGAAGTTAAGTCCCGGGACAATAGCAAGGTATGTATGGATTAATCAAAGGAGAATGACATGGTAAAAATAACTGCTGAAGCCGCTTTACAAGTTCAGAACGCTGCCGCTCAGGCGGGCGCAGAAGGCATGGCGCTAAGAATTGCTGCGAAGCGTGATTATGAAGGCGCTATCGAGTATGGAATGGGATTCGATGAGCAGGCCGATGATGACATGCTGATTGAATCAGAAGGTCTTAAATTGCTGGTGGCCAAGCAAAGCCAGGCGCTTCTTGGCGGAGCAATACTGGATTTCGTGGAAATGAGCCCTGGTAATTTCCAGTTCATATTCATTAATCCCAATGACACAGCCGGCTCTTCCTGCGGAAGCGGTGGCGGTAAATCCAGCGGCGGTTGCGGTGGTTGCGGTGGAGGTGGAGGCGGTTGCCACTAACCACTGAGCCAAGATGGGCAAATCCGATCTTGTCTTAATCGAAAGCCGTCTGAATGTGGAAGTCTTTCATGGTGAGGCAAAGCTTCTCTCAGGCCGGGTGCGGGTGACTTCATGCAGGGCGCCAGGAGTCGCCGCAGGCAGTGATGATGGGTAAGGCGATTCTACTGCCGTACGATGAAAATGAATTTTATTGTTCTCTGGATTTTTGTTCCAGCATGCGGGCGTGCTCTTCTGTTGTTTGCTCGACTCCCTTGGCTTTGTCCAGCGCCTGACGCTCAGACTGGAACAGGGTAGAGGCAGGGGTCTTGGGTGTCGGCGGCTGGTAGGGTTTTTGTTCCTCGCCGCAGGCAGCCAGGACCAAACTTGCTGAAGCAAGTGTCCACAACAATTTCATGGCAATCTCTAGATGGTTGGACTGACATCATTCTCGCCTGCCGTCACCCACGAATCAAGCACAAGGAGCCGCAATGCCGAGCAAGGTTGAAAAACCGGCGCGCATCAAGGGAAACAAAAAGAAACAGAACCCGGACCTCGCGGTGTTCTTGGCTCGTCAGTACCTATGCCAGCCACTCAAAACTTCAGAAATCAAGACCTTGCTTAAATATCTGACACTGCGCCAGTTTAATGAAGGCGATATCCTGGCGGATATCGGCGAGGTGGGTGAGGCGCTCTATCTGGTTGTGCAGGGTGAAATTGCGCTGGTGGTGGCAGAAAAGAAAAAGGAATACGAGATCGTGCGCGAGGGGCCGGGAGAAATGCTTGGCATCATGTCGTTCTTCGATCGCAAGCCCCGTTCCGTGAGGCTGGTTGCGCGCGCCCCGGACACTCAGGTGTTGCGCCTCTCTCGTGCCATGTATAAGCGTATGAAAGTGGAACATCCCTTTATCGCCATCAACTTGGTGGAACATGCCCTGATCAATCTTGACCGCTTGTTCCGCAAGGTGAGCAATGATTTCGCCCAGTTTGCACATCATTTGTATGGGACGGGCAAGTAAGTAACCATCCCCGGCCATGTTCGGGGTAGCTCAGGGGAGGGATTCTCCCCAACGCTGCATGAGCTGATGGGGGATATTGAGCTGGTCAAGAATGCGCGCCACCACGAAATCCACCAGATCCTGCACGCTGGCGGGATGGTGATAAAAGCCAGGATTCGCTGGCAAGATGACGGTGCCGAGGCGTGCCAGTTTGAGCATGTTCTCGAGGTGAATGGCGGAAAACGGCGTCTCCCGGGGTACCAGGATCAGCTTGCGCTGTTCTTTCAGGCTGACGTCAGCGGCACGTTCGATCAGGTTGTCGCTCATGCCCGCGGCAATGGCCGCCAGGGTGCCCATGGTGCAGGGGCACACCACCATGGCGTCAGCAACGCTGGTGCCGGATGCGATGGGCGCGAACCATTCGTCGCGACCGAAAACCAGGAGTTTGCCGGGTAAGTGCTGGTGTTGTTCGCGCAACAGATGTTGAACCTCGCGGCTGCTGGAAGGGAGAGTGAGCCCCATTTCCTGCTGAGCCACGATTTGCGCTGCCTGTGAGTAGAGCAGGTAGACTGTTTTGTCCGCGGCCAGCAGGGATTCCAGCAGGCGCATGGCGTAGGGCATGCCGGATGCGCCGGTGAATGCAAGGGTGATGGTCTGGGCAGGATTCATTGTTCGAGATTAAACCACGAGAAAGCCTAATTCACCACCGCAGGAGGAGGGGAAGCCGCTGGAATGGCCGCCTTTTCCGCTTGATCCGGTAGCACCGCCTTTTCTGCTGGCGGCGTGGAATCTTCGCCTGACTTCCCAGGCAGTGGAGCCGGCTTTACTTTGCCGCTTTCGGCTTCCCCGGCCTCATCTACCGCTTTTCGCCGCGTGGCTTCCTGCTTTTGCCGCACCAGTTCGCATACGGTCTTTTCGAAGACATCTCCTACCGTGTCGGGAATGATGGGGGCGGATTCACCTTCGTGACTGGCGATATACTCGATGGTGTTGCCATCGCCAGCATAAAGCAGGTAACTGATCAGCTTCAGCGTGTGTTCGGCGCAGTGAATGCGTTCACGATAAAGGCCACTCACAGCAGCCTGGCCCTTTACCGTTGCCGGTTTTCTGAATGCCACCTTCTTCCAGTAGGTGATTTCATCGCCATTGATGTAAAGCTTGGAGCGGTCGTAAAAATACTGGTCGCCTTCCGCCAGCGGGCGGACCCTGATCCAGTCCGCCGCAGTGGCGGGCAGGCTCAGCAGCAGCAGGAAGATCAGAACGGCTGGTTTCATGTCTGTATCGGTAAAGGCGGATGGCGCGGCTCGTCAAGGAGGCGGACCGCAATCAGTCCGTTGACGATGCCGAACAGCAGTGCCGCAGCGGCAAATACCGGTGCCAGATAAAGCACACCGGCATGCGGGATAAGCCAGAAATAGACCACGCCCAGTTGTGCGGCAATATGGGCGAATGCGGCCAGGATGCTATGGGTGACCGGCCCGAAAGTGTCGGAAGGCAGCTTGCATGCGGCCCCCAGCACGAGCAGGCTGATCAGCGCGCCAGAAAAGCTCAGGACAAAACCAGGCGTGAGAAATGTGCCAAGCAGAAGACTTCCGGCCATGACGCGCAGCAGGGAAACCCAGGCAGCCGCACGCCAGCCGAAGCGTTGCAACACCAGTAGCGTGATGATGTTGGCCAGGCCGGGCTTGATACCGGGCAGTGGCGAGGGTAGTGCGGCTTCCGCCAGAGACAGCCCGATGGCGAATGCGGCCATGCGCGCAATACGGTGATCTTCCTGGCTGGCAGGAAGCTTAATAACTGAGTGAGTCATAATGTCTGGCAGCACCGAGCAGTTCCACGCTGACCTGGTTGGGAAGGCACAGGGCGGCTTCTCCCGCACGTGAGATCCAGCCCTGTTTGACGCAGTATTGACGCGGGCTGGGGTCGCTGGCGACGCGGACACGATGATTCTCGACAGTAATCAGCGTGGTGCCGAGCGGCCCGCTGATTTCAAAGTTCCGGTTGCGCGTCAAATCCGTTTCTTCCACGATCTTGCCGCCACTGCGAATGATCAGGCTGGTGCCTTTGCTTCCACCCCAAAATGTCAGGAACAGGTAAGCAACCAGCATCATGCCTGCGAGAATGGCCAGCCAGTCCCCGGCTTTTAACCCCCGGTTCATGTCAGCTCACGATGCCTGATCAGCACCTGATACTCGCTGGTGAACTGGGTGGCCAGCGTTTCTGCAAAGAATACAGAACGGTGCTGTCCGCCCGTGCACCCCAGGGCAATGGTTAAATAACTGCGATTGTCGCGAATGAAACAGGGCAGCCAGTCGGCCGCGAAGCGGCTGATGTCGCCCAGCATTTTTTGCACCATGGGGTCTTTCTGCAAAAATGTCCGGACCTCCGCATCCTTGCCGGTGAGCGGGCGCAGGACCGGATCGTAATGCGGGTTGGGAAGACAGCGGACATCGAACACGAAATCGGCGTCCAGCGGTATGCCATGCTTGAAGCCGAATGACTGGAACAACAGTGTCAGCCGGGAGCGGTCGAGCTTAATGAAATCCTTGATCCAGGCACGCAGGGTGTTGGGCGATATTTCGCTGGTATCCATGCGGTGGCCGAGGTCACTGACTGCCTCAAGCTGTTCCTGTTCACGTTCGATGCATTCCGTGAGTGTGCGGCCCTGATCGCTCAGGGGGTGGCGGCGCCTGGTTTCGCTGAAGCGTTTGACCAGTTCATCGGTCTTGGCTTCCAGGAACAGCACGCGCACGTCCAGCCCTTTCTGGCGTAAATTTGTGATGCTCTGCGGCAGCTGGTTGAGGTCGCTGCTGCTGCGTGAATCGACGCTGATCGCGGCCTGCTTGACGCCGCTGTCAAGCAGGTAGTGGGCAGTCTCGGTGAGCAGTGGCAGAGGAAGGTTGTCGACGCAAAAATAACTGCTGTCCTCGAGAACATTGAGGGCGATGCTTTTACCCGAACCGGATAAGCCGCTGACCAGGATGAGTTGCATGGGCGTCAGTTGGCGAACTTGTCTTCGGCCATCATGCGGTCATGGCGCTCAATGAACTGCTGGGTGCTATTGATGCCGCGCAGTTGCAGGATGTGATTGCGCGCCGCAACTTCGACCAGCACCGCGATATTGCGGCCAGCCGCCACCGGGATGCGTACTTCGGGGATGGTGGTGTCGAGAATCTGCTGCGAGTAGGCATCGATCTGCAATCGGTCCAGGGACATGGTTTTTTCAGTCAATTTTTCCAGATGCACGATCAGCCGGAGATTCTTTTTCAGCTTGACCGCGTTTTCTCCGAACAGCGCGCGGATATCCAGCACACCGAGTCCGCGCACTTCGAGAAAGTCTTGCAGCATGACCGGGCAGCGGCCTTCAAGGGTGTCGGGAGATACCTGGTAGAACTCCACCACATCGTCTGCCACCAGGCGGTGGCCGCGCGTAATCAGTTCCAGCGCAATCTCGCTTTTTCCCACGGCGCTGTCGCCGGTAATCAGCAAGCCCATTCCCTGCACTTCCATGAATACGCCATGGCGCACCGTGGATTCTGCCAGCACTTGCGCCAGGTAATGGCGCAGTACGTTCATCATGTCGGGACTCTGTTCCTGAGAGGTGAACAGCGGCGTCAGGGTGCGGTCGGCCGCCTCCTTGAGCAATTGGGGCACGCTTTCCCCGTTGGCGACAATGATTGCCGCCAGCTCGGTGCTGAACAGATTGTTGACGGACTGGTTCAGGGCTTCCGGCGTCAGGCTGCGCAAGTAATCCATTTCCGCGCAGCCCAGTACCTGTACGCGGTTGGGATGCACGAAATTGAGGTAGCCGATCAGCGCCAGTGAGAGTTTCTGTACCGTGTCGCTGGTCAGCAGCTTGTTTCCGCCCCCTTTGCCGGCCACCCACGCCAGGCCGAGCTTGTCGCCCTTGTCCGCAAAAAGCTGATTAACGCTTATTTGCGGCATGGGGCGCCCAGGTGGTGAGAAGGTGGTGCAGGGTTTCGCGGTCGCGGCTGGCATTCAGTTGCTCGCGCAAATGGTGGTCGCTGAACATGTGAGCCAATTCACCCAGAATCTGCAGGTGCAGATCGGTCGCCTGTTCCGGCACCAGCAGCACGAAAAGCAGCGACACCGGCGCGCCGTCCGGGGCATCGAAGGGGATCGGCTCTTTCAGGTGTACAAATACACCCAGGGTATCCTGCAGGCCCTTGATTCGCCCGTGCGGAATGGCGATGCCATGTCCGAGGCCGGTAGAGCCCAGTTTTTCGCGCGCGAACAGGCTGTCGAATATCTTGCTGCGGCCGAGATGCAGGCTTTGTTCCAGCATTTCGCCGACATGCTCGAAAGCCCGTTTTTTGCTCCCCACATCGAGTTCCGCGATGACATTCTCGGGTGGGAGTATTTTTGCGATGAGCTCCATGGCTTAACCTCGGACGTCAAATGACAACTGTTATTCCTCGGCAGCCTGGTGTTTTACATCACTGTGGTGGTTGCCATTTTTTTCCTTGTGCTTGAGGATCTGACGATCCAGCTTGTCCACCAGGGAATCAATCGCGGCATACATGTCTGCATCTTCGGACTGTACAAATACGTCATTTCCCCTCATGTGGACGCTTACTTCTGCTTTTTGAACAAGTTTTTCGACAGACAGAATGACCTTGACGTCAATGACCTGATCGAAGTGGCGGGTAATTTTGTCCAGCTTGCTGGTGACGTAGTCGTGAATGGCAGGGGTTACATCTACGTGGTGGCCGGTGATAGTCAGGTTCATGATTCATACTCCTTGTAATAAAAATCTTGGGGTTAGAGAGACTTGCGTAGTGAAACTGCGGGGATTTGTAATGCCTCGCGGTATTTGGCAACGGTACGGCGGGCGACCACGATACCCTGTTGTGCCAGAATTTCAGTAATCTGGGTATCGCTGAGCGGTTTCTTGCTGTTTTCTGCCCCTACCAGTTGCTTGATCAGGGCGCGGATGGCGGTGGCCGAGCAGGCGCCACCGGTTTCGGTCGCCACATGGCTGCCGAAGAAGTATTTCAGTTCGAAAATTCCTCTGGGTGTGAGCATGTACTTCTGCGTGGTGACACGGGATATCGTGGATTCATGCAGGCCGACTTCTTCCGCAATCTCGCGCAGCACCAAGGGCCGCATGGCGACTTCGCCATGTTCGAAAAAGTGTTTCTGCCGATCCACGATGGCTTGTGATACTCGCAGAATGGTATCAAAGCGCTGTTCGATGTTCTTGACCATCCAGCGCGCTTCCTGCAGCTGGCTGGCGAGTTGCTGTCCGCCACCCTCCCGGTTGCGGCTCAGAATATCGGCATACATGCGGTTGACGCGCAGCTTGGGCATGGCCTCGCGGTTCAGGCTGGCGACCCACATGCCTTTGATCTTTTTGACGATGACATCGGCCACGACGTAGCGCGTGTCAGCGGCGGCGAAGACCGAGCCCGGCCGGGGGTTGAGATGAGTGATAAGATGCTGCGCGCCACGTAGATTGTCATCATCACACTGCAACAGCTTTTTCAGCTTGTTGTAATCCCTGCTTGCCAAATGTTCAAGATATTGCCGGGTAATTCGCAGGGCAATATCGCGATAATGCGTATCTGACGGCAAGGCCTCAAGCTGCAGAGCCAGGCATTCACCCAAGTTACGGGCGCCAACACCCAGCGGCTCGAAATTCTGCAAATGTTTCAGGGCAGTGTCGATTTCCAGCGGGTCGATCTCCAGCTCGGCGGGCAACATTTCTGCAATCTCGTCCAGGCTCTGCGTCAGATAACCGTCATCACTGAGCGCGTCGATCATCAGCGACACAATGGTGCGATCGCGCAGCGGAAGCTGGGTAAGATTGAGTTGCCAGTTCAGATGATCGCGCAAGCTGGTGACGCCCGCATCTTGCTGCGGGTAATCCGGTTCGTCATTGTCATCGCGCATGCCGTGGGAGGGGGCTGATTCATTCCAGATGTCATGGTCATCAGCGAAGCTGTCTTCCTGCTGCGGCGGCTCGCCGCTTTCCTCCGCTGGCGCTACTGCGGTTTCCTGCCCGGCCGGGCCAAATGATCCGGCTTCTTCTGTGCTGGTGGTGCCGGAATCCGGTTCAACGCGTTCCAGCAGGGGGTTGTTCTCGAGGAACTGCTCCAGCTCCTGGTTAAGCTCCAGCGAGGACAGCTGCAGCAATCGTATTGACTGCTGCAGTTGCGGGGTCAGGGCCAGGTGTTGGGAAAGCTTGAGCTGGAGGCTTTGTTTCATGGGCAATTGGTTTCCTGAAAGTGGAAACTCAGGGCCGTGTCATAGGCGGAAATGTTCGCCGAGATATACTTTTCTCACGGCTTCATTATAAACGATTTGCTCCGGTTTGCCGCTGGCCAGAACCAGGCCGTCGTTAATGATGTAGGCGTGATCGCAGATGCCGAGAGTCTCGCGCACATTGTGGTCGGTGATCAGCACGCCGATATCGCGTTCGGAGAGAAAGCGGATGATTTTCTGGATTTCCAGCACGGCGATGGGGTCCACGCCGGCAAAGGGCTCGTCAAGCAGGATGAAGCGCGGGTTAGAGGCCAGCGCACGGGCGATTTCCACCCGCCGCCGTTCGCCGCCGGACAGGCTCAGGGCGGGGTTGTCGCGCAGGTGGTGGACATGCAGTTCATGCAGCAATTCGTCGGTCTGCCGCGCCACTTCCTCACTGCTCAAACCGCGTAATTCAAGAATGGCGGCCACATTCTCCGCCACCGTGAGCTTGCGAAAAATAGAGGCCTCCTGGGGCAGGTAACTAAGACCCAGGCGGGCGCGACGATGAATCGGCATGCGGCTCAACTCGCTACCGTCCAGCCGGATACTGCCGCCATCAAGGGGAACCAGCCCCACCATCATGTAAAAGCTGGTGGTTTTTCCTGCGCCATTCGGGCCCAGCAATCCCACTACTTCGCCACTGCGGACGCTGAGGGAGACATCCTTGACGACGGTGCGGGATTTATAGCATTTTTTCAGGCTGCTAACCGTGAACTCGCTCATTTGGAATTCATTCCGATCCCGGATTGGCAATATTTTCAGCGCCACGCAACGGGAGCGGCGCAGGCGTTGTGGCGCCTTCCTTGGGTTTGGGCAGGATGATGGCGCGCACGCGTCCTTTCTCCTTGCCCGGCGCCGCTGCTTCCTTGCCGCCGCCGACGACCTGGAAGAATTCTGTTTTGACATCGTAGGAAATGTAATTGCCGCGCACTTCGTCCTGATTGCGCTTCATCCGGGCCTGGGTGAAAAGCTCCGCCTTTTCGGCCCGGGCGTCATATTCGATGCGTAGCCCGTAACCTTCGATATATTCATTCGTGCCTTCGCGTTTTTGCCGGAAACTGGCCGGATTGCCATAGGCAGTAGCATGCTGCATGCCCGCTGTGTCTTCCTTGACTACCAGCTTGTCAGCGCGAATCAAGAGGGTGCCTTGAGTCAGTTGTACATTTCCCTGATAGATGCTGACCTTGCTGGCGTCGTCGAGGTTGACGGTGTCCGCTTCCAGGTTGATGGGCTTGCTGCGATCTGCCTGCTCAGCATGGCCTGAGGTAGGGAGAAGCAGGAAACACAGGCATCCAAAGGCGGCTGCAAGTCTAGATCTTGGGTTTTTCATAATGCCCTTTTACGCGCGAAAGCAGTTTGACGGCCTGGGTGCGGTTGTTGAGTTCCATTCCGGTGGCGGTGATGAGCGCGGCCGGGGTTTTAATCGTGACTGCCTTATGGGTGCGGGCAATTTCCTGGTCCGGCGTAATATGCAGGTAGTCCGTGTGGAGCGTCAACCAGCCTTTTTCCGCGCCGGCTTCACGGAGGACCTCGACCTGGCTGGTAAGGTAAACCTCTTCGCCATTGCCGGAAACCAGGCCTTGCTGGGCCTGGATGTGTACCGGCGGCTTTTGCGCGCTCATGGCAATAAAATGCGGGCGGGTCAGATGAGTAGTGTCGTCGTCCGGGAAGTGCTCCAGCTTGACCGCAGCCAGGGTATGCAGCGGCAGGCCGTCCGGCCCCATGCGCCGGGCGAAGAAATTCTTCACCCAGTAGTCCGGGTCGTGGCGTGTGCTGCCATCACGCTTTTCCAATGGTGCCTGAACCGTGCTGTTGAGCCAAAAAGTGAGTAAGGCGAGCAGGCCCAGCAGCGCAAGAGGGAGCCAAAGCGAGAGGCGTTCGCTTATTTGAGATAAACGGATAACTGCGCCTCCAGGGTGTCTTGGGCCTGCATGATCAGTTCGCAGACTTCACGTGCTGCGCCTCGCCCCCCCTCCTTGAGCGTGACGTAATGAGCGTGTTGCTTCACCCGGTCCGGCGCCTGGGGCACCGTGAGCGACAGCCCGCAGCGGCGCATGGCAGGCAGGTCCACCACGTCATCGCCCATGAATGCGCATTGCTCGAAGCGGATGCCCAGCTTCTCCGTGAGGTGCTGAAATGCTTCCAGCTTGTCGTGTACGCCTTGATAGAGGTAGGTGATGCCGAGATTTTGGGCCCGGTGAGTCACGACTTTCGAGGTGCGTCCGGTGATGATGGCGATTTCCACCCCGCTGTTTTTAAGCATCTTGATGCCGTGGCCATCGAGGGAGTGGAATGCCTTGTATTCCTGGCCGTCATCGCCGAGAAAAAGGCTGCCATCGGTGAGCACGCCATCCACATCAAAAATCATTAGCCTGATGTTGCGCGCCAGTTCGTAAACTGCTTGCATCGTGTCGTCCCTTAAACCACGCCTGCGCGCAGCAGGTCGTGCATGTTGAAGGCGCCCACCAGCCGGCCCGATTCGTCGGCGGCCAGCAATCCGTTGATTTTGCGCTGTTCCATGAATTGCACCGCTTCCGCCGCCAGCCGGTTTGGCAGGATGGTGAGCGGTTGGGTGGTCATCACCTCGCGGATGGGGGTGGCGCGGATATCCAGCGGAGAATCCAGGTGACGGCGCAGATCGCCATCGGTGAACAGGCCCAGTATGTGGTCGTTGGCGTCCACCACCGCGGTCATGCCCAGCCCTTTTTTGGTCATTTCCAGCAGTGCTTCACTCAGGCTGGCATCGGCATGCACTTTGGGCAAGGCTTCGCCCTGATGCATCACATCCTGCACATGCACCAGCAGGCGGCGGCCAAGCGCCCCTCCAGGGTGGGAGCGGGCAAAATCTTCCTTGCCGAAGCCGCGCGCATCCAGCAGCGCGACTGCCAGCGCATCTCCCAGCGCCAGCGTTGCAGTGGTGCTGGCGGTCGGCGCCAGTCCCAGCGGGCAGGCTTCCTGCGTCACGCTGGCATCGAGATGGAGATCGGCTTCGCGCGCCATGGTGGACTGGGGGTTGCCGGTCATGGTGATGAGTTTGGCGCCCAGACGCTTGATCAGCGGAACGATGGCCACCAGCTCCGGGCTTTCGCCGGAATTGGACAGGGCAATGACCACATCCTGCGGCGTGATCATGCCCAGGTCGCCATGGCTGGCTTCGCCGGGGTGTACGAAGAAGGACGGTGTGCCGGTGCTGGCAAGGGTGGAGGCGATTTTCCCTGCGATATGACCCGATTTTCCCATGCCGCTGACGATGATGCGTCCCTTGCAGATCAGGCACAATTCGACCGCGCAGGTGAAGTTATGATCGAGGCGCGCGCTCAGTGCATGGATGGCATCGGCTTCGATGGCCAGAACCTGGCGAGCCAGGGCCAGAATTTTTTCGGGTGAAGTCATCAGGATTGGCCGGAGAGCGTTGCCCAACCGGCGTATAAATAAAGTCATGATAGTATAAGGCCGAACGCGCACAGGATAAAGCTGTGCCGCTTTTTGAGGACTTTAAAGTTTCATGCCGCATGACGCTCCAAACACCCTTCAGGCCGTGCTGGTACTGCTCGGCGCTGCCGTCTTTGCGGTAGCCCTGTTCCGCAGCCTGCGCCTCCCTCCCCTGCTGGCTTACCTGCTGGTGGGCATGGTGGCCGGCCCTCATGCTCTGGGCTGGATTTCCGATACGGAAGAAACCCGCTATCTGGCCGAATTCGGCGTGGTGTTCCTGATGTTCAGCATTGGGCTCGAATTCAGCCTGCCACAACTGAAAGCCATGCGCGGCGTGGTGTTCGGCCTGGGTGGCGCACAGGTGATGGTGACCCTGGGTTTGGTGGTGGCAGCAGCCATGCTGCTCGGGCTTTCCTGGCAGGCGGGCGTGGCGCTGGGAGGTGTGCTGGCCTTGTCATCCACGGCCATCGTCAGCAAGATGATGGCCGAGCGGCTAGAGCTTCAGTCACGTCATGGGCGGCTGGTGATCGGCGTGTTGCTGTTTCAGGATCTGGCGGTGGTGCCCCTGATGATTCTGATTCCGGCCTTGGCTGCCAGCGGCGGAGATCTGACTGAAGCAGTCGGAGCCGCTTTTCTCAAGGCACTGGCGCTGCTGATCGGTTTGCTCTATTTCGGGCAACGTCTGATGCGCCGCTGGTTTCACTGGGTGGCGCGGCGCAAGTCGCCCGAATTGTTCATGCTCAATGTGTTGCTGGTGACGCTCGGGCTGGCTTATCTGACCGGTCTGGCCGGGCTTTCTCTCGCGCTGGGGGCGTTTCTGGCGGGAATGCTGATTTCCGAAACGGAATACCGCTACCAGGTGGAAGCAGATATCCAGCCTTTCCGCGATGTCTTGCTGGGGCTGTTCTTCGTCACTGTCGGGATGTTGCTGGATATGACGGTTGTCGCGGTGAATCTGGGCTGGGTGGTGCTTTCACTATTGATTCTGGTCGTGGGTAAAGGGGCGATCGTCACCCTGCTAAGCCGCCTCTTTGGTCACGACACCAGTGTGTCGCTCAGGACCGGGCTGTTCCTGGCCCAGGCGGGAGAATTCGGTTTTGTCCTGATGGCCCTCGCCAATGGGGGGGGGCTGGTGCCTCCGCAAGTCGCACAGATTATCCTGGCGGCGATGCTGCTTTCCATGGTTGTAGCGCCTTTTCTTCTGCAACACAGCGCCGCGATCGTGACACGCCTGTGCCGCAACGACTGGAATTACCGCGCACTGGAACTGCATGAAATCGTGGTCAAAAGCGCGGGCAAGGAAGGGCATGTGATCGTCTGCGGTTATGGGCGCAGCGGGCAGAATCTTTCTCGCTTCCTCGAGCTGGAAGAAATTCCCTTCTTTGCCCTGGATCTTGACCCGCAGCGCGTGCGCGCGGCCGCCGCCGCAGGCGAGAATGTGGTTTATGGGGATGCCAGCCGGCGCGAGGTGCTGATGGCTGCGGGTTTGCAGCGCGCGCGCGCGGTGGTGATTTCCTACGCCGACACGGCTTCCGCTCTCAAGGTGCTGCACCAGGTGCACGAGTTGCGCCCGGACTTGCCCGTTGTGGTGCGCACCCTGGACGATTCCGATCTGGAACGGCTGCAACAGGCCGGTGCGGCGGAAGTGGTGCCTGAAGTGCTGGAGGGCTCGCTGATGCTGGCTTCCCATGCCCTGATGCTGCTTGGCGTGCCGCTCTCCCACGTGCTGCGGCGTATCCGTGAAGTGCGCGAGCAGCGCTATGGCCTGTTTCGCGGTGTTTTCCGCAGCGATGCCGAGGGCAGCCTGGAAGAGCACGAGCAACCCCGCCTCTCCTCGGTATCGTTGGGTGACCACGCTGTTTCTATCGGCAAGACGCTGGCTGAACTGGGGCTGGGCAGCCTGCTGGTGGAAGTGACGGCAATCCGCAGAAGGGGTATCCGGGGCGTGGAGCCTTCACCGGAAATGAAGCTGATGGCCGGGGATGTGGTGGTGCTGCTGGGTGGGGCGGAAAATCTGGCGCTGGCTGAAGCGAGGCTGCTACAGGGGTGAGGGACGAAAAAAAGCCCGTCTTGCGCGCGGGCTTTGAAGTAGGAAAAAAATTGATATTTTTAGAAGATGCTTGCGCCACCGCAGTTAGTGGATTCTGTGGAAATATCCCATTGCGCCGGGGTTGTGCCGCTGGCGGCAACAATACACTTAGCAGTACCAGTGACCGTTGGAGCTGTTCCTCCTGATACGACATAGTCCGAGAACTGGAATGCGCCGGAATAGGGTAGTCCGTCATCGATTTTACGGTCCACCTCGGCCAGAATGCTCACTGGCACCTGGTTGCCGGTCTTCAAGTTATGGCGTGCTGGATTTGTGGCGGTGGGGTCGCCATAGTTAGCGTCATAACGCAGTTGTAGATAGCCGGAGTAAGGGTTTTTCGGAGTGTTGCTGTCAGCTACGGTTGCAGAATAAATATAGCTTCCGTTGATGAAGCCAGCTTTGCTGAGGTGTTCCCAGACCAGGATGTATTCCGCATTTGTGCCATTGGTGAGTTCAATTTGGCCGTCACCATCTCCTGCTTTGGTGACATCCTTGATGTTGCCAATGGCAGCCGAGTAATCCCCCGGTAGCGCGCGGTAGCGATCCAGGAAGCCAAAATAGGCTGCCTTGATGCCATCCTGCTGGGAAATCATGTTTCTAACCCGTGCGCTGGTGATCAGTTCCTGGCCTTTGAGCACGCCGCCCAGCAGCAGGCCGATAATGACCAGCACGATGGCGATCTCGATCAATGTGAAACCGCTTTGTTGAGTTTTCATTTTTATGTTCCTGACTTGACTGGTTACCTTGTGCTGTTGATTAGGCATTTTCCGTGCCAGCAAGAATGGCGGCTGGCGGGGCGATTCTGGCAGGAAAAATGAAGTGATGTGTTGAATGTTCAACGCCTGTGTTGATGGATCGTCAGTTCGCTGATTGCCGTCATTCTTGTGCCGGGCAGGCCGGGTGTTAGAATTGGCGCCAGCTTGTTCTGATGCATCCAATCCGGTGCGTTATTCAAATTTTAGGGGCGCCCATGAACGGTATTGTTTCCATTATGGCACGGCGCGTGGGCAGTGAGCGTCCGCACTGGCTGCTGGCGGGCATGTTGCTGTCCCTGCATTTTGCGCTTGCCTGGGGAGTGGATGCGTGGTGGTCGAGCGCTGCCCTGCTGGTGCATCTTGGCCTGTTTCTGCTGTGGCAGCCGGTATGGCGCAGCGAAAACCGGCTTTCCCTGGGCCATGTGGTGCTGGTCCTGCTGGGAGGGGGCGCGCTGATCGTGTTCTGGCACAGCTGGTGGGCAGCCACGCTGTGGCTGGGCATCCTGGTCGGCCTGGCCGGTGGCGATGTGGCGGGCATGACAGAGCGCCGTCAGCGCTTTGGCCACCTGTTTGCCTTGCTGTATCTGTTGTCCATCCTGCTGTTATGGGTGGTGCCGCACCTGTTTGGCGAGGTCCGGGGCAACATGGCCCTGATCCTGATGACGCGTTATGGGCTTGTTGTGGTGCCGCTTCTGATCGCAATATCAGGGGCGCGGCAGAAAGCCCGGCCTTTTTATGCGGTTGATTTTTTCTATAGCCTGATGCTGTTCCTGCTGGTCGTGGTGCTGGTGCTGGGCAGCTTTGCAGTCAAGATGATCAGCCAGAGCAATTATCCCCTGGCCCTGGCGCAGGCCCTGATGGGGATCGCTGGCGTCCTGTTTGCCCTGGGCTGGCTGTGGAATCCGCATGGCAGTTTTTCCGGCGTTGGCCAGTTGATGTCGCGTTACCTCCTGGGCGTGGGGCTGCCTTTCGAACGCTGGCTGCGCAATCTTGCGGTCCTGGCGGAGCAGGAGAACGATGCGGCAAGCTTTCTGCGGCTGGCACTGGAAGATATTGCCGCTTTGCCCTGGGTGGCGGGCGGGCGCTGGCAGGCACCGGGTGGCGGGGGCAAGTTTGGCGAGGTTTCCAAGCACTCCGTGGACTTCACTTTCCATCAGGTGCATCTGGTGATTTATACACGCTGGGCTTTGAGTCCAGCCCTGGTGCTCCATATCAAGTTGTTGACACAGGTACTCGGGCATTTTTACGAGGCCAAGCAACGTGAACAGGAGCAGAAGTACAACGCCTACACCCAGGCAATTTATGAAACCGGGGCGCGCCTGACCCATGATATGAAAAACCTGCTGCAATCACTCAAAACCCTGAGTGCGGCGGTGGTAGACAGTGATGCCGGGCAGGCGCAGGCCTTGCAGGCTTTGATGCAGCGTCAGTTGCCGCAGATCGTGCAACGCCTGCAACTGACGCTGGACAAGCTCAAGTCGCCCAGTGTGAATGCGGCTGAGGCTATCGAACGTGTTTCCGCGCAAGCCTGGTGGGAGGCTTTGCAGCAGCGCTATGCCGGGGAAAGGCTCGAATTTGCCGCCTATGGCATGAGCATGGCGGCGCATGTGCGCCTGCCAGGGGAGCTGTTTGATAGCGTGGCGGACAATCTGTTGCAGAATGCGCTTGAAAAACGCAAGGTGGAACGCGACCTGGCAATCCGGGTCGGATTTTCATGTGAGGGAGGCGGGTCTCTGACCGTGTGCGACGATGGCTCTGCCCTGGGCAATGAACTGGCGAATCGTGTTCTCACCACCCCTGTTCACTCCGACAATGGACTGGGCGTCGGCCTGTATCAGGCGGAGCGGCTGGCGCGCCAGGCAGGGTGCCGGCTTGCCATGACCAGCAATCAGGATGGCCGGGTGTGCTTTGAGTTGACCGGTTCGGCTTGAGTTGATAGAGGCATTTTAACCACGGAGATCACAGAGGACACGGAGAAACCGATATCGGGTTTTTGATGTCTTCGGGAATAACGGATTAAGGTGTGTCCATTGTTTTTACTCCGTGCCCTCTGTGATCTCCGTGGTTAATGGTTTTTTCTAGTCAATTCTCCGCTTGCGGATGCCGTGTACGCCAGCGCTCCAGCCCGCCTTCAACCAGGGAATAGACCGCCGGAACCACTACCAGGGTGAGCAGCGTGGAGGTGATCATGCCGCCGATCACCGCTACGGCCAGCGGGCCATTGGTTTCCGAGCCTGCTCCCAGGCCTAGTGCCGCCGGTAGCAGCGCCAGGATCACCGTCAGCGAGGTCATCAGCACCGGTCTCATCCGGATCGGGCAGGCGTTGGAGAGCGCCTCGTCTATGCCTTTCCCTTCCTTGCGCCGCTGGTTGGTGAGATCCACCAGCAGGATCGAGTTTTTCGCCACCAGACCGATCAGCAGCACCAGTCCGATCATCGAGTAGATGTTGAGGGTGTGGTTGAACAGCCACAAGGCCATCACCCCGCCGATGATCGCCAGCGGCTGTGCCACCATGATGATGAAGGGCTGGATGAAGGAGTTGAACTGGCTCGCCAGCACCATGTAGAGCAGGACCATTGCCAAAGAGAAAGCGAAGATCATGTACTGCACGGTCTTGGCGAATTCTTCCGCCTGGCCGATCATTTTCACGCTATAGCCTATCGGCATGGTTTCCGCGGCGGCGGCCTTCACCCTGGTTACCGCATCGCCGAGCGGGATGGTGGGCGTGCCGTAGAAGGTAGCCGCATATTGCAGGTCGAAGCGCCCGATCACTGCCGGTCCAAGCGTCTGCTTCAAGCTCGCCACGGTGTCCAGGCGTACCAGCGACCCATCGCGCGAACGCAGGTAAACCTTGTTCAGATCGGAAGGCTGCCTGAATTCGCCGTCCCTGGCCTTGACCCGGATATCGTAGCGCTGGCCGTCGCCCGGCTCGTCGTTGAATTTGGCGATATCCACGCCGCCGGAGAGCATGTTGAGCGCCAGCGCCACGTCCTGGGTCGTCAGCCCGGCGGAAGCAATACGGGTGCGGTCAGGATCGAGAACGAGTTGCGGCAGATCGAGCTGCAAATCGAGGTCCATGCGCCCCAGGCCGGGATCGGCCGAAAGAGTTTGCTGCATGGCCTTGGCTAGACGCCCCACTTCGGCAAGATTGGGACCGTTGATCACGAACTGCAGGGGCTCTCCGCGCTGGCCGCCGACCATCGGGTAGGGCGCGGCGAAAGCGCGTGCGCCGGGGATTTGCGCCAGCTCCTTGCGGATCACGGGGATGACGTCCTGCTGCCTGATTTTACGTTCGCCGCGCGGCGCCATGCGCACCACCACCATTGCCTGATTGACCTGCCCTGCATTGCCGAGACCGATCAGGGCAAATTCGGTGACGATTTCCTTGTGGCGAATCAACAGCTCCTCGACCAGGCGTAAACGGCTGTCGGTGTATTCGATGCTGGAGCCGAGCGGGGTTCTCAGATTCACCATGAAGCGGCCTTCGTCCTCCTCGGGCACGAAAGTCTTGCCTACGTTGATGAAAAAGTAGCTGCTCGCCATCACGGTCGCCAGGGTCAATGCCACCACCTTCCAGCGGTGTTGCAACGCCTTGTCGAGCAGATAGCGGTAGAGCTTGTCCATGCCGTGAAAGAAACGGTCGAGGGTGTAATACAGGCGCCCGTGCTGTTTTTCCGCCTTGAGGTAGCGCGAGCACAGCATCGGCGTCAGCGTGAGCGACACAAGCAGGGAGACCAGCACGCCGAAGGACACCACCACCGCGAAGGATTTGAAAAACTGGCCGATGATGCCGCCAAGGAAAATCACCGGCGCGAAAATCGATACCAGGGACAGCGTGGCGGCGATCACCGCGAACATCACTTCGTGGCTACCGTTGATGGCGGCGGTGACCGGGTCGGCGTCGATTTCCTCGCGGTGGCGGAAGATATTCTCTAAAACCGCGATGGCGTCGTCCACTACCACGCCGATCAACAGCAGCAGGGCGAGCATGGTGAGCGAATTGAGGGTGTAGCCGAAAAAATAGATCACCGCCACCGCGCCCATCAGCGACACCGGGATGGCAGTGGCGATGATCAGGGTGGAGCGCATGCTGCGCAGGAACAGCCAGACGATCAGCGAGGCCAGCAGGGTGCCTTCGATCAGATGTTCCTTGAGGGAATTGACGATTTCCTGGATGAAGATTGCATCGTTGGAGACGACTTCCAGGGTCATGCCGGGCGGCAGTTGCGGGATGATCTCGCTTTCCAGGCGTTTTTTGATCGCCTCGACAATCGCCACGGTGTTGGTATTGGTGACCTTGACGATACCCAGGCCGATGGTGGTCTTGCCCATGAAACGCGCGAGCTGCCGGTAATCAGCCAGACCATCCTCGATTTCGGCGATATCTTTAAGGCGCACCGGCGCACCGTCGCGGTAGGCGATGATCATTTTTGCCAGATCGTCGAGGCGATGGAATTCCAGGTCGAGTTTGATCAGGTTTTCGGTTTTCTCGCTGACCAGAAAACCACCGGCGAGCTGGACGTGCTCGTTGGCAAAGGCGACGTTGATATCCTGGGCGGTGACCTTGAATGCGGACATTCTGGCCGGCAGCAGGTTGACCCGGATGGTGCGGTCGCGCCGCCCGCCCAGCCGCACCTCGCCCACGCCGTTGATGGTTTCCAGACGCTTCTTGATGGTGTTGATGGCGTACTGGTTGAGCTGCTGCTGGGTGCGGTCGCCGCGCAGCGCCAGCCACATGATCGGCATGGCGTTGGTCTCGACCTTGGCGACGACGGGTGGGTCGGCATCCTTGGGCAGGCGGCGCAGGATCTGGTTGACCTTGGCCTGCACCTCGTTGAAGGAGACATCGACTTTCTTGTCCAGGCTGAAGGTGATGTTGATCACCGACACGCCGGGAGAGGAGGAAGACTGGATGTGTTCGATGCCGGGCACGCTGTTGATCGACGTTTCGATCACGTTGGTGACGCTGGCGTCAACGATGTCGGGGTTGGCGCCTTTCAGCGTGGTGGAGATCGAGACAATGGGAAACTCGATCAGGGGAAAGCGATCCATGCCGATGCGCTGGTAGCTGATGTAGCCGAACAGCACCAGCACGGCCGACAGCATGAACGCCAGCACATGGCGCTTGATGGAAAGTTCGGGCAGGGTCATTTTCGTGCGCCTTTTGGGGCGTTCGTTTCTTTCACGCTGACCGCTGCCTGGTCAGTGAGGAAGCCTGCGCCGTCCATGGCTACCGTTTCGCCCTCCCCGAGCCCTTGCAGGATTTCCACCTGACCGTTCTGAGTGACCCCCGTGGTGACAATGTGCTGAACAGCCTTGCCATTGGCGATCACGTAGACCACCTTGCCGGCCGGGCGCAGCACCACGCTAATCTCCGGCACCACGATGGCCTGTTCATGTTCCTCGACGATGACAGCGCCGTTGACCGAGGCGCCGGGTTTCCAGCCGCCAGGGTTCCTTACTTCCACCACGGCATCGAAGGCCCGGTTGCTGCTCACTACCGTCTGCAGAATTTGTTCGATTTTTCCGCTTACGCCGGCGCCGGGTGCGGTGGGTGTGGAGAGTGTAACTGTCTGACCCACCTTGATGCGCGGCGCGGCACCTTCCGGGAAGGGCAGGCGGATGCGCAGATTTTCGCTGCTGGAAAGCTGGAATGCCGGTTTGCCCAGATCGATCCAGTCTCCGGCCGAGACAAAGCGGCTATCGACCTTGCCGTCCACCGGCGAGACGATGCGGGTACGTGACAAGTTCTTCGCGCCGCGGGTGTAGAGCTCGCGTGCCGCAACATCCTGTGCAGCGTGGCTTTCGAGAGCAGAAGGGGAGATGAAGCCTTTTTTTGCCAGTTCACGATAGCGTTCGGTCAGCTTGCCCTGGCTGACGGCCTGGGCTTCGAGCCGCTTGGCATCGGCGGAATAATCGGTGGGGTCAATCTCGGCCAGTACCTGGTTTTTCTTTACCTGATCACCGATGTCCACGTTCACCTTGATGATGCGGCCAGCCACTTCGGCCCCAACCTTTGGTGCGCTCGAACTGTCTGCTTCGCCGACCGACTGTTCCAGGATCTGCATGGTGCGGATCTGCGCCTGGGTGACAGTGATGACAGCCGCAGGCGGCCCCTTTTTTTGCTCCTCGGGCTTCTTGGCGCACCCTGGCAGAGCCAGTGTCGTGCACAGGCAGAATGCCGTAAGGTGCAAGAAGGAAGATGTTTTCATCATGGTTCCAGTGTAAAAATGCTTAAACCAATAAACCTCAGTTTAACAGGCTGGAGTGTGCGGTTCTGCGGGGGCGAATGAAATGGTCAGCGGGGGCATGTAAAGCGGCAGGACAGCCTGACGCCTGAGCTAATTGTAAGGGCGAAAAAAAACCGGCACAAGGCCGGTTTTTCTGGCGTGGCCGGTTCTTTTAGATGAACAGGCTGATGTCTGCTTCGCCGCCGTACTCAAAGTAGGTGGCCGCGCCGACATAATCGATCCCGTCGATGAAATCGCTATGCTTGAAACCGAACAGCTCTACCGTCATCTGGCAGGCCAGAAACTTGACTTCCGCTTCCTGGCACAGTTCACGCAGTTCTGCGATGGTCGCCACGCCATTGTTGGCGATGGTTTTTTTCATCAATGCAGTGGCAACGTCTTCATACCAGGGAATGGATGCCTGGATGATGTTCGGGATGTTCCAGTTGATATCCATGAACCATTTCGGCCCGAACGGCATCTTCATGGGCATGCCAGGGTTACCCAAGGGGCTGACCTTCAAGCAGGACAGATCTTTGCGCAGGCACTGCAGGCCGTAGAAAGTGAAGAAAATCGTTGCTTCGTAGCCGAGCGCCGCAGCAGTGGACGCCAGGATGAAGGGCGGATAGGCCCAGTCCAGCGTTCCCTTGGTGGCGATAATCGTTAGTTTCTTTTGATCATCCATTTCTTGATAGGCCCCTCGTGTTGGTTTTATGCGTTTTGGCGGACGCTTGTTTTTATTATTTTGGAATAGGCGCTGATTTATTTTTTCTTCATGAAGAAGGTGTATTCGCCGCCCGCTTCAGTGGAAGACATCAATTCGTTGCCGGTCTGCTTGGCAAATGCCTGGAAGTCTTTGACTGAACCCGGATCGGTGGACAGGATTTTCAGTACTTGACCGGAACCGATTTCGGCCAGTGCTTTCTTGGCGCGCAGAATCGGCAGGGGGCAGTTCAGGCCGCGAGCGTCCAGTTCTTTATCAGCGTTCATGTAGATCTCCTAAGCAGGTTAATTGTTGCCAACGAAAAAAGGGATTATTTAGAGTTTGTGAAATTATTGCAACCGAAAATTTATACCGGGCTGGACAGCATCTGGCCGGAACGCATCCAGGCCAGGATGCCGCCTTGCAGGTTCATCACGTTGCTGAAACCTTGTTGCGACATGAAGGCGGTCACTTGCCCCGAGCGTGCGCCGCTCTGGCAATAAAAAACGGTCGGTGTTTCCGCGCAAAACTCGTTGGCCTTGAGCGGGATGAGGTGCATGGGAATATGTTCGGCGCCTTCGATGCAGCCGCGTGCAACTTCACCTTCCGAGCGGACATCGATCAGCTTGATCTTGCCTTCCGACTTCAGTTTTTCGAGGCCGCTAATGTCGATTTCAGGGATGCCGAACATGATTTCTCCTTGCCTTGAATCTGGTTGAACTTTAGAAAGCGCTAATATACCAAATTTCGACCATTATGCAAGCCATTCAATTTATGGGATATATATTCCATTCAAGAGATTGCTTGATAGTACAAATTCTGCGGATGATTTGCCTGCGCAAAGAAAAACCAGCGTTCGGCGATCAGCCCCGCGTATTGAACGGCAAATGCCAGCAACAACATTCCGGCAGAGTTGACCGACAGGCCCCAGGCAAGAAATGCCAGCGGCAGTGCGAAGGTCAGGGCAATAAACAGCCATTTAACCGAGCGCAACAGGCTTTGCGATTTGCCATGGAAAAACTCGCGCGTATTGAATGATCCACCCATGAAGCCCTGCGATTTTTGCGCGATATTGGTGTGGCGTACGCCGATAGCGCTTTGCAGGGTGGATTTCGGCTTGAGCTTGTGGTTTCTCACCAGCGATGCCAGGCGCGAGAGCAGGGCGAGCAGCGTGATGATGAGCGCCCACTTGCCGTAAAAGCCGGTCAGTTCGGGCGCGGCGATTGCGGCGTAGCCGGTGGCCAGGGCGAAGCCGGAGGCGCCGCCAAGCAGGATGAAGTTGCTTACCGTGAGCGGGGTATGCCATTCCTGCAGGAAGCGCAGGCAGGCGTAGATCATGCCGGTGCTGACGAACAGCGCGAAGCACAGCAGCGTGCCAGCGGCGCCGAACAGCATGATGAGGTCAACTTGCAGGGTCTCGCCCAGGGTAAACAGTGGAATATTCCAGGCGAAATAATGTGCCGCGCCGTAAGCCAGCACGCAGGCCATGAATGCCGGCAGAACGAGCACTTCGCGCGACAGCCAGGAGGTGCGCCACTGGGCGGCGGCGCGCCAGGCGCGTTCGGGATGGCCGAGGTGGAAAAATGATGCGACCAGTCCCGCCACCAGAAATGCCAGCGCGAGCAGGCTGCCCACGGCGTAAAACTGATGGTCTCCCTGCGCGGAAAGTACATTGAAAAGGGCGTAAACCTGGCCGGTGTACAAGGCCAGGAATAATCCCTGGCCGACACCGATCAGGGTGGTGAGGAAAATTACGGAAAAGGCAGGATGCACGGTCTAAAACTCCATTTTTTCAATTATTCCAAAACGACTATTTAACCACGGGGCACACGGGGCACACGGGGAAGGCAAGAACTTGAGGCTTCAATTCATTTGCCCAAATGTGCCAGACAGAAATACATACATTCATTAATTTTCCCCGTGCCCCCCCGTGGTTAATTTGGTTTTTTACCACGAAGTCACATCGTCCAGCGAAGGCGCGCTCTTGTCTGGCTTGGGCAGCAGACGTTCCTTCTTGAGCGGATTGTCGGCGCGGACCAGTTCGTCGTCGTGGATGCGCAGCTGCGTCTTGCGCCGCGGCAGATAGTGGTTGGACGGCTTGGTTCCCCATTCCGGCATGAGCTGGTAGCCGCTGTTTTCGCGGATCGCCACCGACACCGCTGACTCCGGATCATGCACGTCGCCGAAGAGACGCGCGCTGGTCGGGCAGGCAAGCACGCAGGCGGGCTTGCGTTCCTTTTCCGGCAATCCCATGTCGTAGATGCGGTCCACGCACAAGGTGCATTTTTTCATCACCTTCTGCTTCTCGTCGATCTCGCGCACGCCGTACGGACATGCCCAGGAGCAATACTTGCAGCCGATGCACTTGTCGTAATCCACCAGCACGATGCCGTCTTCCTTGCGCTTGTAGGAAGCGCCGGTGGGGCACACCGGCACGCACGGCGGATCCTCGCAGTGCAGGCAGGATTTGGGGAAATGCACCGTTTCGGTATTGGGGAAGCTTCCAATTTCAAAGGTCTGTACCCGGTTGAAGAAAGTGCCGGTGGGTTCGGCGCCATAGGGGTTGAAATCGGACAGCGGCCCGGCCATGCCGGAGGTGTTCCATTCCTTGCAGTTGGTGACGCAGGCATGACAGCCAACGCACACGTTGAGGTCGATAACGAGGGCAAGCTGGCTCATTTCCAGTCTCCTTTCCCGGCAAAGAAGGCAAACCAGTCCGGCCTTTTTTGCGCCATTCCCGGCGCCGGCTTGAGCGGCTCGAATTGCGGCGAGGTTTGTTGCGGCTCTTCCGCGCCCGCCGGGTAAATGCGCACCCGCACGTCGAACCAGCCGGCCTGCCCGGTAATCGGGTCGGAGTTGGAAAGATGGGCGCCGGCGTCGTGGGCCGGCAACTCCTCGCTGATCAGGTGGTTGAGCAGGAAGCCTTTTTGCGACTCGTTGGCGTCCGCATCCAGCCCCCATGCCCCGGCGGCTTTGCCGATGGCGTTCCAGGTCCATACCGTGCCCGGTTCCACCGCCTCGGAGTAGCGGCACATGCAGCGCACCTTGCCGTGCATGGATTCGGCCCACATCCAGCCGCCGTCATTGATGCCTTGCGCGGTAGCGGTTTTCGGATTGACGAAGAGGTAATTGTGGGCATGAATCTGGCGCAGCCAGGCGTTCTGCGAGTCCCACGAGTGGTACATCGCCATTGGCCGCTGGGTGATGGCGTTGAGCGGGTACTTGTGGGTATCGGTGAGCTGGGATTCGAGCGTTTCGTAATAGAACGGCAGCGGATCGAAATAGGTTTCGATGCGTTTTTTCAGGTGTTGCGGCGGTTGACGCCCCTCCGTCCTGCCTTGGGCGGCAAGGCGGAATTTCTGCAGCACTTCCGAATAGATATGGATCGAGATTGGCTCGGCGTAGCGCGTGATGCGGTTACGCTGCGCCCATTCCAGGTAGCCCTGGTTCCAGTTGCGCATGTACTGGTAGGAACGCGGCAGTTCGTGGTGGAAGAAGCCGCCGTTCTGGGCGTACATTTCCCACTGGCGCGGATTGGGCTCGCCACGCATGTTTTTTTCGCCACCCTTGCCGCGCCAGCCGGCGAGGAAGCCGATGCCGGAGCCGGGCTCGGTTTCGTGGTTGACGATGAAGTCCGGGTAGTCGCGATACTTGCGGGAGCCATCTTTCTGGGTAAAGGCCGGCAGCTTCAGGCGCGCGCCCAGCTCGATCAGCACTTCCTGGAACGGCTTGCATTCGCCCTTGGGTGGCACGATCGGGATACGCACCGCGTCCACCGGGCCGTCAAACTCGGAAATCGGCCGGTCGAGGATGGACATCACGTCATGGCGCTCCAGGTAGGAGGTGTCCGGCAACACCAGGTCGGCGAAGGCGGTCGTTTCCGAGTGGAAGGCGTCGCACACCACCAGGAAGGGAATCTTGTACTCGCCGTCCTCGCGCTTGTCGTTGAGCATGTCGCGCACCGAGACGGTGTTCATGGTCGAATTCCACGCCATGTTGGACATGAAATCAGCAGCGTGTCGATGGTGTAGGGGTCGCCACGCCAGGCATTGGTGATGACGTTGTGCATCAGGCCGTGCACCGCCAGCGGATGCTCCCAGGAAAATGCCTTGTCGATGCGCACCGGGGCGCCGTTTTCGTCCACGAACAGATCGTCCGGTTCGGCCGGCCAGCCCAGCGCCATGCCATCGAGCGGCGTATTCGGGCGCACGCCTTCCGGTCCCTTGGGGGTCTTGGCGCAGGGCGGGATGGGGCGCGGGAACGGGACTTTGTGGCGGAAGCCGCCGGGGCGGTCGATGGTGCCCAAGAGCGACATCAGGATGGCCAGCGAACGGATGGTCTGAAAGCCGTTGGAATGCGCTGCCATGCCTCGCATGGCGTGGAAGGCGACGGGATTGCCGGTGACGGTTTCGTGTTCCTTGCCCCAGGTGTCGGTCCAGGCGATGGGCAACTCGATGCGCTGGTCGCGCGCGGTGACGCCCATTTCGTGCGCCAGGCGGCGGATGGTGGCAGCGGGGATGCCGGTAATCCCTTCCGCCCATTCCGGGGTGTAGTCCTCGACCCGTTCCTGCAGCAACTGGAACGCGGGCTTGAGCAGCGTGCCATCCTTGAGCTTGAATTCGCCCAGCAAAAAGGGATCCGCACCGGGAGCATGAGTCACCACCGCCTTGTTGCTATTGCGATCCCACCACAGCTTGTTCTGCGGGTCGAAGCAGCCCTCTTCCTCGGGCACTTCGGTGCGCACGAACATACCGAATTCGCTGCTGGCCTCGTCGAGATTCACCAGTTCCGCCGCGTTCGAATACTGCACCAAAAAATCGCGGTCGTACAAGCCCTGGCGAATGATTTCGTGGTTCAGCGCCAGCAGCAGCGCGCCGTCGGTGCCCGGCTTGATCGGCACCCATTCGTCGGCGATGGCCGAATAGCC